>Ga0068863_100001306_pt1 | contig 24867 bp, 26 predicted proteins | sample KBSSwiS62_FD_66596 | JGI IMG/M metagenome (GOLD analysis project Ga0068863, IMG submission 66596) | Switchgrass rhizosphere microbial communities from Kellogg Biological Station, Michigan, USA - KBS Switchgrass S6-2 | ecosystem: Host-associated > Plants > Roots > Rhizosphere > Soil ... | reverse complement strand
ATATTCGTCCTTGTCGATCATGTTCTTGTCGAACGTCTCGGCCATCAGTTTCTCGGCCTGCGGATCCATCCAGGTGGTGACGAACGTCGCGAGGTTCAGCCGGCTACTGCCGTCGAGCATCAGCTCGTCGTGGATGAACCGGTAGGCATTGTCGCCATCCATACACTCATCGGGCAAGCGCAGGGACGGAACCGGAGCCATCGCCAGTCGCCCGGTATACGCGGGAGCAATCTGGGGGACGCGAGGGGCCTTGTGCGGCATGGCAAGTCCTTTCTAGAGCGAAGCGATGGCGGCACGAACGTGTGCGAGGATGCGCGACGCCGACGTCGGCGCCGGCCGTGGTCCGGGGTCGGCAGCCGACAGGTTGGCGGCGCGGGCGTGCACGAACGCGGCCGCAGCGGCCGCCTCGCCGGCAGGCAGCCCTGCGGCGAGTAGCGCGCCGATGATGCCCGACAGTACGTCGCCCGATCCCGCTGTGGCGGCCCATGATTGGCCCGCCGGGTTCAAATACACCGGCCCCCCGGGCCCGGCGACGATGGTGACGTTGCCCTTCAGCAGTACCGTTGCGCCAAGTCGGTCGGCCAACTTGCGGGTGGCCGCGACGCGATCGCTGCCGGGCGGAGCGCCGGCCAATCGCTCGAATTCGCCTGCGTGCGGAGTCAATACGGTTGGGGCCCTACGGCCTGCGACGAGATCGGGGTGTGCGGCGAGGATAGTCAGCGCGTCGGCGTCGACGATCACCGGCAGATCGGTCTCCAACGCGAAAGCCAATGCTGCTGCGCCGGCTTCGTCGGTGCCGAGACCGGGCCCCACCGCCCAGGCTTGTACGCGGCCCGATGCTTGCGGGGTCGGGGCGGCGATCACTTCGGGCCACTGGGCAAGCACCTGCGGGCCGGCACTTCCCGCGTAGCGGACCATTCCCGAGGTGGCGGCGACGGCGGCTCCTGTGCACAGCACAGCCGCACCGGGATAGGTTGCCGAGCCGGCCAGGATGCCGGTAACGCCCTGCGTGTACTTGTCGTCTTTAGGGCCTGGTTTGGGCCATCGAGCGGCAACATCGGCGGCGTCGAAACCGAGCATGTCGGTGGAGGGTAGGTCGAGGCCGATGTCGACCAACTCGACATGTCCGCAATCGCCAAGGGCGTGAACGGGTTTGAGGCCACCGAAGGTCACCGTGAGGGTGGCGTGCACGTGCGGACCGTCGGCCACACCGCTCTGCACATCGATGCCGCTTGGGATATCGACCGCGACGACGGGAACGCCGGCCTGTTCGACGGTGGCGAAAACCTCGGCCGCGTTCGGCCGCAGCGGTCCGGAGCCGGAGATGCCGACGACGCCATCGATCACCAGATCGGTTGTCGCCGGCACGGTTTCCACCACGGTGCCGCCGGCCCTGGTGAACGCCGCCAACGCCGCCTCGTGGGTACGGTCGGGATTGAGCAGCACCGCTGCGGCGGCGACGCCACGGCGGCGCAGGAACGTCGCTGCCCACAGCGCGTCGCCTCCGTTATCGCCGGAGCCGACGACCGCGCATACCCGCCGTCCTGCGAGGCCGCCGGTCAGCAGAACCAGTTCGCGCACGATCGCGGCGGCCAACCCGAACGCGGCGCGTCGCATGAGCCCACCTTCGGGGAGCGACGCCAGCAGCGGCGCTTCGGCTTCGCGGATCTCATCGGCGGTGTAGTAGTGCCGCATTCCAGCCAGGATTCCATGCCCGCGACACTGACAGCGACGTTTCAGGCTCCGCTTTTCGTCCGGCTGTAGTGGCGGCGGGCCTTCATCCGGTTGCCGCAACCGCTCATCGAGCACCAGCGAGCGGTCCCGGCGCGCGAGTGGTCGATGAGGAACTGCCGACACTCTTCGTTGGCGCACGGCCGCAATCGGCCGGGCATGTCCCTTTCCAGCTCACCCCAAGCCAGTACCACGCGCGCCTGCCAGTCGGCCTCGAGCAGCCAGTTGAGACCGTCTGGTCCAAGGTTGGGCACTTGCCGTGCATCGGTCAGGTACGAACGGAGCACCGACGCGTCGGCCTCCATGAGCACGACTCGTTGCAGGTCGTCGCGCAGGTCCCGGATATCGGCCTCCTTGGGAGCGCCGTGGGCGCGCAGCCAACGCGCGTCCAGCCGATCGACGATCTGCCCGTCGACCATCGGCGTGGTGTTGAGCAGGTCCAGCAGGACGGCCTGCCAATCCATTGTCGAAGGCATGCTAACCATCATATAGCCGTTGACAGGTTAGATTCAAGAGTGGTTGACTGCACCTAACCATCATATTCGTTAAAAGGAGTTAGGAATGGTCACGCATCACCGCTTCGCTGCGATCGCCGGTCGCCGGATCTTCTATCGCGAGGGCGGCTCAGCCGGCGCACCCGCCGTCGTACTGCTGCACGGCACGCCAGCCAGTTCGCACCAGTACCGCAACCTGATCCCTGCGCTGGCCGACCGCTACCACGTCATCGCCCCTGACTACCCCGGCTTCGGGCACTCCGACGTGCCGAGCGTCGACGAGTTCAGCTACACGTTCGACAACCTCGCCGACCATGTCGACGCGCTGCTCAACCACCTCGGGCTGCAGCGCTACGCGATCTTCGTCCAGGACTACGGCGCACCCGTTGGCTGGCGGCTGGCGCTGCGCCATCCCGAGCGCATCGCAGCGATCATCACCCAGAACGGCAACGCCTACGTGGACGGGTTTGTCGGTGACGTGATGGAGCCGCTGTTCGCCTACGGCCGCGAGCGGTCCGAAACCAACGCCGCTGCCCTGCGCGAGCTCATCAGCACAGACGGGCTGAAATGGCAATTCACCCATGGTGTTTCGGATCCGTCGGTGGTCGACCCCGATACTTGGATCAATGCGCACTCAGCGGTGGCAAGCAGCCCGCAACGGATCGCCGCGCAGCTGGAACTGTTCGCGGACTACAGCTCCAACGTCGATCTATACCCGCGTGTGCACGAATACTTCCGGACCTCGCTTGTACCGCTGCTGGCGGTATGGGGCCGCAACGACCAGATCTTCGGCCCGGACGGCGCATTGGCGTTCGCGCGTGATCTCCCGAGGGCCGAGATCAACCTGCTCGACGGCGGCCACTTCTTGTTGGAGAGCCGACTGGCCGAGGTCGTCGCATTGGTTCGGCCGTTCCTGGAGCGGCACCTCGCACCCGTCGCGCGGACGGCCTCAGCGTTAGTCGGCTGACTGGCCCTGTGTCTTGTCGACCGCGGCTGAGCGCTGTTGCCACGGCCACGCCCCCGTCACCTCCAGTTGCAGCGAGAAGCTGAGGAATGTGCGGATCAAGACGATGCCGCCGAGCACCGCAACGCTCTCAGCGCTGGGTGTGACCGCGACAGTGCGGATGATGTCCGCGGCGACCAGGAATTCGAGCCCGAGCAGGATCGCCCGGCCGAGGCGCCTGCGGAAGAACTCGTATGCGCCGCCATCTTCTTGACGAGCCCGCCCTATCGTCAGGAAGACGGCCAGTATCGCGCCGCCTGCGATGACGGCGACACCGATCGCATCGATCGTCGTGCCGATGCCCTCGATTACCTCGACGAGAGACACGCCGTCATCGTGTCACTGTCGGCGCTGCTATTGCGCCGACACGCCGCCGCACTACTCGACTGTGACGGACTTTGCCAGGTTACGGGGCTTGTCCACATCGTAGCCACGGGCCTGCGCAACGCCTGCCGCGAACACCTGCAGCGGGATGGTCGACAGCAGTGGCTGGAAAAGCGTTGACACCGCAGGAATTTCGAGCAGGTGATCGGCGTAGGGCCGGACGGTGTCGTCGCCTTCTTCCGCGATGACGATCGTGATCGCGCCGCGGGCCTGGATCTCCCGGATGTTCGACAGCAGCTTGGCGTGCAGCGTCGGCGAGTTCTTCGGCGACGGCATCACGACGATGACCGGCAGGCCGTCCTCGATCAGCGCGATCGGGCCGTGTTTGAGCTCACCGGCCGCAAACCCCTCGGCGTGCATGTACGCCAATTCCTTGAGCTTGAGTGCGCCTTCGAGCGCGACGGGATAACCGACGTGGCGGCCGAGGAACAGCACCGTCTGCGACTGCGCAAACCGGCGGGCGAGCGCTGCGACCGGTTCGGTGGTCTCGAGCACCCGCGCAACCAGGTCGGGCATCGCCTCCAGATCGCGGTATTCGCGCTCCACCTCGTCGGGGTACTTGGTGCCCCGCGCTTGCGCAAGAGCAAGCCCGACAAGGTAATTCGCTGCGATCTGGGCGAGGAATGTTTTCGTCGACGCGACGCCGATCTCCGGCCCGGCCCGCGTGTAGAGCACCGCATCGCACTCGCGCGGGATCTGGCTGCCGTTGGTGTTGCAGATGGCCAGCACCTTGGCCTTCTGCTCCTTGGCGTGGCGCACCGCCTCGAGTGTGTCGGCGGTCTCGCCGGACTGCGAGATCGCGACGACCAGCGTGTGGCTGTCCAAAACCGGGTCGCGATAACGGAATTCGCTGGCGAGTTCGACCTCGACGGGTAGCCGCGTCCAGTGCTCGATCGCGTACTTCGCGAGCAGCCCGGAGTGATAGGCCGTACCGCAGGCCACCACGAAGACCTTGTCGATCTCCCGCAGTTCCTGGTCGGACAGCCGCTGCTCGTCGAGCACGATGCGCCCGTCTGCGAAGTGGCCGAGCAACGTGTCGGAAACCGCGGCGGGCTGCTCGGCGATCTCCTTGAGCATGAAGTACTCGTAGCCACCCTTTTCGGCGGCCGACAGGTCCCAGTCGATATGAAAGGGCCGAGCACTCGCGGCGTCATCATCGCCGTGGAAATCCGTGATGCGGTAACCGTCCGCCGTGATCACGACGGCCTGGTCTTGGCCGAGTTCGACAGCGTCGCGGGTGTGCTCGATGAAGGCGGCGACGTCGGAGCCGATGAACATCTCGCCGTCGCCGACACCGACCACCAACGGGGTGGAGCGGCGGGCGGCGACGATCATGCCGGGTTCGTCGGCGTTCGCGAAGACGAGTGTGAAGTGGCCCTCGAGCCGGCGCAGGACCGTGAGCACGGAGGCCGCGAAGTCGCCCGCTGTCTCACCGTCGCGATATTGCCGGGAGACCAGGTGAACCGCTACCTCGGTATCGGTGTCGCTGGCGAACTCGACGCCTGCGGCCTCCAGTTCGGCCCGCAACGGCGCGTAGTTCTCGATGATGCCGTTGTGGACGACCGCGATCTTGCCCGCGGCGTCGCGGTGCGGGTGGGCGTTGCGGTCGGTGGGCCTGCCATGCGTGGCCCACCGGGTGTGGCCTAGGCCGGTGGTGCCGACGAGGCTGTCGCTGGACTCGGCGAGTGTTGCCTCGAGGTTGGCCAGCCGGCCGGCGCGCCGATGGATCGTCAGCCCGCCACGGCCGTCGAGCAGTGCCACCCCTGACGAGTCGTAACCCCGGTACTCCATGCGGCGCAGCGCGTCGACGACGATGTCACAGGCAGGGCGCTGCCCGACGTAGCCGACGATTCCACACATAGGCATCCAGGGTAGTGCAAGGTCTGGGTCACACCTGCTGCGCTACGGTTCGATGGTGGCCAGCACGAAGAAGCTTTTCGCAGCTCTGACCCGCCGCGGACCACACCGCGTTTTGCGTGGTGACCTGGCCTTCGTCGGTATGCCGGGTGTCGTCTATACCCCGGAGTCCGGGCTGAACGTGGCGGGTGTGGCGTTCGGGCATGACTGGCTCGCGGGCGTGGACCGCTATGAGGGCACGCTTGAACACCTGGCGTCGTGGGGCATCGTGGCCGCCGCACCCGCGACGGAAACAAGCGTGGCGCCGTCGGTGCTGAACCTGGCGTTCGACCTGGGCACCGCCCTCGACGTCGTCGCGGGCGTGCGACTGGGTCCGGGAAAGATCAGCGTGCACCCGACGAAGCTGGGCGTGGTCGGGCACGGATTCGGCGGATCGGCGGCGGTGTTCGCGGCGGCCGGAATGCCGGCCAAACCGAAGGCCGTCGTCGCGATGTTTCCCACGGTGACCAAGCCACCCGCGGAGCAGCCCGCGGCCTCGTTGCCGGTGCCCGGTCTGGTGCTCACCGCGCCAGGCGACCCAATGACGTTGCGCTCCAATGCCGTTGAGTTATCCAGGGTCTGGAAGGGCGCGACGCTGCGCACGGTGAACAAGGCCAAGGCTGGCGGGTTGATCGAGGGCAGGCGGTTGGCGCGCGTCGTCGGATTGCCAGGAGGCGACCGCAGCACGCAAAAGGTCGTGCGCGCTTTGTTGACGGGTTACCTGCTGCACACGTTGACCGGAGACAAGGCCTACGCCGACTTCGCCGACCCCGAGGTCGACCTGCCCAAGGCCCCCGCGGTGGATCCGTTCGCCGATGATCCGGTGGACATGGAGAACAAGGTCATCGCGCTACTCAAGCCCTGAGTTCTGTCAACCAACCGGTTGGGGGTATAACTTCGTAATGCGGACAGGGATATTTCTCAACTACGCCGGTGGCTTTCTGGAGGCCGTCGACGAGGTCGTCGAGCTGGAAAAGATCGGCGTCGACATCGCACTGGTGGCCGAGGCCTACTCCTACGACGCGATCAGCCAGCTGGGCTTCCTGGCCGCCAAGACCTCGCGGATCGAGCTTGGCACCGGCGTCGTTCCGATCTATATCCGTACCCCGTCGCTGCTGGCGATGACGGCGGCAGGACTCGACTACGTGTCCGACGGTCGCTTCCGACTCGGCATCGGCACGTCGGGGCCGCAGGTGATGGAGGGCTTCCACGGCGTGCCGTTTGATGCGCCGCTGGGGCGCACCCGCGAGGTGGTCGAGATCTGCCGTCAGGTGTGGCGCCGCGAACGCGTCACATATGACGGCAAGTACTACCAGGTTCCGCTGCCTGCAGACCAGGGCACCGGGCTGGGCAAGCCGCTGCAGCTGATCAATCATCCTGTCCGCGAACGCATTCCGATCACGATCGCCGCGCTGGGTCCGAAGAATGTGGAACTCACAGCCGAGATCGCCGAGGGCTGGCAGCCGGTGTTCTTCTACCCGGAGAAGGCCGACGATGTGTGGGGCGAGTCGCTGCGGGCGGGCTATGCCAAGCGTGACCCCACGCTGGGTCCGCTCGACATCATGGCCAGTGCTCCGTTGGCGATCGGCGACGATGTCGACGACCGATTGGCTTGGGTGAAGCCACAATTGGCGCTCTACATCGGCGGCATGGGTGCGCGAGGCCGCAACTTCTACCACAACCTGGCCACGCGCTATGGATTCGGCGACGTGGCCAACCACATCCAGGACCTCTACCTCGGCGGCAAGAAGGAGGAGGCGATCGCCGCGGTGCCCGACGAACTGGTGCGCCACGTGTCCTTGGTAGGGCCGCGGGGCTACGTCAAGGAGCGGCTCGCCGCGTTCGCCGAAGGTGGTGCGACGACGCTTCTGCTGCAGCCGCTTTCGGGTGACCGCCGCGAATCCGTACGGTTCGTCGAGGAATTGCAGTCGCTGCTGCCATAGCGGTCAGTGCGGCGCCGCGACTCCATCGCGAGTTAGGGTCAGATCGCCGCAGCTGATGTCCGCCGCTGTGGTCCACGCCGGGTCTTGTTCCGATGTCGCGGTTACGGTGTCGGAGCGGCCGAGCGTGACCCAGGCGCCGTTGAGATCAATCTCGGTGCGGCGCACTGCCAGTAGTGGTCGGTCCTGGTCGTCGCGCAGCTGTAGTAGCTGAACCAGGTGCCTACCATCGCCGAGGTCGCTGCAACCTATGCCGTCACCGAGCGCGCGTCGATGCCCGATGTCGAAGCGGAACTCTTCGCCGGTCTGCGCGACAGCCGGGTAGATTCTGCAGCCCGACACGACATACAGAATCGCCTCGCGGCCTGTGTCGACGATGATTTGGTGCTGGCCGTCCTGCTGAGCGTCGACCAGCATCGCCCGGCGCTGCAGTGGGCTGGGGCTGCTGATTTTCGCCGCGCTGTAGCCCTGAGGCGTGGTGAGGCCGACGACGGTGTCGGAAATCCACAGTGTGGCCGGCTGACCGTAGATGTCGCTGACGTCCTTGCTCGCTGCCTTGGCCGGCGGTCCACCCTCCCGGCAGTAATCGTCGGCCGCCGCGCGCGGCGCGACGACCATGCCGAGCATGATCATCGCGATGGCCGACACCGCGGGGATGACGTGAAGTGACCTCGCGGTATCAGCCGACATCGTAAAACTCGTTGGACAAGCGGAAGAAATCGCCCGTGGAGTTATTGGTGCAGGTGATCCCTGATACCTCGCTACTACAGGTGATCACGCCCAGGGTGCGGCTCTGGCCGTAATCGAGCGTCGGCCAGGGAAGGGGAAGCTGGTTGGGGTATTTCGCACATGTCACGACCGGCGCCTCCGTCGCATCGGCGCGCATCGATACCTCTGCGACGTGACCGGGCGTTGTCGCGCACTCATCCGGTGTCGACCACGTATGGTCAACGATCTCGCAATTCACCACGTTGTTGCCCGAATACTGTTGGCCGTTGCCTTCGAAGGGAGCCAACAACATGATCGAGCAGTTGATGTTTCCTGTCGGCGATAGAAAGTTCAGGTCCGCAGCGTCATCTGCTCGCGCGGTCGTTGATAGGGCGATGGCAGCAGCGGCGGTCGCCGTCGCCATCAATGCAAGCTTGGCCGTCATCAAATGGTCCTTTCAAGGTGGGAACGAGGGCTACGCGCCAATGCGGCCGATTGCCGTCTGGGCGAACAGCTTCAGTGAGTCGCAACTCATGTAGTACTTTCCGACGGCTCGATACAGCCGGTCCCCGCCTAGCACGACGAGCAACGCCGTCGACGGCGGCGTGGTGCCAGCGTTGAACACGCACGCGGCTTTGACACCGAGCCCCTCGACGGTCGTGGGATTGTTCGCCGTAGCAGTCGCGAGGGCCAGCGCCGATGCGGCATCGACTGGAAAGGCGCCGGGCATCAGTAGTTCGGATTCGACACCGCTGTCCGGCGATCTTTGGTAGGCGCAGGAGAATTCGACCGAACCGGGCTCATCGACTAGCGGCTCGGCGGTCGCCGGACCACCGAGGATGCCGGCGGCTTCGTCTGTGGTTACCCAGTCGCAGGGTCGGGATGCGGGTGGCGCCTGGCGATCGATGCCGGTCAGCTGAACGGTCACCGCGTCGTGGCGGCCGATCGGCGTGCCGGGCGGAGGCGACACGGCGGTGATGAGATAGCCGGCTGCATCGGTGGCGTTGTCGACCGGATCATGTCCGTCTGGCGCGACACCGCGAACGTTGTCCCAACACGCCAGTGCCCCTTGCCTAGTCACCTGCTCGAGGTTCTTTCCGACGACGTCGGGCATGGGGCGCGGCCACTGCTCGGCCGCGCAGAGCTGCTCAACGGTCGTCGGCACTGGGATGGCAGCCGCGACCGAGGCGGATGCCGTCGCGACAACAATCCCGGCCGTTATGCCCAAGGCGACCAGCGGGCTTGGCTTCATCACTCGTCGTCTCCAGGTGAGCGAAATGGGTTCACGTGAAGGCTGCCGTCTTGGTCTTGGAGGATTCTTGACTCGAGTCCAGCCGAAAGGTGTACGCCGGCGGAGCCGTGATGGCTTGCGATGCCAGGGAATCGGGCAATGACACGTGCAGCTGTGTCGCAGATCGCATGCGACAAAACGAAAAGCGGCCAGCCGCTCGTCCAGCGTGCTCACAGGTTGATCGCAGAGTTGCCATTTCGCGCTCCCGGTATCTGTGTTGGGCGCGCCGTGGAAGTGTCCCCATGTGCTGCCTCCTTGGCGCTCGCTGTGAAGTGTGCGCGCGGAGACGGTCACGAATGAATGGGGAGATTTCCCTATCTTTTGCCGTGGTGCTCCTCAGCGAGCCCTAGACCAGGACGGTCCCACCGTCGACGGTCAGCACAGTTCCGGTGCCGAACTGCTGTTCCATGCAATAGAGGTACGCCAGGGCGGCGTCGGCGACTTCTCCGATGCGGCCCAGTGGAAGCTGCTGCGCGGCTTGGTCATACATGGCGTGCCGGTCGGACTCGGTCATCGCGTCCCACAACGGGGTGCGCACGACACCTGGCGCCACTGCGTTGACGCGGATCGGCGCCAGCTCCACGGCAAGGGCCTTGGTCAGCGCATTCATCGCGCCGCAGATGCTCACTGGCAGAGCGCCGAAGCCGGGTTGCTCGGCCGCGGTGCCGCTCGTCAGCGTGATCGACCCGCCCGGTGTAAGGCGCGGTGCGAATACCCGCACCACGGTCAACGCACCGACGAACCGCGTCTGGAAGAAGGCGGAGATGATCTCCGGAGTGAGGTCGGCCAGCGGCGCCAGTTGCAGCGACTCGCCGGCGGTGAAGACCAGGTGTTCGATGTCGCCGATCTCGGCGGCGAGCCGCTGCACTCCCGACAGGTCGGTGAGATCGACGGTTGCGCCGCAGGCATGGTCGGGCAGTTGGGCTAATGCTCGGTCGACACTGGACTGCCGCCGCGAAACCACGATTGGGGTTGCTCCCCGGTCGGCCACCGCGGAAGCGACGCCGAAGCCGATGCCGGAGGTGCCGCCGATGACGAGGACGCGTGCGTTCTTCAAGCTCATGCATCCACTGTCGGGCCCAGGGGTGCGCGGAGTCCAAGACCCTTTTCGTCGCGAGGCGATACCCTAGCGGTATGGCCGCGCCCGACCTCGACATGCGCAAACTGCGTTACTTTGTGGCCGTTGCCGAGGAATTGAACTTTGGTCGAGCCGCCGAGCGCCTGCACATCGCGCAGCCCGTGTTGTCACGCCAGATCCGGTCGTTCGAAAGCGAACTGGGCGTGCAGCTGTTCGCCCGCGATTCTCGCGGAACGGAGCTGACCATCGCCGGCAAGCACCTGCTGGATGATGCACGCTACCTGCTCGCTGAGGCGAAAACCTTGCAGCAGAGGCTATCTCGCGCCACGCAAGCGACGGTGACGGTGACCGTCGGCGTGATGCCCGGGCTGTTGGCGACGGCGGCCGCCGCAGCATTCGAAGCAGACGAGCCGTCGCGGCGCGCGGTGGTCGTGCAAGTGGGATGGGCCGATCAGGTCGATGTCGTGCACCGCGGCGAGGTCGACGTCGTCTACGCGCGCGAACCCATCGATCATCACGGCCTGGGCACCGCACCGCTGCTGGAGGAGCCGCGAGCAGTCGTCCTGGCCGCCGCCGATCCCCTCGCGAAGAAGCGGTCGGTCCGATTGAAAGACCTGGCATCAAAGCGGCTGTTGCAGGACCCGGCCACAGTGCCGGAGTGGTATGCGATCGCCGCGCCGGAGTATCGCCGCGCCGGCCAAATGGCACACACCGTCGAAGAGAAACTGGAACTCGTTGCGGCACAAGAAGGTTTCGTGATCCTGCCGCGGTCGACGACGGCGTTCTATCGCAGGCCCGATGTGCGGGTGCTGCCGATTCAGGACATCGGCCCCAGCCAGGTGACGCTGATCTGGGATGCCGCGACCGATAACTCCGCACGCGACGCGTTCGTCAGCGCGGCGCTGGCGTCCCGGGCACAGACGATCTGACGGTCGGCCGGCGTTGTCTGGCAGCTATCTCGGCGAGCTCGCCGGCGCGGTCAGCGAGGCGACGCCGAAGGCGATGCGGCCAAATGCGTACAGCTGCAACGGTTTCACGAGTCCGTGATCCAGTCGCAAGCGCGATCCAGGATGACGCCTTTGTCGAAACGATCCGCCGTCCACGTGGTCGACCGCACGGTGCCGCGGTCGCCGTAACGCCGCATGATGTCGACGTGGTGAGGAAGGCCGACGAACCGTTCGAGGTCTTCGTCGGATGCCCAGACCGAGACAGAGCCGCCTCGCCCGGCGGCCGGCAGCATCCAGAGCCACATGCCGACGGCTCCTGACATGGCGTACCAGCCCATTCGCATGCGCAGCCCGTTGACGGCGACAGCGGGCAGCACTCGGCGGTGGTGCGCCGAGAACTCGGTGACGCTGACCACCACCGGCGCGTCACCGGGATCGACCGGACCAGGGGTCCAGGGGGTCAACATGGGAGCGGCTACCGCGGCCGTTGGGCCTTTCACTGGCGACATGCCACCACTGTCGGCGCATAATTGGCGTGTGTCAGGATCCAATTCCGAACTTTTTGAGCAGACCAATTCTGACCTGCGCGGCTTTCCGTCGGACCTTCTCGTCGGTCTGGATCGGTCCGGGCGACGGGGCCTGTCCGCGCAGCTGCAACAACAGTTGCGCTCTGCGATTCAGCAGGGGCGCCTGCCCGCCGGGACCGTCCTGCCGCCGACGCGAACATTGGCGCGCGATCTCGGTATCGCACGCAGTGTGGTCGTGGCCGCATATGAGCACCTGGCGACCGACGGATATCTGAGCGGGCGGCAAGGATCCGGCACGCAGGTGATGCCGATTGCTCCGACGTCGGTGCGAGCACTGTCGGCGACCGCCGTGCCGGTCGCTGACGTTCGCCTGCTCGGCGGGCTCCCCGACCCCGCGCTGTTCCCGCGAACCGAGTGGCTGCGCCACTACCGCGCTGCCCTCAACGAGGTGCCCAACCACCAGCTCGGCTACCCGGGTCCCCTTGGGGCACTTCAATTGCGGGAAGCGCTTACCAACTATGTCGCGCGCGTTCGCGGTGTCGCGACCACCCCAGATCGCTTGCTGATCACGTCGGGCATCACGCAGGCGGTGGTACTGACGGTCCGCGCACTGCGCGCTCATGGCGTGGACACAATCGCCGTCGAGGATCCCTGCTTCGGACTTCACCGCCAGGCCATCGTCAACGCTGGCCTACGTGTCGTGCCGATTCCCGTTGACGACGACGGGCTCGATGTGGCGAAGTTGGTGGCGCACAACGTCAGAGCTGTCCTTGTGGCGCCCGCGCACTCTTATCCGACGGGCACCGTCCTCAGCGCGGAGAGACGTACCGCGCTCGTAAAGTGGGCCCACGACAACGACGGGCTGATCATCGAAGATGACTATGACGCCGAATTCCGTTATGACCGAGCACCGATCGGCGCCCTGCAAGGGCTCGCACCGCAACGAGTGGCCTACGCGGGGTGTGCGAGCAAGACTCTCACGCCGGCACTGCGGCTGGGCTGGCTCACCGTGCCGGACTGGCTCGTCGACAAGGTGCTCGGGCAGAAACTGTTGGACGACATGGGAAATACCCTGCTTGAACAGCTGACCCTGGCGAGGTTCGTCGAATCGGGCGGATTTGCAAGGCATCTCCGTCGCGTGCGGCCGGTCTATCGGCGGCGACGCGATACCGCCCTGGCCACGGTCGCCACGTACCTGCCCGATGCGATTCCGACCGGAGTGGCCGCGGGGCTTCATATGTATTTGCGACTGCCATCGGCGTGCGACGAAGTCAAGCTGGTCGACGCTGCACGCGATCGCGGCGTGCTCGTCGAGGGCGCCGGCTGGAACTGGTCGGCGCCTTCGGAGGCACCGCCCGCACTGGTGATCGGTTACGGAGCGATTGCCGAGCCCGCCATCCGCAATGGGTTGGCGATTCTGGCATCACTGTGCCGTGTGTAGGTCAGCTGTTCAGGTGAGCGGACTTGGGATGAACTGGTCAGCCCACCAGACGCCCCAGGCCAGAACATCCGGGTTCCAGACAACTGGTAGCGGGCCCGGGATTCCTAGATCCGTCCAATTCGGCGGAAGCCAAGTCTCCCCCCAGTGACCGGGTGGAACTCCAGTCAGTCCAGGAGCCACCGGGTTACCTTGCATGACCTGTCCGGGCGGCCCGAACGGGTTGTGTCCCGGTGGGTCGCCCGGAACCCAACAGTCAATCCCTGGGATGCAGGGATCGGGACCGTGCGGTTTGGCGGCCGCGAAGCCGGCGCCGCCGAGAGCTCCGAACCCAAGGACAGCGCCGATAGCGGCCCCAGCAGTGATTTTCTTGAGATTCATCGTCAACCTCCTCGTCGACGGTGTCACCGTGTCTGCCCCCGACGATCGATTTGGAACGATGCTGCCCGTTCTGATTCCTAGGCGTACAGCACGTCAATGACGACTATTGGTTACCCAAGTTTTGCCAGGTCAAACGGGCAGCCACTTCCTGGTCTGCCGGGCGGCGATCACGGTCACTCGCCGACCTGAGGTAGTTCGTCGGCGGCGATCTCACACGGCGTCTCGGCGGCGATGGGTTCGGGTGGCGGCACCGGGTCTGGCGGTGGCTCCGGCACCGGGGTCGGCGCAGCCTCGGGTTCCTCCGGTGGTGGCGGTGGCTCGACCGGAGTCTCGACCGCTTCGCACACGGGCTCCTCAACCGGTTCCGCTCCGGCGGGTACGTCCTCTACGTCGGCCGCGGGCTCGACCGGCTCGTCGTCGCCTTCCGTCTCATCGTCCAATTCGTCGTCGATCCCCGGCTCGTCGATCTCCGGATCGTCGATGCCGGGTGTATCCACTGCGTTGTCGGCGGACCCCAGCAGACTGCCGAACGCATCGGCGAGCTGCTGCCCGAACCCCGATAGGCCGCCACCGACATCCGGCATGCCGCCGAGTGAAGGTGCCGACGGCGGTGCCGCCATCGCGGGAGCGGTCGAGGCCGCATCGACCGGCGGTGGCGCGGGGGTTGGTGCCGGTATCGGCTCGGCCGTCACAGGCGCCGGCGACGGGACTGCTGACGCGCTCCACAACGGCGACGCCCCGAGGGGTGGCGCCGTCGCGCTGACCGCCGCAGGGACCGTGGATGCCTGCTCGGCACGCGATGGCGGCGTCCACGACGGGCCGAGATCACCGGGCACCTCGAACACCGCATCCGGCTCGGCGGTCAGCTCCGCCGTTGCCGCCTCGTACAGATTCGTCACCGCAGCCGTTGCCGAACGCATCGCCGTCAGCCACCCGATGCGAATATCGTTGTCGACAAACGGCTTAACCTCCTGATCGATCTTTTCACTGGCTGCCGCACGATCCCCCGCACCCGTTGTCACCGTGCGCGCGGCCGCCACCCAGTCGTCCTGCGCGCGTCCATCGGCGTCGATCGCCGCTGCCACCTTCTCATCGACTGCCTTCCACAGGTTGTCCCGCAAGGTGGCCAACGCGTCCGCCGACGTGCGCACCGCGGCCGCCGCAACCTCCGATGCTTGACCATGCCGACGCAAGAACACCGTCGACGCGTCGGCGCCGTCGCCCTGCCAGACCGCCGACAGCGCGTCGATGTCCTGGCGGGCCGACGCATCTTCCGTCGCCGCCACCGCGGCTTCGAGCGCGGCGCAGTCGGCGTCAAGCGCACGCAGGTCGAGCCCTTCCTCGCTGCCGTACCAATCGCGCACCTGCGCGGCATGGAGCGTCAGATCCGGATTCGTGTAGCCGAGCGCATGGCAGGCCCACACACAGGTCTGGACATTGTCGACAGCAGGCAGCCCTTCAGCCAATCGCGCTGCGACATCTAACTTTTCGGCCACCGCTACCCCACCCCTCGGGCGGCATTGACATCGGCTTCGGCGTACCGATCGGCGGACACGCGAAGTGCCGCAGCGATCTCGGCCGCGGCCCTCGACCATTGCCCGAGCTGGGCCACAACGTGATCGACAGCGGTGCGCAACGCGTCCCCGCCGGCGGTGTGCGCCCTTCCGGCCGCGGCCCCGTCGAATCGCAACCCGGACAGATGCGTGCGGACAACGCCATCGACGATGTCGGCGACCGTTTGATATTGGCGGGCCACGGCATGCAACGCCACCACGTCGACATCAGCTTGTCCCATACCAGCTAGGACGCCGACCAACCCCCGCCGGTTCCAATGAATTTCAGCGTTGGTCGCTGACCGACTCTGCGACCCGCACGGCCACCTGCCGTGCGGTGTCCTCGTCGGCCGCCTCAACCATCACGCGGACAACCTGTTCGGTTCCGGAGGGCCGCAACAGAATTCGGCCGCTGTCGCCGAGCTCCGCCTCGGCCTCGGCCACCGCCGAGCGCACCGCCGGCGCATCCGCCACCGTGGCCTTGTCCGCGACCTGCACGTTGATCAGGACCTGCGGCAGGGTCTGCATCGGCTCGGCGAGTGCAGCAAGCGTCGAGCGCGTCTGCGCCATCCTCGACATCAGCCGCAAACCCGTGACGATGCCGTCGCCCGTCGTACCCAGAGCGGGCATCACTATGTGACCCGATTGCTCACCGCCAAGCGAATATTCGCCCGCCCGAAGCTCTTCGAGTACGTAGCGGTCACCGACACCCGTGGTGCGGACCTCGATGCCTTCCGCGCGCATGGCCAGATGCAGCCCGAGGTTGCTCATCACGGTCGCCACCAAGGTGTTCGAAGCCAGCTCACCGGCGTCCCGCATCGCCAGGGCCAGGATCACCATGATTGCGTCGCCATCGATCACCCGGCCTGCGGCATCGACTGCCAGACAGCGATCCGCATCGCCATCGTGCGCCAGCCCGAGGTCGGCGCCGTGTGAGACCACCGCGCTCCGGAGCTGTTCCATGTGCGTCGACCCGCAGCCGTCGTTGATGTTCAGCCCGTTGGGCTCGGCGTTGATCGCGATGACGTTCGCGCCCGCCGCGCGGTACGCCCGAGGCGCGGCCGACGATGCCGCCCCATGCGCGCAGTCCACGACTACGGTCAGCCCATCAAGCCTCGTGGTTACCGCCTTGCCCGCGTGGCGAAGATAGCGGTCCAACGCGTCCTCGGCGTCGACGACGCGGCCGATGCCTGCTCCGGTTGGCCGGCTTCCCGGCCCCTGATGGACGAGTTCCTCGATGCGGTCCTCGGCGGCATCGTCGAGCTTGTGTCCGCCGGGCCCGAAGATCTTGATGCCGTTATCGGGCATCGGGTTGTGTGACGCCGAGATCATCACGCCGAAGTCGGCGTCGTAAGCGCTCGTCAGGTAGGCCACGGCCGGCGTCGGCAGTACGCCGACGCGCAGCGCGTCGACGCCCTCACTGGTCACCCCGGCGATCACCGCAGCCTCGAGCATCTCGCTGCTGGCTCGCGGATCGCGACCCACCACGGCGATGCGGCGGGCATGGCCACCGACGCTGCCGAGGCGGCGCGCGGCCGCCGAGCCCAGTCCCAACGCCAGCTCAGCGGTCAGATCCTGATTGGCGACTCCGCGCACCCCGTCGGTGCCGAACAGTCGAGCCATGCCGACAAACTTCTCATAGATGGCGGTCAAAGGGCCAACCGCCAGGCCATCAGCACCGGAAAAAAGGGCTCGCCGCCCGCACTCGGGTGGATGCGGGCGGCGAGAGTCCTTGGTGTTATCCGAGCAACCCGAGTAGCTGGTTCAGCAGGTTCAGGAACTGGAGCAGATCCGTGATGTTCCCTAGCGGGTCGAGCAGACCGGCCACCGCGCACAACAGGTTGCCGAGCAGGTTGCCCGCCCCTGGCACAGCCGTGATGTTCAAGTGCACGGTGTCGAGGTGCACCTGAAGGCCCAGGAGGTTCAGGTCGAGCGGCCCCAGCACGAGGTCGAGAATCTCGCAGCTGGCCTGCGCCACCGCGGCGGGCATCGCCACGCCGGACTGTGACACGTCCTGGGCGCCGACTCCCTGACCCGGGTGGATCAGCTTGCCGGTGAGGTCTCCGACCGCCTCCACAGGTGAGGGTGCGTTCGGGGCCGTCGCCTGGCGGAAGTTGGTGACCGTGAACTGGCCGTTGAACTTCGACCCGTCAGCGGCGGTACCACGCACCTGCACTGTTTTCTTGCCCACGACCTCCGGGGGTGCTGCGCCGGCGCTGCCAGCCGCGACTCCTCCCACCAGCGTGAGCGTCGCAACGGCCACTACGAGAGCGAGTAGCCGCATGAGCCGTGACGTCATAGATGTACTCCTTTTCCTGTCGGGGAAGCAGTGAACCGGTCCCCCGACCAGCTCCGTGACGTCGCACCGGAGGTAGGAGCGGCCCGCTTACGCGAGATGCACCTTGCTTCCGCAGCGGTCTTTCCTCGATCAGACGGGGGTTCAAACCAAAAATTGCCAGAAAAATTATTGTTGGCGTAAATCTCGCCCACAGCCTAAATAGCTAGCAGGTCAATAATTTGCTGGTTACGTGACATCACAATGTTTACTGATGCGCAGAATTTTCTAGGGGCAGTGCTGTACAGATAACGAATCCGCCTGTCCCCGAACAAGACTCACCGCCCGCACCCAGTGGGCACGGGCGGTGAGGTCGGTTCGCAACCGCGAGCTACCGCGCGGCAGTCGTCGAGGACGGGGTCGCCGAGCTCGACGGCGTACTTGTCGTGCGGCTCTGCCCCGGCGCGGTCTCCGAGTTGCCGGGCCCGTTCTGGGCGAACGTGAACGTCAGCCCGCCCTCGGCCCCCGCGCACGTGCCGGGCACGGGCGTGCCGTTGACGTCGAGCGCCTGCAGCGCCTCCGTGGTGATCCCTGCGTTAGGGCACGCCGACGCAATGAGCGCCTCGGCGTTCGTCAGCGACACGTCCTGCAGGACGCCGACCTGCTGGCCGCCCGCCGTCACGGTGACGTTGACCTTGCCGTCATTGACGACGGACTCAGCCGGCGGAGCTGCGTGCGCGAGTCCAAGGCCGCCGGCAGCCAGGAGCGCTCCGCCCAGGACGGCACCAGCGGACGCAAGCTTCACACGGTTCTGCATGTGTTATTTCCTTTCAGTCGGGAAGCGCCGGTTCGATCCCCCGACGGCGCTTCCGACGTGATGGCTCCCCGATGGCCGGCGATCTCAAACCCGGTGTGACGAATTCCCAGGAATGCAAAACGCCGGGCGTGCATGTCGCACACCCGGCGTTTCGGCAGGTCGATCAGCGCTTGCTGTACTGAGGCGCCTTACGGGCCTTCTTGAGGCCGTACTTCTTGCGCTCGATGGCCCGCGGGTCGCGGGTCAGGAAGCCGGCCTTCTTGAGTGCGGGCCGGTCCTCCGGCTGCACCAGGATCAGCGCTCGGGCGATGGCCAGGCGCAGCGCGCCGGCCTGGCCGGACGGGCCGCCGCCATCGAGGTGGGCGTAGATGTCGAAGCTCTCCAGCCGATCCACGGTCACCAGCGGCGCCTTGATCAGCTGCTGGTGCACCTTGTTCGGGAAGTACGCCTCGAGAGTGCGGCCGTCCAGGTGGAACTGGCCGGTGCCGGGCACCAGGCGCACCCGCACTACGGCCTCCTTGCGGCGGCCGACGGTCTGGATGGGACGGTCGATCACGACGGGCTCGCGCGGCGCGGCCTCCGCCTCGACCACGGCATCCGTGGTTTCGACGTTGTCGTCGGTCTGCTCAACGGTCTCGGTCACTGGGCCACCTGCTTGATCTCGTACGGCACCGGCTTCTGGGCGGTGTGCGGATGGTCGGGCCCGACGTAGACCTTCAACTTCTTCTGGATCTGACGACCGAGCTTGGTGTGCGGAATCATGCCGAGGATCGCCCTCTCGACGACCCGGTCGGCGTGCTTCTCCATCTCGTCACCGAGCGCACGCTTGCGCAGACCGCCGGGAAAACCCGAGTGGCGGTAGGCGTACTTGTTCTGCAGCTTGTCGCCGCTGATGGCGACCTTGTCGGCGTTGATGACGATGACGAAGTCGCCACCGTCGACATTGGGCGTGAATGTCGGCTTGTGCTTGCCGCGCAGCAGAGTTGCAGCTGCGACGGCGAGCCGGCCGAGCACCACGTCGGTGGCGTCGATGACGTACCACGACCGCGTGGTGTCACCCGCCTTCGGCGTGTATGTAGGCACAGCGTCTACCTTCTTATCTCGGGTTGGATCCCGGTGTGACCCGGGTGCCGGTCAGGCGTAGACGGCAGGGTGGTCCTCGGCGACCGACAGTGACCCGAGGCCCGTGCATACCGCACGCCAACGGAGCAGCTTACCTGCGAGCGTCCGCGCAGGTCAAAACGCGTTCGATGCGGCCGCCGTAGTCATTCGCACACGTGGGCCCACGGGTTCCCTGATTCGTTGCACCCTTTCAGAGTCGTCGGCCCGACGGTGGCCGGCCCAGTGACGTCGTGAATCGTGACGTTGGGGTTGCGCAACGGAAGGCCGAGTTGCGAGCGGAACTGGTTCTCGTCCGCGATCGCCAGTAGCTGGTCGTTGGTGTGCTCGCCGGGCGTGTCCTCGGCGATCATTGCGTGGTAGACGTGCGCCAATTCGTGGAAGAGGATGACGGCAAGCGGGGCGTAGATGAAGTTGCCGTTGCTGTCCAGTGAGCGGTAACCGGTTCCGGAGGCCTCGGTCACGTCGATCCAGATGTTGCATTCCGACGTTGCGGCCGTGATGTCGACATCGGTGACCCCGCCATATTCGGACATCGGCTTCCCCCACACCGTCGGGTAGGAGTCGTCGACGCCGTTGATGTAGACCTCTTTACTGCTCTTGACGACTTCGAGGAGGCGGCCCGATGAGAATGACGACGGCCCCTTTGGGCGGAACTGCACCACCAGCACGGGCTCCGACGCGTCGGGTGTCGTCGACAGGCCGGCATCGCAGCCAGAGATTTTCAGCAGAGCCTCGAAGATTCGTGTCTCGCTGCCCAGGTACGAATTGATGTAGATGGCCATTGCCGGTCCCGTCAGTCCGTGGAGTCTGGGCGGCGCGTCGGCGCTGCATCGGTGACGATTTCGGTCACGTGCCCGCCGCTGTTCAAGCCGACAATGCTTGGCGCCCAGCGGATGCCGGCACGAAAAGTTGCTGTCCCGTCTGGATCGGGGAACACGGGAACGTTGCCGTCGAACATGGCCGCGATCGCGGATAGGTCGTCGTCGGATGCGTCACGAACGAGGATGGCGATGAGTTCCTGATCGGGCGTTGTTTGCCGGGCCAGCCCGTCGATAGCACGTTTTGATGCGACCCCAGTGTCGGCAAAAAGCACACGGGTGGGGCGAAATCCTGAGCGATTCAACGGAATTGGTGGGCAACGTTCGATGGAAAGGTCAGGGACGAAACGGCTTCCAACTGCGAGACCGGGACGGATGTCCACTAGGTCTGGCACGGCGCTGGGCAACAGCGCTCTATCGAGTACGCGTGCCAGTTCGTCAGCGCTGAAACGATTTTCGGGCGCCCACCTGACCACTCCCCCGGCATCCAGCAGCCGCCATTGCGGACCGGCGGCAGAATTGCCCACACCGGCGTGCTGTGCCCATCGACCACCGACGTCATCGGTGATCAGCACGGGGGCGCTGGAACTTTCAGCGAATCGCTGAACGTGCGCAATTGTCTCGGCGCTGCTGGTCTCAAGCGCCCTTTCGCCGAATAGGACAAGGACGAGAAGGCCGGCATCACGGCGCTGACAGTGTTCCAGTCCGGCGAGAACGGTGGCGGCCGCTTCGGGATCCCAATGGTGTTCTCCTACGTAGGCGATCAGCGTATTGGACGCGCGGTCGGCCTCGGCCGCGCTGAGCCGCATCACCCCGACTTCGGGCGCTACCCCCTCGACCGCGCGCAACGGGTCGCACACCCGCAAGTATGGCGCGGTCTCGATAGGCAACCTGAATTGATAACCGAATGAGGCACATTCGGCGAGGCTCTCGACCGCGGTCCACCTGCCGGTGACGTGATCGACGCGGGCGCCGCGAATGGTCAGGCACACCCGGCCGAGACCGTCGAGGCCGGGCAGCGGTGACTCGACGCCGACCATTTGGCCGAACTTGGAACGAGAATCGTGCGGCCGACGGAGTTGAAAGGTGTCTTTGTTGGTAGCGGTGCCTGGTGCGCCAGGAGGGGCGACTACAGGATTTGAATACCACCGCCAACTCCACTCGAAGCTGTCGACCCGACCGCCCGGGATCCAGCTTTCAACCGCGTCGAACCCGTCGCCTGTCTCGGTTTTTGCAAACTCCACGTGTGGACTCCACCGAGACGCCGTGGTCACGGTGCCGTGCAGCACTATCCCTTCGGGCCGGTACGACGCGCGGTCGAATCTCGCACCGAACGACGGATCGACCGTCCTCAGCGCTCCATCGAGGTCTGCAAGCTTGCCCGCGTCCGCGTAGGACGCGACGGCGCTCTGGGCTGTGCCCAGCTTCGAGTTCACGATCACCTGAACCTGGGCCGAGATTCGCTTCTGCGCCTCGGGAACCACGTGACTGGCGAACGGGCCGGTGTAATGAACGTTCGTGATCGGCCCGCCGACAGCACGCAGCGAGAACTGCCCCGGGGCATCAAACTGCAGCGCTAGGTACTGTTCGACCGAGGCCGTCATGGCGATATCGTCGAGACTGACCGAGCCGATGTTGAAGACTCCGCTGCGGTACAGGCGGCTCGCCCATCCGTGGCCGTTGAGTGTGATCCGAATGATGCCCATCTGCATGCCGAACGGCGCTGCCCCTATCCACTGCACAGCAGTGGAATCGACCCGCACGTGGTAGTCGATCTCCAAGCCGCCGCCATAGCCTGCGTCGCCGTGGATGTGGAAGTCCCTTTGGTCGCCTGCCACGGCTTCCAACTCTGACGCGATGGCCCCGACGATGAGGTCGCTGTTGATGGCCACCGCGAAGTCGTGACCGTCAAGGAACAGTTCGTCAATCGAGGCCAAGGCGCCCGTCGGTTCGCCGCCGCCGATCGATACAGGGAAGGCCACGCCCGAGCCGCCCGGCCATGGCCCGGTCGCCACCGACCGAAAACGTCTGAACTGCCGGGGTATTCGATGCGGCCGCGGGGCGAACGCGTGCACCAACAGCGCGGCGAGGTGCTTGGTGATCCGCGTGTTCAGCGAAGCCTGGTCCTGGTCCGCCAGCCTGTCCAATTGAAACGAGCGGGTCTCGTTGTAGGCAGTCCCTTCGAACGAAACGGAGCCGTGCATGACCCGCAACCAAACATAATCGTCGGCGATACCGCGCCAGCCAACACACGTCGGGTCGATCTTCTGGATTCGGTAGGTGGCCCGGACGGTGCCGTGGATGATGTCGGCCAGCGGTGGACTGCCAGGATCCGCGCGAAATCTGGCTCGAAAGCCGAATTCGACTTTGATTCGATCCGTTGCGCCGTCGATCAGCGTGATATGCGGACAGCCGACCTGAGCGGCAACCGATCCGTGTTCGTCGCCGACGAGGCGAAGGTGTATGACGTGGGGCAGGCTGGGCAGCGTCGGATGCGGAAATCCGTTCTGGTGCATGGCCGCCGCGAGCCGGTCAAGCGTTGCATCGCTGACCTCGAGAATTGCATCGAAGTCTCCCGTGAGCCGATTCGCCACTAGGCCCCCCGAATTCAACCGAGCACTGTGCGATTACGGCCGATCGTATCCGGTCCGACGATTTAAGTTGTGAAGTTCTAACGGGCGTTAGCCGCCCGCGAGGTTGAGGACGATGTTGGCATCGGTCTGGCTCGGAACATCCGGGGGTACTTGTAGGGTGCCGGTGCCGCTTGCGTTTTGGTACATGCCCGTGCCGCCGACGATCGAAATCGGCACCGTGTCGCCGCGGACGATCACTGCGGCGGTATCGACTACACCCTGAACGACGATCTGGCCGCCGGCCAGGCTCAAGGTGCCGTTGAAGGCCGTCTGGCCGGACTGGTCGTTTCCGGTAAGCGTGGTGGCACTGCCGGCGAACGTGCCCATGAACATGCCCCCGGGTCGATCGAACAAATCTCCCGCGAAGATGAATTGGTCACCCGGACCGGGTCCTGGGCGGCCGAGGTCTGCCTGGTGCTGCACGTTGTCGTGTTCGAAGAAGGTCAACGTGGTGTCCGCTGCCGCGGTCGGCGTAGCCAGGCCGAGCATTGGCAGCGAGATGATTGCCGCCGCTGTCAATTTCGCATGTTTGTTCATCCCAGAGCCCCCCTTGTAGCTACTGATAGTTAGCTGAACCTACGCTGACGCGGCGGCGAGGACAAGACAAACTCCCCCGACGCGTCGAGTTGTCGGGGGAGTTTGCGTCCGCGCGCCGAGGACTACCGGTAGTCGATGACCACCCGGCCGTCGATCTGACCGCGTTCCATCCGGCCGAACACCTCATTGATGTCGTCGAGGCGCGCACTCTCCACCGTCGGGTGAATCAGGCCGCGGGCGTAGAAGTCCAGCGCCTCGGCCATGTCCTGGCGGGTGCCCACGATCGACCCGCGGATCGTCAGGCCCTTGAGCACGATGTCGAAGATCGGCGCTGGGAAGTCGCCCGGCGGAAGGCCGTTGAACACGATCGTGCCACCACGCCGCGCCAGTCCGATCGCCTGACCGAACGCCTGCGGGTGAACCGCGGTGACGAGCACGCCGTGCACGCCGCCGGTGGCCTTCTGCACCTCCGCGACGACGTCGGACGTGCGGGCGTTGACGGCGACCTCCGCGCCGAGGCGGGTGGCCAGCGCGAGCTTCGAGTCGTCGATGTCGATCGCGACGACGCGCAGTCCCATCGCGCGGGCGTACTGCACCGCGACATGGCCCAGTCCGCCGATGCCGGAGATCGCCACCCATTGGCCGGGCCGGGTGTCGGTCACCTTGAGGCCCTTGTAGACGGTGACGCCCGCGCACAGGATCGGTGCGACCTCCAGCGGGTCGGCATTGTCCGGGATGCGCGCCGCATAGGCGGCGTTCACCAGCATGTAGCTGCCGAAGCTGCCGTTGACGCTGTAGCCACCGTTCTTCTGGCTCTCGCACAGGGTTTCCCATCCGGTGCGGCAGTATTCGCACGTGCCGCAGGCCGACCACAGCCACGCGTTGCCGACCTTGTCACCGACCGTGAGGTCGTCGACGCCCTCGCCCACTGCGACGACGGTGCCATACCCCTCGTGGCCGGGGATGAACGGTGGTTGCGGCTTGACGGGCCAATCTCCGTGCGCCGCATGAAGGTCCGTGTGGCACACCCCGGAAGTCTCGAGTTTGACCAATGCTTCGCCGTAGCCTGGCGTTGGCAGCTCGAGTTCCTCGACCTGTAGGGGTCCACCGAATTCGGTGACGACGGCGGCGCGCATGGTATCGGTGTTGGTGGACGCCGCGGGGGCGCCGAGGGTTTGGGTCATTTCATCATTCCAATCGTGAAAGTGGTTTTATTGAAGGGTCTTTGGTCCCGGCTCTTCAGGGTCTTTTCCTCGCGCGAGCGCTCGTCAGAAGAAGCCTTGGGCCTTGTTGC
>Ga0068863_100001303_pt1 | contig 24892 bp, 15 predicted proteins | sample KBSSwiS62_FD_66596 | JGI IMG/M metagenome (GOLD analysis project Ga0068863, IMG submission 66596) | Switchgrass rhizosphere microbial communities from Kellogg Biological Station, Michigan, USA - KBS Switchgrass S6-2 | ecosystem: Host-associated > Plants > Roots > Rhizosphere > Soil ... | reverse complement strand
GTCCTGAGGAATCTCATTCAGATAGCGGTCGGTCAGCTGGCCCTGGGCCAGGGGTGAGAAGGGAATACAGCCGATGCCTTCCTCTTCCAGCACCTTGGTCAGGCCGTCTTCGATCCAGCGGTTGAGCATATTGTAGGACGGCTGATGGATCAAGCAGGGGGTGCCGAGTTTCCGCAGAATAGCCGCCGCTTTGCGAGTGTCTTCCGGTGAATAGTTGGAAATGCCCGCGTAGAGTGCCTTCCCCTGCCGGACAGCATGATCGAGTGCGCCCATTGTTTCTTCCAGCGGCGTATTGGGATCGGGCCGGTGATGATAAAAGATGTCGACGTATTCGAGCCCCATCCGTTTCAGGCTTTGATCGAGGCTGGCGAGGAGATATTTGCGTGAACCCCATTCGCCATAGGGACCGGGATACATCCAATAGCCTGCCTTGGTGGAGATGATCATTTCGTCGCGGTAGGCGGCGAGGTTTTCGCGTAGGATGCGGCCAAAGTTGATTTCCGCGGAACCGGGCGGAGGGCCATAATTGTTGGCGAGATCGAAATGGGTAATGCCGAGGTCGAACGCATGCTGAACCAGTTGGCGCATGGTTTGCAGACAGTCGATATCTCCAAAGTTATGCCAGAGACCCAGCGAAATACGGGGCAGGAGGACGCCGCTTTTGCCGCAACGCTGGTATTTCATTTTCTCATAACGGGACAAATCGGGCTGATGGCTCATGAAGACAAAGCCTGATGAAGGTGATGGGGAAGGTCAATGCCATTTGAGGAAACCTTGGCGACACAGAGGGTGGGAAAGCTTCCGGCAAACCCAACGAACCTGAAGGAATCGGAAGGAAAAGTGTGACCCTTTAGCTCCGCAAACGTCTGATAATGACAAGGGATGTGTACCATTTTTGAGGTTTGCCTCCGGGTGGCATGACTTTTCCGATATTTTTTTCTCCCATGAAAAGACAATTCCAATCTTGCGCCATTCCATCGATGGCTAAGGTAGATAACGAATGGATGCGCCGATTGATGTCGCTGATTGCCTGCGACGGTGGAAACAGGGGGACGAAAGTGCCGCTGAGGAGCTTATCCTCCATCTTCACCCCATTATCTCCCGCATTGTGCGTACCCATCTTCCCCGGCGCGACCACGAGGATGATGTCATCCAGGAAATATTGATGAAAATTTTCTCCAGGTTGCACCAGTATAAAGGGGATGCCCCGATGAGCCATTGGGTCTCGCGGTTGGCCTTGACCACCTGCCTCGATCGTCTGCGGGCGCAGAAAATCCGTCCCGAGGTCCGTTGGACTGACCTGACGCCGGAAGAATCGACGGCTTTTGACGTCGCATGGCTGGGGAGCACCAGCCCGGACGCGACCGAGGCCATCCACGCACGTGACCTGGTCGATAAGCTTCTTTCCACCCTGTCACCGAGCGACCGCAGCCTGATTCTGTTGGTGGACTTGGAGGGGCATTCGCTGGAGGAGATAGCGCAGAGTACCGGATGGGGAATATCGAAAATCAAAATGCGACTCTTTCGAGTTCGCGCTCAATTACGCAAAATGATACAAAATCTGGAGCAATCAAAATGAACACCGAAAATCAATCCCCGGAAGACCAAAAATGGCATGCCTTGCTCATGCGCAGTACCCCGAGCTTTACAGGCGACGCAACGCCTCCCTTTGGCTTCCTGACCAGCACCTTGGCCCGTCTCAAAGCAGAAAAGAGAGAGCGTGACCTGCTGGAAAAGATCGGCTTCCGGGCTCTTTTTTCATCCTTGGCGATCCTGGTGGCCGTCGGGGGGTTTAGCATAGGTATCCAATTGCAGGACCGTTTGGATTTTGATCCTGCGGTCAAAAGTCTCATTATGGCGGATGACGTTCCGATTTCTTGAACTGAAACAATCTGACCATGCAGCTATCCCGCAAAATTGTCGGCGAATTTGTCGCCGTCTTTCTCATCGGGGCCGTCGTCGGCGGCTTGGTCGTGTGGGACTGTAACTCCGAATCAGAACTGACCAAGTTCATGAACAAGACCAACGATTCGGACAGCAAGATGGTCGCCCGCATCAATGACAAATACACGCAAGAGTATCATTTGACTCCCGAGGAGCTCGACCGGATCCAGCCGATGGTCAAGGAAATGGCGCAACGGATGTCCCATATCCGGCATCAATTCGGGATTGATGTCATTTCCACCTTTACCGATTATCACGAAAAGATCGCGGCCCAGTTGACGCCGGAGCACCGTGCGGTTTACGAAAAGGCCAGCAGCGAGCGCAAGAAGCAGCTCAGCAATTTCCTTTTGCTCGATCAAAATCCGTCCGACTCGGGGTCCAAGTAACTTGCCTCCAGGGCCTTGTGGCGGCATTTTGAAAGCATTCTCCATGGCAAAGGAAGTTTCCGAAAAAAAAGCTTCACCGCCCAAGCCCGTCGCACCAGTCGCCGGTCCGACGCCTATTGCTCTCAAGGCCGGCCCTAAAAAGACTGGGTCTGGGGCGGGACTTTGGATTGGCTTTATCCTCGTCTTGGGGATGGCGGCGGCAGGCTGGTATTTTTTCCTGTCGCACGGTCAGGCAGGAACTTCAGATGCAACGGCCGCGGGCGGAAAATCCAAGCGCGGGGGAAATGATATCAGCCGGGTCGTCACGGCGAAGGCGACTCTGGGCAACATTGGCGTTTATCTCACCGGGCTGGGCTCCGTGACGCCATTGAACACGGTCACGGTGAGGAGCCGCGTGGATGGGCAACTAATGAAGGTCCTTTTTCAGGAGGGCCAGATGGTCAAGGAAGGGGATCTGCTGATTCAGATTGACGACCGTCCCTACCAGGCGCAGGTCGCGCAGTACAAGGCACAAAAGGAACATGACCAGGCGTTGCTTGACAACGCCAAAATCGACTTGCAGCGCTACCAGACACTCTGGAGCCAGGACTCGATTCCGCAACAGACGCTGGCCACGCAGGAGGCGCTGGTCAAACAGGACCAGGGAACGGTCGATAGCGACCAGGCCTTGATCGATACGGCCCAGCTCAATGTCACCTATTGCAATATCACGGCTCCCATTAGCGGCCGGGTCGGTCTTCGACTCATCGACCAGGGCAATCAGGTGCACTCATCGGACACCAGCGGGTTGCTGGTGATCACCCAGGTGCAACCCATCTCCGTTCTCTTTTCGATCGCCGAAGACAGCATCCAGCCGGTACTGGACAAATTACATGCATCACAGACGTTGACGGTCGACGCCTATAGCCGGGACAAGAAACAGAAGCTCGCCACGGGCACTTTGCTGACGACAGACAACCAGATCGATCAGGCGACCGGCATGCTCAAGTTAAAGGCCATCTTTCAGAATACCAAAAACGAATTGTTCCCGAACCAGTTCGTCAACGTCCGCCTGCTCGTGGAAATGAAGCGAGATGTGACTCTTGTCCCGATTGCCGCCATTCAACATGGCACCCAGGATTCAACTTTCGTTTACGTGGTCAATCCGCAGGCTGATGCCAGCCCTGACGCGGCAGCAGTTCCTGCTTCTGACGGCAAAGCTCCTCGGGCGACCAACACGGTGCGGTTACAGAACGTCGTGATCGGTACGACGGAGGGAGATCAGGCGGAAATCCAAAGCGGTTTGGCTCCGGGAGATGTTGTCGTGATCGATGGCGTCGACAAGTTGCAGAACGGCAGCAAAGTCATTGTTTCAGGGCCTGCGGACTCCGAGAAGCACGGCCCCAAAAAGACAGACACGTCGACGGACACCGCCAGTGCCGGAGGAAGTTAAGGCGCCCCATGAGTCCTTCCCGGACCTTCATTCTGCGTCCTGTCGCGACGACGCTTTTAATGGCCGCCATTTTGTTGGGCGGGATGACGAGTTACACGCAGTTGCCGATTTCGGCGCTGCCGGAAGTCGATTATCCAACCATGCAGGTGATCACGTTTTACCCTGGGGCCAGCCCTGCAGTCATGGCCTCGTCGGTTACGGCGCCACTTGAGCGCCAATTCGGCCAGGTCCCGGGCCTGCAGCAAATGACCTCGACCAGTTCCGACGGAAGTTCCGTCATCGTTCTTCAGTTCAATCTCAATCTCAATATCGACGTTGCCGAGCAGGAGGTCCAACAGGCGATTAATGCGGCCCAGTCCTATCTTCCCGCGGACCTGCCCAATCCGCCGATTTACAGCAAGAGCAACCCGGCCGATGCGCCGATCCTGACCCTTGCGCTAACCTCGAAGACATTGCCTCTTTCCAAGATCGAGGACCTGGCCGACACGCGTCTGGCGCAGAAAATTTCCCAGATTTCCGGTGTTGGCTTGGTCAGCATTGTTGGTGGTCAAAAACCAGCCGTCCGTATCCAGGTTAATCCGACGGCACTGTCCTCGTATGGTATCAACCTTGAGGACATCCGCACGGCGATTGCGGCGGCGAATGTCAACCAGGCCAAAGGCAGTTTCAACGGTCCCAGCCAAGCGTTCCAGATTGGGGCGAATGACCAGTTATTGGAAAGTAATGACTACGCGACCCTGGTGGTCGCCTATCGCAATGGCTCGCCGGTTCGCCTTTCGGATGTCGCCGACATCAAGGACGACGTCGAAAACAACCTGCAAGCGGCGTGGATGTTCGACAGCAGCGTCACGCCGCCGATGAAGGAAGCGGTCCCTGCCATTATCGTCAACATTCAGCGACAGCCGGGGGCGAACATCATTGCGGTTACAGACACGATCAAGAAGCTGTTGCCGAAATTGAAACTGGCGCTGCCGCCGACGGTGGAAATCAACATCCTGACCGACCGCACCAACACCATCCGGGCTTCAGTGTCCGATGTGAAATTCGAATTGATCCTCACCATCGGCCTGGTGGTCGGGGTCATCTTTGTTTTTTTGCGTAATTGGTCCGCGACCTTCATTGCCGGCGTAGCCGTCCCGCTCTCGCTGGTGGGTACTTTCGCCGCGATGTACATGTTTGATTTCAGCATCAATAATCTGACGTTGATGGCGCTGACCATTTCGACCGGGTTTGTGGTCGACGATGCCATTGTGATGATCGAGAATATCGTTCGCTATATCGAGGACGGTGAATCGCCCATGGAAGCGGCGTTGAAGGGAGCCGGGCAGATCGGTTTCACCATCGTCGCGCTGACGATCTCACTCATCGCGGTGCTCATTCCGCTGCTTTTCATGGGCGATATTGTCGGGCGGCTCTTTCGCGAATTTGCGATCACCCTCAGCTTCACGATTCTCATTTCGGCGCTTGTCTCCCTGACCCTGACGCCGATGCTGGCGGCGCGGATGCTCAAGGCGCGCAGTGAAGAGCGCCACAACCGGCTTTTTCAAATGTCCGAGAAAGCTTTCAACGGAGTCATCGCGTTTTATGGCCGGACGCTGCAATTCGCCCTTCGTTTTCAGCCGATTGTCCTACTGATCGCGTTGGTGACGCTCATGCTTACCATTTTGCTCTATATCGAGATTCCGAAAGGCCTTTTTCCGATTCAGGATACCGGGATCATCCAGGGCGTGTCGGAAGCCGACCAGACCATTTCCTTTCCCGCGATGGCTACGCGTCAACAAGCCCTGGCCAATGTCATCCTGCAGGATCCCGCGGTTGAAAGCCTGTCTTCCTTCATTGGTGTCGATGGTACTAACACCACGCTCAATACCGGTCGAATCCAGATCAACCTCAAGCCTCTCGAATCGGGACGTCCGAACGTCAACGCTGTCATCACGCGCTTGCAGTCGGCCTTGGCGGGAGTTTCCGGCATCACCCTTTTCATGCAGCCGGTGCAGGACCTGACGGTTACTGATCGCGTCAGCCGCACCCAGTATCAATACACCTTGGAGGATTCCAATCCGGACGAACTCAATGAATGGACACCCAAGTTGCTGGAGAAATTACAGGCACTACCCCAATTGAAGGATGTCGCCACCGACCAGTTAAACTCGGGTCTCACCGCTTCCCTGACACTCGACCGCGACACCGCCTCGCGTCTGGGCCTGACGACATCGACCATCGACAATACCCTCTACGACGCTTTCGGTCAGCGTCAGGTTTCGACCATGTTCACGCAGGTCAACCAGTATCACGTTATTCTCGAGGTGAAGCCGGAATTTCGGAAGAATCCATCCGATCTCGATCAAATTTACATCGTCCCGTCCGGGCCCACCGTCACAACGAGCTCGGGCGCGAGCGCCACGGTTGGATCGACCACGACGACTTCGAATGCGAATTCGCCTTCCATTCTCAGCGCGAGCAATGGGGCTGCGCCGCTGAGCGCTTTTGCCCATTGGGAGACCCAGGCTGAATCGCTGACTATCAATCATCAAGGACAATTTCCGGTCATCACCTTCTCCTTCAATCTTGCGCCAGGCGTTGCCTTGAGCCAGGCAGTCACCGCCATTACCCAGGCGGAAAAGGAACTTGGTATGCCGGCCAGCATCCAGACTGCCTTTCAGGGAGAGACTGAGGCTTTTCAGGCCTCGTTGAGCAGCGAACCCCTGCTGCTGCTGGCGGCGATGATCACGGTCTACATTATCCTTGGCGTCCTTTATGAAAGTTACATCCATCCCATTACGATCCTCTCGACCTTGCCCTCGGCCGGTGTCGGGGCGTTGCTGGGATTGATGTTGTTCCGCAACGATCTCAACGTCATCGCCCTGATCGGTATCGTGCTTCTCATCGGTATCGTGCAGAAGAACGCGATCATGATGGTCGACTTTGCCCTCGACGCCGAACGGGATGAAGGGCTTTCGCCCTACGACGCCATCTACCAGGCTTGTCTGCTCAGATTTCGTCCCATCCTCATGACCACGTTAGCGGCGATGTTTGGAGGCCTGCCGTTGGCACTCGGCTCGGGGACCGGCTCCGAACTGCGCCGCCCACTGGGTATCGCCATCGTCGGCGGGTTGATCATGAGCCAGCTTTTGACCCTTTACACCACCCCGGCTATATATCTGGGGTTTGACCGGCTCGGTGCATTCTTTTTTGGACGGAAAGACAGGCGTGTGAAGGACGAGGCCGCCGATGGGGACATCGATCCTGACTTGGAGGCGGGAAATCCATGAACATTTCCGAGCCCTTCATTCGCCGGCCGATTGCCACCTCGTTATTGACCCTGGCGGTGACCCTGGCTGGCACGCTGGCCTTTTTTCTTCTGCCGGTTTCACCTTTGCCGCAGGTCGATTTCCCGACGATCAACATCAGCGCCAGTCTGCCCGGCGCGAGCCCCGAGATCATGGCCTCCTCGGTCGCCACGCCGCTCGAGCGCCAATTTGGACGTATCGCGGGCATCAACGAAATGACTTCGTCGAGTACGATCGGCTCCACCAACATCACCCTGCAGTTCGACTTGAACCGGAGCATCGACGCCGCGGCGCGCGATGTGGAGGCGGCAATCAATGCAGCGCGGGGCAATCTGCCGGCCAATCTTCCGAACAATCCTACTTACCGGAAAGTGAATCCAGCTGATTCGCCGATCATGATTCTTTCCCTCACATCCGATGTGAAAAGCCGTGGACAGATGTACGACGTGGCATCGACGGTCCTCGCCCAAAAGCTTTCGCAGGTCGAAGGCGTGGGACAGGTCACAGTGGGTGGCAGTTCGCTGCCGGCGGTGCGTGTCGAGTTGAACCCCACTGCGCTTAACAAATACGGCGTCAGTCTGGAGCAAGTGCGGACTGCCCTCAGTGCAGCCAATTCCAACGTTCCCAAGGGGCATCTGGCCGACTCGACCCGGACCTGGACCATCACCGACAACGACCAGCTTTTCAAGGCAGTTGATTACAAGCCGTTGATCGTCGTGTTTCGTAATTCCGCCCCGGTGCGGGTCGGGGATGTCGGCGAGGTGATCGATTCCGTGGAGGACATTCGGACCGCCGGGTACGCTGACGGCAAGCCCTCCGTCCTCCTGATCATTTTTCGTCAACCTGGGGCCAACATCATCGATACGGTGGACCGGATTTACGCCTTGAAGGACCAACTTCAGGCATCGATTCCCCAATCCATCAAGGTGAATGTTGTGATGGACCGGACGACCACCATTCGCGCCTCGATTTGGGACGTGGAACGGACCCTTGTCATCTCAGTGATCCTGGTCATTCTCGTGGTACTGGCCTTTCTGCGTAGTTTCAGGGCGATGTTCATTCCCGGCGTGGCGGTGGTGGTTTCCCTGATCGGAACCTTTGGCGTGATGTATCTGCTCGGTTTCAGCCTGGACAATCTTTCACTGATGGCATTGACCATCTCGACTGGCTTTGTTGTCGACGATGCAATTGTCGTGGTGGAGAACATCACGCGATACCTCGAAAAGGGGATGTCTCCTTTCCGGGCCGCCTTGAGGGGATCGAGCGAGATCGGATTTACCGTTCTTTCGATGAGCACATCACTCATTGCCGTTTTCATTCCCATTTTGCTCATGGGTGGAATCGTGGGCCGGCTTTTTCGCGAATTTGCCATCACTCTTTCGGTGGCCATTGCCGTCTCCATGATCATCTCATTGACCACGACGCCGATGATGTGCGCCATGCTTCTGAAACGCGAGAGTCATCAGCGTGGAACCTTGTATCAGGCCAGTGAAAACATCTTTGCCTGGCTCGTGAGAATGTATGACATCACACTCGGCAAGGTGCTGCATCATCCGGTGCTGACACTGCTGGTCTTGATTTTCATGGTCGGCTTGAATGGCTTGCTTTTTTATCACATCCCCAAGGGCTTTTTCCCGCAGCAGGATACCGGGCGGTTGCAGGGTTCGATCCAGGCCGACCAGGATACTTCATTCCAAGCCATGAATCAGCGATTGGTGCAGATGATCAAGATCGTCAAGGATGATCCGGCCGTCCAGACGCTGGCCGGATTTACCGGCGGCGGAGGAGGAGGAAACACGGCCCGGATGTTTATCACGCTCAAACCCCTTGAGGAACGCAAAGCATCGGCGGACCAGATCATCAACCGGTTGCGGCCTCAACTCGCCAAAATCCCCGGCGCGACTCTTTATCTGCAGGCGGCCCAGGATCTTCGCATTGGCGGGCTGCAGACTAATTCGACCTACCAATACACTCTGGTGAGCGACACCTTTACCGAGGTTGCGGAATGGTCCCCGAAACTTCTGGAAGCAATGCGCAAAATTCCACTTATAACAGACGTTAACAGCAGCCAGCAAAACCTCGGTTTGCAGGCCATGCTGGTCTATGATCGCGACACGGCGGCCCGTTTTGGCATCTCGTCCAAGTTGATCGATGCGACGCTTTACGATGCCTTCGGCCAGCGGCAGGTCTCGACTATGTTCACGGCACGCAATCAGTATCATGTCGTCATGGAGGCTGCGCCGGAATACGGGGAAAATCCCCAAACGCTCCGCGATATTTACGTCACTTCTCCGTCAGGACAGCAGGTTCCACTTAGTGCGGTGACCCAATACGCTCCCGCCACGGCGCCCCTCGCGGTCAATCATCTGGGCCAATTTGCCTCGGTCACGTTGTCTTACAATCTTGCGCCGGGCGTGGCACTCGGGGAGGCCAACAATGCCATCACTGAGGCGGCGAAGAAAATAGATCTTCCGGAAACCGTGCGTGGCGATTTCTTGGGCGCGGCACGCGCCTTGCAGGACTCGATGGCGAATGAAGTATGGCTGGTTATTACGGCCTTGGCGGTTGTCTACATTGTGCTTGGTATACTTTACGAAAGCTTCATTCATCCGATCACCATTTTGTCCACGCTGCCCTCGGCGGGAGTGGGGGCGGTTTTGGCGTTGATGGTGACCAAGACGGACTTGAGCCTCATCGCCATTATCGGGGTAATTCTCCTGATCGGGATTGTGAAGAAAAACGCGATCATGATGATCGATTTCGCCCTCGCTGCTGAACGGGAGGAAGGTAAAAGCTCGGAGGAAGCCATCCGCGAGGCTTCTCTCCTTCGCTTTCGTCCCATTTTAATGACCACCATGGCCGCCATGCTCGGCGCCTTGCCGTTGGCTTTTGACACGGGAACGGGAGCGGAACTCCGCCGTCCGCTGGGGCTGGCGATCATCGGGGGACTCTTTTTTAGCCAAGTGTTGACGCTTTATACCACGCCGGTCGTCTATCTATTCTGGGACAAGCTGAGCCTGTCGCAAAGATCTCGCGGTAAGAACTCTGCTTCAATCTTGCCGACAGCCCAGGAAGCCTGAACATGAAATCCATTTTTCCATACCCAATCCGGTTCATCGCAGGGATCGTGGCTCTGCCGCTGCTTTTAGCGTCCTGCATGGTCGGGCCTGATTATTCTCAGCCGTCGACGACTGTCCCGATTGCCTATAAAGAGCAGGGGCCGTGGAAAAAAGCGCAACCGAAGGATGAGATGATTCGAGGGCCATGGTGGGAGATGTACCACGATCCCCAGCTCAATGCGCTGGAGGCGCAGGTCAATATCTCCAATCAAAACGTCCTCCAAGCCGAGGCCCAGTTCCGCGAAGCCGCTGCCGCCGTCAAGGTGGCTCGTGCCGGACTTTTCCCCACGGTGACTGCTAATCCCGCCTATACGGCGTCACAATCCTCACAGACGATGACCAAGGGAGGAAGCAGCCACAACGGTAGCACAGGATTTGGTGGGGGAAGTGGAAGCAGCAACAGCGTCAACAACCTCTATAATCTTCCCTTGCAGGCGACGTACATGGTCGATGTCTGGGGGGCGGTCCGGCGTAGCATCGAGGCGAATTCCACCACGGCCCAGGCCAGCTTTGCCGCGCTCGAGAACGCGCGCCTTTCCTATCAGGCCACTTTGGCGGAAGACTACTTCAATCTGCGTGGGATCGACGCCCAGGAAAAGCTCCTGCAAACCACGGTTGTCTCTTATCAAAAATACCTTGAACTGACGACCAACCGCTACAAGAGCGGCATAGCCTCCCAGGGCGACGTGGCCCAGAGCACCACGCAGCTTGATAACGCGAAGGCGCAGTTGATCGATCTTGGTGTGGCACGGGCGCAATATGAGCACGCCATCGCAACGCTCATCGGCAAACCGGCCTCGCAATTTTCGCTCGGGAAATTACCTCTGGCAGCCACGCCGCCCAGGATTCCGGTCGGAGTGCCATCCACCCTCTTGGAGCGCCGTCCAGATATTGCACAAGCCGAGCGTACCGTCGCCTCTGCTAATGCATCTATCGGTGTGGCCACGGCGGCCTATTATCCGTCCATCACGATCTCAGGTACGGCCGGACTCGAGTCGGTCCAGCTTTCTCAGTTGTTTTCCGGACCCAGTTTCTTCTGGTCGGTTGGACCCGTATTGGCGCAGACATTGTTCAATGGAGGTGCCACGCATGGCCAAGTCCAGGAAGCGCGCGCAAATTATGAGGCGACGGTGGCCGCTTATCGCCAGACAGTCCTGACGGCTTTTCAGCAGGTGGAAGACGGTCTTTCCGGTTTACGCATTTTGGCCGACGAACAGGTTGTGGCGGAAGAAGCAGTCAAATCATCGAAGCAATCTCTTGATATCGCCACCAATCTTTACAAGGCCGGCACCCAAGGTTACCTCGAAGTGATTGTTGCCAATGCGACAGCGCTTTCTGACCAACTGGCTTCGGTCAGGATCGAGACCAACCGCATGACGACAAGTGTTTCATTGGTCGAAGCCCTTGGCGGTGGCTGGGACAAGTCCCAAATGCCCGGACCCGCCGGTGTTGCGGACGTGCCTCAAGCGCAGACAAAGATCGACAAGAGCCGGAAATAACCAAGCGGACTTAGGTAAAGAAGGTGGTGCTTTCCCTTGAAAAGCGATGAAAACGCGGTTCATTTACTTATGAACGCGACATCCAAACTTGAAAAGGTACGGGACTTGGCGAAGTCGAAAATTCTGGAACTACAACCCTTCAACGGCGAAGAAATGAATCTTCCTCACACGGATCCGCGCCGGGATGGCTTTGTCGACGGGGAGCGGACATTGGCTATGCAAATTCTCGCCTTGATCGACGAAGACAAGGAAGCGACCGAGCCGTTGGAACAAGAAATGGTCTTGGGACGCTAGGTTCATTTTGCTTGAGGTGCTGAGGCCTCATCAAAGGCCTCCACTTTGATGTTGTCGAACCACGCGATCCCGGCTGGATAAAAAGCGTAGAGCAAGATCTTGAATTCGGTCGCATCTGTGGTGTGTTTTGTCGGGTGAAAAAGACCTGTAAATTGTTTCCAGGTTATTCCACCACTGCAATCAATGGTGCCTTCGTAAGTCCGCTTTTTTTCTCCCTCGATGCTGCGGTAGGCGCGAAACCAGAGCTTTCCTGAAGTTCCTTTTTCGGCGAGGTAATCGAACGTGACACGATAGGTTTTCCCCGGCAGTAGCGGGATTGCTTCCGAATAAAGTGAAAGACCGTAGGTCTCCGCAATGGCATTGCCTTGCGGATGAGGGAAGACCCACTGGGTCAGTCCAGCTTTGGTGTAACTCTCCACAAGCGCCGTCTCGGGTACGGAGGTGTCCATGCGGATTGCTTTGCCATGGGCTGGATTGCCAGCCATGGCGGGAGCATCCGTCCATTTCACGCCCAAGCCATCCGGCAGATCCCAATGGGCGGGCTTGCCCGGATGGGCTGGATCGACTTGTTCGAAATCGCCATTGGGCAGGACCGATTGTGCCAGAGCTGACATCATCGAAAGCGCCACGAGGCCGATGAAGAGGAAAGCAAATTTAATCATTTGGCAGGCGGCGGTATGGTTGAGGTGGTTGGTGCTTCGCTCAACGAACGAAAATAAGCTCCGGTCATTTCCTCGTAACCAGCGGGGGCGGTTTCCGCTTGGGAGTTGTTGACGTTTTTGCGGGCATCCTGCGAAAGCGAGTCGGCTTCCACGTGGCTCAATCGGTCGCCGGCATAAACAGCACGTGCGGCCTGAAGTGAATCGAGCGCCTGGTGATAACCTTGCACGATGCCGAGGCCATTCTGGTTTCCTGCCGCAGCTTCGAGTTGCTTCATGGCGTTGACCGCCGATTCGAGATCGCCGGTGGGACGGCGCTGTTTGCGCAATTGCAGGGCCAATGCCTCGGCCTGTTGCCGCAGCTTGGACTGTTGCTCGGCCAGAACCTTGACGCGCTGCTGCACTTGGGGCGCCATGGGGCCGCGCAAACCGTCCTGTCCAGTTCCGGCCAGCTTGCCGCCTCCGGTGGCGCCGCCTTTGGTGTCTTTCGATTGATCATTCACACTTCCGTTTTCAAATGGTGTTGGCGTCATGCGTGTGGGTGTTTCGTTGCCGCCCTTGCCGACGGCGGTGTTGCCAACCATTTGGCCGTCGCTCTTGCCATTGCGGCCCTCGCCGGAACGTCCGCCAATCTCGGTGTTGTTGGGCAGTTGATTTCCAGTGACACCTTTTGCGCTCATGTTGGACATGGGACCGTCGTCCGCGCCCCAACCCGCGCCTTTGTCGATGGAATCCATGATTGAGCTTGAGACATCGTCTTTGTCCTGGTCCATCTCCTGTTCTTTCTTCAGCAAATCACCGACGAGATCGTCGAGTTGCTTCGGTAATTCGGCCATGGGGACATCGGTCGGAGTCTGGGCCGGTTCTTCCATGGACCATTTCACATTGTCCGGCGTATTGGGCAACCAACGTTCCAGGTTCTGTTCCAGTTCGGCTGCCTTCTCCAGTCCCGCCTGTTCGGCGGGCACTGCGATTTCCACCCGCTTCTGGTAGAGCGCGGTCGAGGCGGCCTGCACTTCCTGGTAGACTTCGTTCATGTCCTTGACCAGCTTTCCGTCGGCGAAGTCCTGCAACGGCAGTTTACTCAAGTCGGTCAGTTTTTCCTGGAAGTAGCTTGCCTCCTTCGCTTCCTCTCGGGCGAGTTCGCCCAGCACGGCCTGTTGCTCACTGGTCAGGTCCTCGGGATTGAGTTCCTTGAGCGGTTTGCTTGCAGCGATGATCCGTTTTTGTTCATCGCCAAAATTCTTTAGCTCGTCTTTCAACTTGGCCAATTCCTGTTCCATCGTAATGGGAGGCGTGGCTTCGGATTGCTTTTTTGCCTGTAACTGCGCGGCTTGCGCTCGGTCGGTTGCCATGTCGCCAAGGAGCGAAATCAATTCGTTGAGAATATAAACCTGGCGTTTTTGCAGAGGAGCCAGCGCCGGGGCGAGATTGTCTTTGGCGGTGCCGGATAACTTGGCGATCTGGCCGCGTGCGAGGTCCATTTCGCCTTTCACCAAAGTCTGCAGGCGGGCCTGATAGACTTTGCCTTCTTCATGCTTGCCGGCTTCATCCAAGGCTGAGGCCCCCAAGTCCTGTGCCTGCTTTTGAGTATCCGCCATTCCGCCAAGATGCCGTGGGAGATCGTTGGCCGCGAGGGCCTCGGAAAGGTGCAGGGCGAGATTGGAGGTCAGCCAATTGCCCTGAGTTTGCACGGCGATGGTGTTGCGCAGGAGCTCGAACAATCTTTCCAGGGCATCGCCTTGTGGTACGGCGAGATCCGTCAGGCCGGCGACCCGGATGATGATGGGGCGCGATGTGGCCCATTGCTGACCGGGACTGAAGTCGGCGGCATGAGCGGTGAGCAGAAAAGTCGAGCCGGGGGTGAAGATGGAAGGATCGAGCGAGAGGGTATAGTTTTCCGGCGCTGGTTCCTTTTGTCCCGGCGGTCCCATGTAGTTCCAGAGCTTGAGTGTGTGGGTGGAGGTGGGATCGTTGCTCGGCGCGATCTGAAGCGAAATTGACGCGATGCCGTAGTCGTCAGTGGCGCGAATGGTGATGGGCAGCGAGGTGCCGGGGTTGACCGCGCGGTTGCGATCTTGCGTAATGAAATCGACTTCCGGTGGATGATCGGGCAGGGCGGTGATCTGGCCCTGGCTAAGCAGGCGAGCGTCATTCATTCCGGGCAACTTCACGAGTAGTTCGTAACTGCTCGAATCGATGATCAGGCACGAGATTTGCCATTTGCCGTCTTCGTGAGTCAGGTCTGCCGTTTCCTTTCCAGTACGCCAGAGCACTTGCGGGGCATCGGGGGAAAGCTCGAGGCTGGCCTTGATGGTGGAACCGACAGGCACATCCAGGGAGGCGGGCGGCCCGGGCTGGGCATAGGTTTGCAGGCCGGTGTAGACGGGTGGGGTGACCTGATAAGAAGAACCTTTGACCTGGGGCAGGGGGGAGACATCGATTTGTACCGCGGCACTGCGCGAATCGTCCGCCCAGACGCGAAAACTGAACGGCTGGCTGACGGCGCTGAAACTGAAAATGAACTCGCCTGACTTGCTGCCCGGCAGCATGGAGGCATGTTCATCTGAAGTCGGAGAAGATTCGCCGACACCGGTACCGTCCTGCCAAACTAACAGGGGCGTGGGGACCTGGGCCTTTGCGCCTGCGTCGGAATGGAGCCGGACCGTGATATCGAGGCGGTCGCCGGCAATGAGCGAGACGTGGCGGTCAGGGGTGACATCAATGACCCAGCTTCCGACTGGAGGAACGTCGGCCAGAGGCAGGAAGATACGCTCCATCCCAGTTGTCACGTAACGTGGAAAAACTGCCAGCAACAGCACCCATGCCGCGAGCAACCCGAGCAGCCCCACGAACCAAGTCTTCAACCGGGGAGTGAGCCAAAGCGATCGCGAGGGGATCTCGTTCAGGATCGAACTCGACGAAGCAAGAACGGGGGCCACGAATTTTTTCCAGTGGGCATTCGCCGGATCGTGTTCGAACTGGTAGGCGTTGATCAAGACGTTGTCGCCGATGCCGCGTTCCATTTCGAGGAGACGCGCAGCACGTGCCGGCGACAAAGGTTGGAGTGCGGGCCGCAGGACTTTCCGGTAAAGCTCGATCAGGACGAGGCCGCCGAGGACAACCGCCAGGGGCAGGCGCAGCGCCTGGGGCAAATGAAGCAAATTGTCGAGAAGGAGAAGGGCCATCAGCCCTCCCGCGGCAAGCACACCCCAACGCACACTCCCCTGAACAATCAAAGCAAACCGAAAAGCCCTGGCAGCACGGACCAGCGTCGTCGTGGGAGGTGGGCGATTGGTCGTCACGGGTGGGTTTCTTGCGAAGGTGCTACAGGAGATGCGGTAATATCCGATAGAAGCTTCGGTTCTTTAAACACGACTGGCGGTTGAGAGTTGCCCTCAGCCCGGCCCATGGCGAGGGAGACGCGATTCAGCAATGTGGCCTTTTTTTCGTCGGAGTCGTATTTCCAGCGCAGAATAACCAAGCTCCATGGAATCCGGCCTGTATCAAAACCGTTGGTTGGACCGAGGCGTTTCATCATGACCAGGGAATAGACATTGCCGTCTTCGGCAAAGTTGCCGAGGAGGGTGCGTGTGTCATAGAAATCCTGCATTGTCTTGAGGGCGGTTTCCACCGCTTTCTGGGCCAAGGGATCGATGTCCGGTCCCGGAAAAGGGCTCTCGGGCCATGCCACATAAATGCCGCCCTTGGTCTCCGCACTAAATAGAAGTTTGTCGGAATTTTTTGTCGATACGGTCCAGATTGATTTTCCATCAATCTGCTGAAGCGGCTGGAGTGCGAGGTCAGGCTTCGCCACGACGACAGGCGGGTGAGTCGTGGCGAACCCGGCTTGGGTCAGGTCGATTTGCGACGAGCCAGCAGAAACCGCTGCGTTGTCGAAGTGGATTTGCGAGGGATAGACGAGATCCGTCAATTTTTGTCCATTTGTGCCTGTCTGCTTCGCCATGAGCACGACCTTTTCCGTATTGGCGTCGGTCTCGACATAAAGCGTCGTGGTAAAGAGATGGCCCTCCAGCACCTTGCCATCCGCAAGAGTGATCTGGGTCAGCAGGCTGCGCGTGGGATAGATCTCGCCGGTTTTCGCCTGAGTGGCCTGGCCGGCGTTCGGGAAATAAAATCCCTCGCGCATCTCCTCCTTTTCCGGCTTGAAGATGATCTCCCTGACCTCGGACAACTGAATGGCGACTTGCCCCTTCAGCAGGAACAAATGGAGATCCTTGCCCGGGGTGAGCGAAATGGCTCCTGCGACTTTGTGCCCGTCGGACCAGGCAACGCTGCCCGGTCTTCCATCCGCCCATACTTGTCCATGCGCGGTGAAGAAAAATCCCGCAACGAGTGCTCCGAACGGAAAAAAGCCTCTCTTCATATCAAATTAAATCTCCGTCGCAGCGTCCATTCTGCAAGGAGAAGCAGGAGGATGAGAATGGGAAAAATATTGCGGAAGTTGACCAGGGAAACTGGCGCGGAACCTTGTTGCGAGGAGACCTGCTCGCGCAGGAACGCCTTGATGGGGGCGAGATTCCTTTCCTCGGCATAAACCCCTTTCGCTTGTTTGGCGATCTCGCGCAGGTAGGCTTCTTTCAATTCAGGATTGGCTCCTTCTTCGACCATGGGTTCGACTGGAAGAAGGCGTTCATAACTCTCAGCCAGCGTGGTGCCGGAATAGGCGGACAAATGAAACATGTAGTCGCCTCGTTCGGCCAACGGAATTTTTGCCGTGTAGATGCCGGCTTGTCCCGTCACGGGAATCAGACTGACATCCTTGGTGCTCGACGGCGTCTTGATCGATCCCACGAGACGGATATTTCCCGCAGCGGCGGCCTCGCGCAGCTGGACTTCGACTACGGCCTGCTCGCCTGGACGGTAGTGGTCTTCGTTCCAGTGAATGCCGAGCAACGAGCCACCTTCGAGTTTGCGGGTCAGACCGCGAACCGACTGACGCCAGAACCGGCCATAAAGCGCGCGGGTTTCGTGTCCGGCTGATGCCCACTTCCACAAGGTGTTGGTCGCAATGCCTAGCACCTGTCCCTTGCCGTAGCGTTGCCAGGCCACGAGCGGTTCCGCATGGTCGGGGAGGGTTGCATTCAGGAGTCCGAGCGCACCGGGACGAAGTCCACCGGGACGGTTCAAGCTGTCAACGGACACACCGCCTGCTGTGCCAATGTCCTCGCGCAGACCATCGGTAAATTCGACTGCGGAACCCGAAGGTGAAACGGTGACGGGAAAACTTCCCGTGGCGAGATCAGGTTCATCCTTGCGAATGGCCCACGGGATCAGTGGAGCGATGGGCGTATCGGCGTAGCCGCCACGTCCGAAAGAAGATGAGCCGCCCAGCAATACAAGCGCCCCGCCATTTTCGACGTATCGTACCAGGGCCTGCATTTGAACGGCATTGAACTGACTGGCCACGAAAGACCCGAGAATGATGCAGTCGTATCGCTTGAGAATTTCGTCCTGGTTCGGGAAGCCTTGGGCAAGGTCTTGAAAGCCGGTGCGGTCTCCCTGGACGGTGAACTGGTCCTCGAGGACCCGGTACATCGCGGTGAAGATAATGCCGGGATCGGCGCCCAGTTCCGTGCGCAGGTACTTGTAGTCGACCCCGAGTTCCTGGGTGAAATAGAGGACATGCAGGGCGCGTTGCTGCACCTGGACGTTCACGGTCCGCGTGTTGTTGGCATAGGTTAGTTCGCCTGACAATTGAGGCAGTCGCACCCGGTAGCGCAGTGATCCAGTTCCTTTCGCCTGGATATGGAAATTCGCCGCCGCATGAAGAGCGGAGATGTCAACGGTCTGTGATTGCACCTCGATCCACTTGCCATCATGATTTTCATCCAACGACACCTTGATCGAACTCAAATCGCCATGCTTTCCTGGTCGCGCATAGAGATCGGCCTGAAGGTCGAACTGGCTGTTTTCCTCCACCGACGCCGGTACCGTCACGGCCCCGATGCCGATGTCGCTCCATGAATCGGGCGAAGCACCTACGCCAATAATGGCGAGCGGTAGCGAGGGCAAGCTCGAGAGTTCAATGGTTTCGTCACCGCCGTCTGTCAGCACAATAACGCCATCCGCATCCGCGAGATCGGAACGGGAATCGAGGGCCATGAACGCCGCGCCAAGATTAGTCCCACGATCTCCTCCATTCTTGGGGACATAGCCCTGTTCATGCAATGAGGTGTCGAAGGGTAGGGTCACGAACTTGATCGTTCCCGGGGCGTCGGCCTCGAGATTTCGCAGCAAACGACTGGCGCGGTCGTTTCGCGTTGACGAGCCGTCATCAGTTAAGTCCATTGACGATGATATGTCCTGCAGGACAAGGACCTTTGCGGGGGTCGCATTTCCGCCCGTCAACTTGAGACTGGGATCGAGCAACGCCAGCACGAGCAGCCCTACGATGAGCGTCTTGGGCAAAAGAAGTAGCCATGTAGTTCGGCTACCGTGTCGTGGCACCAGATGTCGAAATAGAAAATAAAAATAAATGCCCGCACCCAGGATGACCGTGGTTGAGGTGATTGGTCCGAACGACGGATTCCATTCGATCACGTTCATACCTGGGTCAATTCACGGGCTTTGCCGGAGGTGGATTTTTTTGAAACCAGCGAAGTCAACAACGAGCGGAATAGCTTTCTGCCCAGGTCTGAACTCCGCTCATTGGCCAGCCAGGTTTCGGTGAGCAAGACCAAAAAAGCGACCAGCAAGAGCCAACGATAAAGCGAAAGACCGGAACGTTGTGCGTATTCCGTCTGGGCCAGATCATCTTCATGCACCAGGGCAACGACATCGTGGGGTAGATTATGCAGGAGCGGTACCGGAGCCAATGGCAGGAAATCGGGAACGGCTTCGTCGGCATTCCCTGACGTTACCACCCAATTTACGTGGTCGCGTTGCTTGATTTCGTAGACACCTGTCCGAGGAAAACCCGGGAAGTCACGCGCAGCTCCCTGCCAATCGAGCGCGCTGCCGGCGAGGGACTTCACTGTGGCTTGCTCACCGGTCAAATCGAAATGAAATTCTTCCGCCGCTTTCATGAGACGGACCGGAACTGATCCCGACTGTTCCCCGAAAATCGCATTCTGTACCAGAACAACGAAACCCGCTTTTAGCGGCAGCGAGGACCACTTTGGAGAGAAGACCAGTCCGCTGGTGAAAATGCGACCTTGCTCAAAATTGCGTTGTGCCAGCAGCGGCAAGCCTTGCGCCGAGGTGGCCAGAACCTGCCAATCGGTTCCGGTCTTTAGGGGACGATATTGAAATATGCGCAGGCTGCCCAACGTAGGACGCCCCTCACCATTGCGAAGATCATGCCAAATCGCATCACCGTCCTGGAGTAGCAGGAGGGGCTCTGCATCCTTGGGTGTTTGGATTGCTCCCGCGCTGGCCCCGAGCCAGGCGGCGGTTGGCCGGGAAATCGTCAAACCGGTATCCGGCGTCGGGACGAGAAAGAGCGTGCCCCCTTTTTTCACATAATCTTGTAATGCCTGGGAAGCCGCTCCGTCCTGCGGCCAGTTGTCCCACGTCAGGGCAATAGCGAGGGGGTTGGCGGCGAGACTGGCCATCAATTGGTCGGCAGGAGTGAAGACCGCATCGATGCCGGAAAGATCAGCATTACCTCCCGGTGCGATAGCGTACGGCAGGGCGGCAAAGTCATTTTTAGTGCCGACAAAAAGAACCTTTTGGGCATCAGTGCACCAGAAACCCAGATCGGCACGGTTCGCGGTTGGAGCCACATCACCTTCCACCCAGGTTTGCCCCCAGTGGAAGCCGGGATTGCCAAAGGAAAAGGTCAGCGTGATCAGGGAGGAAGCGTTCGGTGCGACTTCCACCGTACGCGAAAGATTCTTGCCCGAGTCATCCGAAGTATTGAGCCGAACATGCGCGGTGGCCGGGCCATGATTTTGCAGGGCCACGCGAACCGGCACGATGCGGCCTGCGGGAATGGCGCGCGTCGGTGTCTCGACCGGTTCGATAGAGACTGATCCAGTGGTGACGGGGGCTGTTTCAATACGATGAATGATGATGCGGACATTGGGCGTCTGAGCCTCGGCTCCAAGATCGCCTCGAGACCAGTTCTTCTGTTGCAGGTCGGTGATGATGTGCAATTCGCGCTGGGCTGTGATGGCGGTGCCGAGCGTGGTGAGGGCGAGACGGATAGCCTTGGGAACAGGGGTCCCGCCGTCGCTGGGAGTCGACTTGTTGACCGAGTCACGTAAAACAGAGGAAGTGGCATCGAAGCCATGCGGAAGCGTGGAAGTTGGGTCGGGAATCATCAATTGCACGGCGAGTGCATCGCCCTTGTGCTCGGCAGCGATCAATTTCTCGGTAGCTCTTTCTGCCAGGCTCAATTTGGCCAGGCCTGCGGGAGTCGAGGCAGCCATCGATCCCGAGTTGTCGATCAGGACCAGACGCGCGACGTTTCCGCCTGCGCCTTTCAGACCGAGCAGAGGGCGGGCAAGAGCGAGAACGAGCAGGGTGATAAAAAGGCAGCGTAAAATCAGGATGAGCCACTCGTGGACTTTTCTTTTGGCGCTGAGACGCGGATCGATCCGCAGGAAAAACATCAGCGAAGGAAAATCCTGCACAGTGCGGCGAAGCCGGAAAAAGAGATGAAAGAGAATGGGTAGGGCAACCGCGGGAAGCAGCCAGGCAGCGGCGGGATGGGAAAGGAAAAAAGGCATGACTTAAAAGAGATTGGCCCGTTTCGCAAGCGCCTCGACCATGGGCGTCCGCGTCTCGACCGTGAAGTAATGAGCACCGCATGCGGTGCAAAGGCGACTGACCTCGGCCAAATAACCCTGCACGGCCTGCGCATAGCGCGGACGAATTTCGTCCGCTTCGATGAGTAGCTTCTCGGTGGATTCCAAGTCGCGCAATTCAACCAGGCCATGCATGGGTAGGGCAATTTCGGAGGCATCAAGCACATGAAAGAGTGTCACATCATGGCGGTTATGTTGGAGATGCTGGATGCCGCGCGCGAGCTGGGCAGGCGATTGGAGAAAGTCGGAAATCACGACGACCAGGCTCCGCTGCTTGAGCATCTCCGCCGCTTCGTGCAGCGATTTTTCAATATTTCCCGCGCCTTTAGGTTCCACTTTTTCCATTTCGAGCAAAATGGGACTCAGTGTTTCCGTGCTCGCGACGGGTTCGAACCGTTGCGTCACCTTGTTGGTGAAGAAAGAGAGGGCTGCGGCGTCGCCTTGGCACACGAGCAGGTACATCAGCCCGGCGGCAAGAGAGCAGGCATATTCGAATTTGGTGACGGGTCCGGTCTGGCGATAATTGAGACTCGCGGAGGCATCGACCAGCACGCAGGCGCGCAAGCTGGTCTCGTCCTGGAAGCGCCGGATCATGTAGCGGTCTGTCTTCGCATAGACCGACCAGTCGATCAGGTTCGGCGCATCGCCTTCGATATAATCGCGGTACTCGGCGAATTCCACCGAGGCGCCAAAATCGGGTGATCGGTGTAACCCCTGAATACCACCCTGCATTGGCCGGCGCGCGGAAATGCCCAGGCCGCGGATGTGGTCCGCCACGCGAGGCGGGAGATACTTGAAAGCGCGCGCGGAGGACATGGTCGCTCCAACGGGTTAATCGCCCTTGGCGTAGTCGGGCTCGGGAATCGCTTCGAGCAGGCGCCGGACGATCTCGTCCGAGTCGGTTCCTTCGCTCGCCGCGGCAAAATTGCAGAGCACGCGATGACGAAGCACGGGTAACGCATAAGCCCGCACATCATCGCAGGAGACATTGAGTTTTCCCTGGAGCAATGCATGGGATTTCGCGGCTAGCAGCAAATATTGTCCTGCACGGGGGCCCGCACCCCAGCGGACCCAGTTCTTGATGAAATCGGGCGCATCCGGCGCATCGGGACGTGTAGCGCGCACGAGTCGGGTGACATAAGAGCCGACATGCTTGCTCACGGGTGTCTTGCGTACGAGATGCTGGAAAGCCAGGAGTGCTTCCGCGTCGAGGACGTGAGTGACTTCCTGCGAAAGGTCCTGCGTCGTCTCCATGATGATGCGCTCCTCCTCATCGGCATTGGGATAGCCGACCTTGACGCAGAACATGAAGCGGTCGAGTTGCGCCTCCGGCAGCGGGTAGGTCCCTTCCTGCTCGATCGGGTTTTGCGTGGCGATGACAAAGAACGGGTCGGGGAGGAGATAGCCCTGTCCCGCAATGGTAACTCGCCGTTCCTGCATCGCCTCGAGCAGGGCCGCCTGAGTCTTGGGCGGGGTGCGATTGATTTCGTCGGCGAGGAGAAGGTTGGTGAAGATTGGGCCTGGCTTGAAGCGGAACGTCCGCTCCGATGTCTCGGGATCGTGCTCAAGGACTTGCGTACCGGTGATGTCGGCCGGCATCAAGTCGGGAGTGAATTGCACGCGTTTGCATTCCAGATCGAGCGCGCCGGACAACGTCCGTGCCATCAGCGTCTTGGCCAGGCCGGGCGTGCCAACCAGCAGACAATGGCCCCGGGCAAAGAGGGCGACAAGGATCTGGTTGACGACGCTCGATTGTCCAATGACGACACGCGCCATCTCCGATTTGATCTTTTCCACCGCCCGGCGGAGTTGTGCAACGGAAGCCTCGGGATTTTCCATATCGGCGACGGTGCCGGGTGAAATTTCTTCCGCAACGGCATCGCTGGCCAATTGAAACTTGGTGGCGCCGACCATGAACTTGCTGCCATCCTCCAATTCGACCGGCGGATGGGCCGGAGTGACTGGTTTTAACGGGCCGGGCGGCTCGTAATCCGCGACTTGCCAGTGTCCGGCGACTTTCGAGACATAGGCGTGGCGTGGCTGGACTTCGGGATCCTCCAGCACGATTTCGCAACTGGCGTTGGATCCGATGATCAGGGGTTTGTCATGAAGGGGAAACTCCGCTTCCGGTTTGCCGGGAGTGCGGATGATGAGGCGGTCGGGCATAAGAAAGGCGGCAGGAAAAGAGTTTCCTTCAATGCGTGGCGGCGTACATCAAAATATTCATGCCGAGCGGCGTGGCCGTGTCGGAGCGATAGGCCAGTGCCATCGGGTATTCGGTTGCTTCCCAACCCGCTTCCAGGTCGATTGGGCTGTAGATGACACGCACGTCACCGTTTAGGGTGATTCCCTCCAGTTTGGGCGTGTTCAGTTGCCCGTACTTCATAGCCACGGCTGGCGTGTAGTCGGCCGTCTGCACTGGCAGCACCGAACTGAAGATCGAATGTGAGAGTGGAATCGGTTGCAGTTTCGAGCCGGGCAGGACGCGCGCCATCTCGCGGCGCACCGCCTGGTCGAAGGTGGAAAGGCCAAGGCCATTGTTGATCAGGAGCGTTCCGTTCCGTTGCAGGAAACCGCGCAGGGCGGTGACCGCATTGTCACTCAAGTGGAAATCGTCCAGTCCGGTGAGGTAGAGGAAGGAAAGATTGGAGAGATCGTCCTTGCCGGGGTTGACCACTTCCCGCTTGAGGTTCACCCGCAGCGAGGTGGCCGTGCGCAGTTTGGAGAGCAGGGTCGTTGCACTGTTGGGATGGACGTTGAAGGCGCCTTCATGTTCGATCTGGGCGAAGACGAATTCGTCGGTCGGCGTCTTTTCATCGACGGCGGCGAAGAGTTCCGGCTTCGATTCCTCCATCCCGACGCGGTTGTAACCGATGGCGTAAGCGACCAGGTTCAGGCCTATGTTTTCGGCGGTGGTGGGATCGTAGTAAGCGGCCTGCTGGAGCAGCGGCACGCCATGGTCGTCCCAGCCGCAGCCGAGGCCATACTTCGACATCAGCACGGCGACGCGCGAGCCAACGTAAAGTCCCTCCAGGTACGGCTTGTCGGATTTCACATTCGGCGAGTAGTGCGCCGTGTTGATATCGTTTACCATGTGGTAGAGCGGGTGATCGGGCGGGATCACGCGCCAGGCCAGTTCCGGGAAGGCCTGTTGCATAAGGGATTTTGCCGAGTCGTAGAAGTAGGGCGAGCCAGCCACGGAATCGAAGACGAGCATGCCTCCCTTGAGGACATAGGCGCGGAGTTGGGCGAGTGCTTGCGGATCGAGCTTGAGGGTACGGGTGCCACTGAAGAAGAGGACGGCCATCTTGTTCGGATCGCCGGCGAAGGAGGAGAGGGAGATCTCATCGTAGCCATACTGGAGGCCGAGCTTGCCCTGGACTTTGCCGAAGAGGTGCTGGAGATCAGCGGGGCAGAGGTTCCAGTCGGTGATCTTGGTGATGTTGCCGCCCTCGTAGGTGAAGGAGCCCTGTTCTCCCCAGACGACTTTGCCGA
>Ga0068863_100001294_pt1 | contig 24981 bp, 18 predicted proteins | sample KBSSwiS62_FD_66596 | JGI IMG/M metagenome (GOLD analysis project Ga0068863, IMG submission 66596) | Switchgrass rhizosphere microbial communities from Kellogg Biological Station, Michigan, USA - KBS Switchgrass S6-2 | ecosystem: Host-associated > Plants > Roots > Rhizosphere > Soil ... | reverse complement strand
TGGAGGAGCGGGTGAGCTCGCTCGTGCAGGAACTGGAGAGCCGCGGTGCGCACCGTGCGCTTGGCGAGTCGGCGGAGTGGAAACGTGCGCTCGTCGACGCGACGAAAGTCGCGGCGACCGACACGACGGTGTTGATCACGGGAGAGTCCGGGACCGGGAAGGAGGTCGTGGCCCGCTACATCCACCGCGGCTCGCAGCGCGCGCGTGGAGCGTTCATCGCTCTGAACTGCGCGGCTCTGCCAGAACAGCTGCTCGAATCCGAGCTCTTTGGCTACGAGCGGGGAGCATTCACCGGAGCGCACACCGCTCGCGCAGGAAAGATCGAACAGGCCGCCGGCGGCGTGCTCTTCCTCGACGAGGTCGGCGAGATGACACCGTCAATGCAGGCCAAGTTTCTCCGTGTCCTGCAGGAGCGGGAGTTCCAGAGACTGGGGGGAACGAAGACGCTCAAGGCTGACGTCCGTGTGATTGCGGCAACCAATCGCAATCCGCGCGCCGCGATCGAGCGCGGAATGCTCCGCGAGGATCTCTACTACCGGCTCAGTGTGTTCGAGATCGTGTTACCGCCCCTGCGCCATCGACCGGACGACATCCTGTTGCTCGCGGATGCGTTTCTCAAGGACGTGGCGGCCAGCGTGGGACGTCCTGCCGCAGGTATCTCCGAGGACGCACGCGATCAGCTCGTCCGCTATCCGTGGCCCGGCAACGTGCGCGAGCTCAGGAATGCGATCGAGCGTGCCGTGATTTTGTGCGAAGGCGGTCTGGTGACGAGCGATCATCTGCCGAGCGCCATCGCCGAATCGCCGAAACCCGCGCATGCGTTGTCAGCGCCGTTCGGAGCGGGCAATTTCCCCGCGGGCGGTGTCAGTCTTGCGGAGGTCGAGCGCGATCTGCTCCGCCAGGCGCTCGCCAGTGCGCATAACAACAAGTCGGCGGCCGCGCGGCTGCTGGGTCTGCAGCGCGGCCAGTTCTATTCCCTGCTCCGGCGCCATCGTCTGACCGACGCGCGGCGGTAACGCATGTCGTTGCCGTCGACTCGCGGACTGCTCAAGGCGGGTCTGAAGACCCGCCTCTACGTACCGGCCTAGTAGGTTTTCAGTCCCGCCTTGCGGAACACGTCGCACGTCTGTTCAACGAGCTCGTTACTCGGCGGCTGCGTGTTCTCGAGTGTGTACTCGAGCCCAAGCTTCTTCCACTTGTACCGACCCATCTGGTGGAACGGCAGGACGTCGACGCGTTCAACGTTGCCGAGTCCGCCGGCGAAGGCCGCGGTTTTCGCGATGTCCTCCAGATCGTCGGTTAACCCGGGCACCAGCACGTAGCGGACCCAGATCGGTCTTCGACGCGCCGCAAGGCGCCGCGCGAAGGCGAGCGTCGGCGCGTTGTCCATTCCGGTCAGGCTGCGGTGCCGTTCGGGATCCCACGTCTTGAGATCGAGCAGCACGAGACTGACGGTTTCAAGCGCCTCATCACTCAATCGATCGCCGAAGTAACCATTGGTGTCGAGCGCTGTATGGATGTGCATCCCGGTCGCCGCGGCGAAGAGCTTTTCCACGAAGCGATGCTGCATCAGCGGCTCGCCGCCGCTCACCGTCAAACCGCCGCCCATGACCTTCAGACCCTGACGATACTTCCGCAGTTCCTCGACCGCCCTGGTCACCGTTACCGGAATTCCATTGGTCATCGTCCAGGTGTCGGGGTTGTGACAGTAGCGGCACCGCCACATGCAGCCAGCCGTCCACGCGACGACGCGCACGCCGGGGCCGTCCACAGTGGCTCCGGTCGTGAACGAGTGCAGGAATCCCACGTCGCCGCTGGCGAGCGCGGTTCGCACGTCAGACTCGGGGACGTGCTTGGCGAGATCGACGCGCAGCTCGAATGGGCTCGCGGCTTCGAGCGTGGTCGTTGACACGGCCTCGTTCTCAGGCATGGCGGCCTCCTCCGTGGAACGTCCGGTTGATGACGTCCATCTGTTGTTCTCGCGTGAGCCGCACGAAGTTGACGGCATAGCCCGAGACGCGAATCGTCAGGCTCGGATACTTCTCCGGGTGCTCGACCGCATCGAGCAGAGTTTCGCGATTCAGCACGTTCACGTTCATGTGATAGCCGGTGCTCCCGAAGAACGCGTCGAGCATGCCGGTGAGATTGTTGATGCGATCTTCCGGCGCGCGTCCGAGCCCCTGCGGCACGAGCGAAGCGGTCAGCGAGATGCCGTCAGCCGCGTCGCGGTAGGGAATCTTGGCGACCGAGGCTGCCGACGCATGGATGCCGTGGCTGTCACGTCCGTGCATCGGGTTCGCCCCTGGCGCAAACGGCGCTCCCTGGCGTCGACCGTCCGGTGTGTTGCCAGTCGCCTTGCCGTAGACGACGTTCGACGTAATCGTGAGGATCGACTGCGTGTGCACCGCTTTCCGGTAGGTCGGGTACTTCCGCAGCTTGTTCATGAACGTCGAGACTACCCATGCGGCGAGGTGGTCGACGCGGTTGTCGTTGTTGCCGAACATCGGGAACGTGCCTTCCGTCTGGTAGTCGGTCACCAGCCCGGTCGCATCACGAACGACGCGCACTGTCGCGAACTTAATCGCCGAGAGGCTGTCGGCCACGACCGACATCCCTGCCATGCCGAATGCCATCGTTCGCATCGGCGCATAGTCGTGCAGCGCCATCTCGAGCCGCTCGTACGCGTATTTGTCGTGCATGTAGTGAATGATGTTCATCGCGTTCACGTACACGCCGGCAAGCCAGTCCATCATCTTCTCGAACTTGTCGATCACCTCGTCGAACTCGAGCACGTCGCCGGTGACCGGTTCGGACTTCGGTCCGATCTGGTCGCCGCTGATCTCGTCGCGACCGCCGTTGATCGCGTAGAGCAGGCACTTCGCCAGGTTGGCGCGCGCGCCGAAGAACTGCATCTGCTTGCCGACGACCATCGGCGATACGCAGCAGGCGATCGCGCCGTCGTCGCCCCAGGCGCGACGCATGATTTCGTCGCTCTCGAACTGGAGTGAGCTGGTGTCGATGGCGACCTGCGTCGCGAATTTTCGGAAGCCGTCGGGCAGACGCGGCGAGTACCAGATCGTCAGGTTCGGCTCTGGCGCAGGACCGAGGTTGTACAGCGTCTGCAGGAAGCGGAAACTCGTCTTCGTCACGAGTGGCCGTCCATCGTCGCCCATGCCGGCGATCGACTCCGTCACCCACGTGGGATCGCCGGCGAAAAGATCGTCGTACTCGGGTGTGCGGAGGAACCTGATGATGCGCAGCTTAATGACGAAGTCGTCGATGATCTCCTGCGCCAGCTCCTCCGTGAGCGCGCCGGATGCGAGATCGCGCTCGAAGTAGATGTCGAGGAATGTCGACGTCCGTCCCAGTGACATCGCAGCGCCGTTCTGTTCCTTGACGCCGGCGAGATAGCCGAGATACAGCCACTGCACTGCTTCACGGGCGTTGCCTGCCGGTCGCGAGACGTCGAAGCCGTAGCTTGCAGCCATCTGCTGCAGTTCCTTCAGCGCGCGGATTTGCTCCGCCAGTTCTTCCCGATCGCGAATGACGTCGTCGGTGGACTGAAGGAAGTCGAGCTCGCTCTTTTCGTGCTGCTTGCCTTCGATGAGCCGCTTGACGCCGTAGAGTGCGACTCGCCGGTAGTCACCGATGATCCGGCCGCGACCGTAGGCGTCAGGAAGGCCGGTGAGGACATGCGAACTGCGGCAGCGCCGCACATCTGCCGTGTACGCATCGAACACAGCGTCGTTGTGCGTCTTGCGGTATTTGCTGAAAGTGTCGACCACGTGCGGGTCGGGCTCGTATCCGTACGCCTTGAGCGCGTTGACGACGAGCCGAAAACCACCGTTGGGCATGATCGCCCGTTTCAGCGGCGCCTCGGTCTGCAGGCCGACGATGATCTCGTTGTCGCGATCGATGTAGCCCGGTGCGTGCGCCGTGATCGAGCTCGGTATCTGGGAAACGTCGAGGACGCCTTTCTTGCGCTCCTCGATGAACAGCTTCTTGAGGATGTCCCAGATGTGCTCGGTCCGAGGCGTGGCGCCCTCGAGAAACGAGCCGTCATCCTCGTATGGCGTGTAGTTCTGCTGAATGAAATCGCGGACGTTGATTTCCTTCTGCCAGAGCCCGGTTCGAAAGCCGTTCCAGGGCGCAGTAGCGCCCTCAGCTGTCTTCTCCTGCGAAACCATCGCAGTCATGCATTACTCCTTGTGACGGGGTCAGACCCCTTTACACGTTTTCACATGTGAAAATATGTGAAGGGGTCTGACCCCATCTACACCCATGACCCCATCTACACCCCAGCTAAACCCGCTGTTCGATCAGGCCCAGCAGCACGCCTGTGTGCCTGGCGATCATCAGTTCCTCGTTGGTCGGAATCATCCACACCGGCACCTTGCTTGCGCTGCTGGAAATGCGCGACGCTTTCCTCGCGTTCGCCTCGTCATCCAATTCGATGCCAAGCCACTCCGACGCCTGGCAAATGCGTTTGCGAATTTCGGGGGAGTTCTCACCGATGCCGGCGGTGAACACCAGCCCATCGAGTCCGCCGAGCGCCGCGGTGAGTGCGCCGATCTCTTTCGCCGCGCGGTACACGAAGTAATCCACGGCGAGACGAGCGTCTGGCTCCGTGCTCGCAAGCAGCGCGCGCATGTCGTTGCTGACTCCGGAGATACCGAGGAGCCCGGACTGCTTGTAGAGGATCGATTCGACGTCCTTTGCCGAGAGGCCGAGGCCCTGAAAGAGATGAAGGATGACGCCCGGATCCACGGCCCCTGGACGCGTGCCCATGCACAGGCCATCGAGCGCCGTGAAGCCGAGGGTGCTGTCGATGCTCTTGAGGTTCTTCATCGCGCACATGCTTGCGCCGCTCCCGAGGTGCGCGACGATGATGCGACCGCCAGCCATCTCGGGCGCGACCGACGGCAGCACCGACGCGATGTATTCGTACGAGAGCCCGTGGAACCCGTAGCGCTGCACACCGGCGTTGCGGATATCACGCGGCAACGCAACGATCTCTGCGACCGCCGGTTGACCGCGATGGAAGCTTGTGTCGAAGCACGCGACCTGTGGGACGCCGGGCAGCCGTTCCCAGACCGCTTCGATTGCCGCGAGGTTGTGCGGCTGATGCAGCGGCGCCAGCGGGATCAATTTGCGCAGGTCGTCGAGGACCTCTGGTGTGACGATGGTCGGGCCCGTGTATCGGGCGCCACCGTGCACGACGCGATGACCGATGCCGCGCACGCGCGCACCACCATGGCGTTCGCCCAGCCAGTCGGCGACGTAGGCCAGCGCCGCGCGTCCATCAGTGAGCGATCCTGTGATTGTCTGGTCGGCAATCGGCTGCCCCTCGCCGTTCTTTGCAGAGAAGTGGGGGCTGGTGCCAATGCCTTCGATCTGGCCGCGCGTCTCGAGCCGCCACGCGTCCCGCTCCGGCCGGCGGTACACGGAGAACTTCAGGCTCGAAGAGCCGGCATTGATTACGACAGCAAAGTCGTCCATGGCTGCGACTCCGGAATCAGCCGCCTTACACCGTCGCCTGCAGTGCTCGCCTCCGGGCGTGAGCCACGAGCATGGCGACGGCACAGCTCGCGCTTCGCGCCCGCACGCTGTCGGCGCGGCTCGTGAGGATGATCGGCACGCGCGCGCCGAGCACGATGCCAGCCGAATCGGCGTTTGCGAGGAACGTCAGCTGCTTCGCGAGGATGTTTCCCGCTTCGAGATCAGGAACGAGCAGGATGTCGGGATCGCCGGCAATTTCTGAGCGAATGCCCTTGACCCGCGCTGCGTCGCTGCTGATCGCGTTGTCGAACGCGAGCGGTCCGTCGAGCAGCCCGTGCGTGATTTGTCCGCGGTCCGCCATCTTGCACAATGCGGCGGCGTCGAGCGTCGCCGGCATTTTCGAGTTCACCGTCTCGACGGCCGCGAGAATCGCGACTTTCGGCGTGTGAACGCCGAGAGTGACCGCGAGGTCGATGGCGTTCTGACAGATGTCGACCTTGTCTTCAAGCGTCGGTGCGATGTTAATCGCCGCGTCGGTCACAAGCAGGACTTTGTGGTACGTCGGTACGTCCATGATGAAGACGTGACTGATCCGTCGGCCGGTGCGCAGCCCCGTGTCGCGCGCGACGACGGCGCCGAGCAGTTCGTCGCTGTGCAGGCTTCCTTTCATCAGCAACTCGGCCTCGCCCTGTCGCACCAGCGCCACGGCCTTCGCCGCGGAGTCATGGCTGTGCGCTGCATCGACGATGCGGGTCTTGCCGAGATCGATACCGTTCCGAGCGGCCACGTCACGGATCTTCGTTTCCGGGCCGACGAGGATCGGCGTGATCAGTCGCTCCTCCGCGGCTTCGAAGGCGCCGGCCAGTGACGACTGATCGCATGGATGCGCGACCGCCGTCGGCACGGGATCGAGATGGCGGGTCTTTGTCAGCGCTCGCTCGTATTTTCCGGTTCCCGTTTCTCGCGTCATATTGCCTCGCGTGATGCTATGGGGATCGACGCCGAAACCGTTCGCGCGGCCGGCCCCGTCTCTTTGAGGAGGAAGGTGAGAACGATCGCCAGCGCCACGCCGTAGAGCAAGGGCTGGAATGCCATCTGGTAGTGATCGAGCGTCATCTGTGTCGCTCCACCACTGACCGTGACGAGCAGCCAGCCGAATACCGGTCCGAGCAGCGCGCTGAACGTGAAGTTGAGGAAATTGACGACGCCAGTCGCGGTGCCGCTCATCGAGGGCGGGTTCGCTTCCTTGATGACCGTATACGGCAGCATCGCGGCGCCCGACGCGATCCCTGCGAGTAAACCGAGTAGGTATGGTGGAAACAGATCCGCGCGGCCAAACAGAATCCACGCCAGGCAGGCGAGCAGCACCGTCGCGCCGGCCGCGATGACGGGTTTGCGCCTGCCGATGCGGTCAGAGATGAAACCGAGCAGGGGGCACCCGATGATCCAACCCAGCGGCACCATCGATGAACGCATGACCGCCGATCCGTACTCGAAACCGCGCGCCTCCTGCAGGTACCGGACACCCCACACCATGTCGAAGATGGTGGTGGGGATGAACAGCAGGCCCGCGATCATGCCGCACAGGATCGACTGCGGGTTCAGGAACACCGTTTTCATCGCGCCGCCTGCACTCTTCAGCCAGTCCGCGCGCCGCTCTTTCTTCTCTGGCTCAGGCAGCATGAAGAAGAGCACCCCGCTGATCACGAGCCCGACGACGCCCATCGCGATCCAAAACGTGCTCCATGAGACCCCGGCTGCGATCGTCGGTCCGACGAGGACCTGGCCGGCAGAGCCACCAGCCATTCCGAACATCTGGGTCGCACCGATCAGCGTGGCCGCGCGGGATGCGGGAAAGTTCGTCGTCGCAATATAGGCGGCGCCGACGAGGGCGAACACGCCGCCGGCGCCCTGCACGAATCGTCCGATGCTCGCGGCTTCATTGTTGCCCGACCCGAAGAGCAGCGCGCCGATTCCTACCAGCGCTGCACCGATGGGAATGACTTTGCGCGGCCCGAGCTGATCCATCGCGATGCCCGCGACCAGGCTGAACGGCGAATAGCCGTAATAGAAGAGGCCGACCATCGACGCCACGCCGAGCGCGCTCAGACCGAACGCCTCCGACAGCTGCGGCATCATCACGGCAGGTGCCGAGCGAAGCGTGTACTGATAGAAGTAGTACACCGCCGTGATGAGCCACGCGATCGCCGCCGTCTTCGTGGCGCGGTTCATGATCGTATGAGCGCGGTCGAAGGCGCCTCAGCAGAGCACGAGCGAGACCGCAAGTCCGCCTTCCGATGTTTCCTTGTATTTCGTGTTCATCTCCCTGGCGGTGAGTGCCATCGCTGTTACGGTCGTGTCGAAATCGACGCGGCGATTGCTCGGGATCTCGTTGCTCGCGATCATGAACCCGGTAAACGCCTTCACGGCGCCGAACGCGCACCGTTCGATGCACGGCACCTGCACGAAACCGGCAACCGGATCGCACGTCATGCCGAGGTGATGCTGTAGCGACGACTCCGCTGCGTTCGCGACCACCTGATGCGGGAAGTCGTGCGCCTGCGCAATGAACGCAGCGCCCATTGCCGACGCGACACCAATTTCCGCCTGGCATCCGCCTTCGGCACCGGACAACGTCGCGTTGTGTTTACACAGGTATCCGATCGCGGCGGCCGCGAGGAACCCTTCGCGCAGCTTCTCCTTCGGGAGATTGCGGCCACCCTCACCGAGCCCGTAGACAAGCGCAGGCAGGACGCCGGCGGACCCACCGGTCGGCGCGGTCACGACAAGATGACCGCGGGCGTTCTCTTCCGATCCTGCCAACGCGTAGGCAGCAAGCACTCCCACGCCGCGCTGCTTCTCGTACTCGTCATCCATCGCGCGCTTGTAGACGTCGCCAGCCTTCGTCTTCAGCTTGATCGGTCCGGGCAGCGTCGCCTCCGGCGCCTTCAAACCGGCTTTGACGATGTTGACCATTGCGCCGTGGATCTTGTCGATGAACGCGTTGATCTCGGCCTCGCTCTTACCCGAGACGGCGACCTCGTTCGCCATCACGAGTTGCGCGATCGACAGCTTGTTCTGGTCGGCGTGCGACTGCAGCTCCTTCATCGTCGAATACGGGAACTTGGGCTGTCCCTTCTTCGGCGGCTCATAGCCTTTCCATTCAATGAATCCGCCTCCGACGGAGTAGTACTCCTGCTCCAGGAGGACGGTGTCGCCACCCATCAACCTGCACGTCATCGTGTTCGGATGCGGGAACTCCCCCTTCGGGGAGTCGTACACGATGTCCTTGAGCGACATCGTCAGCGTCTTGTCGCCGAGTTTCACGGGGAAGGTCTGATCCGGCTTGGCGGCAAGGCTGTCGAGGAACTCGGGCTCGACCGTCGCCGGTTCCTTTCCGACGATGCCGGCGAGAGCCGCGCGCTCGGTGCCGTGCCCTTTCCCGGTCGCACTCAGGCTGCCGAACAGGTGCACCTTCATTCCGGTGACCTTGGCGAGCTGGTCTGCAGGCAGCTTGGTGCAGCGCTGATAGAAGTCGTATGTGATGCGCATCGGGCCGATGGTGTGCGAGCTCGATGGCCCGGGGCCGACCTTGTAGAACTCATCGATCGTCGTCATCACCGGCCCTTTCGCCTTCTTGACCACGTTCAGGTCTTCGGAGAGCGGCGGCGCCGCCGGGGGCGCGGGAGCTGGTGGAGCGGACGCGACCTGTTGCTCGGTAGGTGCGGCGCAGCCGGTGATCACGGCCGTCGCGCCGAAGAGCGCCGACCGCATCATGAACGCCCGACGGTCGAGGCCGGCCGGCAAGTCCGCGCCGACGGGTGCAGTGTCTGGCAGCAACGCGTTCGCTTCTGAGTTCTTTTCAGGAGTCATGTGCTGTGCAACAGCAGGGCTCATGCCTGCCGTCAGCGACAGATTGCCTGATCGGGAAGTTACTGAGTCAACAAGACTTCGACGGATTTCGTCGGGCATGAGCCGACGCCAGGGAGGCGCCCTACCTCCGTCCTGTCGGAGGCCTTCACGGATATTGGAGGGCCGGTGTCAGGCAGTGAATCGTGAATGTCAGGCAGTGGGGGCGGGTCTCAGGCAGTGAATCGTGAACGCGCGCGGGGGTGTCAGGCAGTGAATCGTGAATGGACTCGCCGCTCGGGACTCGGGAGTCATAGTCAGGGCACCGTAAGCTGACGTCGCAGCAGGTTGGCCAGTCGTGCGCCCGCCTGTTGCAGCCGCTCAACGACGTCGTCGCGAGATTCGTCCTGGTAGCGTTGGGCGAGTGTGCGCGCCTGTTGGATCAGCGAGCAGGTGGGCGTGTTTCCGACCAAACGCCACGCGCAGTACTGCGTTGCCGGTCGAGTCGCGAGGATGTACGACTCCTGTGCCCACTGAAGCGGCTGGCTCGCGATCCAGGCGTCGTTCTGGGCTGGTGTGATTTCACGCGCCAACCGATCGGCGAAGAGTCGCCAGCCCTCGGCCCCAATCACTTTTGCGATGATGCCGGAATCCCACACACCGTGCAGGTTGGCGGCTGCGTAGAATCCGCCGTTGACCGGAGTGCTGTTGCCGCCACGATCGTCGGAGTAACTGGCGTGGAGCGGCTGATGAACGTCCCCGATCCAGTGGCCAAGAAAGAACAACGCTTCGGTGCGGGACTCGTCGGTGGTGGACGTCCGCAACAGATCGCTGTGGCGTGCAATGCCGGTCAGGACGCAGTTGCCGTTGCAGTGACTGTCCGCCAGCAGATGCGTCGTTCGCGTCACGTTCACGAAATGCCACGCGTCGAACGGATCGAACTTGTTCCAGCCAGGCTCCTTGTCGCGCGCCTTCTGCCGTGCCTCGTCCGGGAAGACGCACCCATCGGTGAAGAACATGAACCCGGCGCCGCCTGGGGTGCGGTATTTGCCGGTAAGGCGACTGATTTCCTGTTGCCGTGCGGTATCGAGCAACTGGAAGGCGATCCGGCAGACGATGCGATGACCTTCGGGTCCCCAGGCCGACGCATCCTGTGCGTAGGCAAGGGTGAGGCACGCGGCGATCGCAAGAGAACGAATTGGCGCGAGGGTCACGGATGCCTCGGATTATATGAGCCGGGCTCCTCTTGCAGTCAGGTGATTCGAGAAGTTACGTGATCGTGCGCTCAGGACGCCCGCAGAAATTCAACGTTGTGGCTTCCAGTTCACGATGACCCGTATCGGTGAGGAACTGCCGTCCTGGACGAGGGTGGTCATGAGAAACCGTTGCCCGTCGGCAGACACGACGTATTGGGGACCGCTGCCACCAGGACCAATGATGCGGCCGACGCGTGTGGTGAAGAGGGGCACTGGTATGCCCGGGGTTATAGACTGCCCATTCGCTGACACGTCGATAGGAACGGCCATGAGCTTTCCATCAAGCGCGATGTAGAAGAGTTCCCGCCCATCAGCCCGCCATTGCACCTGCGCACCACCGCGGGTCGACACGCGCACCTGCTGTCCAGGACCGGGAAACGGCTGGATATAGACCTCAAAGGGACCAGAACTGTTGGATACATACGCGATCCAACGTCCATCGGGAGAGAACTTGCCCTCGCGTTCCTCGAATTCCGTCTGAGTCAGTGCAAACGGTTTGCGTTCGCTTCCACGCATGGGCAGTGCCCAAAGGTCTTCATCCCGCTGAAACAGGAGCACGTCGTCGCGTGGTGACCAATCGGAGGGGACGACGTTACCGGACTCTGGCCCTGGCAGCAACAGTTCTTCGGTGTCTGCTCCCGTGGTGCTCTTCTCGTACAAGCCGGGTTTGCCGTTGCGGTCCGAGCTGAAAACGATGCGGCTTCCATCACGAGACCAAACCGGGAAGATGTCGATGCCGACATCGTCTGTAAACCGGGTAAGCAGGCTTCGCCTTGTGTCGAGCAACCAGATATCGACATTCCCGTTCACGAGGCTGAAAAAGGCGAGTTGACCGAGGTCAGGGGAAGCTGAGGGAAAGAGTTTTTCGGTGGCAGCATCGCCGACAGCTCCGAGTGCCTTGCCCGATCGGTCGAGCCAGACGAACTGCCTTTCCACACTGACTGTTCCCGTACGGAACGCGAGTACCCCTCCAGCCGATGCGGAGACGCCCGCCAACTGACTCCCACTCACGTCGTCCGCGACTGGAAACGGTTCTCCCGATGGCTCCAAGCGTGACAGATTGAAGGGCTGAGCAAAGAGCGTTGCCCGACGGACGAAGAGCAGGTGCCCCGAGATGTACACGGCAGCCGAGTCCGCATCGAACAACCGTCGTGCCCCCGCCTCATCGAGCTGGCCGACGTACACGCCGCGAACGTCGGGAGTCCCTTGCACGAAGTAGAGAAAGTGGCGTTCATCGGGCAGAAAACGGGGCTGCGCGTGACCCCGTTGTTTGCCGTCGAGCCGAGTGATCTCCACTGGCGTGGTCCCATCTGCCGACGTACGGAGGATTGGACTGGCCGGCGACTGGACCATGAGAATCGCGCCGTCGCGATTCCAGGCGCCACCGAACCCGAAGAGCGCCTTCCCGAGCCCACGCACCAACCCGCCCGCGAGATCGATGCGCTTGAGCGAACCATCCGCATAGAACCCGATGGAACGACTATCTGGCGACCAGAAGGGCAGGGACGCACCGGCAGTCCCGGTCAGCGGACGCGAGACGACCGAGTCGAGCGACCGTACCCACACGTGAGGCTGGCCGTCCACCGCAGCTACGAAAGCGACGTTCAGTCCGTCGGGTGACACTGCGAGCGATGCGAGATCCAATGGATCCGAGACACCAGGCGTGTCGATGTTGAAGCGGACTTCGGTTGGTGCTGGCATCGCGCGAGTCGACCACGCCGCCAGCGCCACGATGACCAGCGAGAGGACACCCACGGCCGACGGCCACACGAGTCGCGATCTTCGCGAAAGCGCTGGCGCGGGCGGGTTCGCCCCGCCGCGCGCTGTCGACTCGGCGTGTGCATCAATCTCCAAGCGTGCGTCGCCGATATCGCGAAGGCGACGTTTGTGATCCTTCTCCAGGCAGCGCTTCAGCAGTCGGGTGATCGACTCGGGCAGGTGAGGCGGGAGCCGCGTCCAGTCGGGTTCGGCGCGCAGGACGGCTGCAATCGTGTCCGACATTCCCTCGGCGTCGAACACACGCATCCCCGTCAGCATCTCGTAGAGCACACAGCCAAATGCCCACACATCGCTGCGCTTGTCGGCCTGGCGGCCCCGGGCTTGTTCGGGACTCATGTAGGCCGCCGTCCCCAGCACCATGCCCGCGCGCGTCATCGCCGGACTCGTGATCGTTGGCGACTGGGATACGTCGCCGGAGCCGAGCACAGGATCGAGCGCTTTCGCGAGGCCGAAGTCCAGCACTTTCACCGTGCCGTCCGGGCGGACTTTGATATTGGCCGGTTTCAGATCGCGATGGATGATGCCTTGCTCATGCGCGGCGTCGAGCGCGTCAACGATCTGCCGCGCGATGGGGAGCGCTTCCTCGAGCGAAAGGGGGCCGTCCGCGATTCGGTCCGCGAGTGTCGCTCCCTCGACGAGTTCGAGCACCAACGCTCGTACGGTCCGGCGAGAGCCGGACGCCATTGTTTTGTCAGAGCGTACGTCGTGTCCGGCGTCACCCGGACCTGTCGCGGCTTCGGCCGGATCGGTGACGCCTTCATGCAGTCCGAAGATCGCAGCGATGTTTGGATGATTCAGCGATGCGAGCAGTTGCGCCTCGCGCTCGAAGCGCGCCAGCCGCTCCGGGTCCGACGCGAATGCGTCGGGCAAGACCTTCAGCGCGACGTCTCGGTTGAGTGACGTGTCACGCCCGCGATACACCTCCCCCATCCCGCCGACGCCAAGGGGAGAGACGACGTGGTAGGGACCGAGGCGAGAGCCCGGTACGAGGGTCACGGATGCCTCCGATTATAGGCGTGGATTCGGGTCGGCGACGGAAGAAAGTCACACCCATAAATATGGTAAAGTATAAACCCGTATGAAGACCACCTTCGATCTTCCCGACGACTTGTTCGTGGCAGCCAAGAAGCGGGCGGCCGAAGAACGGGTGTCGCTCCGCGATCTCGTCGCATGCGGGCTGCGTACACAGCTGGCGGGTCGTTCTCGAACGAAGCGACGCAAGGCGGCGATCAGGTGGGTGACCGTCGAGGGTGGCGTGCCTGACGGGATGGACGTCTCGAACCGTGACGCGATGCACGACCGCCTGCGCCGGCCACGGTGATCGCGCTCGATACGAACCTCCTCGTTTACGCGCACCGCGCGGCCACTCCTCAGCATCGCGCGGCACGCGCCGCCATCGAACGGGCCAGCCAGGCCGCCGCCGGCTGGGGGGTCGCGGCCCCTGTTGTGGCGGAGTTCTGGAGCGTGGTCACGCATCCGGCTGCAAGTGGTCGCCCCTCAACGCCTGACGAGGCCCTGGCGTTTCTCATGGCGTTGAACGCGGCTGGTGCGCAAGCCTGGTCCACCGGCAAGGGATTCGGGCCACGCCTTGCGCAGCTTGCCTCCGACCTGCGCGTCAGCGGGAACCGCGTCTTCGACCTTCAGATCGCGCTGTGCGCATTCGAGGGCGGTGCTTCCCAGCTGTGGAGCCACGATCGCGACTTCGTCACCATCCCGGGACTTCGCCTGGTCGACCCGCTCGCCTGAGCGTTCTTTGTAGACTGCCAATGGCTCTCGCGGTTCGACGGGCTTCCCCGTACGGTCCGCTGCGAGTTCCAGGTGTCAGCGTCATTCGTGAACTGACTCGTCGACGTGGAGACGCATCATTCTCGCGAGTGTTGGCCAACGAGTGGTCTCCCGAAACGCGCGGGTCACCGGACCGTTCGCGAACACGAGCGCCAATGGATCGTGCTCGTCGATCGCGCGCTTGTACCAGTCAGCGGCCAGATCGGTGTGCCCGCACAAGATGTGATACAGGACCCTGCCGAAGACAGGCCGGGCGTTCTCTCCCATCTCTTGGACAAGCTGTTCTGCTCGCGTCTTGTCTCCAAGATGGACCAGCGCTCCGGCCAGCATTCCGGCGCTCAGCGCGTCTTGCGGAACGATGCGATGTGCGTGTTCGAGCGTGGCAACGGCCTCGTGCCACCGGCCTAGAGCTACGTACGCCTCGCCCAAGGTGAAGTGAGGGAGATAGCTGCCCGGATCAATCTTCAACGCTTCGGTCGCCTGCTGAATGGCCCGCTCGTACAGCTGCGCGTGTGTCAGGTGGCTGGTCAGGACACCCCGCCAGAACACGTTCAACGGATCGTGCTCGACGGCTTGCTCCATCTGCGACACAGCCTCCTCGAAGCGTCCAAATGGTTGCAGGAAGAAACTGGCGTATGCCCAATGAAGGTCCGAGCGCGTGGACGTTGTGGCCAGGGCACGCTGAAACTGTGCCTCCGCCTGGACCGGGTCGTAGTCGCAGATGGCTGCCAGAGACGCAAGCAGGAAATGCGGCGCGGGCTCCGACGGATCGAGCGCGAGGCTCGCCTCCGCCTCTGCCCGAATCAGGTGCGCCACCTCTCGCATCGGGCGATCCCCATTCGTCGTCGAGAACAGGTAACACAGTCCCAACTCCGCGTGCGGTTGTGCGTACAGCGGGTCGAGCGCGATGGCGTGCTTAAGGAGCGCAATACCATGCGCGAGTGAGTCTGGATTCAACTTGAAGAGATGGTGCCGTCCTCGCAGGAAGGCCTCGTAGGCTGGAAGCGTCGGCGTATGGCGCCGGACTTCGGTCGGCCTTCTGGCAAGCTTCACTTCGAGTGCTGCCGCGATCGCCTGGGCGATGTCGTCCTGGATCGCAAAGATGTCGGCCAGCTCACGATCGTACCGCTCCGACCAGAGATGGCTGCCATCCTCGGCGATGATGAGCTGCGCGGTGACACGGATCCGGTTGCCCGCCCTGCGCACGCTGCCTTCAAGCACGTGTGCCACGCCGAGCACGTCGGCAATCCTGCGGATGTCATCGTGTCTGCCTTTGAACGCGAACGCAGACGTGCGCGCGATGACCTTGAGATCGGGCACATGCGTCAGAGCGTTGATGATGTCTTCGGCGAGGCCGTCGCTGAACCATTCCTGATCCTTGGCCTCGCTCATGTCCGCAAAAGGAAGGACTGCGATCGATGGTTGCCGATCGGCTGGCTTCTCGGACACCTGCTCGAGCGCGGCCTTCACCTCGGTCATCGTCTGGAATCGCTGGGCCGCCTGCTTCGCGAGGCAGCGGCTCACGAGACGCTCGAGCGGCAGGGGCGCCTGCAGCGGCGGCGGAGCATCACGCAACACCGCGCTCACAACCTGCGCCGTCGTGTCGCCGCCGAACGCGCGTGTGCCAGACAGCAGTTCGTAGAGGACTGCGCCCAGACTGAAGATGTCCGAACGCACGTCGAGCGGTTTGCCCTCTGCTTGCTCCGGCGACATGTACGCCGGTGTCCCCAGCACAGCCCCAGCCGTGGTCCGTGTCACATCCGCATCCGCGGCGATGGACTTGGCGAGGCCGAAGTCGAGCACCTTCACGTGCCCCGTCCTGGTCATGAGGATGTTCCCGGGCTTGAGATCGCGATGGAGAATGCCCCGCGCGTGGGCCGCTTCGAGCGCGCCTGCGATCTGGATTGCGACGCGGACAGACGCTTCGACCGGCAACGGCCCTTGAACGGGTGCACCCTCGATGTACTCCAGGACCAGGTATGCGGGCCCGACATCGTAAATCTGGCAGATGTGCGGGTGATTCAGCGCCGCGACCGCCCGCGCTTCCTGCTCGAAGCGCCGCAACCGATCGGGGTCGGCGGCAAAGGCCGTGGGTAGAACTTTGATCGCCACGTCGCGCCCAAGGCGTGTGTCACGCGCACGATACACTTCCCCCATCCCGCCCGCGCCGAGTGCGGACACCACTTCATAGGGACCGAGTTTCGTGCCAGCGCCAAGGCTCATTTCGCCATCGGCTAAGCGAACTCGATGACGCCGGTGATGATCGTGCGATCCGCGGTGTCCTGCACGGCCTGCCGGCTTTCATCGAGCGTGTACTTCTTTGTGATCACGGACGTTGCATCGATCTTTCCCTTTTCGATCAACTTCACATAGCGCGGGATGTCGCGCATCACGTGAAGGCCGCCCTGCTGACCCGGGTGAATCGTGCGACCGAACAGCGCCAGTGAGGCCCCGGGAAACGACACCGGTTGCAGCGTGAAGCCCATGAGCATCACGTGTCCGCCGGCGCGCGTGCAGTCCCAGGCCTGCTGCACAGTTTTCACGTTCGTCGGATCGGGCTGCGGTTCGACCTTTGGCGGCATCGACTGTAAACCTGCCGCTTCGACCACGAAATCGGCGCCGCGCGAGATGATCGCGTTGGCGGCACGGCCCCAGCTGGTGCCGCCGGCGAATCGCCGGTCGTTCGGTCCCCGGCACAACTCGCGAATACGCTCGACGATGCCATCGCCTTCGGCAGTGGGATCCAGGGTGGTCGTTGCCCCGAGCTTCATCGAGAAGTCGCGCCGGTACTTGATCGGATCGACCACGATCACCTGACCCGCGCCCGTGACGCGCGCGGCCTGCACGGCGCCGAGGCCGACCGGTCCGGCGCCGAAGACAACGACGTCGGAGCCGGGCTCGAAGCGCATGTCCGCATGACCGGCGGCAAAGCCCGATGCCAGCTGATCGCCGAGGAGCGTGAGCTGCGCGGCTGGCAGATCCGTGAAGAGCGGCACGCAATATTCCTCGAACGCCGTCATGATTTCGCTCATGCCGCCGATGCCGGCCTGCGCGTAGACGGGTGTGCCATCGAGCATCTGCGCGAACGGCGGAAATGCTTCGATACCAGGCGCGTTCGAGAAGAAGGTGAATTGACAGTAGTCAGGCCGCCCGTGCAGGCACTGGTAGCACTGTCCGCATTGCGACGTGCCTGCGACGAGGACCCGATCGCCAACCTGTACGCGCTTGACCATTGCGCCAACGGCCTCGACGACGCCGAAGCCGCAATGGTTCGGAACCTCGGCGCGGCGGATCGGGTTGGTGGCGAGCGCGCCGCGCACGATTGTGTAGCAGGGCGCGACGGCGGTCGAGCGGATGACGACCTGTCGAGAATCGATCGGCAGCAGTCGCATCTGCTGAACGTCTATTGTGCTGTCGTGGCGCACGAGTCCGCGGAACGTGCGTCCGGTTTGCGCGTTGGTCAGCACGGCCGGAGCCTGCGCTGTCTGTGCGCTGACCTCTTGCATGCCAGTCAGCAGAGCCGTGCCGCCGCCGAGCGCGGTCGCTCCTGCTTTCAGAACACGCCTCCGTGTCACGGGCCGCTTCCCGTTTGACTCGCTTCCCATCTCGTCCTCCGGTCGCGCGTATTGTACCGTCCAGAGGTAGAGGCGGGTCCCGCTACACTGAACGCGAATTAATCAGCAGTTCACACCGCGCTTATCTCACGCCCCGTCCAACTTACATAGAAGGCAACGATAGTGGGACGGCCATGGCGATTCATCACGGCGGGAAGACGGCAATTGTCGGGGGAGCGGCGTGTATCCTGCTGACGCTGGCCGCCTGGGAGTGGGCTGAGGGGCACGCGGATGTCGAGTACCGAACAGCAGCCGTGGGACGCGGTGACATCGATGTGAGTGTTTCGGCAACCGGAAATCCCAATGCGGTTGTCACGGTTCAGGTAGGATCCCAGGTCTCCGGCAACATCCAGGCACTCTTCGCCGACTTCAACACGCGGGTCACGAAGGGGCAGCTCATCGCACGCATCGATCCCGCTCCCTTCCAAAGCAAGGTGAACCAGGCAGAGGCCACACTCGATGCGGCACGCGCATCCGTTGCCAACAGCCAGGCCGTCGTCGAACAGGCGCGCGCGAATATTCAGGCTGCCACCTCCTCGCTCGCCGCCGCGAACGCGAACGTGACCAAAGCAGAGGCGCTCGTCGACGATGCGCGCGTGAAGGTCGATCGCCGTGTCGTGATGCTCGCGCAGAACGCGACCTCCAAGGAGGACTTCGAGACGGCGCAGACGACCTACACATCGGCGGTGGCCGACCATGACGCGCTCGTCGCGCAGAGCCAGGCCGCCGAGGACAACCTGAAGGTGGCTCACGCGCAACTCAACGTCGCGAATTCTCTGGTGGCGGCAAACCAGGCGCAGGTGAAGCAGTCCACTGCGGCGCTGCAATCAGCGCAGATCGATCTCGATCACACCGGCATCACTGCGCCGGTCGATGGCGTCGTCGTCTCGCGAAACGTCGATGTGGGGCAGACCGTCGCCGCCAGCTTGTCGGCGCCGACGCTCTTCCTGATCGCGCAAGACCTGACCAAGATGCAGGTGGATACCAACGTCTCGGAGGCCGACGTCGGCCGCGTCCGCGTGAATCAACCTGCCACGTTCACGGTCGACGCCTATCCGGGCCGGACGTTTGCCGGCACCGTCACGTCGATTCGCGAGGCGCCGATCAACGTGCAGAACGTGATCACCTACGACGCCGTCATCGGCGTCTCGAACACGGACCTCAAGCTGTTTCCCGGTATGACGGCGAACGTGAGAGTGCTCGTCAGTCAGCGCTCGAACGTACTCAGGATCCCCAATGCCGCACTCCGCTATCACCCGGCATTGGCTGGGCAGGCTGCTGGGCCTGCCGGCACCCCGCGAGCGCAGGTGTCCACGGAAAAAGCGGTGTGGGTTCTCGATGGCAACGACAAGCCGCGCCGCGTCGTCGTCACAACCGGGGAAACGGATGGCTCATTCACGGAAGTGACGGGAGGACCGCTGAAAGAGGGCGACCGCGTGATTGTCGCCGCCTTGTCGAAGTCCGCAGCCGTCCCGGGCCGGAGTCCTGCCGGCCGGGGGCCTGGATTCTGAGGTGGACCATGGCCGCCATGATCAGCGTGAGCAATCTGGTCAAGGACTTCCGACTTGGTGAAGTCCCCGTGCACGTTCTCAAAGGAATTTCCTTCGACATCGAGCGAGGTGATTTCGTCGCGATCATGGGACCGTCCGGTTCGGGGAAGTCCACGCTGATGAACATCCTCGGGTGCCTCGACACACCGACGTCGGGGACTTACACCCTCGATGGCATCAGCGTCGGCCGACTCGAAAGCGACGAGCTGGCCGATATCCGCAGCCAGAAAATTGGGTTCGTGTTTCAACAATTCAACCTGCTCGCCCGCACCAGCGCCGTCGAGAACGTCGAGCTGCCGTTGTTGTACACAGACACGCCAGCTGCTGAGAGACGTGCGCGCGCGCTGCAGGCGCTGCTCGCCGTCGGACTCGACGCACGAGCGGATCACCAGCCCAGTCAGCTGTCCGGCGGACAGCAACAGCGCGTCGCGATCGCGCGGGCGCTCGTCAACGATCCCGGCATCATCCTGGCGGACGAACCCACTGGCGCGCTCGATTCGCGCATGGGCCTCGAGATCATGGCGATCTTCCAGCAGTTGAATCGCGACAAAGGCATTACGCTGATCGTCGTCACTCACGACCCCGAGATCGCTGGCTACGCGCTTCGCACGCTGCATTTCAAAGACGGGCGCCTGCAGAAGGACGAGCGAGTCGAGCATGCGCGAGATGCGGCGGTGGACCTTGGGCTACCGGAGGAGGCCGCATGAACCGAGTTGCGATTTCGTCGTAGCGCGCAGGCTTTAGCCTGCGCCGTAAGGCGGGGGCTGAAGCCCCCGCTCTACGGGTGAGAAACGCCTTGAAAACGGGTAACGTCATGAAGAAGCTGCTGACCAGTTCGCGTATTGCGCTGCGCGCGCTGCAAGTGAATCGCACGCGGTCCGCACTGACGATGCTCGGCATCATCATCGGCGTGGCAGCCGTCATTGCCATGGTCGGGATCGGCGCCGGCGCGACTGAACGCATCCAGGCACAGATTCAAAGCATCGGCAGCAATCTGATCATCGTTCTTCCGGGCAGTATCAGCAGCAACGGTGTCCGGCTCGGTTCGGGAGGCGTCGCGACGCTGACCACAGACGACGCAAAGGCGATTGTTGACGAGTGTCCCTCGGTTGCGCTGACGGCTCCGACTGTCCGCGGCGGCGTGCAGGTGGTCTACGGCAGCAGCAATTGGGCGACGGTCGTTCAGGGCGTGACGCCTGACTACATGACGTTGCGCGACTACACGATGATGTCCGGTCAGTTCTTCACCACACAGGACGTCGACGCGTCTGCCAAGCTCGCCGTCCTCGGGGAGACAGTCGCGCAGAATCTCTTTGGCGATAGCGATCCGACCGGTCAGGTCGTCATCATCAAGAACGTCCCGTTCATTGTCTCCGGGGTACTGACCCCCAAAGGCCAGTCACCGACCGGTCAGGACCAGGACGATGTCATCCTCCTGCCCATTTCCACGGCGACGCAGAAAGTGCTGGGGGTCAACAAGGCCAACGCCAAGGCCGTGGGGTCGGTGATGGTGCAGGCGATCAACCCCGAAGCAATCGACCAGGCGACGCAGGAAATACAGGCCCTGCTTCGCGAGCGCCATCGGATCCTGCCCGGCCTGGAGGATGACTTTTCGATCCGCAACCTGACCGAGGTGTTCGCGGCCCAGGAGTCGTCGGCGCAAGTGATGGCGATCCTGCTGGGAGCGATCGCATCGGTCTCGCTCGTCGTGGGTGGCATCGGAATCATGAACATCATGCTGGTGTCGGTGACTGAACGCACGCGCGAGATCGGTCTACGGCTCGCCGTCGGCGCGAAGCGGCGGGACATCCTTTCGCAGTTTCTCGTGGAGGCGGTCACGCTGTCGCTCGCCGGCGGCATTATCGGCATCCTGCTCGGGGTGACGACGTCGTTCGCGATTTCGTATTTCGCGCAGTGGTCCACCGACATCGGCGTGATGGCCGTCGTGGTGTCGTTTCTCTTCTCGGCGCTGGTCGGAGTGTTCTTCGGGTACTACCCGGCCCGCACGGCCGCATTCCTGAACCCGATAGAGGCTCTTCGCTATGAGTAAGAGAGTGAAGCGCTGCCGGATGGCGGCCCTCGCGGCCGCTGCTGTGGCGTTGTCCGCGACCTCCTGTGCCATCGGGCCGAAGTACGTACGTCCGCAGACGCCGACGCCGACCGCATATCGCGAAGCGCCGCCTGCCGGGTGGGCGGACGCGACGCCCGGCGATGCGAAGGTGCGCGGGCAATGGTGGCAGATGTTCAACGATGCGGCTCTCGACGCGCTGGAGGATCGTGTGAACATCTCGAATCAGAACGTGCTGGCCGCGGAAGCGCAATACCAGGCCGCGCGCGCCGCGGTGCGGGTTACAGCTGGGGAATTGCGTCCGACCATAACCGCGACACCGTCGGTCACACATGCCGATGGCGGTGCGGCGCAACATCACGGCAACCTCTACGAGGTTCCAGTCGACGTGTCCTATCAGGCAGACGTGTGGGGCAGCATTCGTCGTAGCGTCGCCGCAAACGCCGCCGTCGCGCAGGCCTCTGCGGCCGACCTCGAGAGCGCGCGGCTCCTCTATCAATCTGAGCTCGCGTCCGACTACTTCCAGGTCCAAGGCCTCGATGCTGACCGGGTGTTGCTGGAGGACACAGTCCGCTCGTACGAGCAGTACCTGCAGCTGACCCAGGATCGCTTTCAAGGCGGAGTGGTGTCGATGGCCGATGTGTCGCTGGCCCAGACACAACTCGAGAGCGCTCGTGCGCAGTTGGCAGATGTGGGGATCGCACGAGCGCAGTTCGAGCATGCGATTGCGGTGCTGACGGGCCGATCGCCGGCAGAACTGTCGATACCTGCTGCAGCGGCGCAACCATCACCGCCTGTGGTGCCGATTGGGTTGCCCTCGTCGCTGCTCGAACGCAGGCCGGACGTCGCCGCGGCCGAGCGGCGGGTCGCAGCCGCCAATCAACAGATTGGGGTCGCCAAAGCCGCGTTCTATCCGGTGCTCAGTTTTGGTGGGAATGCCGGCTCGCAGGCAGTGGAAATCGCAGAGTTGTTCACAGCACCGACGCGGCTATGGTCGGTCGGCGCGCAGCTTGCCGCCACGCTCTTCGATGGTGGCAAGCGGCGTGCGCAGGTGCAAGTCTCGGAAGCGGCGTACGACACCACGGTCGCGAACTATCGCGAGACCGTCCTCACCGGATTCCAGCAAGTGGAAGATGCGCTGGCCGACCTGCGCATCCTGGCGCAGGAGACAGACATCGTCGATCGCGCCGTCGTCGCTGCGCAGCAGTCGGTCGACATCTCGACGATTCAATATCGTGGTGGGCTCGCCAACTATCTGCAAGTGATTACGGCGCAGACCAGCCTCCTCCAGAACCAGCGAGCGCGCGTCGACCTCCACACCAGGCGACTGGTCGGCAGCGTTTCGCTGGTTCAGGCACTCGGTGGGGGATGGAGCGCGTCACAGCTGCCGACGACTCATGACGTCGCCCGGGCAGACCCGGGGGCCCGCGTGGACGGGGCGCGAGCAGACTTGGCGCGTGCGGACACAGCGCCCGCGGACGGGGCGCGAGCAGACTCGGCGCGTGCGGGCACGCGGCGCTGATTCGACAGGTGCCGGCTTTCATTGAAAGACATGACGACGACGGTCTGGTCGTCAGTCCATCCATCCACCTCCGTCGGCCCGTGAGCGTCGCGCGCGCGCGACATGACTGCCGTGCAGACGGCCGGAGCCGATCGCCCCTCTTCGCGTATCGCGTCTGTGACTACAGTTCGCGGTGACTCTAGTCCGTTGTCGAGTGCCTCGGTGATCCCATCTGTCATGAACACGCAGATATCGCCGTCCTTCAGATCGATTTCGGCCTCGACATACGTCGCACACTTCAACAAGCCCAGAGGGGGACCGCCGGCAGCCAATTCGCGGTCCTCACCATCGCGAACGAGCATTCCTGACGGATGGCCCGCGTTCGTGTAGGTCAGAGTTCGGCGCGCGAGATCGAGACGGGCAATCACACAGGTCACGTAGGGCGAACCGTGCCACTCGTCGTAGAGCGACGAGGACATTCGAGCGCTGAGCTCGGCAGGACTTTGCGTGTCACGGGCGAGTTGCCGAAAAGTGAAACGCAGCAGCGTGAGCGCCATCGCCGCAGAGATGCCTTTGCCTGAAATATCGGCGATGAGCGCGAGGCATACGTCGGCAGAGGGCTCGAGAAAGTCGAAGAAGTCGCCGCCGATCCGGCCCGCCGGCGTCAGGAGTGCGGCCCATTCGAAGCCGCGACGCGGGCTGGGTATCGGCGGAAGAAGCCGCCGTTGCATGGCCTCGGCCATCGACAACTGCGACTGGATGATCACCTGCGTGCGTTCGTGCCCGGTCAATGCCAGACGCGTCGCGCGCAGATGCAGCCAGAGGTAAATCGAGACGCCGAGGGCGATCGAGAGTACGACGTCGCTGATCCAGTCCAGCTCCATTTCGCTGGGCTGAAGCACACGAATCAACGCGGCCTCGGCAAGTCCGGCGACCGCATAGAAAGCGATCGCCACCGCGATGGCGAGCGCGAGAGCTCGAGGCGCAAACGCCGCCACCGAACTCTCGCGCGTGTCAGTCATCAGCAGGTCCCGTGGACGACGATCAGCCCTGGTTGGGAGCGGGAACCGGCGCGCTCGCCTGGCCTGGGGGCAGAGGCTGCATGTTCTCGTCCAACTTCAACGTCGAATCCGGCCGCGCGTAGACGTCCTGCGAGAGGGTCCGGAATCCATCCAGGTAGAAGGTGATCGTGTGACCGCCAGGAGCGACGTGAAGGCGCTGCAATGCGCCATCGAAATCGCTTACGCGGCCGGCGTAGTAGCCGTCGACGTAAACCTCCGCATCCTTCGGTGTGACTTCCGTGCGGATGCTGGCCTGTGGATAGACGCTATACGGGTACGGGTATCCATACGTGTAAGGTCCCCATGGCCCCCAGAAGGGGTCGTAGAGGAACGGCCTCTGGACGACGACTCGGGGCGCGACCACCACCGCGTGGCGCGGCATGGCACTGGCTGAGACAGCCCCGAGCGTCGTGAGGCCGACGGTAAATATGACAACGCGTTTTGTGAGAGCACTCATAAACGCCTCCTCCGGACGATGTCCATTTGGCGAGCGCCTCTACTAAGTAGGACGAGTCGCCGGCGACGGCCGATATGACGGCCCGATTAATTCTGGTTAAGACGCGTGCGCACACCGCATATGCTGTGTGGTCGTTCAAAGATGAGGTGTGTCACATGCGGATCACCATCGCGGCTTGGATAGCGGTGTCCGTGCTTGCGATCGGGAATGGTCACGCGCCTGCGCAGGGAGGCCCTTCCTGCGACCGAACCTGCCTGACCGGGCTGCTCGATCGCTACGTCGAGGCATTGGTCGCACGCCAACCGTCGCGCCTGCCACTGGCGTCTTCGGTCACGTTCACCGAGAACGGTCAGCGACTCGAGCTCGGCGATGGCCTGTGGCATACGGTGACCGGCAATGGTGGTTATCGGCTCGACATGGCCGATGTGGAGACGGGTCAAGCCATCTTGATGGGCACGATTCGCGAAGCAGAGACGGCGACGATTTTCGTGCTGAGACTTGGCGTCACTGGACAGCGCATCGCGGAGATCGAGACGCTCGTGATTCGCAACAAGGACGCCGC
>Ga0068863_100001284_pt1 | contig 25055 bp, 23 predicted proteins | sample KBSSwiS62_FD_66596 | JGI IMG/M metagenome (GOLD analysis project Ga0068863, IMG submission 66596) | Switchgrass rhizosphere microbial communities from Kellogg Biological Station, Michigan, USA - KBS Switchgrass S6-2 | ecosystem: Host-associated > Plants > Roots > Rhizosphere > Soil ... | reverse complement strand
CTGGTGTTTCTACCGGCGTTGTACGCCATTTGGTTCAAGATCAAACCTGTCGCGAAGAGCCGGCAGACTGTTTCTGCGTCGAGACTCGACCCCGTCGCGGCAAACTAAATGGAATGCTGTTGCGGGACTCGGTCCCATGCTGTCGTGATTCGTCCTCACGCGTAGCAGCGGAGGCCGTCCGCGCGCAGGAGACTAGTCTCGTCGGCCCGACTGGACCGGTTCGAGAGGTTGTTCGGCCGGCCGATGACCTCTCCGGTCGGCCGGAACACTTGATCCATGGCGCGGGCAATCCTGCATTCGAGTCTCAAGTTTTTGCGTTCGACTCGCGTGTGGTTCGAATGTCGAATTCGCGCAAACGACTTCGAGAAACAAAAAGGTGAAATGCACTCCGGGACATTCAGTACTCGTCCCACAGGCCTTCGACATGCTCCTTCAAGACTACCTCGGCGAGCGAAGCTCCCCGGCCATTGCGCCACCGTCTCAGGCATGGCGCGGCTATTGCATGGGATACCAAGAAGTCCCGAACTCGGGTTCGGCCTGGTGGGTCGCAATGCATCACAGAGGGGAATCGACATGAAGAAGCTCATCGCGATTGGATCCTTGCTCATCCTTGGTCTGTCCGCCGCCGCATGCAATCAGGCGAAACCGCCGGAAACCGTGCAGCGCGATGTCTCGAAAGCGGAAAAGGACCGTGCTGCGAAGGTAGCTGACGCCCGCAAAGAGGGTAATCAAGCGATCGAGCGGCAGCAGAAGGACGTCGCCGCGCAACAGCGCGACGTGAACGACGCGGCCGCAAACAAGAACTACGAAGTTGCGATTGCGAAAGCGGACGGCGACTACAAGGTGGCTACTCAGCAGTGCGAGGCGTTATCCGGCAGCGAGCAGTCCGCTTGTAAGGACAGAGCGGAAGCTGCGCATAAAGCCGACAAGGCGGCTGCAGAGACGCTGAAGAGGTGAGACTTTTCTCGCGCCCCGCCGACTGTTAGGCGGGGCGCGCTGGGCTTTGCCGCGCCTAGTCTATCGGCACGACCGTTCGGCGCTCGCCGGCCTCACGCTCGCGACGCGAGCACAGCATTCCAGCACGCAGCGCGGAATCCGCGATTGCCCAATCCGCATGCTCGCCGCAAGTCCGCGGACACCGGCGAGCCGTCATCCTCCTGTAACAAACCCCAGGCTCAATGCCGCAAGGGTCTTCAACTCGGAGGGTACGAGAATGAGAACGAATACTCGGGCGCTACTGACTTCGCTTTCCGCCGTCGCAGGGGCGGCGTTCCTGACGGCCGCGACCGCGGCTGAAATCTCTGGCGCCGGCGCGACGTTTCCGGCTCCGGTCTACCAGAAGTGGGCTGAAGCCTATAAGAAGGAGACGAACGTTGGTTTGAATTACCAGTCGATCGGCTCGGGCGGCGGCATCAAGCAGATCGAAGCCGGCACGGTGACGTTCGGCGCGTCGGACAAGCCACTCGAGCAGAAAGAGCTCGAAACGAACGGGCTCGTTCAGTGGCCGATGGTGATCGGCGGCGTCGTGCCGACGGTGAACATCGAAGGCGTCAAGCCGGGCGAGCTCGTGCTCGACGGCCCCACGGTGGCCGACATCTATCTCGGCACGATCTCGAAGTGGAACGACCCGAAGATCAAGGCGCTGAATCCGAGTGTCAACCTGCCGAGCACTGCGATCGCACCCGTCTACCGCTCGGACGGCTCGGGCACGAACTTCTTGTTCACGACGTATCTCTCGAGCGTGAGCTCGAAATTCAAGTCCGACATCGGCGCCGATGCGTCGGTGCAGTGGCCGACCGGTCTCGGCGCGAAGGGCAACGAAGGCGTCGCGAACATGATCGCGCGCACGGGCGGCGCGATCGGCTATGTCGAGTACGCGTACGTCAAGCAGAACAAGATGACCTACGCGAAGATGAAGAACCGCGACGGCAAGCTCGTGTCGCCGGAGATCAAATCGTTCCAGGCGGCCGCAGCCAGCGCCGATTGGTCGAAGGCGCCGGGCTATTACTTGATCCTCGTCGATCAGGCCGGCGGCGAGACCTGGCCGATCACCGGCGCGAGCTTCATCATCATGCACAAAGACGTGAAGGACGCGGCGGACTCTTTGACGGCGCTGAAGTTCTTCTCCTGGGCCTACGACAAGGGCGACAAGATGGCCGAGGAGCTCGATTACGTGCCGCTGCCCGACAACGTCGTCAAGATGGTCGAGCAGACGTGGACCGGCAACATCAAGTCCGGCGGCAAGCCGGTGTGGACTAAGTAGTCCGACCCGGGTTTCAATTGATCGATCTTTGATTCCGAGCCGACGAGCGGCGGCTGCCCAGACGGCCGCCGCTCGAAGGTGTCATTGATGGTTGCCGTCGCACGTCCCATACACACACGCCTGAAGCGCGAGGCCAACGCCGAAATGATGTTTCGGTGGGCCACCTTTTGCTCCGCGGCTCTGGTGCTCGTGCTCCTCGCCGGCGTGCTGATCTCTCTCGTCTACGGTGCTTGGCCCGCGCTGAGCACCTTTCGCTTCGATTTTCTCACCACGCAGATCTGGAATCCCGTCACGGAAAAGTTCGGCGCGCTTGCGCCGATCTACGGCACGGTCGTCACGTCGATCATCGCGATGCTGATCGCGATACCGATCGCGTTCGGCATCGCCGTGTTCCTCACCGAAACGTGTCCGCGCTGGCTGCGGACACCGATCGGGATCGCGATCGAGTTGCTCGCCGCGATTCCGAGCATCGTGTTCGGCATTTGGGGTTTGTTCATCCTCGCGCCGATCCTTCAGCTGCATGTGCAGCCGTGGCTCATCGAGCATGTCGGCCCGTGGCCGATCATCGGCGTGCTGTTCCAAGGCACGCCGTACGGCATTGGCTTGCTAACGGCTGGAATCGTGCTCGCGATCATGGTTCTGCCGTTCATCACCGCGGTCATGCGCGAGGTTTTTCTCGTAACGCCGACGTCGATCAAAGAAGCCGCCTACGGCGTCGGTGCGACGCAATGGGAAGTCGTCTGGGACGTCGTGCTGCCGTGGTCCCGCACCGGCGTGATCGGCGGAATCATGCTCGGGCTCGGCCGCGCGCTCGGCGAGACGATGGCGGTGACATTCGTGGTTGGCAATGCGCACCGAATCAGCACGTCGCTGCTCGCGCCCAGCACGACGATCGCCGCGTCCATTGCGAACGAGTTCGCGGAGGCGGTTGGTAAGCTCTACACCTCTTCGCTGATGGCGCTCGGATTGATCCTCTTCGTCATCACGTTCGTCGTCATTGCCTGCGCGCGGTTGCTGCTGTTGCGGCTCGAGAGCGGCGGCAACAAGAGGCAAGTGTGACCTCGGCATTGCGCAGACGCCGGTTCTTCAGCACCGTCGCACTCGGGATTTCGATGCTCGCGACCTTGCTCGGTCTCGCCGTGCTCGCCGCGATCCTGGGCACGCTCTTCCTCGAAGGCTTCAAGGGGTGGTCGTGGACCACGTTCACCCAGTCGACGCCGGCGCCGCAGAGCGAGGGCGGCCTGCTGAACGCGATCTTCGGCAGCTTCGTGATGACCCTGATCGGCATCGGGCTCGGAGCGCCGATCGGCATGCTTGCCGGCACCTACCTCTCGGAGTATGGCCGGCGCAGCAAGCTCACCCCGATCGTGCGCTTCATCAACGACGTGCTGCTCAGCGCCCCGTCGATCGTGGTCGGCTTGTTCGTTTACACGATCGTGGTGGCGACGATGGGTCACTTCTCCGCGATCGCGGGCGCGGTTGCGCTCGCCATCATCGCGATGCCGGTGATCGTTCGCACCACGGAGGACATGCTGAGGCTCGTGCCGACGAGCATGCGCGAAGGCTCTGCTGCCCTCGGTGCGCAGCCTTGGCGCACCATCACGAGCGTGATCTATCCCGCGGCGCGCAGTGGAATGATTACGAGCGTGCTTCTTGCTGTCGCGCGCATTTCGGGCGAGACCGCGCCGCTGCTCTTTACGGCGCTCAATAATCAATTCTGGAGCACCGACCTCACGAAGCCGATGGCGAACTTGCCGACCGTGATCTACAACTATGCGATGAGTCCGTACGAGAACTGGCAGACCCTCGCCTGGGCCGGGGCGCTGATGATCACGGTGTTCGTGCTGGTGCTGAGCATCATCGCGCGCTCGACCGCCGCGTTGTTCGGCGCGGGACGTGGCGGCTCGCAATAGCGCTGCGTCGGGTCGAGAGGCGACAGAGCAGCATCGGACGTCGCTTGGCGCGGAATGCGGCGTGTTCACAGTTCTGTAACAATGGCGGCCTATCGTGTTTTTCCGTTTGAGAGCCGCCAATTGGCCGATGGTTGAGTCGTATCTAAAGGAGCGCGTGCTTTGCTCGAAGCTTCCCATCCGACCGCTCCCGTGACGATTCCGCCGGGCATGGACGTGGCCCCGCCTGCCGAGCCCCGGGTGCTCAAGAAGCGGATTGCAGTGCCGGTCAAGCGGCTGTCGCCCGACAACAAGCCGTCCACGCCGACGCAGGTCAAGGCCTCCGTGGAGAGGCTGAGCTTCTGGTACGGCAAGAAACACGCGCTCAAGGACCTCAACGTCACGATCGCCGAGCGCCGCGTCACGGCGCTGATCGGGCCATCCGGCTGCGGCAAGAGCACGTTTCTGCGCTGCTTCAATCGCATGCACGACCTACAGATCGGCACGCGATACCAGGGCAGGATCATGCTGCAGCCCGACAACGTGAATCTCGTCGGGCGCGACATGCAGCCAATCGAGGCACGGATGCGGATTGGCATGGTGTTCCAGAGACCGAATCCGTTCCCGAAGTCGATCTTCGAGAATGTCGCGTATGGGCTCAGGCTGCGCGGCGCGCGGAAGCACGCCGAGATCGAGGAGGCAGTGGAACGCGCACTGCGCAGCGCGGCGCTCTGGGAAGAGACGAAGGACCGCTTGCACGACTCCGCGCTCGCGCTGTCCGGCGGCCAAATGCAGCGCCTGTGCATCGCGCGCAGCTTGGTCACGAAACCCGAGATCCTATTGTTCGACGAGCCCACCTCCGCGCTCGATCCGTTGGCAACCGCGAAGATCGAGGAGCTGATCTCCACGCTGCGCGACGAAGTGACCGTGCTCATCGTCACTCACAACATGCAGCAGGCCGCGCGCGTGTCGGACTACACGGCGTTCATGTTCCTCGGCGAGCTCGTCGAGTTCGGCGACACCGGTCAGATCTTCACGAACCCGAAGCAGAAGGCGACCGAGGACTACATCACGGGCCGTTACGGCTGAGTCCTTCGCGCGTCCGCTCACGCGCATTCCCTCTAGTTCTCCCGCCTGAACCTAGTTCTCTCGTCGCATCGCGCAACGAGCGATCGCGGCTCTACCTGGCGCGGCGCGGGTGTAGACTGCGGAAAGATCCCGGGATCGAGGTCACGGAGCCGTTTATTCATGAGCGGAGAACAGAAGCTCACCGGCCCGAACTTGGCGAAGGGCGTACCGCTGGCCGAACTCGAAGACGACAAGATGATCGTCGGCCACGCGCACGGAGAGCCGGTTCTTCTCGCGCGGCAGGGCGGACACGTCTACGCAGTTGGCGCGACGTGCACCCATTACTCGGGACCGCTCGGCGAGGGTTTGCTCGTCGATGGAACCGTCCGTTGCCCGTGGCATCACGCTTGCTTCGATCTGCGGACGGGCGTCCCGTTGCGCGCTCCCGCGCTGAATCCCATTCCGTGCTACGACGTGCTGGTGGAGGACGGCGTCGTGCACGTCGGCAAGCGCCAGAACGAACCGAGGGTGTGGACGAGCGCGGCGGGCGCGCCCGCCCGCATCGTGATCGTCGGCGCCGGAGCGGCCGGCCACGCGGCGGCCGAGACTCTGCGGCGCGAAGGTTATCGCGGCGAGCTCACGATGATCGGCGCCGATCGTTCGCCGCCCGTCGACCGGCCGAATCTCTCGAAGGACTACTTGGCGGGCAACGCGCCGCAGGAATGGCTGCCGCTGCGTCCGCGCGAGTTTTTCGTCGAGCAGCGGATCACGCTGAAGCTCGGCGTGTACGTGAAATCGATCGACACCGCGCGGAAGCGAGTCGTGCTCGAGGACGGGAACGCCGAGAGCTACGACAAGCTGTTGCTCGCGACGGGCGCGTATCCCGTCAAGCTCGATCTGCGCGGAGTCGATCTGCCGCACGTTCACTATTTGCGCACGCTCGAGCACAGTCAGGCGATCGTGGAGGCCACGAAGACGGCTCGCCGCGCCGTCGTGATCGGCTCGAGCTTTATCGGGCTCGAGGTGGCTGCATCGCTGCGCGCTCGCAATATCGAGGTGCACGTGGTGGGACCGGACGACGTGCCGCTCGCGAAGGTCATGGGTCCCGAGCTCGGCGGTTTCATCCGCAAGGTGCACGAGAAGAACGGCGTCAAGTTCCATCTCGGCACGCGTCCGAAGTCGATCGAGGCGGAGTCCGTGACGCTCGAAAACGGCGAGCGAGTGCCGGCCGATCTCGTCGTGATCGGTGTCGGTGTGCGGCCCGCTGTGTCTCTAGCGGAAGACGCGGGGCTCGCGACGGATCACGGCGTTGTCGTCGACGAGTATCTCGAGACGAGCGCGCCGGACGTATTCGCGGCCGGTGACATCGCGCGCTGGCCGGATCCGCACTCGGGTGAGCGCATTCGCGTCGAGCACTGGGTCGTCGCCGAGCGGCAGGGTCAGACCGCCGCGCGCAACATGCTCGGGAAGCGCGAAAAGTTCGCCGCCGTGCCGTTCTTCTGGACCGCGCAGTACGACGTCGGCATCAACTACGTCGGCCACGCCACGAAGTGGGACCGAATCGAGGTCGACGGCAGCTTCGATGAGCACAACGCCGCCGTGCGTTTCATCGCGGACGGTAAGACGGTGGCGCTCGCGACGATCTATCGCGATCGCGAGAGCCTCGAGCTCGAGCGGGAGCTCGAGCTGCGCGACGCGGGCTAGGGCCGGACGAGTCCTCAGTCGGTCGCAGGTGACTTCGACGCCGCAATCCAGTCGTCCACGCGCCGCGTGAGTATCTCGAGCGGCAGCGCGCCGCCGTCGAGCACGGTGTCGTGGAAGCCGCGGATGTCGAAGCGGTCGCCGAGTGCCGCCTGCGCGCGGGCTCGCAGCTCGAGGATCTTCAGCATGCCGACCTTGTACGCCGTCGCCTGGCCCGGCAAGACGATGTAGCGCCGGATCTCCGAGCGGATCTGGCCCTCTGCCGTCGGCGAGTTCGCGATGAAGTACTCCACGGCTTGCGCCTCGGTCCAGCCTTTCGCGTGCAGGCCCGTATCGACGACGAGGCGGATCGCGCGCCAGAGCTCGCCGCCGAGCCGGCCGAAGTCGGAGTAGGGATCCTCGTAACGGCCCATCTCTTTCGCGAGCCGCTCCGCGTACAACCCCCAGCCTTCGACGTAGGCCGTGTACGACCCCTGCGTGCGGAACGTGGGCAGCCCTTTGAGCTCCTGCGCGATCGAGATCTGGAGGTGATGGCCCGGCAGGCCCTCGTGATACGCGATCGACTCGAGCTCCGGTTTCGGCATCGCGTTCATGTCGATCAAGTGCACGTAGTACACGCCGGGCCGCGAGCCGTCGGGCGTGCCCTGCTCGTAGAACTGCGCGGCGCCGGGCTGTTCGCGAAACGCCTCGACGCGCTTCACGACGAGATCCGCCTTCGGCAACACGCCGAAGAATTGCGGCAGAAGCTGCTTCACCGCCGCGAGATCTTTGCGGGACTCTTCGAGATACGCCGTGCGGCCCTCGTCGTCGTTCGAAAAATAGAAGCGCCGGTCGTTGCGCACGAAGTCGAAGAACTCGCGCAGGCTGCCCTTGAAGCCGACACGTTCGCGAATCGCGTCCATCTCTGCCTTGATGCGCTCGACCTCGCGCAGCCCGAGCTCGTGAACCTGATCCGCGGTCATGTCGGTCGTCGTTTCAGCGGCGAGCCGTTCCGCGTAGAACGCCGGGCCATCCGGCAGCTTCCAGACGCCGGTCGCGACCTCGTCCGCGTGGGCCTCGTCCGCCGAGACCCATGAGCTCAGCGCGTCGTAGGCGGGCTTGAACTTTTCAATGAGCGCCGCGCGCGCCGCGGCGCGTAGCTCGTCGGCGGCCGCGGCGTCTATCTTTCCGGCCGCCGCGAGCGCGTCGATCTTCGTCTTCGCGTCCGCCCAAAGCGGCGCGTCGCCGGCGCCGTCGAACGGTGCGCCGGTGACGAGCGCGCGCGCCTGCTCGAGCACGAAGGTGTCCGCGAAACGCGGAGCGTGCACGCCCTCGGCCGCGGCGAGCTTCGCGCGCTCGACGTACTGGCCGATCGCGCGCGCGACGCCGTCGATGCGCGTGATGTACGCGCGCATGTCGCCGGCGTCGTCGACGCGATGAAAGTTGATCAGGGCTTCGGGCAGGCTCGTTTGCGGCCCGTCCATCTGGGTGAATACGTAGTAGCGGCGGCGGAACGGTTTCGCCTTCTCGGCGCGCTCGAGCGCATAGACCCACAGGTCGTAGGACGTCTTCGCTTCGGGCGTGAGCCGCGCGTAGTCGAACGTGCGCTTCAGATCCGCCACCGACGTTTCGCGCCACGCGAGCCGCATGTCGTCGGCGGCCTCCGAGACGTCGTCGATCTTGTCGTAATCGGTTTTGCGGCCGAGGATCGTTTCGAATATTGGGCTGAAGCGCAGCTCCTCCTCGAAGCGCGCGTCGAGCCACGCGTTCAGCCGTGCGCTTTCTGATGCGGCGGCATCGCGTGCCGCGCCGGACGCGGTCTCGGACGCCGCTCCGCCAGACGGCGTGCGGCCGCCGCACGACGCGAGCGCCGCGGCTAGGAGTAGACCGAGCCCGAGGCCACGGATCGAAGAAGCCGAGCGCAACATCATGGCGCTGCGAGCGTAGCGACGCGGGTTCCGACGTGCAATGGCTTGTCGCTTCGTGCCGTGCAGGATTGACGCCGCGTCGCGGAGCAAGAACAATCGCCGCGCGCAACCATTACGAAGGCGAGACGGTCCGTCTCGGCGAGTCCGATTCGCTTTCTGGCAGATTCAAACTAGGAGACGACGATGAGCAGCCTCGTACGAGCATGGGTTCTCGCGGTTTCCGCGCTGGTCGCGGGCGTAGCGTTCGCGGCGGACGTGAACGGCAACTGGACCGCGAGCTTCGAGACGCAGGTTGGCACGCAGAGCTACACGTTCGAGCTCCATGTGCAAGGCAGCGCGCTGACCGGCAAGACGAAGGGCAACCTAACGGGCGAAAACGCGATCTCGGACGGCAAGGTCGACGGCAACAAGATCTCGTTCGTCGAAAAGGCTACCTATCAAGGGATGCCGCTCGTCTTCAACTACACCGGCGAGCTCAAGGGCGACCAGATCCACTTCAAGCGCGAGATCATGGGCTTCCCGGCTGAGGAGTTCGACGCGAAGCGCGCGAAGTAAGCGTCGCGCCGCCTGCGCCGTCAGGCGCGCGGTCGGCGTGCGCGCAAGCAGGCGCAAGCAGACTATGGTGCGGTTCGATCAAGGGGGTCGCGGCTATCGCACGTGTCGGGAGTGGTATCCACGTCGCGACGAAGCTCTCTATATAGAGCTGCTTTTCGGTCAAACGTATCGCGAGCCGCTCATCACCGGCGAGCCATGGCGAGTAGTGCCAGATCCCTGTGCGCATCTGCTGTTCGTCGCAGGCGGAAGCGCAGCCAGTGGATGGACGCGTGAGCCGACGCTGCGTTTAGTGGGCCCACGTTCCACGTACGTGGACATCGACAACACGGGTAGGACGATCATGCTCGGTGTTCGTCTGCGACCGGGCGTGCTGGCTTCGCTGATGGGATCCGACGCTAGAAATCTGACGGATCAGTCGGCGTCAGCCGAGGAATTGTTCGGCAAAGCCGGGCGGGAGTTGCTCGATCGAGTCGCCTCGAGCCTGATTCCCGAGTCGGCCACCCGCGATCTCGCGGCGTTCGTGGTTGGGCGAGTGTGCTCTCGTCCGCGGCGCGGGCCGGATCCGACGATCCTCGCTGACGCGCTAACCCACACCGTATCCATCGACGCAACCGCGGATGCCATGGGTGTCACGCCGCGAGCCGTCCACCGCTGCGCGGTCTCCGGCATTGGCTTGGCGCCCAAACGGCTCGTGAGAATCCAGCGGCTCCATCGAGCGCTGGCGTTGATGTTGACCCCGCGCTCGTGGCCGATGGCGACTGCAGCGGCCGAAGCGGGCTATGCGGACCAGGCGCACCTCTCGCGCGATTGCTCGGAGCTATTGGGCGAATCGCCCGCCCGGTTTCTGTCGCGCGGTGTCCGAAACGTTCAAGAGTTCCCTGCTGTGTCTGCGTAGGGTGACCGAATGAACACGCGCACACTCTCCGCTGCGGCGATACTTTGCTTTACGATCGTCGCGCCAGCGCCCGCCCTCGCCCAACAGCAGGGCAACGCGTCGACGGTCGGCAGAACCGTCAACCTCGAGTTTCACAGCGACTTTTGGCTCAACCTTCACCACGCCCTGTACGTGGCTGCGTCGGACCGCGGTGCGAGGAACGGCACCGCGCGGCCCGCGGGCGAGTCGGGAGGATTCGAGGCCTCCCTGTCGCCGGAGGAGCGGCAGATCTGGGATGGCGCCGTCGACGTCTATGCGCGCGACTTCGTGTCGAAGGACTTGCTGTTCGACTATCAAATGACGTCGGTGAAGATTGCACTCGGCGAAACGGGTGAGGATCTCGCCGCCGCAGCGCGGACGCTTCCCGCGCCGATGAAGAATGCGCTGGAGGCCGCTGCTCCGATCTACCGCGCTCACTCGTGGGAGGCGGACGACCGCGCGAATCGCGCGTGGATTGCCGAAGCGCGACGGCATCTCGAGGAGCTGGCACCGGCGGTTACCCCTCGGCTCGGCGCATTGTTTGGGACTGTCTGGCCGACGGCACCCGTGCGCGTGGACGCGGTACGCGTCGGTTTTCGCCTAGGAGCGTACACATCGAATGGCCCTCCCGACTGGATCGTGATCTCGACCAGCGATCCGAACAATCAAGGTTGGGCGCAGGCGGAGGTTCTGTTCCATGAAACCTCGCATCTGCTGATCCATCCGGTAGAGCAGGCGCTCTATGTGGCTGGTCGCGACGCGCACGTCGCCGTGCCTCGCGTTCTCTGGCATGTGGTTCTGTTCTATACGGCCGGCGAGCTCACCAGACAAGCGCTAGCGAGCCGCAAGGTGGCGTACCAGCCTTACCTGTACGCAACCGGCCTCTTCGATCGCGCCTGGCCGACGTATCGGCCGGCGATCGAGAGGGTTCTGCCCGATTTTCTTGCCGGCAAACGCACGCGCGAAGATATGGCGCAGGCGCTCGTGAGGGCGATCCCCGCTGCGGAGGGATCGCGTCCCTGACGGGAGCCGCACGCTGCACGTGCTTCGCGCGCGGCGCTACTCGTGCCGCAACGCGTCGATCGGGTCGAGACGCGCGGCTCGGCGCGCCGGCATGAACCCGAACACGACGCCGATCAGCGCGGAGAACGCGAACGCGCCGAGGATCACGGCCGGGCTCAGCACGAACGGGAAGCTCAGCGCGCGCGAGGCCGCGAACGATCCCGCGAGCCCGAGCGCCACGCCGATCGCGCCGCCGAACGTCGTGAGGATCACAGCTTCGACCAGGAACTGCGCTAGCACCTCGCCCTCGAGCGCGCCGATCGCGAGCCGGATGCCGATCTCGCGGGTCCGCTCCGTGACCGACACGAGCATGATGTTCATGATCCCGATGCCGCCGACGAGCAGGCTCACGGCCGCGATCGCGGCTAGGAACAGGGTGAGCACTCCCGTCACGTCGGCGAGCACGCCGGCGATCTCGGCGAGGTCCATCACGCGGAAGTTGTCGTTATCCTGCTCGGCGATGTTGCGGCGCACGCGCATCAGGGCCTCGATGCCGGTCTTCACCTCCGCGTTCGTGGCCCACGGCGCGACGGACACGCCGATCGACGAGATGTCCTCGTTGCCCACGAGCCGGCTCTGCACCGCGCGCAACGGCGCGAGGATCACGTTGTCCTGGTCCTGACCGAAGCCCGACTGGCCCTTCGACTCGAGCTCGCCGACCACGGGGCACGATGCGATGCCGATGCGAATCGACGCGCCGACCGGGTCGGACGAGCCGAACAGCTCCTCGCGCACCGTCTTGCCGATGATGCAAACGAGCCGCCCGCTCTGATATTGCCCCTCGTTGAACTCGGCGCCGCGCACGAGTGTCGCGTTGCGGACGGAGAAATACTCTTTCGTGATGCCGGTGACGTTCACGGGCCAATGATTGTTGCCGTAGACGGACGTGACCGGAGTGTTGGCTGTCGGCGAGACGGCGTCGACGCCCGACACGTCGCGCTGGATCGCCTCGACGTCGCGCATCGTGAACTGACGCACCGTGACGCCGCGCTGCGGCCCACCGATGTTGGTGCCGGGATTCACGAACAGCAGCCGGTCGCCGAGGCTCGAGACGCCGGCCGACACCCGCGCGCTCGCGCCGCTGCCGAGCGTCACGATCGCGATGACCGCGCCGACGCCGATCACGATGCCGAGCATCGTGAGCGCCGAGCGCAGCGAGTTGCGGCGCAGCGCGCGAAACGCGAGGAGGAGGGTACTCCAAATCATCAGGCCACCTTGGGATGAGACGGCCGATCGCTCTCGATGCGTCCGTCGCGAAACACGACCTCGCGCTGCGCGAACGCGGCGACGCTCGCTTCGTGAGTGACCATCACGATCGTGAGCCCGCGTTCCTCGTTCAGCCGAGTGAGGAGCTTCATGATCTCGTCACTGCGCGCGGTGTCGAGGTTGCCGGTCGGCTCGTCCGCTAGCACGATGGCTGGATCCGTCACCATCGCGCGCGCGATCGCGACGCGCTGCTGCTGGCCGCCCGATAGCTCGGCGGGCGTGTGCTCTTCGCGTCCGTCGAGGCCGACGAGCGCGAGCATCTCGCGCGCGCGCCGATGGCGCTCGTTCCTCGGCACGCGCCGGTAGATCAGCGGCAGCTCGACGTTCTCGAGTGCCGTGGTGCGGCTCAACAGGTTGAAGCCCTGGAAGATGAAGCCGATGAAGTTGCGGCGCAGCAGCGCGCGCTGCGTACGCGTGAGTCCCGCGACGTCGACGCCTTGGAAGAAGTACTGGCCGGCGGTCGGCCGGTCGAGGCAACCCAAGATGTTGAGGCACGTCGACTTGCCCGCGCCGCTCGGCCCCATGAGCGCGACGAACTCGCCACGGGCGACGGTGAAGTCGACGCCGTCGAGCGCGCGCACGGTCGACGCACCTTTGCCGTACACGCGCGACACGCCGCGTAGCGCAATCGTCGGCGTTTCCGCGCTGTCCGCTGCGAGCCTGGTCGGTGCCGCGCTCATTCTCGCGCTCAGCCGAACGGCGGCCGCGGGCCGTTGTCCGTGCGCTGCCGCTCCGCGCGCACGACGTCGACGATCACGCGCGCGCCCGATCCGAGCGGCCCCGGCTCGATCTCGGTGACATCGCCGTTCGTGAGGCCGGTCGTCACCGCGACCGGTGACGGGCCGCCGCCGCGCTCGACCCAGACACGCGGCGCGCCCTGCGTCGAGGCATGCTCGGCCGCCTGCTCGGGCGGCAGGAACCGCAAGGCGCGGTTAGGCACGAGCAGCACGTTGTCCTTCTGCGCGATCAGCACGTCCGCGGTGGCGGTCATGCCGGGGCGCAGCAGCAGATCCGGATTCGCGACCGAGAGCACCGTTTCGTAAGTCACGACGTTGTTCACGGTGCGCGGGTTGAAGCGCACGGACGTGATCTCGGCCTCGAACGATTTGCCGGGATACGCGTCGACGCGAAACTCCGCATGCTGGCCCGCGTGGACCTGGCCGATGTCGGACTCGTCGATGTCGAGATGCAGCTCCATGCGGCGCAGGTCTTCCGCGACCTTGAACAGGACGGGCGTCTGGAACGTGGCTGCGACCGTCTGGCCCGGATCGACCTCGCGCGCGATCACCATGCCGTCGATCGGCGAGCGGATCGCGGCCTTGGCGCGCGCGGTCTCGGCGTCCTTCAGCGACGCCTGCGCGGACGTGACCTGAGCCTTCGCGCTCGCGACAGCGGCGACCGCGCGCTGCGCGGCCGCGTCGTCCGTCTCGAGCGACTGCTGCGAGGCGATGTTCTTCGAGGCGAGATCGCGCGAGCGAGCGGCCCTCGCGGCCGTCTCGGTCACCGTGGCTTGAGCTTGCATCAGCGACGCCTGCGCGACCGCGAGGGCGGCGTTCGCGGACGCGACGCGCGCGTCGAGCTGCTGTGTGTCGAGCTCAGCGAGAATTTGGCCGGCCTTCACGGTGGCGTTGAAGTCGACGAGCACGCGATCGATGATCCCTGACACCTCGCTGCCGACGTCGACTTGGTTCGTCGGTTGCAGCGTGCCGGTCGCGGTCACGGTGACGAGCAGGGCGCCCTGACGGACGGAGTCGGTCACGAATTGCGGCGCGGTCGTGCGGTGCTGACGCAGCGCGTAGGCACCGGCCGCGAGCCCGACGATCGCGATCGCCGCGACGACGGGCCACCAGCGACGCCCGCGCCGCTCGGCGCCTTCGAGGCCGAGGGTGTCGACGACTTGTTGACTGGGGTCGTTCATGACTCCGTTCCTTCTTCACCGGCGGCAAGCTCGCGAATGAGGATTTCGAGCCCTCCTTGGATGCGCTGCCGCTCCGCTGCCGTCAGCGAGCTCAACAGCTCGGACACCTGGCGCTCCGCGTGCCGCCCCATCCTTTCGAGCACCCGCCGGCCTTCGGCCGTGAGCGCGACGATCGTCTGGCGACGGTTGTTTGCCGGGATCGTCCGCGACAGCCAGCCGCGCTGCACGAGCAGGCCCACTGACTTGGACATCGTCGGGAGCCGCACGACTTGATGCGCTGCGAGCTCGGTGAGAGTCAACGGGCTCTCCGAGAGGCGCATCAAAATGCCGATCTGCGCGGGCTCGATGCGCTCTTTATCTCCTTGCCGCATGCGCGCGCCGAGACGGCGCATCAACAGCATGGTGACCTTCAAGAGATCGCGAGCCGTTGCATCGGACTTTGGCATACATTATCCTGGCTAACAGTTAGCTCATCTAACCCTAAGTGCAACTAAGGGTTACGTCAAGGGTGCTTGGCACTTCTTGGCACGAACCGAGCGGGGTGTGACCGACTCCGCGAGGCCGGCATCGCTCGGGTCCATTCTCCCCAAGGGAACCCCGAGCGGTGCTGTCTTATCGCTCGACGAGGCTCGAGCGCCGCGCTATCTCGATTCGATCGACGCTGCTAGCGCCGCTTCGCGTGCGCCTTCTCGGGCTCGTCGTCCGGCGTCCAGGCCGTGCCCGTGCGCTGCTCGATGTAGCCGCGAATCAACCGCCGTAGAACTTGCGAAGGGCTCGCGTCCTCTTCCGCACAAAGCCGCTCGAACACGGCTTTCTTGCGCGGGTCGACGAGGATCGTGAGGCGGGCGGTGCGTTGCTCGAGCGCCAACTGATGCTACCTGGATGCTATTCGGATGAGATCTGGATACGAATAGTATTTGCGTCTGATGATAATATCATTATCATTCAAGTCAAACGCGATGCGGCGTTCGACGCACTGCCCCGAGGTCAAGCGTTCGTCCGTGACAGCTCGATGCCCGACGCCACGTTGTCCTGCCTGACACTGCTCGGCGCTTGGGCCGTGATTGGTCTCGTGGGACTCGCTCGGCCCGGCGACGTCCGCCTCGTCGCTCGCTTTCTCTTCCCGCTCGGAGCGTTCGTCGGCGCCGCGCTCGCGCTCGTGGCGCTAGTCGGCGCGGCGGAGCCGCCGTCCCAGCTCGTGTTGCCGCTCGGCCTGCCCGATCTGCCGTTCCATGTCCGCGTCGACGCGCTGGCATGCGTGTTCTTGTTCTTGCTCGGCTCGGCATCGGCCGGCGTGTCGCTCTTCGCCGCGGGCTATTTCCGCAGCGGCGAGGGCACGCCGCCCGGCCTCCTGTGCCTGCAGTACCACTTATTTCTCGCGAGCATGGGTCTGGTGCTGCTCGCCGATGACGCATATCTGTTCATGCTTGCTTGGGAGACCATGGCGCTCTCCTCGTACTTTCTCGTCACGACTCAGCACCGCCTACCGGAGATCCGGCGCGCCGGATTTCTCTATCTCCTCATCGCCCACGTCGGTGCGATTGCGATACTGCTGTGCTTCGGCGTCCTCCAGGGCGGCAGCTGGCAGTTCACCTTCGACGCGATGCGCTCGGCGCAGCTCGAGCCCAAGTCGGCTGCGCTCGCGTTCCTGCTCGCATTGATAGGCTTCGGCGCAAAGGCGGGGCTCGTGCCGCTGCATGTTTGGCTCCCCGAGGCGCATCCGGCCGCGCCGTCTCCGGTCTCTGCGCTGATGAGCGGCGTGATGCTGAAGACTGCGCTCTACGGCTTGTTGCGCGTGACGTTCGATCTGCTCGGGCATCCGGTCTGGTCGTGGGGGCTCGCGCCGCTCGCGCTCGGGCTCTTCAGCGCGCTCTATGGCGTCGTGTTCGCGGCGGCGCAGACGGACATGAAGCGTCTGCTCGCGTGGTCGTCGATCGAGAACGTCGGCATTCTGTTCACAGGCGTCGGGCTCGCGATCGTATTCGCCGGCGTCGGCATGCAGCCGCTCGCGTCGCTCGCGCTCGTCGCGGTGCTCTATCACGCCGTGAATCACGCGTTCATGAAGAGCCTCTTGTTCGTCGGCACGGGCTCCGTGCTGCACGCGACTCACGAGCGCAATCTCGGCAAGCTCGGCGGCTTGATCCGCCGGATGCCCTGGGTGGCATGGCTCACACTCGTCGGCGCGCTCGCGATCGCGGGGCTGCCGCCGCTCAACGGCTTCGTGTCGGAGTGGTTGTTGCTTCAGGCTTTCCTATCGGCCTATCAGGTGCCCAAGCCGTTCGTAGGCATGTTGCTGCCGCTCGGCGCGGCCCTCGTGGCCCTCGCAGCGGCGCTCGCGGGCTACGTGATGGTGAAGTTCTACGGCGTGATCTTCCTCGGCCAACCGCGTGAGCCATCCCTCGAGAACGCCCGCGACGCCGACACGTTGGAGCGGGTCGGGCTCGGTTGGCTCGCGGCGGGCTGCGTCGTGCTCGGCTTGCTGCCGCGGCCGTTCATCGCCTTCCTCGAGCTCGTGCCGATGCAGCTCGGGCTGATCGAGTCGCGCACGATCGGCGGCAGCTGGTGGCGAGTCGTGCCGGTGATGGAGCGCCAGGCCGCGTACGCGCCGGTCGTGTTCCTGTTCGTCGCCGCGCTCGTGATCGCGCTCACGGTGCTCGTCGTGCGCCGGTTCTATCACGCGCGTGCGCGCCGCGCGGCGCCATGGGATTGCGGGTTCGCGCGGCTCGATGCGCGGATGCAGGATACGGCCGAAGGATTCGGCCAGCCGATCCGGCACATCTTCCAGCCGTTCTTCGCGATGCGGCGCGAGCTGCCGTCGCCGTTCGATGCTGCGCCGAGGTACCACGTGACCGTCGGCGATCGAATCTGGACGCTCGCGTATCTGCCGATCGCCGACCTCGTGCAGCGGGCGGCGCGCGCAGTCGCGTGGCTCCAGCAGGGCAGAATCGCCACGTATCTGCTCTACAGCTTCGTCACGCTGCTCCTGATGTTGGGGCTGGTGCTGTGAGCGCGCTGATCTCTTGGCTCACGCAAACGCTCGAAGTGCTCGCCGCGATCGCGGTTGCGCCGCTGTTCTCGGGCTGGATCGCGCAATGCCGTGCGTGGCTACAGAACAAGTCCGCGCCGAGCATCTGGCTGCCGTATCGCGCGATCCACAAGCTCTTCCACAAAGAGGCCGTGCTGGCCGAGAGCGCGTCGCCGCTCTTTCGGTTTGCGCCGTATGCCGTGTTCGGCTCCATGGTCTGTGCCGCCGCGATCATTCCGTCGATGGGCACGCGACTGCCGTTCTCGAGCGCGGCCGACGCGATCGCGCTCGTGGGGCTGCTCGCAACGGCGCGCGTGTTCGTGGCGCTCGCCGCGATGGACGTGGGCACCGCGTTCGGCACGCTGGGCGCGCGCCGCGAGATGATGGTCGGCTTCCTCGCCGAGCCCGCGTTGCTGATGGTGATCTTCGTCGCGTCTTTGCTCTCCTCGAGCACCGCGCTGCCCGCAATCTCGAACGCGCTCGCGACGCAACCGTTCGCGCTCTATCCGAGCCTCGCGTTCACGGCGGTGGCGTTCATCCTCGTGCTGCTCGCGGAGAACGCGCGGATCCCGGTCGACAATCCGGCCACGCATCTCGAGCTGACGATGATCCACGAGGCCATGTTGCTCGAGTACTCGGCGCGGCATTTGGCGCTCATGGAATGGGCCGCGGCCCTGAAGCTCTTCAACTACGCGTGCATAGGGTTCGCGCTGTTCGTGCCGTGGGGCGTAGCGACGGCGGAGGCCCAGACGCCGGCGGCGCTCGTCGTGTCGCTCCCGATCCTCGCGGCCAAGCTCGCCGCGGCCGGCGTCGGGCTCGCGTTGATCGAGACCGTGTCCGCGAAGCTGCGCGTGTTTCGCGCCCCCGAGTTCCTTGCGACAGCATTCATGCTCGCCGTGCTCGGCCTGCTCGTGAATCTGTTGCAGCGAGCCTCACCATGAGCGAGCTGCCGTTCGACTTGCAGATCCTGAACGCGCTTGCCGCGCTGTTCTTGCTCCTCGCGTTCGCGATGCTCGCACAACGCCGCGTCGTGGCGCTCGTGAACCTGCTCGCGTTCCAGGGCGCGCTGCTCTGCGCCGCGACGCTGCTGCTCGCATACCGCACGGGCCAGACGCATCTCTATTTCTCGGCGCTGCTCACGCTCGCGCTGAAGGTCGTCTTTCTGCCGTGGCTGCTGCATCGGCTGATCCGACGGCTCGGCGTGTACTGGGACAGCGAGCAGCTGATCAACACGACCGGCACGATGCTCCTGGGACTTCTGATCGTGATCTTCGCATTCGGCCTTGCGCAACCGATCGCGGCGCTCGCGAGCACGGCGACGCGTAACGCGATCGGCATCGCGGTGGCTGTCGTGCTGCTCGCTTTCTTGACGATGATCACGCGCCGCAAGGCGATGTCGCAGGTCGTCGGTTTCCTGTCGATGGAGAACGGGCTCTTCTTTGGAGCGATGAGCGCCACCTACGGCATGCCGATGATCGTCGAGCTCGGCGTCGCGCTCGACGTCCTCGTCGCGATGCTCGTGCTCGGCGTGTTCTTCTTCCAGATCCGCGAGCAATTCGACAGCCTCGATCTACATCACCTCGAGTCGTTGAAGGAGGAGCAATAGCGTGGAGCTCATCGTGCTGCTAGCGATCCCTCTCCTGGGAGCCGCGTGGGCCACGGCGTTCGGCGAGCGGTCATACGCGCCCGAAGCGAACTCCGCTTTCAGCCTCGCGACGTTGATCGCGGCCGCGGCGCTCGCGATGCGCGTGATCGGCGAGGGCAGCTTCAGCGCGGCCGACGAGCAATTCTTCATCGACCCGTTCAACGTGTTCCTCGTCACGCTCACGGCGTTCGTCGGCTTCACGACCTCGCTGTTCTCGCGCCCGTACATGCGGATCGAGCTCGAGCACGGCAGGGTCAAGCCGCGCCAGCTGCGCCTCTACCACAGCATGTATCAGCTGTTCGTCGCCGCGATGCTGATCGCGCTCACGAGCAACAACATGGGGCTGATCTGGGTCGCGATGGAGGCCGCGACGCTGTCGACCGTGCTGCTCGTGACGCTCTATCGCACGCCGGCGAGCCTCGAGGCGGGTTGGAAGTATTTCATCCTTTGCGGCGTCGGTATCGCGCAAGCCCTGTTCGGCACGATCTTGTTGTATTTCGCTGCGGAGAAGGTGCTCGGCGGCGAAGGGATGAGCGCTCTCCTGTGGACACATCTGAACGGCGTGAAAGGAAGCCTGGAGCCCGCGGTGCTCTCGCTCGCGTTCGTGTTCCTGCTCGTCGGCTACGGCACGAAGGTCGGCTTGGTGCCGCTGCACAACTGGCTGCCCGACGCGCACGCCGAGGGCCCGACGCCGATCTCGGCCGTGCTCTCGGGCTTGCTGCTGAACGTGGCCGCGTACGCGGTCGTGCGCTGCAAGGTGCTCGTCGAGGGCTCGCTCGGCTCGCCGTTGCCGGGGCGCATGCTGATGGCGTTCGGTCTGTTCTCGGTGATCGTCGCGGCGTTCTTCCTCTGGCGGCAGCGCGACATCAAGCGGCTGTTCGCGTACTCGTCGATCGAGCACATGGGCATCATCATGTTCGCGTTCGGCATGGGCGGACCGGTCGCGAACTTCGGCGCGCTGCTGCACATGACCGTGCATTCGCTCACCAAGTCCGCGATCTTCTTCGCCGTCGGCCACGCGGCGCAAAAGGCGGGCTCGCAGGTCATGGACGAAATCCGCGGGCTCATCACGCTCTCGCCGACCGTCGGTTGGGGACTCATGCTCGGCGCGCTCGCGATCCTGGGCCTGCCGCCGTTCGGCGTATTCGCGAGCGAGTTTCTGATTCTCACGACCGCGATGCGCGAGCACGCATGGGCGACTCCGATCCTGTTGCTCGCGCTCGGCGTCGCGTTCGCCGCGATCTTCGGCCGCGTGCAGCCGATGGTGTTCGGCGAGACCACCGCGAAACGGCTGCCGCACTCGCCCGCGCTCGTGCCGGTGTTCGCACATCTCGGCCTCGTGCTGATGCTCGGCGTGTTCATCCCGCCGTCGCTCGCCGAATGGTTCAGGCTCTCGGCGCAGCTGATCGCGGGGTTGTAGGCGAATGCTGCGCGCATTGCTAGCGAGATCCACCGAGCTGCCAGGCGCACCGGACATGCGGCGTCTCGCGACGACGCTCGAAGACTGGCAGTCGACCTTGAGCGACGTTGCAGCCACCGGGGCGCGGCTTCTAGCGCTCTGGACCGAGCGTGCGCCCGCAGCCGTGCATGCGGCGTTCCTTTGCGACGGTGCGGCGCTCGTCGTCGATCTCGAGCTGGACTACGGTGAGATGACCTATCCGGGACTCTCGGACTTGTTCCCCGCGGCGACGCGAATGCAGCGCGCGGCCGCGGACCTCACCGGCGTTTCCGCTCTCGACGCGGACACCCGCCCGTGGCTGCGGCACTCCGCGTGGCCGCGCGAGTACAAGCCGCTCGCACCACGCTCGATCGACTATGCGGGCGACGGCGTGCCGCCGCCGGACGACTATGCGTTCGTGCGAGTGTCCGGGGACGGCGTGCACGAGATCCCGGTTGGCCCCGTGCACGCGGGAATCATCGAGCCCGGCCACTTCCGCTTCTCGATCGTCGGCGAGAAGGTGCTCAAGCTCGAGGAACGCTTGGGCTACGCGCACAAGGGCATCGAGCGGTTGTTCGCGCGCACGAAGCTCGACGAAGGGCACCGGCTCGCAGCACGCGTGTCGGGCGACTCGGCCGTCGCGTTCTCGTGGGCCTATTGCCAGGCGCTCGAAGGCCTCGCGCGCTGCGAGGTGCCCGAGCGCGCGGTGTGGCTGCGCGCGCTCGCGCTCGAAGCGGAGCGCATCGCGAATCATCTCGGCGATCTCGGCGCGCTCGGCAACGATGCGGGCTTCGCGTTCGGTCTCGCGCAGTTCTCACGGTTGAAGGAGCTCTGGCTCCGCGCCCTCGATGCCGCGGTCGCCCAACGCTATCTCAACGACTTCATCGTGCCGGGCGGCGTTGCGCGCAACGCGCGTGACGATCTACTCAAACGCCTCTCGGACGCGGCGCGGACCATCGGCAACGAGGCCGCAACGCTGCGCTCGATCTACGACGAGCACGCAGGTGTGAGCGACCGGTTCGTCGGCGCCGGCGCCGTCGCGCCGGACCTCGCCGCGCGGCTCGGACTGATCGGCCTCGCGGGGCGCGCGAGTGGGCAGGCGCTCGACTTGCGCGTCGATTTGCCCTGCGCCCCGTACTCGGAGCTCGAGCCGGCCAAGAGCGGCCGCGACGAGGGCGACGTCGCGGCGCGTGTCGAGGTGCGCTTCGACGAGCTGACCGAGTCCCTACGGCTCGTGCGCGAGATCGTCGAACGGCTGCCTCCCGGCGAGCTGTGGGCCGAGTTGCCGCAGGTCGAGGAGGGTGCGCGCGGGATCGGGCTCGTCGAAGGCTGGCGAGGTCCAGTGCTCGTCGCGTTGACCGCGGGCCCCGACGGCTATGTGCGCCGCTGCCATCCACACGACCCGTCGTGGCAGAACTGGCCGGTGCTAGAGCACGCGATCATCGGCAACATCGTTCCGGACTTCCCGCTGATCAACAAGTCGTTCAACTTGTCGTACAGCGGGCACGACCTCTAACCATGTGGAAGACGCTCGGCAAGATCGGCTCGATCGGCGTGATCAGCGAGCCCGCGCCCGAGCCCGACGACGCGCTGCGCGTCGCAGAGCACCTGCAGGACGAGATTCGCGTGCTGCTGGGCCGCGCGCTCTGCATTCGCCAAGTCGATGCGGGCTCTTGCAACGGCTGCGAGCTCGAGATCCACGCGCTCGGCAACCCGTTCTACAACCTAGAAGGATACGGCATCAAATTCGTGGCGAGCCCGCGGCACGCGGACCTGTTGCTCGTGACGGGCCCCGTCGCGCGCAACATGGAGCTTGCGCTCAGGCGCACTTACGACGCGACGCCGGATCCGAAGCTCGTGGTTGCGATCGGCGACTGCGGCTGCACCGGCGGGATATTCGGCGAGAGCTACGCAACAGCAGGCCGCGTCGCGAACGTGATTCCGGTGGACGTCGCGGTGCCGGGCTGTCCGCCGCATCCGAGCAGGATCCTCGCCGGGATATTGACTGCGATCCGCGCGACGCGAAGCGGCTAGTTCGAGGTCGGTGCCGTAATCGCGGCGGGGCGTTGCGTATCGCCCGACGCGTTGTCCACGATCCAGTCCGGCGGCAGCACCCCCGCTAGCTTTCGCGACAGCATCGGAACCAACGTTCGGGAGTAGGTCGCGGTGATATGACTGTCGTCCACATAGACGATTACGTTGCCGATCACGGGCGGACAAATCGCCTCATCGCAGAAGTACTCCGTCATATCGATGAAGCTGACGTTTGGTGGCCGGTCGCCTAGATCCAGCGCGGGATTTCTCTCTGCGAGCAGATGCGCCCTTGCTTGCGAGCAGGCAGCCGAATTGTTGCGCTTCATGTCGAGACACTCTGGGACCCAGAACTGCATCCATGGCGTGTCACGAACGGCGATGACGTGAATTCCTGCCGTTCGCAACCGATCCCAGCGACTCACGAATCCCGCCGGCACATACTCCGTGCCACCGAACCCGCGGGTGGCCGTCGTAAATACAACTTGCGGACGATCCTCGAGCAATATGGTCAGTGCCCGTTCATTCCATTTCGTGCAGTCGTCGTCGTGCTCGATCTCGCCGCTCTCATCGCTGAAAAGGCAGTTGCTCTTCGTGAACACGACGATTTTCCAGCCGTGCTCCTTTGCGATGACGTCGAGCGCCGGCAGCCAGTGCACGGAATGCGACGCTCCGACCAACGCAAGCGTCCGCGCCGCGCCGCGGTCGCCGTAGATGCAGTTCGCTCGCTCCCAATCGGCGTCCGGCCCATAGCAGCCATCCGAGTAGATGACGGACGTGTCGTGCTGCACGGCGAGCATGCCCGGATAGAGCGGAACATTCGGCTGCCCCGCGTACTGAAAACCGTCTTCGAGCGAGAGCGCGCCCGGATAGTCGGGATTGTCGACGGAAACGGGCCGCGCGTCGTATTGCTTCTGCTCGACGTAGTAGGCCGCCCAAGCTGAGCTAACGAGCAACGTAGGCGTCACGCCGACCAAAACGAAAGCCGCGAGACGGCGGGGCGTGGCGATCTTGAAGGGTGCGAATCTGATTGGATCCTCGACGAGCCGCGTGCTGATTGCGGCGAGCGCGATCGACGCTGCCATGACGCCAAGGCCAGCGACCAACCCCACCGTGAAATCACCGTTGAACCAGCGATAGAAGACCAAGACCGGCCAGTGCCACAGGTACACTGCGTAGGAAATGCCTCCGAGGTACACGAGCGGCTTCGTCGACAAAAATCGGTCCGCGCCGAAGCGGCTCCCGCTGTTGCCGGCCATCATGACCAGCATCGTGCTGCAGACGGGCCATAGCGCCGCGTATCCCGGGAACACGCGCGAGACCTGAAAGATCGCTCCGCAACTGATGATCCCCGCAAGCCCGATCCAGCCGAAAGCGACACGCACTTCGCTCGGCAGCTTGGCGTTCGGCAGCATCGCCAAAGAAGCGCCGAGGCAGAACTCCCAGAGGCGCGCGAACGTGTTGAAATAGGTGAACGCTTGGTTCCGGTGCGTCTCGATGATCGAGAGCGCGAACGACGCGACGAAAATCACAGAGAGAGCGCCGAGCATGACGGTTCCACGCTTCGCATTGAGGCGAGCTGCCAGGGCGACGGATGCGCCCAGGACGATCGGCCATAAGAAGTAGACTTGCCCGAGCGTCGACATTGCCCAGAAGTGCTGCAGAGGGCTTGCGGCCTGACCCTGCGCGAGATAGTCCACTGCATCGAACGCGAGCTGCCAGTTCTGGACGTAGAAAATGGAGGTGAACGTCTGGCGGATCGTTTGCTGCCACAGAGTGCGCGGCAGCCAGAACACGGATGCGACCGCGACAGTGAACAAGACGAGCATCGCCGCCGGCAACAAACGGCGCGCCATTCCGCCCCAGAATTCCACGAAGTTCACACGCCCGGTCTTGTCGATCTGGCGCAGGAGCGATTTCGTGATGAGAACCGCGGACACAACGAAGAAGACGTCGACGCCGCCCGATACGCGTCCGAACCAGATGTGATATGTGGCGACGAGAATCGAAGCGACCGCCCGCAGACCTTGGATGTCGGCGCGGTACTCGGCGCTTTTCTTGGGCAGTTGATTCAAAGTCGAAATCCCCGTCTTGGTCAGCTAGGCGGTCGCCTCGATCCGCCCGGCGCTGAGCAAGTCGGAAGCACGCAACGTGCAATTTACACTGAAAAATCGAACTAATCGCGTCGCCGGCAGGCGACATAACGCGTCGGGCGCTTAGGCGGCGCGCAAATCGACCGGTTGGTCGGGACCTGTCCCGCCGCGCGCAATACTGAGCTGGCGCTCGAGCCCACGCATGACGACGGCGGGCGCATCGAACCGGAAACTGACCGAAAACAGACCGATCCTGGACGACTTCAAGGCGGCTCACGCAC
>Ga0068863_100001283_pt1 | contig 25062 bp, 22 predicted proteins | sample KBSSwiS62_FD_66596 | JGI IMG/M metagenome (GOLD analysis project Ga0068863, IMG submission 66596) | Switchgrass rhizosphere microbial communities from Kellogg Biological Station, Michigan, USA - KBS Switchgrass S6-2 | ecosystem: Host-associated > Plants > Roots > Rhizosphere > Soil ... | reverse complement strand
CTCGTTCCAGGCGTTGCGCGCGAAGATCGCGCCGGTCTCGGAATCGAGCTCCGTCACGACGAACGGCGCGCCGACGGAGCGCTGCGGCCCGAGGACCCATTCCGCGTAGGCGGTCACCGTGAGGGTGCGCGCCGCGGCGGACCGGTTCTCGACGCGCAGCCGCGAGACCTTGACCGGATCCTGCGGCGCCACGAAGACCGAGAGATCGGTCGCGATGCCCTGGTGCTCGTATTCGAAGCGGCTGTAGCCCTGGCCGTGGCGCACGACGTACGACCCGTCGCCGCGGATGGGCAGCGCCGTCGGACTCCAGACCTCGCCCGTCTCTTCGTCGCGCAGGAACACGGCCTCGCCCGGGGGATCGCTCACCGGGTCGTTGGACCACGGCGTCAGCTGGTTCTCGCGGCTGTTGAGGGCCCACGTGTAGCCCGAGCCCGACTCCGAGACGAGGCATCCGAACGACGCGTTGGCCAGCACGTTGATCCAGGGCGCGGGCGTCCACTGCCGTTCGCCGAGAAGGGTGACGTATTCCCCGGTGTCCTCGGAAAAGCCCCCGAGCCCGTTGAAGAAGTCGAGGGGGATCCGCGGCGGCGGCAGCGGCGCCGCGGGCGGCCGCGCGGCGACGGGCTGCGCGGCCCGCGCCGCCGGAACCCTTCGCAGCAGCCGGATGACCTGCTGCGCCAGCGTGCCCTGGCGCGAGAGCAGGACGACGCGGGCGGCAGCGGCGAGCGCGTCCCGCTCCTCGGGCGACGCGAGGCCGCCGCGCAGTACGAAGATGCGCCCGGTCGACGGCTCGCCGGCCAGCGGAGCGCGGCTGCCCGCGCGCACCAGCGATTCCAGCGTGGCGCCGAGCTCGGGGGAATACGTCGGCGGCTGCTCGTTGACGATCACGAGGTCGACGGCCAGGCCCTTCATCTTCCAGTACTCGTGGGCGCGCAGCAGCTGCCGCACGATGCCCTGGTCCTCCACCTGGTCGATCCGCACGAGCACGATCGGGACGTCGCCCGAGATGCCGTGCCCCCACAGGGCCGAGGGCCCGCGGCGGCAGCGCGCCAGGGTCTCCAGCGGCGCCCGCAGCGCGGAGTCGGAATAGAGGATGCGCGCCGCCAGCTGCTGGAAGAGGTGCGCCTCGTCGGTCGTGATCCCGAGGTGGCGCAGCTGGACCTGCGCCTGCGTCCACGCGAGGCTCGACACGCGCTCGAACGTCGCCGGGTCGCGGTACTTGGCGGCGAGTCCGAGGACCGCCTCCCGGGAGTCGGCGACGACCGTCGCCAGGTGCACGCGCACCGTCGCTCCCGGCGCCAGGCGCACGCGGCGGCGCAGGCTGAAGACGGGATCGAGCACGGTGCCGGCGGTGTTGGACAGCGGCCGGCGTTCCGCGATCGAGATCGGGTCCCGGACCGTGCGTCCCCGTCCGAGAAAGCGGGCCCGGTCGGTCTCGTACTGGACGGTGCCGACCATCTCGCCCTCGACGGCCATCACCTGGGCGGCCCACACGGGCGGCTCGCGGTCGCGCGGCCGGCGGCCGGCCACGAGGGCCTCGAGGGCCGCGGCGAACTCGGTCACCACGAAGAGATTCGAGAAGGCCGGGTGCGCGGCGTCGGCGGCCGGCGGCGCGAGGACGATCTCGGCGTACGACGTCACCTCGATCTCGCGCGGCCGCGTTCCGCGGTTGGTCAGCGACACGTGGCGGATCTCGGCGTCGTCCTCCGTCGAGACGACGACCTGCAGGGACGTCGCGATCGGCCCGTCGGTGCGATGGATCTCGATCCGGTCCTCCGAGTAGACGGCCTCGTAAGTGTCGGGTTCGACACCGGCCGGCTGGTACCCCGCCGACCAGACCTTGCCCGACGTCGCGTCGGCCAGAAAGACGTAGGTGCCCCACGGATCGCGCGTTGCGTCCTCGCGCCACCGGGTCACGTCGAGACCACGCCAGCGGCTGTACCCGGAGCCGGCAGCCGTCATCATCACCGAGTAACGGCCGTTGGAAAGGATGTGCGTCCGCGGCATCGGATCGTGGGGCGAGCGGAACCGCCGCAGGACGGGCGGAACCTCGTCCTGGACGTGCAGGTCCCTGCGCGCGTCCTCCGAAACCGTGCGCGCCACGGTCACGGTGGTCGGCGTGCGCTCCTGCAGCAGCAGCTCCGTCGCCTGGACCGCCGGCTCGGCGCGGAAGCGGCGCCGCATCGTCTCGTCGAGCAGGACGTTGGCCAGGGACACGATCGTCATGCCCTGGTGGTGGGCCATGTAGGCCTTGACCACCTCGTGCGTCTCTTCCTCCGGCAGCCGCGACGCCGTGTAGTCGATCGACTCGTAGAAGCCGTACTGACCGAGCGCACCGACCGACGCGAGGCGGCGGAAGTTCTCGCCCGCGGCGGCCGGATCCACCATCGCGGCCAGCGCCGTCGCGTACGGCGCGACGACGATGTCCTCGGAGAGCCCGCGCTTCAAGCCGAGGCCGCTGACACCGAAGTTGGAATACTGGTACGTGAAATTCATGTCCCGCGCGTTGTAGGCCGCCTCCGAGATCCCCCACGGCACGCCGCGTTCCTGGCCGTACCCGATCTGCCGGCGCACGATGAGGCGGTTGGTGTGCTCGAGCAGACTGCCCGACGGCGCGTCGAGCACCAGGTCGGGCATCAGGTATTCGAACATCGAGCCGGACCAGGAGAGCAGCGCCGATCCGCGGCCGACGGGCGTCAGGGGCCGGCCGAGGTGGAACCAGTGCTCGACGGGCACGTCCCCGCGGGCGATGGCCACGAAGCTCGCCAGGCGCGCCTCCGAGGCCAGCAGGTCGTAGTGACCCGAGTCGAGCGTCGCCTCCACGGGGCGATAGCCGATGGCGAAGAGATCCCTCGGGGGGTCGTACAGGAAGGTGAAGTCCATCCCGGCGACCAGGCGATCGGCCTCGCGCGCGAGGGTCGCCAGTCGCGCCGCGAGGGGTTCGGCGGGCTGCAACGATTCTCCCGCCGCGCGCACGTCGCGCGCATGGCTCGCGATCGCGGCGCACAGCGCCTGGGACCAGGCCAGGGCCGGGCCGGCCTCGGGCGAGCCGTCGTCGCCCAGCGCCCGCACGATGTCCACCAGCGTCTCCGCGCAGACCGCGAGCGCGTCCAATCGCGAGGCCCATTCGCCCGCCGTCGCCGGCACCGGAGCGAGGTGCGCGCGGGCCTCGCCGAGCGCCGCCTCGAGCTGCCGCGACGTCACGACGCGGGCGGCGCTGCCGCGGGTGAGCGCCGCCGCCGCGCTGCGCACGAGCGCGAGCGTGTCGCCAATACCGTCCAGGGCGCGGCCCGAAAGGACCGGCGCCGTCGCGCGCTCGAGGCAGGCCTGCTTGAGCACGATCAGGTGTGCGGCAAGGTTGCCGCTGTCCACGGTGGACACGTAGCGCGGCTCGAGCGGCACGAGGTCGGTCGTGCCGTACCAGTTGTAGAGATGGCCGCGGAAGAGCTCGAGCCGTCCGATCGCGGCCAGCGCCGCTTCCAGGCGCTCGGCCATCTCGACGGTCCCGATCCATCCGAAGTCGTTGGCCGCCACCGACGCCAGCAGCCCGAGCCCGACGTTGGTGGGCGAAGTCCGCCGCGCCACTTCCGGCTGCGGCTCCTCCTGGAAGTTGTCGGCCGGCAGGCCATGGAACTCCCCGCTCGCGAACCGCTCGAAGTACGCCCACGTTCGCCGGGCGATCTCCCGGAACTCGGCGGCCGTCGCTTCGGAAATGCGGGTGGACGCGGCCGGCAGCGGAGGCTGGCTCACCCACCACGCGACGAGTGGCGAAAGCGTCCACGCCGCGAGAAACGGCACGGCGAACCGCCACGCATGCGAATCCGAGGCGGCGAGCAGGGCCGCGGCGCCGGCGGCGAGCACGAGCGCGCCGCGCATGCGCAGATACAGACCGCCGATTCTCAAATCGAGGGCGCGGTGCGCCTGCGCGGCCGGGGTCCACTCGAGCATGTGCCGGCGCGAAACGCACACCCGCCAGAGCGTGCGTCCAATCGCGTCCGCCCGCAGCCACGCCGCGTGCGCGAGCAGCGTCAGGCGCAGCGCCGCCTGGGCCAGGCCGATCGCGAGGTCCGCCGCGATGCCCCGCAGAAAGCTCCGTTTGGCGACGCCGCGCCGCTTCGGCAGCAGGCTGCCGAAGAAGGCGAGAAGGGTCGGCAGGGCGTAGACGCCGAGCACCAGTGCGGTCCACCACGCGGCGCCCGCGCCGGGCAGACACCATGCGGCCACGAGCAGCGCGAACGTCGCCGGCGGAGACAGGCTGCGCCGCAGGTTGTCGAGCATCTTCCAGCGCGCGATCGCCGGAAGCGCGTCGTTGCCGGGCGGCCCCGGCACGGAAGGCGGCAGCCCTGCGATCCAGGGCAGCAGCTGCCAGTCGCCGCGCACCCAGCGGTGCTGGCGCGAGGCGGCCACTTCGTACGCGGCGGGAAACCCCTCGAAGAGCTCGACGTCCGAGACGAACCCGGCGCGGGCAAAAAGACCCTCGAAGAGATCGTGGGAAAGCTGCGTGTTCTCCGGAACCCGGTCGTCGAGCGCTCTCTCGAAGGCATCCACGTCGTAAATCCCCTTGCCGGTGTAGATCCCCTCGCCGAAAAGGTCCTGGTACACGTCGGACACCGCGAAGGCGTAGAGGTCGATGCCCCGCGGGCCCGAAAAGACGAGCTGGAAGAGCGTTCCCCACCCCGCCTCGGGCAGCGTGGGCGTCACGCGCGGCTGGAGCAGCGCGTGCCCTTCGACGACGCGCGACGCGGAGGCGTCGAAGCCGGGCAGGTTGAGGGGATGGGCGATCGTTCCGACCAGCTCGCGCGCCGCTTCCCGGGGAAGGCGCGAGTCCGCGTCGAGCGTGATCACGTAGCGGATTCCCGAAGGCGCCGGCGCCGCGCCCGGATCCGCCGGGAGGAACGAGGTGTCGGTGGCTCCGCGCAGGAGGCGATTCAACTCGCGCAGCTTGCCGCGCTTGCGCTCCCACCCCATCCAGACGCCTTCGCGGGCGTTCCACATCCGGCGGCGGTGGAGCACCCAGAAGCGGTCGCCGCCTCCGGATGCCGGACCGTGCCGCCCGTTGAGCGCGGCGATCGCGGCGTGCGCCCGCGCAAGCAGCGCGGGATCCTCGGGCACCGACTCGCTGGCGGCGTCCTCCCAATCCGAGAGGAGCGCAAAGCGCAGCTCGGGATCGGAGTTGGCCAGGGCGTGGACCTCCAGCCTGCGGGCCACCTCTTCGATCTCCTGCTCGTCCGTCAGAAGCATCGGGACGACGACGAGCGTGCGCAGGGGCGCCGGAATGCCCTGCGCGAGTTCGAGCTTGGCGAGCCGGCGCGGGCCCATCAGGCGAGTGACGAACCGATGGATGAGCGCGATGGCGAGGTCCGATGCGGGAAACAGGGCGAGCAGGGCCAGAACCGCCACGACCCGCCTGGCTGTCCCCGCGGCCAGCACGTGGGTGGCGGGGACGGAAACGATCGCGAGGGTCGCCAGCGCGATCGCGCCGAGAAAGAGAGGCGCCGCCGCCCGCACCCATGCGCGGCGAAGCCACTGCCCGACGGGGACCCGGTAGCCGAGGTCGCGCTCGAGCGCCGCGCGTCCCTTCGCGATCAGGTAGTAGCCGGGGTCGCCGTGACGGGGCTCCGCGTGGGGCGACGCCGCGACCGCCATGCGCACGGCCCGCCGGGCCACTTCCAGCTCGTCCTGTTCGCATCCCCGCGCGAGCTCCTCGACGGCATGCCGGTACCGGTCCCGCGTCGGAAAGTCCATCTCCGCCACGCGCGTCCCGTCGCAGAGCTCCATGTGCACGAGGCTCACGCTCTCGAAGAAGTCCGCCCAGTCGGCCTGTGACAGCAGGCGCATGCTCGTGATGACGTTGCGCACGGTCGCGTGGTTGGCGATCTGCTCCTGGTGCTCGACGTGCACGAGCTCGTCGGCCGTCGTCGACTCGCGCGCCAGCCTGCGATCGAGCCAGTCGAGCGCCGGCGTGACCGCGGGATCCTGCTCGCGCAGCCGCTGGACCAGCTGCACCGCAAACGCCCGGGAGAAGGGCGCCGCCTCGAGCATCTGGATGACTTCCGCCGGCGCGGGCTTCGGGGCGTCTCCCGCGCCGAGCAGGAGATCGGCGATGCGGTCCGCTTCGTCGCGCGCGCGGCTGCGGGCGGCCACGCGTTCGGAGAGGCGCCGGAGGTTCTCGACCAGCACGAGTCGCAGCGAGATCGCCAGCGCCCAAAGCTCGCCGATCGTCAGCGCCTGGACACGCTGGTACGCGCGGACGAAGAGGCGGAACGTGTCGAGCTCGATCCGGCTGTCCGTGTGCGCGACGAAGGCCCAGGCCAGCCCGTAGACGCGCGGGTATCCCTCGAGCTCCCCCGAGGAGAGCTTGGGCAGCTCCCGATAGAACCCCGGCGGAAGGTCCTCCTGGATCTCGCGGACCTGCTCTTCAACGACGTGGAAGTTGTTGAGCAGCCACTCGGCGGCCGGAGAGACCGTGCGCGTCTGGCGGCCCGCTTCCGCGATCGCGAGGTGCGACCGGACGAGGGACCGCGCGTTCTCGCGCAGCCGCGGAAGCAGGTGCCGCCCCCGCCTCTTGCCGGGATAGCAGGTCTGTTCGGCCGCGAGCGTCCCCGCGAATTGTTCGAGCTGCTCCGCGGAGAAGAGCTCTGCCCGCAGGGGATCTGCTCGCTTCGGCACTTGCTTTACTTACCACGCAGACGAAAAGCCGAGCCACACGTCGGGCTCGGCAACGTTCGCGGGGACAGGAGTTTCAAGCCGGCGGAAATCGGGTGATCGCCCTCATCCGCGGTCCCGCCGCCATCAGGGCTTCTCGCCGTCGGGCTTCTGGTCCTTGTCGACTGGCTTCTCTTTCGGAGGCTGGGGCTTGGCCTTGGGCTTCTGGGCCGGCTCGGCGGGACGGGGCGGCGGACGGTGCGCGGCGGGCGCGTCGGCCGGCTCGCGGTTTGCGTGCGCCTCCGGCTGGTTCGCATCGGCGTGCGACTTCGGCTTCGGCGCGGCCTCCGCTGCGTTGGGCTCGGGCCGCTGCGCCGGTTCCGACCGGTGCGCGGCGGGGGGCGGCGCTGCATGGCGCGCCTGCATTTCCGGCTTCTCCGGCTTCTCTTCGGCCGGGGGATGCTTGGGCTTCTGCGCCGGCTGCTTCGCCGAGCCCTCCGCGGGCCGGGCCTGCACAGACTTGTTCGGCTCGGGGCGGGTCGCCGCGGGCGCCTCGGCCTGCGGACGCTGCGATTCGGTCTTCGATGCTTCCGGCGCCCTGGAAGTCTTCGCATTGCCGTTGCCATGCTCCGCCGGCACGTTGCGCGCGTTCGCGCTTTGCGGCCGGGCCGCGACCGCAGCCTTCACCTCGCGCGCGGGCGCGACGACCGACATCCGCGCGGGCGCGGGGTGCGGCGCCGTGCGCGCGGCCTGGACGCTGGCCGCCTCGATCCGGTGGCCGGACGCATGCTCGATGGTCGTCACGGGAAGGGCGGTGTTGCGGACGATTCCTCCCGAGACCGCGAAGCCCGTGACGGGTCGCGTCTGGTGGAAGATCGCCGCGCTCTGCTGCGCGGGAATGCGCACCGCGTTCACATTTCCGCCGACGAACCGATTGGTCGGCACGAAGACGTATTGCGTCTCGTGGACGACGATCGGCCGTCCGGAATAACCGGAAGCGCCGAAGACGACGGTCGGCGGCAGTGGCGCCCAGCCGACGTAGTTGTTGCTGTAGGACCACGTCACCCAGGCCGGCGCCCAGACCGTTCCCGGAACCCAGGACCAGCCGTATCCGCCGATCGAGACCCAGGTCCCGTAGTGGTACGGGGTCCCGCCCCACGGGTCGTCCGACACCCAGGTCCATCCATACTGCGTGTAGATCCACTGCCCATTCGTGTAGGGCTGCCAGTCCGCGGCGACCCGCGCGGGGACCCAGCACTGCCCGTAGCTGCAGTCAATCCACTGGCCGTACGGGGAGAGCTCGTCGTAGAAGCCGCCGATCGACACGTTCACGGAGACGCCGACCTGCGCGTGCGCGATCGGGACCACCGGGGCAGCCGCCGCGACGACGACCAGGAGCGCCCGAATCATCAGTTTTTTCATCTCGTTCTCCTGTTCCGTGCGTCAAACCATCTGGTTGCTCAAAGGAGCAACTTCCGTGCCTGTCATAGGATGTTTCGGCGCCTCAACAAGATCCAATCGTTTGTTACGCTGGAATTGAGACTTCGGAGCAATCGAAAGGCCGGTCATGGAACTGCGGCACCTCCGGTATTTCGTCGCGGTTGCGGACGACCTGCACTTCGGACGCGCCGCGAATCGTCTCCACACGTCGCAGTCGTCACTGAGTCAGCAGATTCGCAATCTCGAGACCGAGCTCAAGGTCGACCTGTTGCGCCGCATCAAGCGCCGGGTCGAGCTCACGCCGGCAGGGGCCCGGTTCCTCGGTGAAGCACGCGGGATCCTTTCGGCGGCCGAGCGCGCGGCCGGGCTGGCGCGGGGCGCGGCGCGGGAAGAGTCCCGGAAGATCGTCATCGGCATCTCGCCCGAGACGGACTGGGCGTTCCTCGGCAAGGCGCTTCGCCTCTTCGGCGAGCAGGCGCCTTCGATCGAGGTTCTCTTTCAGAACCTCACTCCCGAGGCCCAGATCGACGCGCTGCAGGGCAGCGCCATCGACATCGGATTCGTGGGACTCCCGATCGAGGCGGAGGGAATCGTCAGCGAGGTGACCGGCCGGGAGCGGCTCGTCGCCGCGATCCCCGAGGCGCACCCCATGGCGCGCCAGGCGCGCGTCGCTTTGCGCGACCTGTCCGGCGAGACATACGCTCTGTGGCCGCGGCACCTGTCGCCGGTTCGCTACGATCAGCTGCTTGCGATCTTTCGGCGAGCCGGCTTCGGGCCGCCGATCGCAATGGAAGGCGGATTGCCATCGACGCAGACCGTTCTCGGAATGGTCGCGGCGGGCCTGACCGTCGCGCTCGTCGACCCCGCAATCAAGCACCGGGCGGTTCCCGGAATCGTCTTCCGTCCCATTGCGGACCGGGGCGTGTTCACGGAATCCGGCGTCATCTACCGGCGGGACGACGCATCGCCGCTGCTGGCGTCTTTTCTCCACGAGGTGCGCCTCACGCCGCGCCGGAGGGCCGAGAAGGAAAGCGAGGACGATCGCGGCGAGGTCGCAAAGCCCCGGTTCATCCCCCCCCGGGGCAGGTCCGGCGCCAGAAAAAAAACGCCGGGAGTTGCCTCCCGGCGCTGACGAATCTCGCCAGACAAACCGAACTACTTGCCGGGCGGCGTCGGGGCGGCCGTGTCCACCGTGGTCGTCGTGGTGGACGTCGAGGTCTGGGGCGTCCCCGAGGGCGCCGGAGCTTCCTTCGTCGTCGTGGTTTCGGTCGTGGTCGACGCCTCCTTCTGGCAGCCCGCCGACAAGACGATCCCAACCACCAGCAAAGAGCCGAGCGTCAAGAGCTTTTTCATGATGTTGCTGGTCAGATCTTGCTCGGGTGCGCCACGATGGTCGTGGCCCTGGACCCGTTGGCCGACGTCGTGTACGTGACCTTGACGCGCTCGCCGACGCTCACCTCGGTCTTCAGGGCGACCATCTCTGTGAGGTCGAAGCTGTAGACCTTGGTCTTCGGACCGGTCACCTTGATCGACTTGCCCGCTTCGTATTCCTTCACGACGCCGACGACGGTTTCCGTCTTCGTCTTCGTGGTCTCTCCCGGGCCGGTCGACTTCGTCACCGTTTCCGAGTGCATTTTCGGGGCTTCGGCCGCCGTCACCGCGTTGGCCGTGGCTTCCGAAAGAACCGAAACGGTCTCCTTGCCATCGGTCCCCTTCGTGTACTGGACCGTGGCCATCTGGCCGAGGACGATCTTCCCGTCGACCCGGGCGCTTTCGCTCAGGTCGAACGAGTACGACTTGTCATCGGGTCCCGACAGCTTGATCGACTTGCCCGCCTCGTACTCCTTGACGGTGCCCGACACAGACTGCGTCTCGGACTTCAGGGTGACGCCGGGAAGCGTCTTCTTGGTCGTCGTCTCGACGGCCTGCTTCTCGGGCGTCTGGCCGATCGCCGCCGATGCGGCGAGGACGCAGAGACCGACAGCCGCGATTGTGATTCTCTTCATGAGGCCCAACCTTTCAAAGCGCGGACCGGAATTGGCCCGCATGCCCGATCACGAGCGAGATGCCATCAGCCGAGGTGACCGGGCGCCGACGGAAAGGCGATGATCCCGTTTGCCCCGCCCGCGCGTCCAATCGTTAGTTACGTCCAGACCGAGACGTCGCAGCGATCGACGTGGGCGATCGTTCCATCGTTCCCGACTCTCGATTCCACCGAAAGGAACGATTGGACGCGACTCCCGGGTCGCCACATGATTCCCGAACGAGTTCGGCTCTCGAGCTCCCGATTCTCAGGAGGCACAATGCTGTGGACCATCTTCGTAATTCTGCTGGTGCTCTGGGTGCTGGGTCTGGTGACGAGCTACACGATGGGGGGCTTCATCCACGTGCTGCTCGTGATTGCCGTCGTCGTCGTCATCATCCAGCTGATCCAGGGGCGGCGCGTCGTCTGACGCCGGCCATCGAAATCCCGGCTTCAGACGGTCGTGCCGAACAGCGAACCGACGCCCGCGGTCACGGCCATCGCGAGTGCGCCCCAGAAGGTGACGCGCAGGGCGCCCATCCAGACCCCCGCGCCGCCGGCCCACGCCGCCAGCGCGCCGAGCAGCGCGAGAAACGCCAGCGACGTGCCCGACACCAGAGGTATGAGGCCCGACCCCGGGGCGGCGGCCGTGACCAGCAGGGGCATGGCGGCGCCGACGGCGAAGCTTCCGGCCGAGGCGAAGGCGGCCTGGATGGGCCGGGCACGGAACGTTTCGGAGATGCCGAGCTCGTCCCGGGCGTGCGCGCCCAGCGCGTCGTGGGCCATCAACTGATCGGCGACCTGCTTGGCGAGGGCCGGATCGAGACCGCGCCCGACGTAGATCGCCGTCAGCTCCCGGCGCTCGCCCTTGTCGTCGGCCAGCAGCTCGGCGCGCTCCCGGTCCAGCTCGGCCTTTTCGCTGTCGGCCTGCGAGTGGACGGACACGTACTCGCCGGCCGCCATCGACATGGCGCCGGCCACCAGTCCGGCAATGCCCGCCACCAGCACGCTGCCGTGGCTACCGTGCGCGGCGGCCACGCCGAGCACGAGGCTCGACGTGGACACGATGCCGTCGTTGGCTCCCAGCACCGCCGCGCGCAGCCAGCCGATCCGCCCGGTGCGGTGCCGCTCCTCGGCATGCCCGTGGACGGATCGCTCAGCCGACCGTTTCATTTGCGCAGGGATCTTAACCTCGAAGCGGGCCGCCCGCTGGTCCGAATCCTGCAAGAAGACCCTCTGAGGAGAGTAAAGGCCACATGACGTTCAATGTGTACGTGTCATCCGGGTTCCGGGGCAGCCCCCGTTACGCCTATCTCGCGCCGAATACGCCGATCTCGCTCCTGCCGCGCACCGAGAGCTGGAAGTACATACGATCCGCTGATGCGGAAGAGCTGGGTCTCTGCGACGCCGACGTGGAGCAGCTGCGGCGCGCGGGCTTTGGCCTGCGGGAAGCCGGCGGCGGTCACTCGATTCGTTAACGGTCCTGTGCGTGACGCACGGGACCCGCGTCCGAACGGTCCGAACCATGGGAGAAAAGCGCAATGGCCACCTACACGCTTCCTGAGCTTCGCTACGACTACAGCGCGCTCGAGCCGCACATCTCCGCGCGGATCATGGAGCTCCACCACGACAAGCACCACGCCGCCTACGTGAAGGGCGCGAACACGGCGCTCGACCGGCTCGCCGAGGCGCGCGACAAAGGCAAGTTCGAGGACATCGGCGCGCTCGAGAAGGCCCTCGCCTTCCACCTGTCGGGTCACATCCTGCACTCCGCGTTCTGGCAGAACATGGCGCCCAAGGCGGGCGGAAAGCCGCACGGCGAGCTCGCCGCCGCGATCACCGAGGAGTTCGGCAGCTTCGACGTCCTGAAGAAGCAGATGAACGCCGTCGCGGGGAGCCTCATGGGCTCGGGCTGGGCCGCGCTCGCGTGGGAGCCGGTCGGCCAGAAGCTGCTCGTGACGCAGATCTACGACCACCAGTCGAACCTGGCGCAGGCCGGCACGCCGCTGCTCGTTCTGGACGCCTGGGAGCATGCGTTCTACCTCCAGTATGAGAACCGCAAGGACGAGTACTTCGAAGCGATCTGGAACGTGTGGAACTGGGCGGACGTGGCCGAGCGCTTCGAGGCGGCGCGCCAGATCAACGTCGAGCTGGTCGGGGCCGGAGCCCAGGTCGGATAGACCGGCCCGCCCCGCTCGGGGCGCGAACCTGTCGCCCCTGTAACCCCGATGCCGCGCGATGCCCTCTCGTCGCTGAAGCGCCTGGAAACCGCGCTCCGCGCGAGGCTCCCGCGAAAGCCCGGACAGCTGCGGCGGCGCCTCCTCGTTCTCGGCGCGGTCCTCGTCCTCCCGCTGGTCGCGTATGCAGGCGCCGCCCGGTGGCTGCTCTCGGGGCCTCGGCTGCGCGCGCTCATCAATGCGGACCCCGAGTCTTTGCTCCTGGACTACGACGAGGCGACGTCGTTCTGGCCCGGACGCGTCACGCTCCGCAACCTTCGCATCCGCGGCAGCGACCAGAACGTCCAGTGGATCATCCGCCTGGCGACGGCGCGGCTCGACTACTCGATCCTCGCCCTCGCGCAGCGCACGTTTCGCGTGGAGCACCTTCGCGGCGACGGTCTTTCCTTTTATCTGCGCAACAAGCTGGAGCCCGCCGGCGTGGAGAGCGCGGACGCTTCCGTGCTTCCGCCCGTCCCGGGCTTCGCCGATCCGCCGCTGCGGTCCGACCCCGTGCAGGGCCCCCAGCCCGAATCCAATCCCTGGCGCGTCGACGTCCGCCGGCTCTTCATCGACCACTTCGACGACGTCTGGGTCGACGCGTTCCACTACCGTGGCCCGGCCCGCCTGGAGGGAGGGTTCTTTCTCCGCCCGGGCCTGCTCGCCCGGATCGGGCCGGCGCGCGTGCGCTTCGAACCCGGCCGTCTGCGCGTCGGGAACGCGCCCGAGGAGATCTCGATCGTCGGCACCGTCTCGGGCGAGTTCCAGCCCTTCGAGCCGCCCGTCGTGCAGGGATCCGAGGTCTGGCAGAAAGTCACCGGCGACGTCTCCTTCGACATCGGGTTCGAGCGGCTCGCATCGCTGCAGTACGTCGCGGGTCCGGCCGACCGGGCGCGACTGGCAGACGGTCCGGGCAGCGGAACGATTCGGGGCACCATCGAGCGCGGGATCGGAAAAGGCGAAGTCCGGCTCGGCGTCCAGGACGGAACGGTCGGCCTGCGCGAACTGACGCTGCGCGGCAATGCCGACCTGCGCCTGCGGATCCCGCGCTGGAATCTCGTGTCCGGGCCGCTCGAAATCTCGGGAAGCCGCCTTGCCCTCTCCGACGTCCGGTCTTCCGGGCCGGACGCGTCGTGGCGATGGTGGGGCCGATTTGACGTGCCCGCCGGGGCGATCGGCAAAACGGCCTCGGCGTCCATCGTGGCGACAACCCGGGACGCGCGCCCCCTGCTCGCGCTGTTCTCGGCACAGCTTCCCGCCTGGACCCGCGGGCTTCTGGACCTCGACAACTTCACCGCGACCGCGACCGTCGACACGGGTCCTTCGGTGACGCGTGTTCGCGACCTGGACGCCCGGGGAGGCAACTTCCGCGTCCAGGGTCACTATCTCCGGCGCAACGCCGATCGCGAGGGCGCCTTCCTGATCGAGTCGGGCGCGCTGAGCGTCGGGCTGGAGGTCGAGAAGAACGCAACGACGCTCCGGTTGCTCGGCGCAAAACAGTGGTTCGCCGAACAGACCGAGGGCGGGAACGCGGGCCACAACGCCACGCCCCCGTCGGACGACGCGACAGTCGCGCGCCCGTCCGAGACCCGAAACGGCGATGCCGGGAGGTTGGTCCCGGCATTCGGGAATCGTCGGGGAGCCGGCCGACCGGGCTGAGCGGCGCGCGCCCGCCTCAGCTTCCGCGAACTCTCAGCCACGCATCGTGGGTCGCATCCCGCGCATCGGTCCACGGATCGGTCGCGCCGTCCGCGCTGCCATTCCAGTCGCGAAGCAGCTCGGGCTCGACCTCATCGAACTTCTTTCCCGCATAGTCCTTGCGGGCCGCGGACTCCCACCCGAAACGGTACGCGGGCTCGTACTCCGAGTACTCCTTGCCCGACCTGTAATACGGCCGCGTCTGGAAGTTCTGGCTCCAGAATTCCCGCTCCACGGTCGGATTGATGGCTTCTCCGGCCGCGTGCCCGGCGACGCCCCCGACGACGGCCCCGATCGCTCCGCCGATGACGGCCCCGATCGGTCCGGCCACAACCGCTCCCACACCGGCGCCCGTGGCAGCCCCTCCGGCCGAGCCGATCCCGGTTCCGACCGGATGCGAGCCCGGCGCATTCGTGAACGGGTCCCGATTGCCGGGATTCGAGGCGAGGTTCTTGTCTTCCATGGTTCTCTCCCTGCAGTCGTTGAGACTGCCGAGCGAGCCTGTGCCCTTGGTGGGTCGAATACCAATCGTTTGTTCCGCTCGAGTTGAGACGTCAAACGGAAGGTTGCGGAGGCGCTCCGTTCTACTGGAGAACCTTCAGAGACGCTTCAACCCGCCTGGCGGCGTCGAGGTAGGGCTCGCGGGACTCGGCCTCCGCATCCCGCCTGAATTGCCATCAGAAGCTGAGCGGCGCGGGCGTCTCGCCATGGCGCCTTCACTTCTTGATCTTGCGACCCAGCTCCTCGAGGGCTTCGCCGACCTTGCGACTCGTCTTTCCCATCTTCTCCTGCACCGCGCCGTCGGCGCGTTCGTCCGCCCCCTCGGCCTCGAGGTCCGCATTTCCCGTCACCGTACCGACGGCCTCCTTCACACGGCCCTGGAAGTTCTTCTTCTTGCCTTCTTTCTCGTCCTGGTTCATGAGTGTTCTCCTGCCGGTGGAGCTGCAAGTCCTTTGCCATGGGCGCGGGCCTTCGGAGGAAAATTTGCGAGCAGCTTCGCGACGGCGTGATCGATGCCCCGGGCCAGGTCGTCCGGGTTCGTTCCGGTCGCATGCGTCCGCGCGCCGCGCCAGACGAGCGCGCCCCGGTCATCCCGGATCTCGAGCACGAGCACACTGCGCCTCTGGTATTTCGTCCCGGAATCGGGGACGAAAGCGGGATTCGGCTCCTTCTGCGTCGCTGTCCCGGCCTGCAAGAGTGGCTTGTCGATGACCCAATTCGAGGGAAGCTCCCACTTGTTCTGGCTCGCGCCGCCGGCGTCGCTCAGGGCATAGGCGACGGAGAAGTTCGCGTCGGTCTGTACCTTTGTGAATCCCTTGCGCCCGAGACGGGCGTTCACCGCCGCCCGAACGGTGCGATCGATGAACTCGCCGTCCACGACGGCGTTGCCCGCCGGCATCGCTCGACGGGGATCGGCAAACCAGGAATAAGACTTGAGGCCGGTCAGCCGCGCGGCGGGATCGTAGGCGACCCCTCGCGACGCACCCTCTTGCGCGAACGCGAACGCGGCGCAAAAAAACAGGATTGCAGAACGACGGAGGCTTCTCGCCATGGAGGCTCGGTGGCCCTCGCAGGATACCGCGTCTTCTACGGAGAGCCTTCGCGCAGAATCCTCTCGTCGTCCGGGGTCAATGGAAAGAAGCGCGGCGTCCGGGATTCGTAAAGGTCGGGGCGGCATCGCGCCGGCCGGCCGCACATGAGCGTGCCCATCGCTTCGTTGTGCTCGAGCCCCAGCAGGTGGCCGAGCTCGTGGGCGGCGACGTTGCGCGCGACGTTCGGCAGAGAGAGGGGCGCGTCGTCGGCGCTGCGCAGTACGACGACGCCGCCCGCTCCATGGCGGCTCCGCACCGCGAAGGACATGAGGTCCGCGTTGGCGAGAACGACGACGAGCTCGTCGGGGCGAGGCTCGATCCAGGGCGAGAGATCCCGGGGGCGACGGCCCTGTTCGACCGCCATGCTCGCGTCGCGCAGCGCGTCCTCGGAGACGGAGTTTTCGACCATCGCGATCGGGCCCAGGCGCGTTCCGACTCCCAGCCGCTCGAGCTCCGCGTTCCAGAAGGCGATCGCTTCGCGCACGGCGGCCACCCGCACATCGGAGGGATTTCCCATCACCGTGACTTGCCGGGAGGTCTCGCCGCTGGCGACGGCGGAGCCGGCGACCAGCAGGAGAAGAAGGCAACGCAGTCGGCGGGCCGGCATGGCAATCGGGTCACTGCAGGAGTCGTGCCCCGCATTCCGGCGCGGCGGCCCCGGGCGGCCGAAAAAGAAAAAAGCGGCGAGGCCGGTCGGGCCCCGCCGCTTGCCTGGAACGAAGAAGCGTTACTTCGGCTCCGCCGAGGTCTTCGCCTCCATCTTTCCGACGTGGACCCACGTCGCCCAGGTCTTGCCGTCCTTGTCGGACGTCTTGACCTGCACGGGCTCGCCCTCCTTCGGCGTTCCCTGGAGCTTGGTCGTGTCGTTCCAGTAGATCGTCATGTCCTTGCCGTCGACGGTCTTGACGACCATGGACTTCGCGGCCATGTCGACCTTCGTGATCGTCGCCTCGGTCGCCTTGCCGTGAGCGAGCCCGACGGCGGCGCAGAAAGCGAACACGAGGCTCAGAACCACTGCTTTCCTCATTGCCCTACCTCCATGAATGAATGCGGCGCACCATAGCGCCACGTGGAAAGGCTAACGGCGGTCGTATGAACGAAACGTGAACGCCGGCGGGTCCGCGACGCCGTCCCGGGAGCGGGGATTTCGGAAATATTCCCGCCGTTCCTCGCGCGGAGACCTACCGGATCGGATCGATCGGCGTGCGCCGGGGCTCCTTGCCGAACCTCTTGCGCGATTGCTCCATCATCTTCCGGATCTCGACGTCGCGATCCTTTGGCGGCGCCGCGGTCACCCAGCCGTGCACGAGGCGCCCGGCCGCCGCCGCGACTTCGTCCACGGCGCGGTCGAACAACGCGGCGTTCGCCCTCGACGGCTTGTTGGCGCCGCTCAACTTGCGGACGAACTGGAGCGAGGAGGCGCGGATCTCCGCGTCGGTCGCCGGCGGCGCGAAGTTGGCAAGGGTGCGGATGTTGCGGCACATGGTGAAACTCTACATAGAATCCGTGGACCATGGCCCACAACTTCGGTTCGCTCGTCTTCACGCCGGCCGTCAAGGCGCTCCAGGAAAAGTACGGCAGCCGGCGCTCGTATGCCCGGCTGGAAAAGGGGGCGGCGGGCCCGGATCGCCTGGGCCCTCACGAGACCGACTTCATCGCGGAGCGGGACAGCTTCTACATCGCGAGCATCGGCGAGACCGGCTGGCCCTACGTCCAGCACCGGGGCGGCCCGCGAGGTTTCCTGAAGGTGATCGACGAGCGGACCCTCGCGTTCGCCGATTTCTCCGGCAACCGGCAGTACGTCAGCGCCGGAAACCTGACGGTGGACGACCGCGTGGCGCTGATCATGGTCGACTACCCGTCGCAGACGCGGCTGAAGATCCTGGGGCGGGCAGAAACTTTGTCGGACGAGAAGGCCAAGGACTGGATCGGGCGGACCAGGATGCCGGGATACGACGCCGCGATCGAGCGGGTCTTCGTCATCCGCGTGGAAGCGTTCGACTGGAACTGTCAGCAGCACATCACGCCCCGGTTCACCGAGGACCAGATCCGGGAAGCGCTCACGCCCCTCGAGACACGGATGCAGGGGCTCGCGGAGGAAAACGAGAAGCTCCGGAAGGAGCTCGCCCGCCGCGGCGGCGCTGCGAAACCCTGACTCAACCCGGCGTCCGGCGTCGCCCCCCTCCGAGGGGCAACTTTTCCCGATGCAATTCCGACCACGCAAACGATCTTCACCACAGAGAGTGTCGCGCCCGTCCGGGGAGCCTGCGCGGTGCATGCCAGGAGTCCGGACGACCGTTCGCGATCCCTCGGGGGGAGGCTGGCCTTGCCTGCGTGGTACGTGCACATGGAGTCCGCGCGCGAGACGGTGAACCGGCTGCGGGACGGGGACATCCCGCCGGGTTTTCCAATCAGCGCGGCCGAGGCCAGGGACGTCGGGGAGATCTGCCACACGTGGCGCAACTACCTTGCGCTCGGAGCGATCGGGCCGGACCTCTTCTACATGCTGCCGGACTTTGCCCATCGCAAGGATCAGGTCATCGACGGCCTGATGATCCGAAAGGTCATTCAGTGGGTGCTCGACGTCTGGGGGGTCCTCGACGAGAAGTTCGTCAGCAAGTGGGAGAAGTGGATCTCCCCCGTGTCCACCAACGCCGACCAGCTCGCGAGCCAGCTGACGGGCGGCCTGGCAAACCAGTTCGCCGACATCCTCAACGACCTGACCAAAGCCGTCACCGACGCCTTCCGGGGCCTCGTGGTCAGCATGGGGGACTGGTTCGGCGTGTTGAGCTCGGGTCCGCCACAGGCCTTTCCCAACTCAGCGTTCTACTGGGCCGACATCTTTCACTACCGGCGGACCTACCAGTTCGCCTTCGTGCTCTTTCAGCAGGCGCGCGCCGCGCTCGACGCCGCGACGACCGATGAGGAGCGCTTCGACGCCCAGACGCGGATGGCCTTCGCCGTCGGCTGGCTGACGCACTGCGCGACCGACGTCACCGGGCACCCGTTCACCAACGCCAAGTCCGGCGGCCCGTTCCGCGATCACTGGCAACGCCACCATCTCGTCGAGTTGCACTTCGATTCTCAGAATTACTCGGCGCACAACAGCGGTCCCTGCTACGGCGAAGTCGGGACGAGCGCGATGCACTTCTGGGTCGCCTTCCGCAAGCGCACGGACGGTCCGTATGCCGGCCGCGAGGACGCGCCCGCGTACGACTACTTCTCGGGCTTCCCCGCGTATGACAACGCCGACACGCCGACGGCGGCCGCCGCGCGGCACGAGCTGTTCGATCTCGACACCGGCGATTTCCCGGAGCACCTCGTCGACGCGTTGCTCCGGACGATGGCCGACGTGCACCCGGAGGACGGCGCGAAGATCCTGACGCAGGATCCGACCTACTCGGCCACCGACGGATCCGGGCAACCCGACGGCCGGCCGAACGCCGAGGCCATGGTCCAGATGTGGGCGATCGTCTACGCCTACATGAAGCTGACCGGCAGCGACGGGTTGAGCCCGCGGCGCCCGACGCCTCCCGAGCTGATCACCGATCATTCGTTCCCGACGCCGCCGGGCGGAGGCTACGGCGTCGACGACGATCCCACCCGAGGCGCGGACGTCGACGACGATCACTCGTTCACCCTGCTCGACCTGCTGCTCGCGCTCTTCGCCTGGGCGATCTTCATCGCCGAGGTCATCATCTGGCTGGTCACGGTGATTCCCGGCATCGCGCTCGACCTGCTCACCAAGTGGGCACGGGACATCGTGTACGAGATCCAGTGCATCGCGTGGAACCTCTTCATCCTGGCCCGCCGCGCCCTGGTGATGACCGGCTTTCTCATCCCGAAGCCCGAAGAGCTCGACCTCGGCCTGACCACCCTCGGCGTGGGGCAGGGCCAGTTCGACATCGGAAAGGCCCTGGACGACCCGCTGGGGGACGGTTTCACCCTGCCGGTCATCGACGAGCCCTCGGGGCGCGCCACGCCCACGTCCTTCGACCTGGACCGTCTGTATCCGCGCAACGTCCTGCGCGACCGATTCGCGCTCATCGACCCCTCGCTCACGGACCTGCTGGGGTTGACGGGGCCCCTGCACTACGCGGGCGACGGGCACGACGACTATCACCCGAGCGAGTGGCTGTCGCCGTGGCGATATCCGGTGACGAACCAGGCGGGCGAAACGGTCCAACGCGAAGGCGCCCCGGTGCACGGAGGTCCTTACGTCGCGGGAGACATGAGCAGCATCCTTCTTCCCGGGCCTGCCGGCGACGACGGCGCGCGGCACGCCCTGGAACAGTCGGCCTCGCCGACCGAGACCTTCAACGCGCTCAACGCGCTCTTCACCCAGAACAAGCACCTCGGCGGACCGGTCGACTACGGCGTCTACCTCGTCGGCCGGATGGTGGCCGAGCGCGCCAACGCCGAGTTCGGGGTGGCCGACTTCAACCTGGACTCGGACCGCGGATACGCGTGGAAGTGCTGGGACTGGGATCGTCACAACGCGGGACCGCCCACGCCCAGCTCCGCCGATCCCCCGGTCCGCGGCGCCTTCGAGTGCGTTCCGGATTTCATTGCTTCGGCGCAGAGCGATTTCCACTACCTGCAGCCGTGCACGCCGCCCCACTTCTTCCACGCTGACCGCGACAACCCGCGGCAGCCCTCGAGCGGGCCGCCGTACGGGCCGCAGTGGTACAACCCGAAGAACGACCTGCGGATGCACTACCTGAGCCGCGCCGTGCTACAGGATCCGCCCGTGGACGGTCCCGACCCGTGCAAGAGCGCCCCGCCTCACGGAGGTCCCGGGGGACCCGACTGGAGCGGGCGAGGTGACTGGAGCCGCGCCATGCGGAGGAGGAAAGAGCCGTGAGCCCGGCCGACGAGAACCACGACCCGCACCCCCTCACGCACCCCGAGCTGTCGCCCGCGGAGGCAGCGCGGCAACGCGGCGAAGACCCGTCCAATGCCATCGGTCCATGGCCCACTCCACCTCCGGACACGCGCGACCCGGATCCGAAGTTTCAGCCCGACCCCGCGTTGCTCAAGCGCCTGATCGGAGAATTCGGCGACCTCGGCAAGCGCCATCGCCCCCGCCGTGAAGACGTGCTGCCCTACGAGATGATCCGCGCGTTCAGCCCAGGAGACCGCGGCGCGCGCCCGACCTGGCCTCCAACGCCCTGCTGGGAATCTCCCGACATCCTGCTGATCGACGCCTCTTACACGGGACCCTTCGACCCGGGTCGTCTGGTCGGTTCTCCGATCAGCGGCCACTCGTACCGCTTGTTCGTCCGCGTCTTCAACCTCGGCCTGCTCGAGGCAGTCGGCACCCACGTGCGCGCCTGGTACGTCGAGCCCGGCTTTTTCAACGGCGAGCCCGGGATCGTGCCGCACCCGATCGGGGGCGCTTACGTCGACCTCGAGGATCGGACACGCCCCGGGTCTCAGCGCGTGGTGGAGATGGATCTTCCCTGGATGATCCCGGCGACGTTGACGGGGCACGAATGCCTCATGGCGGTGGTCGCCTGTCCGGCAGACCCCTGGTCGGGCAGCTTCGACGCAAACAAGGACCGGCACCTCGGCCAGCGCAACCTCGACATCGCCGTCGGCGCGCAGAACCTCGGACAGCTGATCGGGCACCTTGGAGGGAAACTGCCGGACGGCGGCGCTCTCGAGATCCTGCACGGCGGCGCCGCGGTCGTGCCCCTGCTCGAGGGTGTCCTCGGAGGCCGCCTCCGGGCTCGGGACGGCGCCGAAGTCGCCGGCAGGATGGTCGCGCCGGATCTCACGGCCCTGCGCCATGGAGTCCCGATCGACGGCGGCCTGCATCTGATGACCGCCGCGCGGGGAAAGTCGGTCTCGATGGTGGTTCCGACCGACGTGCTGGCGGCGGCGGCACCGCCGGCACGCGGGCGCGAACGCTCGAAGGCGCCGGCCGGCGGTCCATTCGCCAGGCAGGGCGCCGCCGTTCGCCGGCTGCGCAGCCTCGGTCCGAAGGCCCTGCGCCAGATCGCGCTCGTCGGAGGCGCCGGAGAAATGGCCGAGCTCCTTCCCGCGGCCGTGCGCAAGATGCTCGCCATCGGAGACCTGCGCGCCTCGTCCATCACCGCGGCGCTCGGAGGCGCGAAGGGCGCGGCCCATCTCCTGCGTTTCGTGGCGACGGACGCGGAAGGCCGGCTCATCGGGGGGTACTCGATCGTCGTGGCCTGAGCGCCGGACGTTCCGGAAGGCGCAGATCCCGACACGATCGATCAGAGATACGAGAAGGCGCTCTTTCAGAACGAAGAGGGCCGCTCCGTGTTCACGGTGACGCGAACGGACGTCGGGGGGCCGCCTGGTCGTGCGGTAGCCCGACGCGCCCTCGTCTTGGACGGGTCGGGGCAACGGATCCGGGCCATCGCGGAAACCGCTTGACATATTCCTATATGGGAATATGATTCGATCCATGCCCGCCACCGCTGCGACCGCCGACACCTTCAGCGCCGTGGCGCAGCCGCGCCGCCGGGAGATCCTGGAGTACCTCGGGCCGCGCGAGCGCGCCGTCGGCGACATCGTCGTGGACCTGCGCCTGGCGCAGCCGTCGGTTTCCAAGCACCTCAGGGTCCTTCACGAGGTCGGCCTGGTGGACCAGCGCCGGGATGGGCGCCAGGTCTTCTATCGCACGAACGCGCAGGCCATCCGGCCGCTCCACGAATGGACCGTCCAGTTCGAACGTTACTGGCACAACCAGCTCGTTCGCGTCAAGGAACGCGCCGAGCGGGAATCGAAACGCAGTGAGGAAACCAGGAAACCGAGGAGGCAACCATGACGACCGCCATCGCTCCCGCCATCGAAACCATGACGCTCACCATCGAGCAGCACATCCACGTCCGCGCTCCCCTGCCCGCGACCTTCGCCGCGTTGCTCGAGGAGTTGGGGCCGTCCAATCAGAGCCAGGCCGGCCCCATGCCGATGGTCCTCGAGCCCTGGCCGGGAGGACGCTGGTTCCGCGATCTCGGCGACAAGAACGGGCACTTCTGGGGCCACGTCCAGGCGATCAAGCGGCCGACGCTGCTCGAGATCACGGGGCCGCTCATGATGTCCTTCGCCGTGGCCTCGAACATCCAGTACCGGCTCAAGGAGATCGACGGAGGAACGCTCATCACCTTCCGACACACGGCCCTCGGGCTGTTCCCGGAGGGCTATCGCGACGCCCTCGGCCAGGGCTGGACGCTCCTGTCCGCCCGGCTTCGCCAGCGCGTCGAGAAGTCGTAACGCATCACCAACCACGAACGGAGGACTGACCCATGGCCATGATCGACGGAATGTTGCAGGAGCTCGACATGGAAGCGCAGACGACCCGCCGCGTTCTCGAGCGGGTCCCCGACCACAAGCTGGAATGGCGGCCGCACGCAAAGGCGAGGACCCTCGGGCAGCTCGCCATGCACGTCGCGACGGTGCCCGGCTCGGTCGCGGAGCTCGCGGCGGCGCCCTCGCCCGCCCAGGTCCCGCAGTTTACGGACCCCAGCCCGAAGAGCGCCGCCGAGCTGCTGCCCGCGCTCGAGCAGAGCACCGCCCGAGCGAGGAGCGTCCTCGGCCGCATGGACGACGCGACGCTCACCGCGACCTGGCGGCTGATGCAGGGCGACCGGGAGCTGCTCGCCATCCCACGCGTTGCGTTTCTGCGCTCGATCATGCTCAACCACTGGTACCACCACCGGGGCCAGCTGAGCGCGTACCTGCGCGAGCTGGACGTGGCCCTGCCCTCGATCTACGGCCCGAGCGCCGACGAGAACCCGTTCGCGTAGGCCTCGCGTAGTTCGTCGGGGTGGTGGTGGTTTCTTTGCCTCGGTGTAGAGTCGCGCCATTCAACCGGCCACCGACAGGGAGGTTGCATGCGAGACGACTCGGAAGCACCCCGGAAGAAACTGACGCGCCGCAGGTTCCTCTCGACGGCGGGCTCTTCGGCAGCCGCCGCCGCCCTCATCGGGCGCGCGACGGCGGCCGGCGCCGCTGAACGCGGCTCGCCCGGCGCGGTCGCGGAAGGGCCCGGCATCGAAGGCGCGGTCCCGGTCACCCTGCGCATCAACGGCAAGGAGCAGCGGCTCTCCGTGGACCCGCGCACGACGCTCCTCGACTGCGTCCGCGAGACGGTCGCGCTCACCGGCACGAAGAAGGGCTGCGACCACGGGCAATGCGGCGCGTGCACAGTGCACGTGAACGGCCGCCGGGTGAACTCCTGCCTCACCCTGGCGCTGATGCACGACGGGGACGAGATCACGACGATCGAGGGCCTCGGCACGCCCGACGCGCTGCACCCGATGCAGGCGGCCTTCCTCGCCCACGACGGATACCAGTGCGGGTACTGCACGTCGGGCCAGATCATGTCGGCCGTCGCGCTGCTCAAGGAGCCCTGCGGCGCCGAAGACGCGGCCGTGAAGGAACTGATGAGCGGCAACATCTGCCGCTGTGGGGCTTATCCCAACATCGTCGCCGCCATCCAACAGGTCCGCCGAAACGCCTGACCGCGAGATCGGAGCACTCCCATGCACACATTCGAATTCGTCCGGCCGAAAGATTCCGCGGCGGCGGTCGGCCTCGCCGCGCAGACGAAGACCGCTCAGCAGGGCGCGCAGGTGCGGTTCGTCGCCGGGGGAACGACCCTGCTCGACCTGATGAAGCTGAACGTCGAGACCCCTTCGCGCCTGCTCGACATCAACCGCCTGCCGCTCTCGACCGTCGAGGCGGCGCCGGATGGCGGATTGAAGATCGGCGCCACGGTCCGCAATTCGGACCTCGCCCACCATCCGCGAGTGCAGCAGGACTACGCCGTCCTGTCCCAGGCCATCCTCGCGGGCGCTTCGGCCCAACTGCGCAACATGGCCACGACCGCCGGCAACCTGCTGCAGCGGACCCGGTGCGCGTACTTTCGCGACACCGCGATGCCGTGCAACAAGCGCGAGCCCGGCACCGGCTGCCCTGCCATCGCCGGGAGCAACCGGACGCTCGCGATCCTCGGGACGAGCGAGTCCTGCATCGCGACCAACCCGTCGGACATGAACGTCGCGATGGTCGCGCTCGAAGCCGTCGTGCACGTCCAGGGCGCCAAGGGCCCGCGCGCCATCCCGGTCGGCGACTTCCACGTCGTGCCCGGAAACACCCCGCAGCGCGAGACGGTCCTCGAACCCGGAGACCTCATCACGCTCGTCACCCTCCCGCCGCCGGTGGCGGGGAGCAAACAGGTGTATCTGAAGCTGCGCGACCGGGCGTCGTACGAGTTCGCCCTCGCCTCGGCCGCGGTGGTCATCACCGTCTCCGGCGGCAAGGTCACACGGGCCCGCGTCGCGCTCGGCGGCGTGGGCACCAAGCCCTGGCGCTCCCCCGAGGCCGAGGCCGCTCTCGTCGGACAGGCGGCCGACGCGGCCAGCTTCCGGAAGGCGGCGGAGGCGGCCCTGCGCGGCGCCCGGCCGCAGAGCGA
>Ga0068863_100001277_pt1 | contig 25110 bp, 7 predicted proteins | sample KBSSwiS62_FD_66596 | JGI IMG/M metagenome (GOLD analysis project Ga0068863, IMG submission 66596) | Switchgrass rhizosphere microbial communities from Kellogg Biological Station, Michigan, USA - KBS Switchgrass S6-2 | ecosystem: Host-associated > Plants > Roots > Rhizosphere > Soil ... | reverse complement strand
CTGGGACCCGAAATCGGAAGACTGGCAGCGCTTTCCGGTAAGCCTGGATCCCACCCCAAAGTCACTGTCCCCAGCTTGAACATCCAGACGCGGACGGCGCCGCCATCATCGACTGGGTCGGTCATCGTCGACGAGGTGACGGCCGTCGATTCGGTGGTCATTCCGTTCGAGGAGTTGGTGGCTGGTGGTGAGATCTATACCGACCATCGTCCACCGAAGCGTTGGCAGCCTGATCGGACGAAGGAGTTCGTCGGCTGGCTGAACACCACTGATGGTGACTACGTGGTGCAAGCTCCTTACGAATTCGCAACGCCGGTAACGCGAAAGCAGCTCGTCGACAAGATCGACCGATTAATCGCGGCCGACGCCGCAGAGGTTCGTGAGCTGCGTGAAATCGACGACGCCCTCAATGGAGGGTAGTTACGTGCTGTCGCGCCAACACTTTCGGCGATCTTGTGATCCGCAGGACCATCGTAGTTGTGCTCACGTTGTATTCGGTGGCAGCCAACAACACGATTGAGCCTGTCTTCAGCGCCCCGGCTTCCGCCAGGCTCATTAGCGCGGCTGCCTGGGCAGATACGCTGAGATAGCCGTGCTCGAGGTGGAAGCGGTACAGATCGTCGCTCCACGGCAGGCCAATTGTGCGGGCCAGGTGACGGTATGGCTGTCCGGTGCGCGAACTGGGCGCGGCGAAATGTGCCACTTCTGATGGTGAGACTCCTGCGTCGTCGAGTGCGAGGAGAATCGCGTTGCGAATCATCGCGATCAGGGCCGCCACCGACGAGGCCGTCTGGCTGGCAGTCGCCCTGGCATAGACGACGCTGAATTCTTCGTTGGGCTGGAGTTCCCAGTATCTGTCGTCCGAGCGCCACGCCTCCGCGTGCTCGGGGCAGCTGGCATTGCCTGACCCGAGGATCTGCGCGAAGCCGTGGGGGCCGATCACTGCCGCGCTTGCTAAATCGGCTCCGGGTTCACCACCGTTCTCCCTGGAAACAGCGAATCTATCGGTCCACGACCAGTTATCGGCAGCTGTGCAAACGACCGCCCTATCACCACTGCGCAATCTATCCGCGAGTAGCCACGACGAGAGTCCGCCGGCACAGAATTGGCGCACCTCGAGCGCGTTGCCGTTCGACCCCAGCAGAGCAGACTGAATCGCGTGGTGGGCCGGCCACGAGCGCGTGCCTTGAGGCCCGCTGCCCGTATGGATCAGCCAGTCAAACCGGTCAGGTTCGATCTCGCAGCTCTCGACGGCGGGCCGTCCCGATTCGATGGCCATATCGACAGGGGTGCGACCCGGATCTTGGCTTACCGAACGCCACTCAGGAGCCGATGCAACTTCTTCCGACACCGGAGTGGCCTCTGGCAGCAAGACTGAGACGGCAGACAAGTAGGAGTCCGTCACACCTTTACATTACCGTCCGCCGAACCTACGTCCAGGCTGAGTCTTGCTGTTCGAGACTGTCAGCAGTGGTTCGAAGGCGGTGCGAATAGTAGTCCAGCAATTCGGTTTTGGTGTCGATCGAGCCATCGACCCAGTCGGACTGCATTCGGTAGCCCCGCCCGCCGCTGGCAAACTGGGTGCCGATCTTGTCGTCCCCCCACGCCTCGCCTTCACGGCCGAGCATCTCTAGCAACGATGACTTCACGTCCTTCATCTGGCCGCTCACGTCGGCGAGGTATTCGGAAGCCGCGCGCAATTCGGCGGGTGTGACACCCAGTGGTTCAGTCATCGCTAATCCTCACAGTCGGGTAATCGTCTGCTTCTTCTTGCCCTACCGGATCGGCAGCACCGATATGCGAGACCAGATCCCTGATATCGGGCGCACCGTCGACGATGTCGGCCAGCGAGGGGAACCGTGCGCGACGCTCGGCCAGCGGGGCAAGTAGGCCTGCCGCGTGCCGCTGCACGTCTCGGGCCGCGTGTTGGGCCGCCGCGGTGACGAAATCTCCGAGATCAGCCAAATCGTGTTCGTCCAAATAGGATTCGTCGATGGCCGTGTGGGACACCACACCATGCACATCCACGGTCACCACGACAGTCCCGTCGGCGACGGTGGCCGTTGCCGACAAAGCGGCGCGCCTTCGTTCCACCGTTGCGAGTTCGCTCATGTGTTCTTGAAGCAGGGCGAGTGCCTCGGTTAGCTCGTGTCGCGCGTCGTCGTTATCCATGTTCAGGATGCCGCCGCAACGCTTTCCGCAGTCGACGGCGCCGTGGTGCGCCTTGCCCGCCCTCCGCGAATCGAGCCCGTCGCGGCCGTGCTCGCGGATCCGAGAACTGAAACGATGTCGATCTCCTTGCCGGTGGCCAGCGACCCCACCACCTTCTTGGCCACGCCGGAGGTGTACCCGACAACCGCGCCCTTGGTCCACGAATCACCCAGCACCCGTCTGCCGTACATGCTTACGGTGCCCTGTGCCGCGCCACCTGCCGCATTCGACGCCGCGACCCGGCCGGCCTGATTCCAATTGAAGCCTTGTTGGTGACCCTTGGCTTGCTGGACGCTCTGAATGAACAAATCCTGGCCGACCGCTTCCGCCATCTCCACGCCGGCCTTCTTTACGATCCTGTGGACCGTGGTCCTCGTCATCGCGGTGCCCAGGTCAGACATGATCCTGCGAAGCAACATTGAAACTGTCTGGCGAATCGCCGCCGAAGTAGCGCCTTCGATGATTGGAATCTGGGCTGCGGACGCACCAAACGTCACCGATGTTTGAGCGAGTGCCCACGAAATCTCGAACGCGGCTATCGCCAGTGAGGTCAGGATCTGCAACTTGGTGTATTCGATGTTCTTCCCGGTGCCATCGGCGAGGCCGCCGAGCGCGGCCATCGCGTCGGCGAGTTTGTCGACAGAAGCATCACCATCGAACAGCAGCTTGAACTGCCCGTCGGCGGCCCCTGCGGTCACGCCCTGCAGCGCCGACATCGTGCTCGCACGCATCCGGTTCAAATCGGGTACCAGCGCCGTCATCTCCTCGGCGTGAGCGGTCCACTCGCCGCCGATGCGGAACATGGCGTCCTCATCGCCTTTTGGCCATTGCGACCCAACGAGGTACGACACCCACTGCAAGGCGCCGGGAATCTGAATACTCAAGCGAAATCTCCATTGGGCACGCCAAATCACGGTATTGCGTGCCACCAAGACCAGCCATTCGACATGGCCTTGTTCGCCAAGAATTCGGTTACCGGCTAGTTCAAAGTCAAGTGCACCGATGTGTTAATACGTTGAGCAGCAGGCGTTTCGGTCCTCACATGGCCAGCAGCCCCGCCAGGCTCAGTTGATTGGCTGCGGTGTCGATATCAGCATCCGACCGCGCGACGAATATCGCGGCCACGTCGTCTCGAGTGGCATCGCCGTTGACGGCCGCGCGCAGCAGAGCCCTGCACTGGTCTTCCGTGCCGGGGCCGGTCTGGCTGACCATCGCCCGGATCGTTTCCTCGTCCGTCCGGATCGGAGGAATCGAGATGTCGAGTTCTCCCGAAGTGTCGGTGGCGCCCCGATACCATTCGCCGTTGGCCCACCAGAAGCAGAAAGTCAACAGCCCGTTGCGGTTTCGAGTGTTCAAGACGGTGTCGTTGACCCAAGCAGGGGCCCCGGAATACAAATCCGGTAGTGGCTGACCCTCGTTGTAGGCCGCCTGCAGCAGTTCAGAGTCCCATTTTCCGCCCGACAGCACCGCGCGATCGCCGGGAAGCATGTAGAGCGTGGATCCGCAGCGGCGGTCGCTCTCGTGCCACGCGTATCCGGGCAAGATACGTGGACCCCATTCCGACCTGATCCCGATGTGGGCCGCGGACAGCACCGCCCAGCGGGCCCAAAGGTCGTGCAACGCAGGCACTTCCTGGGTCGCGGTCGCGGCACGGCCGCTGGCCGCGTCGTCTGCGACAGCAACCGAGGCCTGTTGGGGGTCGCGGCCCTGAAGGCTGGATCCCGCGATGTAACCGGCGAGCCACACTGGAATATGGTCGCGCGGATATGCTTCCAGGTCGTTGCGGTAGTGCTCGGGAAGTACGAGTTGGTCGTCGGGAAACGGCTCATCGCCGTAGTCGTAATCCACCGTCGCCTCACCGCGGTTGGTGACGGTCAGCAGGAGCCGCCACCACGGGCCCGCCGGCATCTGCGCGGCGACCTCGCGCTGACGGCGGACGAGTTCGGCAATCGACTGCGGAACCGGCACGAGGCCTTCACGGTCGTCGGAGAAGAACTGCAATTGCGCGATCTGGGAGGAGACGGTGAACGCGAAAACCGCGGTGAACTCCTCCCAACCGGCTGGGCCGAGCTGCGCCAACTGCTGAACGATCGGATCGATCAGCCGCGAAGCTTCCTCGGCCGTCGTGCTCTCATCACCAACCTCGGGTGGCGTGTCGACCGCGGTGAAACTGGCAAACCCCTGCGCGCCTTCCCCTGCGGCGTCACGGAATTGCCGTTCGAACTCGGCCATGAACTCTGACTCGGTGGATTGACCGTTGGTGGATCCGTTGGCGTGTTCGGCGGCGGTGAACTGTGCCTGAGCCTGCTGCGGGGGCACCGATGAGGAGACCTCCTCGATACGGCCCGAGTCACCCACCAGGAATACGGACCGTCCCACCGGCATATCCAGGAATGCCATCGGGTCGCTCTCGTCGACGTCTACCGGTGCGTAGACGCTCCACCCAGCTTCGAAACGGTCTGCCTCCAAGCCCTCCGTGGGGTAGTCCAAGCCGCGGGACCTGATCCAATCCGACACCAACGAGATCGCTTGCGTCGCTTCCATTACTTAACCTCCCGTTGTTCGGCTTCGATTTCGTCCGCAAGCGCAGATCGCTCGGCCTGATGCCTAGCGAGAAGCTCGGCGCTGAATTGCGTCCAGGCGACATCTTGTTCTTCGGTCATCTGTTCACCATTCACTTCGGATTCGACTTCGGGATGGTCGTCGAGGAACCGCGCGAACAACGCGCCCATCTCCCGGCTGTGCTTGCGGTTTAGTTCAATCCGTCGCGGGTCCATCGTCACTCCTCGCAAAGCGCAAGCTGGTCGAAAACTACTAACGCGATTCGCGCGGGGTCGTCCGGCGGATGAACCCGCAGCGTGTGATGCGGGTTGGGATGGTCGTCCAGGATGACAACTCTCTCGATCCCCGTCGGCAGATCGGCGGGCCAGTCGATCTCGTCGGTAGGTTCCTCAACCAGGACGCGCGCAAGCTTTCCCTGCAGGCCCGTCTGGTCGTAGCGCAGGGGCGTGAGGCCCTGATCCGTGCTCATCTGATGGTGTCTCCCGTGCTAGTCATTATCCGTTCCATGGTCTATGACCTCGATCTGGTGGTGGTCGACGGTGTGGCCGGTCTCGTCCTCGATCCGGATAGCCTCGAGCCTGGCCTTTACTGTCGGGTGCACGCCGTTCATGAAATGCCACTTGACCTGTGGCGGAATGTCGTCCACCCAGTACTCGGGATTTAGATACGAGATGTAGAGCTGTCGGCGGGCTTGCGCCTCGAGTCTCTTCTGTTCGCCGCGCTGCGAGTCGATGTCGTTAGTCTTCGATTCGTGCCAGACCCGGCCCTCGTCGGTTGCGACATCCACTTCGCTGGCCATCCGAACACCGGTCGGAGTATCTGTATCGACGAGCGGGCCGAGCGCGTGGATATTGTCGAGTTGCTCGGCGAGCCGGATCTCGCCCTCGTATCCGCGGATATTGGCCTCGGGGCCGTGCAGGACTGCGTCGCCCATTGCGCGCCGTGTGATCGGTTCTCCCGCGGCGATTCTGTTCTCCAAGGCGGTGGACAACCGGCTTAGTGCGTCGAGTTGGGTGGCTATGCCCGCCAGCCATCGGTCCGCGCCTTTCGCGACCAGATCGGGCGACTGCTCCAACAGCGTGGTGAGGCGGTGTTCGACCGCACCGAGGTTGTCTCGCATAGCCCTCAGCCGATCGCCGACTGCGCGCAGTTCCGTTTCGGACAGGGGTTGTTGCTCGTGCCGATAGGTTTCGGCGAGCCGGTCGGCGAGGTTGACGCCGTCCCGTTCGGCGCTGATTCGCGCCTTCTCGAACCATTGGTTGGTGTTGTTCGCCGCGACGCTGTCGATCATCCTGCGGGCCTTGGGCGTCTGGGTGAATGCCACAGTTTCCCGCTCGGCGAGCCGGTCGGCGACCACCGGAGGGAACTCGTCGCGGGCGAAGCCGGCCCGCTTCTCAACGAGAACATCGCGGTAGACGTTCTCCGTAGGAGCCTGCAGATACTCCTGGTAGCGGTCGTGAATCAGGCTCTTTGCCTGCTCGGTCACCGCAGGGTCGGCGCCCGCGTCGTCGATTCGAGTCAGGGTCGACTTCAGCGCTTTCGGCAGCTGATCGATCGCCGACGACGGCCCGCGGGCGGCGAAGAGCTCGGCAATGTCGTCGACGATCGACGGTGTCGAACCGGGCGCTGTCGCGACGTCGTGCAGGACCTCGGTGAGTCGGATTTTGTCGGTCCATTCGACGGTGCGCGCCACAGCATCACGGACAATCAAGTGCTGCGCCCGCTCGCTGCCCAGGTAATCGTCCACCTGCTGGCGCGCCGTCGCTTCGGCTGCGTCTGCTGGTGCGCCCTTGTTCACGAGTTCGGCCGTCTTGTTGTTGAGAAATTCCTGGCGAAGCTGTGTCCGTCGCAGCTGCAGGTTCTCCTGATACCGGTTGAGGACCGCGCGTTCGACCTGCGCCGCGCTGTCGGAGTCGACACCGGCACCCCTGATGCGAGTTACGAGGTCTCGGATGCCGTCTGGCCAATCGTTGCGCGAGGAGGCACCCCGCATCGGCGGCAATGGGGGTGGATTGTCGGGGTCGATGCCAAGCGATTCATTCACGCTTGCACGACTGCGGGTCGCGCTGGCGATGATGGCTTCGTAGATCGCGTCGCCCTCGCGCCCCTTCTGACGCTGCCGCTCCACCAGTGCTTCGAAGGTCGGGTTGGGTTCGTTTTCGTTCAGCCATTCCGCGAGTTCCCGGTCCGCCATGAGCGCGCGCGTCCAGGACCGAAGTGCGGCCCGCATGCCGTACAGAGTCCTGGCCCGTTCCTCGGGGTCAGCGCCTCGGCGTAGGAGGTGCTCGTGGACCTCCCGCATCCGCAGTTCGAATGTGGTGTAGACCGTACGTGTTTCGGCATCAGTGAGGGTGCCGCGAGCGTAGTGACTGTGAGTGGCGGTTTGGATGATGGCGTCGTAGACCGCGTCGCCGACAAGTCCTCGGGCCTCATTGTGGGCGACCAAGTCCTGAAAGCTGGGGCGGCCTTCATATACCGCGAGGAACTCGGCTACGACCCGGTTGCTCATAAGGTCGCGTGTCCAGTCGCGAAGCGCGTTGCGCAGCTCAGACAGGATCCGACCACGTTGTTCAGCGCTGGCGCCGTCACGGATGAGTTGCTCGTGGTACGCGCGCATCTGCAACTCGAACTGGCTGTAGAGATCGGTGGTTTCGATGTCGGAAAGCGTGCCCGGCGCGTAGTGGCTGTGGGTGGCGGTGTCGATGATGGCCTCGTAGACCGCGTCGCCGGCAAGACCCTTGGCCTCGTTGTGAGCGACAAGCTCCTCAAAGCTGGGGTTGGTTTCGTAGGCGGTGAGGAACTCGGCGACCACCCGGTTGCTCATGAGGCCCCGTGTCCGTGCGCGAAGCACGTCGCGCAGGTCGGACAGCGTCCGAGCGCGATCCTCAACACTCACGCCCTCGCGGATGAGTCGCTCGTTGTGCTCACGCATCCGCAACTCGCCATCGGTGTACACCGTTCGGACTTCTGCGTCGGACAGACTGCCCGGCGCATAATTCGACAGCCCCAGCTGGCTGACCCGATCGGGCGATCCTGGAGCATCGACCTGCATCGGAATGTCGACGGCAGCTCGTCCAACGGGATCGGCTTGTGCATTGCCCTCGGGCAGGTATTTGATCGCATACCAAGCCGTGTCGGCCAAAAGCCTCTGGCCCAGATGGGCTTCGGCTGTGGTGGCGAGATTCGCCAGCTCGATGGGCTCTGGCAGACGCGGATGGTCGGGTTCCAACCGCCGCACAATGTCGTCGAGAACCGCCTGCGCCTCGGCGCTGACCTCTGGGGCGAGCAGGCGCGCCGAATTCTTCACGTCGTCCAGAGCCGCTTGCAGTCTTTCTGGATCTGGATCCCAGGTGAAGCCTTGGCGGGCCCACGCATAGCTGCCGTCGCTGGTGGCATGCAACCGAATGTAGTGAACGCCAGAGCGCACGTAGTAGCGCTCGAGTTCCGCAAGGAGAGCCTTGGAGAATCCCTTGCCGCGGAAGCTTTGTTGTTCGATTTCCATCGAGCCGTGGTATGCGAAGAGCTTGCCCTCAGCATCGCGGATGAACATGCGAGTGAGAAAGCCGATCTCCATGTCGCCACTGAGGATCACTCCGTCGAGGAGTACGCCCCGGTCTGCGGAACCCGCAAAGGCGATACGGTACGGCCCGTACACACCAGAGAGATCCTCGGCGAGCTGGTGGACTCTCGCCAAGTCCCAAGCGTTGTCGACCACATCGCCCAGAGGCTCGGCATACTGGGTCTCAGCGCGGCGAGTTGTTGGATCCTGAGCTCGATAGTCCTCCTGTGCCCGCCTAAAGTCTGAGTCGTCGGGGGTGCCCTGGACGTCGCCGATCGCGTCGGCGGCGGCTAGCTGCAGAGGTACGTCGTGCAGTGGGGCAATTGGGTCGCCCTGCTCATTGAGGTAACCGACGGCCGTGCGCGACACCGCGACCTCACCCCAATGCGGCGGCCACCCCGAACGCCGCCCGGTGCGCGGCTCCATCAGATAGATCTCACCGCCGTCATTGACCGCCAGGTAGGCATGTCCACCAACGCGCACGCCGACCCATGTTGACGCGAGTACCGCCGACGAGCCCGGCCCCAGCTGCATCAGCCGCTGGGCTACCTCGGGGTACGACGCGAACTCGGCGCCAGACCCGATTGCTTCAAACAACTTTCGCGCCGCTACCCCGGTCGGCGCGGACGCAGCTTCGATTCGAATGTCGCGCGCATACCTGTTCGACACCAAGTCGGCGACGCCGTGAGCGCAGTTATGCGCCGGATCGATACCCGCCGATCGTGGGTTCTCAAGCTGCGCCGAGCGCATGGCTGCCGGGTCGAAGACCCGCGTGGTCCGGTCGGGCCGGGTCTCGACGGTGCGATGGCCCTCAAGCTCGACCCGGTCGCTCCGCGCGGCGGCGATGCGACCGAAATTGGCCAGCGATTCATTACGTTGCCCCGTGCTCTTGTCGACGAACTTGTAGTAGAAGTTGTGGATGTCGTAGTCGCCCGTGCTCGTCATCTGAGCCAACGGGAATTCGGCCGTGATCCGGTGGGCGCCAAAGAAATCCATTGCTGGATCGACACCAAGGCCGTTCATGAAATTTCCTCTTGAGCCTGGCGTTTCGCCGCCACGCCAAGTAAATGGGTCGGTCGAAGACGCTGCGACATAGACGTCGACCCTGGGACCGAATCCACTCGCGTGGTCCATTGGGCCCGCTCCCGGGGAACCGAAGAGGGTTACTGTGCGGATCTGTCCATCCAGCCTTGTGCCGTCCCCGGCATAGCCGGCGACCGTCGAGCCGAGGCAATGCCCGAACAGGTGGTTGGTATTGAAGGGGCCGCCGTCCATCGCCCACGCGTCACGGCCGGCGTTGAACCCGCGGATATCGCTGTAGAGGCCTTCGCCACCGACTTCTGCGGCGTCGTCGGCCATCGTGTCGTAGCCGATCCACATCATCGAGGCCGCTGACTGCGTCGGGTCCTCACGCAGGGCGGACATCAAATTGTTGAGCGCAGAGCCCATACCAGGACCGAGCTCGTCGATTGTCATCCCCCGCCCGGGGATATTCCAGGACACCGACTCCGCCAGGTACGGATCAACACCGAAGCTGACGAGGACAGTTCCCGCATCACGAAATGCGAATGGGTGAAATTGCAGCAGGTACGGGCCATCCACACCCGCTCGCCGGGCGGCTTCAGCGCCCCTGCTCAGCGCCGATTCAATCTCACTGAAGCGGAACAGATCCCGGGTCATGTTGTAGCCCAAGCGGACACCGCTATCGAGCCTCGCCTGCAGCTGATCGCGATATGCCAGCCAATCCTGTAGCGAGCGGGTATTGGCCTTATGCCGGTCCAACGGCGGGATGCCTTCGGCATTCCCGATCTCGACGGGATACGTCTCGATCAACGCCCGCCGCTGATCTGCACTCAATCCCTTCCACCACGCCGCGTTGGCTTGAGCTCGCTCGACCGCCGACTGTGCACAGCCGATCGGATGCACCAACTCCGTGGCGCTCACCGGCGGAATACGTTGCACCAACGCCTCATCGGCCACCTGACTTGGCGACGGAGTATCGGCCGGGAGACCTGTTACGCCGCCGACGGCGTCGGCGGTGGTTTCGCGCTGACGCTGGACAGGGACATCGGGTTCCGTCGACGTGTCGCGCGCCGGTTCCGACGCCCGCCTTGGGTCTCCAGAGTCTTCGCGCCCATACATCCGACGCTCGGCGGCCTGCACGATGTTCTCGACGTCGTGATGAGTCGTGATATCTGAATACCCGAGGCGGAGGCGCACTCCCGGCTGTTCGGGGTTCGACGGATTGGCGATGCCGACGAGGCCCTCACGTTCGGTGTACTCGCCGATCCTGCGGTCTATCGAGGCGATCGCGGTATCGACGGCAGGTGCGTCGATCGAACCGACCACGATGGCGGCAAGGCGGTCACCGCCGGTACGCATCGGGACGACCATCGCGCCCGTTTCCTCGAACTCGGCACGGAAGATTTCGGAGATGGCACGGTAGTGGGCGTTAGCGACTTCGGCCCGGTTCTGTGCGTGCTGATTGAGACCGGAAAGGTTGATCAGCTCCGCCGATACGAAGTAGCCGGATTCGCCGGTGTCGGCTACCCATTCGGCGGCCCGGGCGACTTCACCGTTCTTGAACCCGGACGCTCGACCGTCGAAGAAGTCGGAGACGGCGTCCCTGCGGAGCGGCTCGTACAGGGTGATGAACGCATCCGCATCCGCATCCGCATCCGCATCGCCGAGGCGCGCCGCCTCTTGCATGAACGCGACGCGTTTCAACTCCTCGGGCTGCGGGTAGGGGACACCGCCTACGCGCTGTCCGGATTCTTCTTCCGCGCGCGCTCGGCCTGCAGCTTCTCCTTCGCCGCTTGCTGTTTCTGCGCGAGTTCGCGTTCCAACTCCTCGATCCGCTGCTGGCGCTGCTCCGGGGTCAATCCCGTCAGTCCGAGTCGCTCGTCCCGGTCCTTCTGCGACATCCGTGCTCCTTGTCTTACTGCGGTCCACGCCGAGGTCCGCGGTGTCGAAGATGTCGCGGACATCCAGATCGGGCAGGACCTCGGCGTAGCCGACGTGTAGTCCGACACCGTTGTATTCGGGTTGTCCCGGATGTTTCGGATGGGGGATGTCGGCCAGGCCCTGCTGTCGAGCGTATTCCTGGACGCGCGTGTCGATCTCGGCCACTATGTCGGCGATGGTCTCTTCGCTGATGTCACCGACAACGACGGCGGCCATTTCATCGCCGCCGACGCGCATCGGGACCACTTCGGCTCCTGATTCCGTCAATACCGTATGGAAAACTGCCGCCAGGTTGGAGAAATGGGTGTTGGCTTCGGCCCTGTCGGCGCACGCCTGGTTGAGGCCACGGAGGTTGGCAATGTCAGCCGACAGGAAGAACGCATCGTCCAGGGTGTCGGCGACGTGCTGCTGTGCACGAAGCACCTCCCCGGTCTTGAACCCCGAGACTCGGCCCTCGTAGAAGCCGGTGACAGCATCGATTGGTAGTGGGCGATAGAGCGCGTCGGCGATCGCCTCGGGCGACAACACAGTCGGATCCAACTGTCCGACGGCGTCCCGGAAACCGGCGACCTCAACGTCGTCCGGGGACGAGTACTTCGTTTTCAGTGCGTCGGCGGGTGGACTGTCGCCGTCCATCGGGAGGCCCTTGACGTCGCCGATGGCCTCGGCGGCCGCGAGCTGTAGCGGAACGTCGTGGAGCGGGTTCACCGGAGTGCCGTCGGCATCGAGGTAGCCAACGGCCGTGCGGGCGACCGCGTTTTGGCCCCAATGCGGCGGCCAGCCCGAGCGCAGCCCGCTGTGTTGTTCGACCAGATAGATCTCGCCGCCGTCATTCACCGCCAGATAGGCGTGACCGCCTTGGCGTCCGCCGACCCAGCGGGAGGCCAGAACAGCCGACGAACCGTCGCCCAGTTCTCGCAGCCGGTCGGCCACTTCGTTGTACGTCGCGAACCGCGCACTTGACCCGATCGCCTCGAACAGCGCGCGCGCCGGGACGCCAGTGGTCGTCGCTGCGAAGTTGACGTGGAAGTCCCGGTCGTACATTCGTGACAGTTCATCGGCGACAAGATGTGCGCAGTTGTATGCCGATACGGCTGACACATCGCGGCCGGAAGCGTCGGTCGTACCGGATACGCTGTGCGACAGCGCCTTTGGACGAGAGACATCACCAAGATGCTTGACCCCGTGCCACTTAGTGCCGCTCATCAGCTGACGGCCCAGATCAGGGTGATCGGCCGTCGCGAGGTCCGCTAGTTCCCGTGGTTCCGGCAGGCGCGGGTCGCCGGCATCCAGCCGCTGCACGACCTGACGAAGAACGGCCTTGGTATCGGCGTCAACCCAGTTCCACAGTCGCTGAGCGGAGTCCTCGACGCTGTCGAGCGACTCTTCCAGCTTCGCTGCATCGGTGTTCCACGTAAAGCCCTGACGGGCCCACGCATAGCCGCCGTTCTGCTCGGTGCGCAACTCGATGCGGTTCACGTCAGAACGTTCGTAGAGCGGATCCAGCTTTGACGCGAGCGCCTTGGAGAATCCCTTGAACTTGAATTCCTCGTACCAAATATCGACCGAATTGGCGTGAACGACGAGATTGCCGTTCCTGTCGCGATTGAAGGCGTGCTGGACGAAGCCGATGTCCTCGCCGCCATGGCTGATGTGGCCGCCGATGATGACCAACCCGCTGCTGTCCACCTCCGCCCGGAACATGCGGACGCGGTAGGGCCCGTATATCCCCGAGAGGTCCGCTGCGAGCCGCTCGACCTTGTCCTGCAACGGATTATCGACGACATCGCCGAGAGGATCGGCGTAGCGGGTGTCCACCTCGCGGGTGGTTCGATCCTGGGCGCGATACTCCTGCTGTCGCAGTAGATAGTTCGGGTCGTGGGCTTGGGTCGCGACGTCGCTGACAGCATGGCCATCCACATGGCTTTGCAAGTACTTGACGGCGCGCCACTCCGAGCCGTCCATCAGACGGAGACCGAGATCGGGTTCCGCCGCTGTAGCGAGGTTCGCAAGCTCAAGGGGTTCAGGACGACTGGGGTGGTCGTGATCCAACCGCGGAACAATGTCATCGAGTGCAGCGCGGGCCTCGTCGCTTACCTGAAATGACAATTGCTGAGCACGATGCTTGATGTCGTCCAGCGACTCACGCAGTGACTGCGACTCACCAGCCCAGGTATAGCCTTGGCGCGCCCACAGGTATCCCCCGCCGGCTTCCGTCGTCAGCTGGATCCGGTCGACGCCCGAGCGCGTGTAGTACCGCTCCAATTCGGCAGTCAGCGCTTTGGCAAAGCCCTTGCCTCGGAAATTCTCCTCGTCAATGTGAAGGTTGTCGAGATGGACGAAGAGTTCGCCCAAATCGTCGTAGGCGAAATCCAGCTCAATTCTGCCGATTGCGCGGTCTCCGCTGAAAATGACTCCGTCGAGCGCGATTTCGTCTTCCAGGTCAAAGTCGACAGGCGTCAGATGAACGCGGTAGGGCCCGTACACGCCGGAGAGGTCCTGCGCGAGCAACTGGACACGGGCGCGGTCGGACGCATTGCGGACCACCTCGCCCAAGGGTTCGGCGTAGCGGGTGTCCACCTGGCGGGTGGTTCGATCCTGAGCGCGGTATTCCACCTGTCGCTGTAGGGAGTTCGACTCCTGCCGCCCCGGCTCGAGCAGGCCACTGCGATAGGCAATCGCCACGAGCTCGACTCGGTTCCGGACACCCAACTTCCTCAACATGCTGCTGACGTGGTGTTCCACAGTCCGCACACCGACGAACAACCGGGCGGCGATCTCGGAATCGGTGAACCCCTCGGCCACCAGGGGAATCACCTCACGCTCGCGACCAGTCAGCTCCGACAAGTCAACCTGCGGGGCTACGGGCGCGTCGGTGTGGGACCCCTCCTCTAGCAGGCCACCGCTCTCGTGGGCAATCGCCACGAGCTGGACGCGGTTCCGGACACCCAACTTTCTCAAGATGCTGCCGACGTGCGTTTCAACGGTCCGCACACCGACGAACAACCGGGCGGCGATCTCCGAATCGGTGAACCCCTTGACCACCAGGTCCATCACCTCGCCCTCGCGGGAGGTGAGCGGCCCCTTGTCTGCCACCGCGAGCTGGGTGCGGTCGCTTACACCCAGGGCCCTCAGGATGCTGAAGACATGCGTTTCGGCGGTCCGCACACTGATAGACAACCGGGCGGCGATCTCTCGGTTGGAGAGTCCCCAAGACAGCAGCTTCAACACCTCGCGCTGGCGAGGGGTCAACTTCGCCAGATTCGGGTCTGGTCTTCCTCGGACGAAACCGATTTCGGCGGCGGCGACCAATTCGTCCGGGCCACCGGCCAGCGGTTGCACCGGTCGGCCGTCGGCAGTGAGAAAGCCGACCGCAGTGCGCGACACGGCGCCGTCGCCCCAGTACGGCGGCCACCCTAACCGCTCGCCGGTGAACGGATCCAGCAGATAGATCTGGCCGCCGTCAACAACCGCGAGGTAGGCGTGGCCTCCCTGAGACGGCCCGCCGGCCCAGGACGAGACGACTATCGCCGCGGGGCCCGGCTGTCCGGGCTCACCCGGGTTCATTTGGAACAGTAGCTCGGAAATCTCTGTGTACGTGGCGAATTCGGCGCGGGAACCGACTGCTTCGAACAACGCCCTGGCCGGCACTCCCCTTTCTGACTGCTCCGCGTCAACATGAACCGGCCTGCCGTACCTGTCCGATAGCACATCGGCGACCCAATGCGCGCAGTCCTGGTTGGATTGCGATCGCGCATTCCACAGGTATTGCACATAGTTCAGGCCCGTGCCGTCCCGGACGACTCGCGTGCCCTCCAGCAGTCGACGACCCAAATCGGGTTGGGTGGGCGTACTCAGCGTCGCAAGCTCAATGGGCTCCGGCAGCCGGGCGTGTTCAGGCGCCAATCGCGGCCCGAGTCGCTCGAGGGCAATCCTCGCATCGGGGCTGACCTGATCCCGCAGTTCGATGGCCGAGGCCCGGATGACGTCGACGGACTCCTGCAGCTTTTGCGGGTCCGGGTCCCAGGTCTCGCCGGTATGGGCCAACGCATACGCACTATTGCCGTGAGTCGACGACACAATGCGATCGACGCCGGAGCGCATGTAGTAAGGCGTCAGCTCCAAACGCATCGCGTTGGAGAACTCCCGGCCCGGAAAATCACCATCCGTGATGTGCACTTCGTGATGAGCAACGAGGTTGCCCATGTCGTCACGGTCGAACCACCAAGCGACAACGCCGACTTCTCGCCCGTCACTGATGATGTCGCCGTCGAGTACTACGCCCTTTTCGTCATACGGGTGAGCCTCAAATTGGATACTGCAAGGCCCGTACCGACCGGAAAGATCCTCTGCGAGTTGGCTAATCAGCGCCGAGGATGCGCTGTCGACCACATCGCCCAAGGGCTCGGCATAGCGCGGATCGACACGACGCGTAGTCACGTTATCTGCGCGGTATTCCTCCTGTCGACCTTGGAAATCCGGATCGTACGGCGACTCGGTGGTGACGCTCGGTCGATACTTGACGCCCCACCAATTGGTCTCCGCAAGCAACCTTGCGCCCAGGTCGGGTTCGGTCGAAACGCTAAGACCCGCAAGGTCGATCGGCATCGGGAAGTCCGGTCGGCTCGGGTCCAAAGCGGCGACCACATACCTCAGCACTGCCCTGCCCTGCTCGCTGACCTCCTGACCGAGTTCGCGCGCCGAGCTCTTCATATTGTCCAGCGACTCAACGAGTTTGGCCGAATCTGGATCCCAGATGAAGCCCCGGCGAGCGGCTGCGGTCCCCCCGTTGTCGACGACCTCCTCCTCGATACGTTGAACACCGCATTGCCAGTAGTACGGCTCGAGTAACGAGTCGATTGCGGCGGCAACCTCGTAGAAGATTTCTGCGTCGACATCGAGCGCGGAGTTCTCTACGACGAGATTTCCGCGACTGTCTCGGTAATAGGTCCTTCCGATGCCGCCGATAGGCTCGTCGCCGCGCAGCACTTCGCCAGTTAGGTAGATCGGTTCGCCGTCTTGCGGACCGGACTCCACCCTCATCCGCGATACCTCGAACTCAATCCGGTATTCGCCATAGGCACCCGACAGATCCGCGGCCAGCCGTCCGGCTCCAGCCGACGATGGATTGTCGAGAATGGCGCCAAGCGGTTCGGCGTATGTGGGGTTCACCGCGCGAGTGGTCTGATCTTGGGCGCGGTACTCTTCTTGCCGCGTTAAGAAGTCCGGCTGCGGGTCGCCGGGGACCGGGGCGCTGGTTGTAGCAGGCTCGGGGTCGTACAACGAGGCGCTGTCGTCATCCGGGACTATCGCCTGGTTGCCAACGCGCTCGCTTGCCCGCAACCACGCTGGCTGCTCCCCACGCAGATCGTTGACAAGGTGCAACATCGTTTCCGATCGCACGTCGTCAAAGAATGGATCAATGACGCCTGTGCCCTCGAGCAGTTGCCTGCCGAGGTCGGGAACGTCGGGTGTGGCGAGGGCAGCGAGTTCGATGGGCGTTGGTATCGCAGCGTTATTGGGATCCAACTGCGCCACAACGTCATTGAGCACCCGTCTGTCCTCATCACTGAGCAACGCCGACAGTTGGCGAGCCGACCGCTTGACCTCATCGAGCGACGCGTGCAGCAGCTCCGGATTCGGATTCCATGACTCGCCACGAGCGGCAGCCGCATATGCAGCCTTCCCCCACATCGTCGACTCGATGCGCAGAACGCCAGAGCGCCGCAGGTATGACTCCAGTTGTACAGCGACGGCGTCGGTGAACTCCCTGACCGGGAAGGGTTTATCGGCGTACACGTGATGCTCGGCGACAAGGACACCGAACTTGTCACTGTTGATCCGCCAGTGGATGGTGCCGACTTTCTGGCCTCCACTGATGATGTCACCGTAAATGCTGGGCTCGAAGGCCCTAATTCCCCAGGCGATTGCCTCCAATTGCTCAGCCAGGTCGCCGGGTTCGAAGTGCTCATGGGTCATCTCGATGTGGCATGGCCCGTACACGCCGGATAGGTCTGCCGCCAGCTGATCGGCCCTTGCCGGGTCGAAGGCTACGGCGCCCATAATCTCGCGCAGCGGCTCGGCGTAGCGGGACTCCACCTGGCGAACGAGTGGATCCGTGGCGCGATATTCCGCTTGCCTCCGAAGGAAATCCGGGTTTTCCGGGCTGCCCTTGACGTGGCCGACGGCGTCGGCGGCGATCAGCTGCAGCCCCTGGTCCTGCAACGGACGCACTGGATCACCGTTGGCGTCGAGATAGCCGACGGCCGTGCGCGCGACCGCATCCTGCCCCCAATGTGGCGGCCAGCCCGAACGTCGCCCGGTGAAGGAGTCGACGAGATAGATCTGGCCGTCATCGTTGATCGCGAGATAGGCGTGGCCGCCGCGGCGCTCGCCGCCTGCCCACCGCGACGCCAACACGGCCGACGAGCCATCACCCAGTTCGCGCAACGTGTCGGCCACCTCGGCGTACGACGCGAACCGAGAACCCGACCCGACCGCTTCAAAGAGCGACCGCGCCTGCACCCCTCGAGGTGAGGGCGCCGCCGCCAGACGGATGTCGCGGTGGTACCTGGCCGACAATTCGTCGGCGACGAAAACGGCACAGTTGTGATCGGAGGTAGCGCTCGATTGCATGTACTTGACGGCGTGCCACTGTGTGGCGTCGAGCAGCTGGCGGCCGAGATCCGGTTCGGCGGGTGTGGACAGGGCCGCCAGTTCGACGGGCTCCGGTAGCCGAGGGTGGTCAGGATGCAGTCGCTGCGTGACGTCCTGAAGGAGGACTTGCGACTCGGTGCTGACCCGTGGCCCCAGTTCGCTAGCCGCTTGTGCGATGCTGTCCAGCGACTCTTGGAGTCGTGACGCATCTGGATCCCACGTGAATCCCTGACGGGCGCAAGCAGTTCCGATGTGTGCAACGGTCCACACCTCGATGCGATCAACTCCGGAGCGCCTGTAGTACTGCTCGAGTTCCGACGTGAACGCCTCGGTGAAGTCCTGGCCCCTGAAACCGTTGTCGTCGACCGCCAGCCCGAAGTCATGAACGACGAGGTTGCCCGCGGAGTCACGGCCGAACCGCACATTGCCGGCCCCGATCAACGTACTTCCACTCTGGATCAAACCGTCGAGGATGACGTGCCCGTCACGTAGCGAACCGGCCAGCTGAATGCGGTATGGCCCGTATACGCCGGACAGGTCGGCGGCGAACTGGTCAACCCGCGCTTGATCTGAGGCGTTGTCGACGACATCCCCTAAGGGGTCGGCATAACGGGTGTCGGCAAAGCGGTTGTTCGGGTCCTGGGCGCGATACTCCAGCTGGCCCAACAGGAAATGCGGGTCATCTGGATGCCCTTTGACATCGCCGACCATGTCGGCGGCCGCCAGCTGGAGCTGGAGCGAACCATCAATAGCGAGTCGATTGACGGGGTTGCCGTGCGCGTCAAGGTAGGCAACGGCAGTGCTGCTGACGGCGCGCTGGCCCCAATGCGGCGGCCAGTCCGAGCGCTGCCCGGTGTGCGGATCGTACAGACGGATCTGGCCGTCCTCGTTGACAGCCAAGTACGCGTGGCCGCCCTGGCGACCGGTAGCCCAGCGCGACGCCAAGACTGCCGACGAGGCGTCGCCCAGTCCTAGAAGCGTTTCCGCCACATCGGCGTAGCTCGCGAACTCGGCACGGGAGCCCACGGCCTCAAACAGCGCCCATGCCGGCACCCCCATCGGTGAGCGCGCCGCCGGGATACGGATGTCGCGTCCATACATCGCTGACACCTCGTCGGCCACGAGGTGCGCGCAATTCTGACCGGGCGGCGGATCTCCCCCCCGCCCGAACGTACGCTGCACCCACCCCCTGAATCCCTGGCGCGGCTGAGCATTCTGGGTGTCTGACGTCGGCAGGTATCGGACATAGTTCACACCGTGGTCGTGACGCAGACCGACACCCTGCAATAGACGTCGACCCAGATGCGGCTCGTCGGACGTGGCGAGGTTCGCGATATCGATGGGCTCCGGCAACCTGGCGTTCTTGGGGTCCAGCTTCTGCACGAGGTCGTTGAGGACCGCACGGGCTTCATCGCCGACGCGGTTGGACAGGGTACTTGCCGATGCCTTGATGCTGTCGAGCGACTCTTGCAGGGCCCGGGGATCCGCATTCCAAGTGAATCCCCGGCGCGCCCAAGCGAACCCACCCGTGTCGTGAGTCCGCAACTCGATGCGATCAACCCCGGACTGCACGTAAAAGCGCTCGAGCTCCGCCGTCAGCGCCTTCGCAAATCCCTTGCCCCGTAGCTGCGTGTCGTTGAGGTTGATCCCGGTGTGATAGGCCACGAGATTGCCGGCGCTGTCCCGCGCAAGGATCCGTTGGATGGTGCCGATCTTCCGGTCCCCGTTGAAGATCTCACCGTCGAGGTAGACGTCGCCGGTGACTTCCGAGCCCGTGAACTGAATGCGGTACGGGCCGTATCTGCCCGACAGATCAGCAGCGAACTGGCGGACGGTCGCACGGTCCGTCGCGTTGTCGACCACGGTGCCGACGAGCTCGGCGTAGCGCGCGTCAACGTGGCGCGCGGATGGATCTTGGGCCCGGTAATCCCGCTGTAGCTGCGGGAAGTTCGGGTCGTCCCGCGGGCCCTGAACCTTGCCGACGGCATCGGCGGCGGCCAACTGGAGCCTGTGCGGAGCGCCCTCGAGGAGGGAGGTGACAGGGTTGCCCTGAGCATCGAGATAGCCGACCGCGGTGCGACTGACGGCGGCCTGGCCCCAGTGTGGCGGCCAGTCCGAACGCCGCAGACCGTGCGGGTCGTACAACCGAATCTCGCCGCCCTCGTTGACCGCGAGGTAGGCGTGGCCGCCGTATCGCCCGCCGCTCCAGCGCGACGCCAGCACCGCCGACGATCCGTCACCTAACTGAAGCAGTGTGTCTGCCACGTCGGTGTACGTCGCGAACTGCGCACCAGATCCGATGGCCTGGAAGAGATCCCGGGCCGGGACACCCCTCGAGGAGGATGTGTTCGCAAGGCGGATGTCGCGTCCATACATCGTCGACAACTCATCAGCGACGCGGCTGGCACAGTCTTGAGCCGATCGCCATGGCGGGTTGAAGAAGCGGCGCGGTGTCAACCGCGCGGCAGCGGGGTCGATAGTGCGTCGGCCATCGGTGGTGCGGTGCTGATCCCGTGCGGGACCGTCGGGGTGCTCGCCGGAGATGCGGCCGAAATTGGTCAGCGCCTCGCTGCGCACGTCGGACGCCGTGTCCATGTGAAGGTTGTAGGCCTGGTGGGTCGCGGCGCTCAGAAGCTTGTTGCGCCCCGCTGGAGCCTCGGCCGTGATCCGAACGGCGCCAAAGACATCCATCGCCGGATCAACGCCGAGGCCAAGGCGGAGGATGCGGGCGATCGGGCCGAGAATTCGAGTGGTCAACCCGGGGCGTTGGGCGCCGAATGCGGTTACCGGGTCTCGCGATGACGATGCGACGAATACGTTCTCGGCTCCGATACCGAAATCGCTTGCGTGCCGCAGTGGCCCGGCTCCTGGCGAGCCTATGAGTGTGACCGTGCGAACCTGATTGCCAAGCCGCCCGCCACCGCGGGCGTAGGTGGTGGCCGTCGAACCGTACGAATACCCGAATATGTGGTTACCTTTAAAGCGGCTGCCGTCACCGGCCCATGCATCGCGGCCCGCGTTGAACGCATTGATATCGCTGAAGAGGGCATCACCTCCTGTCCGCGCCAAGGTGTCTCGAGCCGCGCGGAGCAGGCCCATGCCATTCGGTGCGTCGTAACCGATCCAGGCGATGGAGGTCGCTTTCAACGTCGGATTCTCATGCCGGGTGGATTGCAGCTGGTTCAGCGCGCAGCGGGTATTGAACCCGAACAGCGAGTGCAGCGATGTCATCACGCCGGGCACATGCCAGGACACCGAATCCGAGTCGTACGGGTCGGCACCGAAACTGACCACGGCGCGGCCGTCCCCGCCGAACTCGGTCGGATCGAACGCCAGCAGCAGCGGGCCGTCCTCACCCGCGCGCTCTGCATCTCGGCCTGCCTTCCGCAGTGCTTCGTCGAACCGGTTCGCCTTCTTCAGGAACCTGCGCTCGCCGGCAGTCGTCCGCTCACCTGCGTCGACCTTGGATTGCACCTGGTCGGCAAGGTCCCGAACACGCTGCAGCACACGTCGATTCGCTGCATCACGGTCAACGCCAGGGATACCCTCGGCATTGCCGATGTGCTGTGGATAGCTTGCGATCAGGGCCTGACGCTGGCCGGTTGACAGCCCGGACCACCAGTTCGCGTTGTTGCGTGCGCGGGCTTCGGCCTCCTCCGGCACCCCCAGCGGATTGCGCAATTCGTCGGGTCGCACCGGCGGAATTCGTTGCGCTAACGCGTCTTCCGCCACCGCACGCACGTCCGTGCCCGGAGCCACCGGCTGCGGTTCCGTCGTTGTCACGGTGATGGACTCGTGGGTTTCGGAATGTTCGGTCACTCCAACACCGAGCATGGCGCCCGTTTGCCCCGGATGATCCGTGGCTATCCAGCCCACGCCGAGATCGCGGGCGTACTGCACATCGTTCTGCCCGTTGACGGTCCAGCAGTACGTTGTCATCCCGCGCGCCGCAGCACGATCAACCAATTCGGGATTGGTGCGCAACGTCGCGATCGACGGTCCGATACCGGTTGAGCCAATGGTGGGACCCAGATAGCGCGCAGCAGGCCCCAGCAACACGGTCGGCAGCGTGGGCGCGGCCTGGCGCACTCGCCACAAAGCGTCCGGATAGAACGAAATCACCGCGGCCCGAGCCTGATCCAATGACGCCGGGTCCGCGAGACCGTAGCGCCTCAGCAGCTCGACAACTTTGCGTTCGAGCTGCCAACCCCCCTTATCGGGATGCTTCGTCTCAACGAAGAGCGTCACTGGCCGGTCATGATCGACCACGAGTTGCACCAGCTGTTCAAGGGTGAGAATCCCGGTGTTGCCCTGCGCATCTCCGAGTTCACGGCTGGGATGCCAACCGCCGAAGTCGAATTCCTGCAATTGGGACAGGGTCATATCGCCGACCAGGCCGGTGCCGTCCGAAGTCCGGTCCACTCGCTTGTCGTGAATAAGGACCAGCTGTCCGTCTTTGGTGAGCCGCACATCGCATTCAAGGCCGTCGGCGCCCTGCCGCAGCGCTTCTTCGTAGGCGGCCAAGGTCTGCTCGGGGAATTCGTGTGAGGCGCCACGGTGTGCCACCACCAAGCTGCCGGCGCCCGGGGGTACCCACAACTTGCTGGCGTCGATGGTGGCGGCTGGCAATGTGTGCACGCGGTTGCCGGTGACCGGTTGATCGGCGCCACGGACGGCGTGGAATGCCGCGAGGTCGTTGTACAACGTGTTGTCGAGCCCTGGTTTGCCGACCCAGACAAGGGCGGCCGTCGACTTTGTTTCCGCGGACTGAAGCCGGTCAAGCGCGGGTCCCACGGCCATTCCGAGTCGGCCGATCGGCTGTTTGGCGACGTGCCACGACACGTTCTTCGCCGTGTAGGGATCGGCACCGAAGCTGAGCACGGCTCGGCCGTCGCCGCCGAATCGGCCCGGATCCAATGCCAGCAGCAGAGGATCACCTAGGCCCGCCCGTTCGGCGTCAGCTGCCGCCTTCCGGAGCGCATTGTCGAACTGGTTCACCCGCCGCAGGAAGTCGCGTTCTTCCTTGCTGACCAGCACGAACTCATCGAGTTTGGACTGCACCTGATCTGCGAGATCCCGATGCTGTTGCAGCACAATGCGATTCGCGGTATCTCGGGCTTTCGCAGGAACACCTTCGGTGTTGCCGATGTGTTGCGGATAGGTGTGGATGAGGGCTTGCTGCTGCGCATCGGTCAACCCGGCCCACCACGCAACATTGGCCTTCGCCCGCTCGCCGACGAGGTCCGCCGATCCCAATGGATTGACCAACTCGTCGATCGCCACGTGCGGCACCCGCTGCGACAGCGCCTCGTGCGCTGCCACGCGATCGAGGTTGATGGCAGGAAGCCCCTTGACACGGCCGACGAAACCGGCGGCGCCGAGCTGGCGGATCGACCCGTCATAGCGATTGACGGGTTCACCATTGGCGTCGAGGTAACCGACGGCGGTGCGCCGGACCGCTTGCTCGCTCCACGGCGGTGGCCATCCTGAGCGCTCTCCGCTGTGGGGGTCTACGAGGTAGATCTCGCCGCCGACGTTGACGGCGAGGAAGGCATGACCGCTTTGACCCCGGCCCTTCCAACGCGAGGCCAGCACGGCCGACGAGCCGTCGCCCAGCTGCTGCAACCTCGTCTCGACGTCCGCATATGTCGCGAACTGCGAGGCCGACCCGACCGCCTCGAACAGCCTGGACGCCAGAACACCCCGGGGCGACGGGTCAACAGCCAGACGGATATCGCGCCCATACATCGCCGACAACTCTTCGGCGACAAGCTGCGCGCAGTTCCCTTGCCGGAGAAGAGGTGGGTTCCAGGTGTTGCGTCTGTTGATGGGGTGGTGGGTGGTGGGGTCGTCGGCCAGGTGTAGGGGTCGTCCGATGGCGGGTTCGATGGTGCCTTGGCCCGGTTTACGGAACAGCCGTTGCCGTTCACCCAGACGGCGATGCCCCTCGATATCGACCCGATCGCCATGCCCAGCGCCGATCCGCCCGAAATTGACCAGCGACTCGCTGCGCACCTGCTGAGTGCCCGGATCCATAAAGGCCCAATACAGGCTGTGGGTCATCCGCGAACCCCGGCCCAAATGATCCAACGCAGCAGGGAACTCGGCGCGGATACGCCGCGCCCCAAACGAATCCATCGCCGGATCAATACCCTGACCCATACGCCGAACCAGCCGGCCAAGATCACCCGGGCGGTCACCACCCAGCCCAGTGGTCCTATCGCGCGACGACGACGCGACAAAGACGTTTTCTTCTCCGATCCCGAAATCGCGGGCATGCCGCAGCGGACCAGCACCGGGCGAACCGATCAGAGTCACCGTGCGCATGGCGTTGGCCAACCGTCGACCGTCTGCGGCATGGCTGAGCGTGGTCGACCCATAGGAATGGGCGAAGACATCGTTATTGCTGAAATGACTGCCATCACCGGTGAACACATCGCGACCGGCGTTAAACGACAAAATATCGCTGCAGACGATCTGACCACCCTCACGCGCCATCCGCTGCGAAGTAACACGCGGATCCCAACTACCCGGCGCCTTATAACCGATGTAAGTGATCGAAGCCGCGTTCAGATCCGGATTCTCCCGCAAGGTCGACTGCAGCTGGTTGAACCCACGCAGCATCATCGCCCGGATCTTGTCGATCGTCGTGGTCATCCCCGGCACATACCAAGACACCGACTCCGCGGTGTAAGGGTCGGCGCCGAAACTGACGATGGCCCGCCCAGCACCACCAAACGCCCGCGGATCAAGCGCCAGCAGATACGGACCACCCACCCCCGCCCGCTGCGTATTACGCTCCGCCGAACGCAACCCATCCTCGATATCGCGCATCAAATTGATGAACCGCTCATGCTGACCGTTCAACGCCACACCGTTATCACGCCGCGACACCAACAGATCCCGATGCGCCAAATACCTCTGCAACATAAGAGAATTCGCCGCATGACGAGCCATCGGCGGAATACCCTCAGCATTACCGACCTGATGCGGATAAGCCTGAATCAACGCCTGCTGCTGAGACCCCGACAACCCGCCCCACCACAGCCCATTAGCCTCCGCCCGCGCCACAGCATCGCCCACCGCAACCCGATGATCAGCCGGACTCATCAACTCATCAGCCGAAATCCCCCTCTCCCCCAACACCACATCCGCCA
>Ga0068863_100001276_pt1 | contig 25114 bp, 22 predicted proteins | sample KBSSwiS62_FD_66596 | JGI IMG/M metagenome (GOLD analysis project Ga0068863, IMG submission 66596) | Switchgrass rhizosphere microbial communities from Kellogg Biological Station, Michigan, USA - KBS Switchgrass S6-2 | ecosystem: Host-associated > Plants > Roots > Rhizosphere > Soil ... | reverse complement strand
GCTACACCTGCCACTTCCCCCGTCCGAACTGGGTCCTCCCGAAGCGGGCGGAGCAGCAGGCCTGACCGCGCGATCCGCGATCCGAGCCCGCGTCCGGGGCGGGCGCGGGCTCGTCCGGCGGATGGCGGCGGTCACCCCGCCATGTGGTTGTTGCCGGTGACCAGCATCTTCGCCAGTGCCGCCTGGGTGGCCGAGTCCATCCGCCCGGTCTGCGGGAGGCCGGCGTCCCGCTGCAGGTAGGTGATCGCCTGGGTGGTCTGGGCGTTCATGATCCCGGTGTCGGGGCCCTCGTAGTAGTTCAGCTGTCCGAGCTCCTCCTGCAGGGTCGCGATGGTCTTGTTCGGCGGGGTCGGGGGGACCGGCGGCGTCGGCGGCACCGGCGGGGTCGGGGGCGTCGGCGGGGTGACGTGCCCGCCGTGGCCTCCGGCGGCCGGGGCGATCGCGTGGCTCCCGCCGCCGGTCGTGGTCGGGTGCGCGCCGGTGGTGGGGGCGACGGTGACCGCGGGCGCGGCAGGCGCGGCCGGGGCGGTGGCGCCGCCGCTCAGGCCGACCATGACCCCGCCCGCGATGCCCGCCGCGGCGAGCACGGCGCCGACGGCGATCGCGAGGGTGCGGCCGCTCCGCCAGGGGCCCTTCGCCCCACCGTTCGGGTAGCCCCGGACGACCCCGTCGTCCCGTGGTGCGTAGCCGCCGCCGAGCGGGGTGTTGCGGCTCGCCCGGGCGTAGGCCGGGGCGGTGGGGGTCTCCTCGTCACAGTCCTCGCGGAACTCCTGCGGGGGCCGGCGGCGGCGGTACGGGCTGCCGTACTCGACGCCCTCCGACCAGGCGTTGACGGTCTGGGGGCGGTCGACGCGGCGCGGGTCCTCGTCGGGGACGAAGGCGGCGCGGTCGTCGGTGTCGGTGCTCATCGGGTGCCTCCCGGGGTCTGCTGCCCGGTCCCTCCGGGCGATGACCCGACAGTGCGCGCGCCCGCTGCAACCCCACTTCAAGCGCGGTACGCCCCGCTGCAACCGGTCAGCCCAGCGCGGGCTCCAGGTCCGCGACGGTGAGCCGGGCCCCTTCCGCGAAGGCCGCCTCCGCGATGTCCGGGGCCAGCGCCGCGCGGGCGCGGGCGAGCAGGCCCGGCGCCCACTCGGTGTGCGGCCACGCCATCCCCGCCCTGGTCAGGTGGGCCTTGGCGGCGCCGAACAGCCGGACGGCCTCCTCGGCGCGGCCCGCCTCCGTCAGCAGCCCGGCGCGCAGCTCCAGCAGGAACGGCCCCTCGACGACGCCGTGTGACCGGTGCGCGGCCAGCAGCCGGTCCGTCCAACGCAGGCCCTCGTCGACCGCGCCGGACCGCAGCGCGTCCGCCGCCGCGACGACCGCCGCGACCCAGCACGTGAAGTGGTCCTCGAGCGCCTCTCCGCGCGCGAACACCGCCGCCGCGGGCCCCGCTCCGGCGAGCAGCGCGGTCGCGTCCACCAACAGCCGGACGTGGGGATCGCCGGACCCGTCGGCGGCCTGGGTGATCGCGGCGAGCACGGGCGGGACGGCCTGGGCGCCGATCCCCGCCGCGAGCGTGCCCGCGACCACCGCCAGCCGCTCGACCAGCACCCGCGCGTCCGCCTCCGGCATGTCCCGCACCGCGGGCAGCGCGACGAGCTCGGGGGAGGGCTCACCGGCGAGCGCGCGGAACCCCGCGAGCCCGAGCCGCACCAGCGCCCGGTCCAGCGGCTCCCCGAGGTCCAGCGCCGCCGCCTGCTCCAGCCGCCTGCGCGCCTCCAGGGACAGGCCGCGCCCGTAGAGGTACTGCGCCAACCGCCCGACGACGGCCACCCCGAGCGCGCTCGGCCGGTCCCCGACGGCGTGGGTGAGGGTGGCGCGTACGGCGGCGAGATCGTCGTCGAGCGGCGCGTGCCAGTCCACCTCGGCGGGGGAGCCGAGCCGCGGCGCCGCCCCCGCCAGCTCGCCGAGCCACCGGTCCCGCCGCAGGTGGTGGGTCTCCGGGTCGGTGAGCGCGTGCCGGGCGTGCCCGCGCACCGTCGCGAGCTGCAGGAAGCGGGACGGGCGGCCGGGGGCGAGCGGGCCGAGCGGGCTCAGCAGGGAGCGGTGCACCAGCCCGGCGACGGCGTCCTGCGCGCGGTCCGGGGGCAGCGCCGCGAGCACCCCGGCGAGCCGCGCGGTGAACGGGCCCGCGACGACCGAGACCGCGGCGTGCACGGCGGCCTCGTCCGGCTCCAGCAGCGCGAAGGACTGCGCGACGGCCTCCCGCACCGTCCGGTGGTGGTCGGCGCGGTGTGCCCGGCCGACCGCCGCGAGCCCGCTCGGATCGGCCGTGACCTGCGCGAGGATCTCGCCGGTGCCGAAGGCGCGGGTGCGGGCGGCGGCGAGCTCGATCGCCAGCGGCAACCCGTCGACGGCCAGGCAGATCCGGGCGACCTCCTCGGTGTCGGGGGGCGCCGGGAGCCGGGCGCGGTCCAGGAACAGGCGCACCGCCGCGTCCACGGGCAGCGGGGCGAGCCCGAGGACCTCCTCGCCGGGCACGTCGAGCGGCTCGCGGCTGGTGGCGAGCACGGTGACCGCGGCGTCCTCGGCCAGCAGCCGGTCGGCCAGGTCCGCGACCGGGTCGAGCACCGTGTCGCAGTCGTCGAGCACGAGCAGCATCCGCAGGCCGCGCAGCCGGGCACGCACCTCGTCCGTCGCCGGGACCGCGACGCCGACGGCGCCTGCGATCGCGTCCACCACCCCGTCGGCGTCTCGCGCCGCGCTCAGGTCGACGAACCGCACCCCGTCCGGGAACCGGTCCGCCGCGGCGCGCGCGGCCTCGACGGCCAGCCCGGTCTTGCCGCAGCCCGCGGGCCCGACCAGGGTGACCAGCGGGGCCTTCCCGAGTGCCGCGGTGACCCGGTCCAGGTCCGCCGCCCGCCCGACGAGCACGCACCTGCTCGGCAGCACGACCTCCGGCCGGGCGGGCGCCGCCCGCCGCGGCCCGACGAGCGCGGGGTCCTCGGCCAGGATGCGCCCGTGCAGCTCCCGCAGCTCGGGGCCGGGTTCCAGGCCGAGCTCGTCGAGCAGCAGGGTGCGGGCCTCGATGAACGTGGCCAGCGCCTCGTCCGTGCGGCCCGCGCGGTAGCGGGAGAGCATCCGCAGCGCCCAGAGCCGCTCACGCAGCGGGTGCTCGCGCAGCGCCGTCTCCAGCTCGACCAGGGCGGCGTCCGGGTCACCCTCGGCCAGCAGCGCCTCGACGTGCCGCTCCCGCACCTGCCCCCGCCGCTCCTCCAGCCGCGCGACGGTGGCCTCCGCCCACGGCTCGTCCGCCAGCTCGCCGTACGGCCTGCCCCGCCAGCTCGCCAGGGCCTCCCGGGTGACGGCGAGGGCCTGGGCGGAGCGCCCGCTGCCGAGGAGGTCCTCCGCCTCGGCGGCCAGCCGCTCGAAGCGCAGCGAGTCGACGGCGTCGGGCTCGGCCAGCAGCCGGTACCCCGCGGGCTCGTAGACCAGCACCCGCGAGGCGGCGCCCCGCCCGCGGTCGGGTTCGAGCACGCGGCGCAGCCGGAACACGTGGGACTCCAGTGTGGAGGCCGCGCCGGGTGGGGGCGCTCCGGACCACACGGCGTCGACCAGCGCTTCCGGGCTGACGGGCCTGCCCGCGTGCACGAGCAGCATGGCCAGGGTCGAGCGCAGCCGCCCGCCCACCACGGGCACGACCGCACCCGCCCTCTCCACGACGATCTCGCCGAGATCGCGGTACCGCAGCCCCATGACGGGCGATCGTCGCCGCCGCGGGCGCGGCGCGCCAGAGCCGAACGACGGACCGTGAGGATCTCCGCGGAGCGGGTAGTGAGGGGGATGGACCTCAGTGACCTGGACACCGTGGTGCTCGACGTCGACGGCACGCTCGTCGACACCAACTACCACCACGCGCTGGCGTGGTTCCGGGCGTTCCGGCGGTTCGACGTCACGCTCCCGGTCTGGCGGCTGCACCGCGCCATCGGGATGGGTGGGGACCAGCTGGTCCCGGCCGTCGCGGGGGAGCGGTTCGACGACGAGCACGGGGACGAGGTCCGTGCGGCGTGGGCCGAGGAGTTCGATCCGCTGCTGCGCGAGGTCCAGCCCTTCGGCGGGGTCCGCGAGCTGCTCAGCGGCCTGCGGGAGCGCGGGCTCACCGTGGTGCTGGCCAGCTCCGGCAAGCCCGAGCACGTCGACGCCTACCTCGACCTGTTCGACGGCCGCGACCTCGCCCACGCCTGGACGAGCGCCGAGGACGTCGACCACACCAAGCCCGAACCGGACCTGCTCGGCGCCGCGGTCGAGAAGGTGCACGGGGAGCGGCCGCTCGTGGTCGGGGACTCCGTGTGGGACTTCGAGGCGGCGCGGCGGGTGGGATGGCCCGGTGTCGCGGTCCGGACCGGCGGGTTCTCGGAGGGCGAGCTGCGCGAGGCGGGCGCGGCGGAGGTGTTCGGCTCCGTGCCCGAGCTCGCGGACCACCTCCTGCGCTCCTCGTAGCACGCCCGCGAATCGCCCATGGGGTCGGCGCCGGCCGCGGCCGGCGCCTGCCCCGTCGGCTCCCCGCGGACGACCCGGCGGAGCCCCGGGAGCGGCTCACCCTGCCCGACGGCCTCGGCGCGGTCCTGCGGTTCCCGATCGCCTGAGACATCAGGATGCGCTCCGATCCCCCGCGTGATCATGGGCTGATCGGGGCTCGTGGAGATCATCTGACCCCGATCCGCCCATGATCACCGGCGGGGCGGGGGCGGGGGTGGGGGGAGGGGGGCCACGCTGATCGCACGTTTCGTGCTCCCAGCGTGGGATGATCCGCGGTTGCGTGCGCTCAGCGTCGTCACACCACGCTGAGCGCACGCAGATCGCGATCATGGAGCCACGCGCTGCGCCCGGACGAACCACGGGAACCGCTCCAGCCGGCCCACCTGCGCGATCAGCAGGGCCTGGGTGACGACGGTCCGTCCCGTCGACGGAGCTGTCGGCGGACGCGATACCCGGTGCGCCGGGGCGGAACCGGGCGGCATGGGCCGCCGGGCGACGGGTAGCTCCTCGGGCGGAGGCGGGCGCCCGGCCCGCCGGACGGGAGGGTGTGCGTGTCGCTCCTGGACGAACGGTTCGGGGTGCCCGGGGGGCTGCGGGCGGCCGACCGGCTGGCGGCACTGCTGGCCCGCGGCGACCTGGAGCTCCCGCTGCCCGGCCACGGCGAGACGGCGGCCCGCTGGGCCCGCCTCGCGGCCTGGGGTCGGGCGGACCTGCCGCTGGCCCGGCTCGCCGAGGGGCACACCGACGCCGTCGCGATCCTCCGCGAGGCCGGCGCCGAACCCGTCGCGGGCGCCCGGTACGGCGTGTGGGCGGCCCGGTCCGGCGGGACGGGCGCGCGGCTGACCGGCGGGGTGGGCGCCTGGTCGCTCACCGGGCTCGTCCGGTTCTGCTCGGGCGCGCCGGACCTGGAACGTGCCCTGGTCGTGGCGGACGCGCCGGGTGGCAGCCGGATCGTGGACCTGGACCTCTCCCGGCCCGGGATCCGCCGCGTCGAGGGTTCCTGGCGGGTGGCGGGCATGCGGGACAGCGAGACCTGGGACGTCGAGCTCGGCGGGATCGGGGTCGTCGACCTCGTCGGCGGACCGGGCTTCTACACCGCGCGGCCGGGGTTCGCGTGGGGCGGGGGCGGGGTCGCCGCGGTGTGGCTCGGCGGGGCAGCCGGGACCGTCGACGGCCTGCGCGCCGGGCTGTCCACGGACGACCCGCACCGGCTGGCGCAGCTCGGGGAGCTGCACACCGCCGTCGCCGTGGTGGACGCCCTGCTCCACCGCACCGCCGACGCGATCGACGCGGACCCCGAGTCCGCCCACACCACCGAGGTCGCGGTGGCCCGGGCCGCCGCGGAACGCCTGTGCCGCACCGTGCTCGACGTGCTGCCGCGGGCCGCCGGGGTCGCCGCGCTGGCGGACGGGCTCGCGGACCGGCTCGCGGACCTCGGGATCTACGTGCGCCAGCACCACGGCGAACGGGACCTGGCGGCGCTGGGACGCGCCCTGGTCGAGGAGGACGTGTGACGGTCGCGATGCCCACCGAGCTCGGGCGGCTCGTCGTCGTCGCGGCGCACCCGGACGACGAGACCCTCGGCGCCGCAGGGCTGCTCCGGGCCGCGCACGCCGCGGGTTCGGCCGTCGAGCTCGTGGTGGCGACGGACGGGGAGGCGGCGTTCCCGGACGCGTCCGCGGCGGCCCGGGCGGACCTGGCGACGACCCGCCGCAAGGAGCTCACCGCGGCGCTGCGGGCACTCGACCTCGACACCCCCGTGACGTGGCTGGGCCTGCCGGACTCCGCGCTCGCCGAGCACGAGGCCGCGCTGGTCCACGCGCTGCGCCCGCACCTGGTCGCGGCGGACACCTGCCTCGCGCCGTGGACCGGCGACCCGCATCCGGACCACGCCGCGGCGGGGCGGGCGGCACGGTCGGCAGCCCCCGCGCACACGCACTGCTACGGCTACCCGATCTGGGCGGAGCCCTGGGGCCACCCCCTGCCCGAGGAGGGCGCCCACCTGCACCTGCTCGACCAGGCCGCGCGGGCCGCCAAGGCCGCGGCGATCGCCGAGTTCGGAACGCAGACCGCCCCCGCCCCGGACGGCGGCCCACCGATCCTGCCCCCGGACGTCCTCGCGCACTTCGGGTCCGGGCGCGAGGTGTTCCTGCGCGAGCCCCCGGAGCGGAGCGCACCCGTCGAACGGTTCGCCGAGCTCTACGCCGCGGACCCGGACCCGTGGGGCACCCGAACCCGCTGGTACGAGGAGCGCAAGCGCGCCGTGGTGCTGGCCTGCCTGCCGCGGCGGGAGTACCGGCACGCCGCCGAACCGGGGTGTGGCATCGGGGTGCTGACGGCGGCGCTGGCCGAACGGTGTGCCCGGGTGAGCGCCTCGGACCCGGTCTCGGGCGGGGCCGTGACCGCGCTCCCCGGTGTCACCGTCACCGACGCCGCCCTGCCGGACCCCGCCGCGCTGCCGGCGGGGGTGGACCTGGTCGTGGCGAGCGAGGTCCTCTACTACCTCGCGCCGACGGTCGTCGGGCAGGTGCTCGACCGAATCGCCGCGGCGCTGGACCGCGGCGGGGACCTGGTCCTCGTGCACTGGCGCGGGGTGCCCGCGGAGGCCCCGCAGGACGCGGCGGCCGTGCACCGGCGGTTCCGCGCCGACCCGCGGTTCGCCTCCCTGGTGGAGCACCGTGACGAGGACTTCCTGCTCGACGTGCTGCGCCGCCGGTGACCGCCGTCGGGATCGTCGTCCCGGCCCGGGACGAGGAGGAGCGGATCGGGGCCTGCCTGCGGTCGGTGCACGCGGCGGTCGCGCGGGCGGGCGTGCGCGCCGTGGTGTGCGTGGTGGCGGACCGCTGCACCGACCGGACCGCGGAGTGCGCGGCGGGCCTGGCCGACGTGCTCCGCGCGGCCGAGCCGCGGACGATAGGGGAGGTCCGGAACGTGGGCGCGCGGCATGTCCTGCGCCACGGAGTGACCTGGCTGCTCGGCACGGACGCGGACTCCGTGGTGCCCGAGACCTGGGTGCGGGACCATCTGCGGTACGCCGCGGCGGGTGCGGACGCCGTCGCGGGCCCCGTCGACCTCGACGACCCGGAGACCCTGCCCCGCGAGGTACTGGCCCGCTACCTGCAGGTCCTCCGCGAGGGGACCGGACACGCGTACGCGGCGAACCTGGGCGTGCGAGCCTCGGCGTTCCGCGCGGTGGGCGGCTACCCCGCGGTGCCCCACGGCGAGGAGCACGCGATCCTGGCCCGGCTGCGCGCGGGCGGGTTCACCGTGGTCAGCCCGTCGGAGGTGCGGGTGCGGACCAGCGCGCGCACCCGGGGCCGGGCCGCGTCGGGGTTGGCCGACCTGCTCGACGGTCTCGGAGCGTGAGGTTTCCGTTCACCCGATTCGGTGTACCCGGCCCGGGTGACGACGGGACACAGCGACGCCTGGAACACGCGACACCGGGACGAGCCGCCGCTGCGGCGCGCCGACCGGAACTTCGGCGAGCTCCTGCAGGAGCTGCGCGTGGTGCTGACCGGCGTGCAGATCCTCTTCGGGTTCCTGCTCACGCTGTCCTTCAGCGACCGCTTCCGGGAGCTCGACGACCTGGCCCGCGGCCTGTACCTCGTGACCCTCGGCTGCGTGGCGGTGACGTCCCTGCTGCTGGTGGCCCCGGTGGCGGCGCACCGGATCCTGTTCCGCCGCAACCGGAAACGGGAGCTGGTGCGGGCCGGGCACCGGCTCGCGCTGGCCGGCCTCGGCGCCCTCGCGCTCACCCTCGCGTCCGGGGTGAGCCTGGTGCTGGAGCTCGCGGTCGGCCGGACCGCGGCGGCCGTCGGCGGCGGTGCACTGCTGGCGGTGACGCTGGTGCTGTGGTGGGCACTGCCCACGCGGCTGGGCCGCGAGTCCGCGGCCGCCGAGCCGCTGCCCGAACGACGGCTGAGCAGCGTCGGGGTGCGGACGGCGCCCGCGGCGGGTATCCCGAGGTCCCGCACCCCGTCTCCCGGGAGGACTTGATGACCGAGCACCGCGACGGCCCCCGCGACCTGGAGGAGGAGGTCGACCGGCTCGAGGAGCGCGTCCTCGGCGAACGCGTGGACCCGAACCGGGAGCACGGCGAGTCCGGCGCGCCGGAGCAGGACCGGGAGCCCGACGAGTCGTCGGGCCCCGCCGACGGCCCCACCTCGGAACCCGCCGACTGAGCCGATCGGCGCCCGCGGCGCGCGGGCGGGTCGATCAGGTGAGGGAGGCGGCCTCCTCGCCGATACCGGACAGTTCGGCGGTCAGCAGCGCCACCAGCGCCCGATGCTGGACGTCCGCGGAGGAGCCGACCTCCTCGTCCGACCCGTCGAGGGCCTGGGCGGCGAGGCCCGCCTTGCTGTCCAGCAGCTCGGCGATGCGGGCGTCGATGGTCTGGGCTGCGATGATCCGCCAGGCCGTGACCGGCTCGGTCTGCCCGATCCGGTGGCTGCGGTCGATGGCCTGGGTCTGCTCGGCCGCCGTCCAGGACAGCTCGGCGAGCACGATGTTGGACGCGACCTGCAGGTTCAGCCCCACACCCGCCGCGGTGAGCGAGCAGACCGCGACGGCGACCTCGGGGTCGTCGACGAAGGCGTCGATGTTGCGCTGCCGCACCCGGGGCGTCTGGTCGCCGCGGATCGACGAGTACCGCACGCCCTGCTTCTCGAACAGCCCCTCCGCCGCGTCCATGACGTCCACGTGCTTGGCGAAGAACACGACCTTGCCTGCGCTGCGGGCGAGCTGGGCGGCGTAGTCCGCGGCGAGCGTGGCCTTGGCCTGCCCGATCCGGCGCATCATCGTGAAGACGTTGTCGCCGGACCCGGCCTCCGCCGCGTCCTTCTGCTCCCACCGCGCGACCTGTGCGACGAGCTCGTGGTCGATCCCGTCGGCGGGCCCGCCCGACGCGCGGGTGGCGAGGGCGTCGGTGTAGCGCCTGAGCATCCGGCGGGCGAGCTCCCGCTCCGCCGCGCGGATCGAGCGGCCCGCGGCGCCGTCCAGCTCCACCGGGAGGTCGGCGATCCGGCGCGCCGGGATGTCCGCCGCGACGTCCACCTTGCGCCTGCGCACGATGCCCATCTCGACGACGGCCTTGCGCGCGGCGGGATAGAAGCCCGGGTCCGCCGGAGTGAGGCCGGTGGCGGTGAGCGCGTCCATCAGCTCGGCCCGCGGCTTCGTGTCGTCGATCCAGCCGAGGAACTGCCAGATGGCCAGGAAGTCCTCGATGTCGTTGATCAGCGGGGTGCCGGTGAGGGCCATCATCAGCGGCCGCGGCGCGCGGTCGCGGATCCGGTCCGCGAGCTGCAGGACGTGCTTGGACCGCTGCGCGGACTTGTTCTTGATGAAGTGCGCCTCGTCCACGACCATGCCGCGGAAGCCGAACTCGCCGAGCCAGCCCGCGTGCCGGTCCAGCACGTCGTAGTTCACGACGACGATGTCCGCGAACCCGTCCACGGACCTCCCGTCCCCCTGGACCGCGGTGGCCGCGCGGCGCGGCGTCCACAGCCCCGCCTCGCGCACCCAGTTCGTCTTCACGACGTTCGGCACCACGACGAGCAGCGGGTATGCGTCCGCCGCCTCCGCCGCCAGCAGGGACTGGGCCGTCTTCCCGAGGCCGGGCTCGTCCGCGAGCAGGAAGGTGCGGTGCCCCTCCCGCGCGGCCGCGACGACCTGCGCCTGGTGCGGCATGAGCTCCTTGCCCGCCCGGGTGGTGGGCGCCGCGAACGGCAGGCTCATGCAGGCCGAGGCCCCGCTGCCCGCCCGCTCGAACGAACGCAGCAACGGCTCGAGCAGCTCCCAGCCCGCCAACGGCGTCGGCTGGGCCGCCGCCGGCCGCGCGGCGGAGAAGTCCGGGGCGAGGAAGGGGTTCGCGAGCTGGCGGGACACCACCGACTGCGGCACCACCCGGTGCGCGGGGGCCGCGGGCTCGGCGGGCACCTCCGGCTCGACGACCGGCTCGGGCCCGGCGTCCAGCCCGGCCCGGCGCAGCACGTCCCGCTTGAGGATGCGGGCCTCGTCCGAGACCAGGGCGTCGTCGGCCAGCAGGGCGAGCAGCCGCTGGTCCCGGACGGCGGTCATCGCGAGCCGGGTCGCGAGGTCGTCCAGCCGCTTGAGCTTGTCCCCGCGTTTGTCGGTCTCCTTCAGGCGGGCCCGCTCCTCGCGCAGCAGCAGCGCCACGGCCTGGAACTTCGTACGGGTGGCCGGGGTGACCCGGCCGCCGCGCAGCGCGCCCTCGACCTCGCGGACGGAGCGCGCGAGCACCGACATCACGTCCTCGGGCTTCGCGGGTGCGCGGCGGCCGTTCTGCCCCCCGCCCTGCCCGTGGCCGCCGCCGCGTCTGCGGTTCGGCTGCCCACCGCGCCGGGTCCTCGCCTCGGGTCGGCCCTGTCGTGCCAAGAACTCCTCCTCACCGGCCGCGCGGCGCCGATGGCGGCGCCGCGCGGGTGTGCGGCGAACGGCCCCCCGGCCCTCGTCGCGCGGGGTCGAGGTGGTGCCTCGGCGAGGCGCCCCGGCCCGGGTCTGCGCGAGATCGCCACGCGGGACGTCCCGCCGGAGAACCGGGCGGCATCGTCTGGCCCACGGATCGAGAGGGGCTGCCCGCCTCACTCACGACGGGGCACGGCGCGATCGACCTCGGTTCGAGGATACCCCGAGTCACCCCTTGCACGCCGCTCCCGGGGGCGTGTCGTGGGTGACGTCGACAACGGCTCGGGCGCCGACCGCACCGTCGGCGGACTCGGACGAGCGTCCGGAACACCCGCGACTCGCGGACACTAGGTTCACCGCCCATGGAGTCCACACGCGACCTGACCGATCCCGCCCAGAACGAGGCGGTGCTCGAGTTCGGGTCCGCGCTCCTCGCCGATCCCGGTGCGGCCGTTCCCGAGGCCGTCGCCGCGGAGGCCCGGGCCGTCGCGGCCTCCCGGCGTCGGCTCGCCGCGGCAGGCCCGGTGCACCTGACGGTCGTCTGGGCGATGTACGGCGAGACCGGGCGGATGTCCACGCGTGCGCGGCACCCGCACGGGGAGGACTTCGTCCGGGTCAAGGTCGCCCAGCTGGACTGGCTCACCGCCGGGCTCCCGGAGGTCACGTGGAGCATCCTCGCGGTCGACGACGGCTGCCCCGACCGGCCGTCGAGCGCCGAGATGATGGCCGGGATCGCGGCCGCCGAGGGCTACCCGACCAGCGGGCACCGGTCCGTGTCGGTCCTCCGGCTGGCCGACGTCCTCGCGGACGGCCCCTCGATCTCCCCGGCCTTCGACGCGCTGACCTCGACGGACCAGTCCCGCAAGGGCGGCTCGATCCTCGCCGGCCTCGTCGCGGCCGGCCCGACGGGGGTCGTCTGCTACACCGACGCCGACCTCTCGGCGAACCTCGCCATGCTCGGCTCGCTCGTCGCCCCACTGCGCGCGGACGACGGCGTGGTCGCGGCCCTCGGCCAGCGCTACGGCATGGACGGCGCGGTCCTGGTCAAGGCGGACGGCCCGGCGGTCGAGCCGCACAGCACCGGGGACAAGCCGGACAAACTGATCGTGCTGTTCCGGCACTTCGTGCGCGCGATGCTGGTCCCGGACCTCGCCCACGTGGCGGACACCCAGGCCGGGTTCAAGGCCTTCGACGCCGCCGCGCTGCACCCGGTGCTCGGCCGGACGACCTCCTTCAACGAGACCTTCGACGTCGAGCTGCTGATCCTGCTCGCCCAGGCGCACGGCCCCGCGGCGCTGGCCGTCGAGCCGATCGTGTTCACCGAGGACTTCGCGGCCACCAACTTCCCCTCCGTGGACCCCGGTCCGCGCCACCTCGCGATGGTCACCCAGGTGGTGGACCTCTACGACCGCCTCGTCGCCCCGGTCTCGCCCGCGACCGGGGAGGCGGCGCAGCTCCTGGCCCTGCTGCGGGAGCTCGACCTGGACGGCTACGTCCGGCTGATCGAACAGCTGCGGGTCGAGGACGACGGCGACCCGACGCTCTTCGACCGGCGGTGGTCGGTGGATCACCTGCGGGGAATCGTCACGAGCCCGGCCGCCCGGCACCAGGCCGCCCCGGGGTACTGACGAACCCGGTCGGGTCGGCGGCTTGACCCGACGGGCTCGCACGATGAGGATACTCTTCAGGTGCATTCAGCCCCAGCCGGGCGCTACACCCGGTACAGACCACTGAATCAGCTGACGGCGATGTCGCCGTCGCCCGGCCCCGCCGGGGCGGAGGAGAACCGATGGACCTGAAGGACGTCTCGGCGATCGTAACCGGCGGTGCCGGTGGTTTCGGGGCCGCCACGGTCCGCAGGCTCGTCGGCGCGGGCGCCAAGGTCGTCGTCGCCGACCTCGCCGAGGACCGCGGCAAGGCGCTGGCGGACGAGCTGGGTGAGGCGGCCCGGTTCGTCTCGACCGACGTCACCGACGAGGAGTCGGTGGCGGCGGCCATCGCCGCCGCCGGGGAGCTCGGCCCGCTCCGGGTGGCGGTCATCGTGCACGGCGGCCCCGCCGCGGGCGCCCGCATCCTGAACCGGCAGGGGGAGCGGTACCCGCTCGCGACGTTCCGCAAGACGGTCGAGGTCTTCCTGACGGGGACGTTCAACGTGCTCTCGCAGGTCGCCGAGGCGATCGCCGAGACCGAGCCGACGGCGTCGGACCAGCGCGGGGTCGTCATCACCACCGCCAGCATCGCCGGCTTCGAGGGGCAGCCCGGGCAGAGCGACTACTCCGCGGCGAAGGGCGGGGTCATCGGGCTGAACCTGGCCGCCGCCCGCGACCTGGCGCCGGTCGGCATCCGCGTCATGTCCATCGCCCCGGGCGTGTTCCTCACCCCCGCCTACCGGATCTCCCCGGAGGAGGCGCAGGCCCGCTTCGGCCCGATGGTGCCCAACCCGAAGCGGATGGGTGACCCGGACGAGTACGCGCACCTCGCGCTGACGATCGCCGAGAACGACTACCTCAACGGCGAGGTCATCCGGATCGACGGCGCGCTCCGTTTCCCGGGGCGCTGACCGCGGTCCGCCCGAGGCAGGTCCCGAGCCACCGGGACGCCGACGCCGCCTGGTGACGCGCTGATCGAAGGAGTGCGTATGACGAGCCCACGCCTGTTCGACCTGGCGGGCCGCACCGCCCTGGTCACGGGGGCGGGACGCGGCATCGGCCGCGGCGTGGCGCGTGCGCTGGCCGCGGCAGGCGCCGCCGTGGCGGTGAACGACGTGGATCTCGGCCGGGCCGAGTCGGTCGCCACGGAGCTCGGTGAGGCGGGCGCGAAGGCCGTCGGGCTGGTGGCGGACGTGACGGACGCCCGCGCGGTGGCGGAGCTCGTCGCGGCGGCCGGGTCGGCCCTCGGCCCGGTCGACATCCTGGTGAACAACGCGGGCAACGCCGGGGCCGGACGCGGGTACGACGGGGCGTTCGTCCCGTTCTGGACGAGCGAGCCGCACAGCTGGCAGCCGTGGTTCGCGGTGAACCTGTTCGGCGTCATGCTCGTCAGCCACGCCGTGCTGCCGGGCATGGTCGAGCGCGGACACGGCCGGATCGTCACGGTCGTGTCCGACGCCGGTCGGGTGGGGGAGCCCTACCTGGTCCCGTACTCGGCGGCCAAGGCAGGCGCCGCGGGCTTCACCCGGGCCCTCGCCCGGGAGGTCGGCAGGCACGGTGTCACGGTCAACGCCGTCTCCCTGGGCACCGTGCGGGACCCGGCCGACACCCGGGAGCACGACCCGGACGCCGACGCGGCCCAGCTGCGCCGCTACGTCGTCCGCCGCTTCGGCACACCCGACGACGTGGCCGCGGCGATCCGCTTCCTGGTCTCGGAGGAGGCCTCCTGGATCACCGGCCAGACCTATCCGGTGAACGGCGGCTACTCCCTCAACCAGTGAGCCCGCGCCCTCATGGACCCCGGTGTCGACGCCGCGCCCGCGCAGCAGCGGCTCCAGCTCGCCGAAGATCGTTTCGTGTCCTCAGTCGAGGATGTCGACGACCTCGCGGTCCACGCCTCGCAGCACGTGCGGCCGGGCGCTCGCCATGTGCCGCGTCCACAGCTCCTCGGCCCCGGGTCCGTCCGCGGCTCGGACCAGCTCCACGAGCTTGCGGTACGAGCGGACGGCGCGGGCGTTCCTGCGCACCATGTCGGCGTCCTGGGCGCGCGACTCTCGGACCGTGGTGGCGGTGTGTCGGGCCACGATCTCGCCGATGGTGCCGACGAACAGTGCCAGCGTGGTGTTGCCCGCGAGCTCGACGAGCCGCTGGTGGACGCGCACGGACGCCGCGGTGAAGGCCTCGCGGCTGCCCACCGCGGCCTCCGCCTGGTCGATCTCGCCGGCCAGCTCGTCGGCGGCCGCCGGGTCGCCTGCCTCGGCGAGGCGCCGGGCCGAGGCGGGCTCGATGACCATCCGGGCGTCGTAGACGTCCCGCAGCGTGGTCCCCGCCATCGTGAGCAGAAGCCCGAGGATCGGCGCGGCGGCGTCGGGCCCCGGCGTGCGGACCCGGGCCCCGCCGGGCGGGCCGCGCCGGATCTCGATCAGGGTCTGCGCCTCTAGCAGGCGGAAGGCCTCACGCAGGGTGGGGCGGGAGACGCCGAAGCGCGCCATCAGCTCCGGTTCGGTGGGCAACCAGTCGCCCTCGCGGAGCTCGCCCCGCCCGATCATCGTCCGGATCCGCGCGGCCACGATGTCGGCCATCTTGCGCGGCCGGACCCGGTCACCGGAAAGCCCGGCCCCGGCCTTGCGGCCCGGTGTCCGGGCGTTGGCGGTCGTCACGCCGCGAGCCTAGTGCGGTGATCACGAACGTTCACCGGTCCTCGCGAACCGGACGACACCGGCGCGGGCCGCCGACTCGACGACCTCGGTGACCGGGCGTCGGTGACTCGCCTGCCGACGGCCTCACCGCGCAGCCTTCGCAGAACCCGCGTCCTTCCAGCGAGGGCACCCTGAACCTCTCCCCGGAAGCCGGGTCCGAGATGAGTGACATGTGCACGGGATCCGGGCGGGTGGGTGCGCGACGCCCTAGGATGAGGCACCGGAACCCGGAGGTCCGGGAACTCGAAGCGTGAGGAGTCGTCGTGTCCCTGGCAGGCCAGGATCTCGACGCGGGGAACGGTCCCCAGCAGGTGTCCGGCGGTGCCGGTGCGGTCGACCTGAGCGCCGAGACCGTCGTCGGCCAGAAGCTCGCCGCCCAGGTCGCTCGGCGGATCGAGGCGTCGATCATCGAGGCCGGGTGGCCGGTGGGCGCCGTGCTGGGATCGGAGCTCGAGCTGCGGGAGCGCTACGGGGTCAGCCGCTCGATCATGCGTGAGGCGGTGCGGCTCACCGAGCACCACCAGGTGGCCCGGACGCGCCGGGGCCCGGGCGGCGGGCTCGTGGTCTCGGCGCCGGACGCGCGGTCGGCGCTGCACGCGGTGGTGGTCTACCTCGAGTACGTCGGGCTGTCGGTGGAGGACGTCCTCCAGGCCCGGCTGCTGCTCGAGCCGATCGCGGCCGCCGCGGCGGCGGCGCGGATGTCGGAGGAGGACATCGCGGATCTCCGCCGTCAGCTCGCCGAGGAGGTGGAACGGCGCGCGGAGCCGGGGCTTGACGCGCAGGACCGGCTGCACGTGATGCTCGCCCGGATCTCCGGGAACCCGGTACTCGAGCTCTTCGTCGACGTCCTGACCCGGTTGACCGCGAACCAGGCGTACACGACCCGTCGGCTCACCAAGGCCGAGATCCACGAGGCCAAGATCGACTCGCACGATCGGCACGAGTCGATCGTGCGCGCGGTGATCGCGGGGGAGGGGAACCGTGCCGCCGCGGAGACGGCGGACCACCTCCGGGAGACGGCTGACTGGCTGCGGCAGCGCGAGCGGACGCGGCGACCGGGCGTTCGGCGTGCCCCCGAGCCGGAACCGGGGACGAAGCTCGCCGAGACCGTCGCGTCGCGGCTCCTCGCCGAGATCGAGCGTCGGGGCTGGCCGGTCGGGATGGTCCTCGGCTCGGAGGCGGACCTGCTCGCCCGGTACGGGGTCAGCCGCTCGGCACTGCGCGAGGGGGTGCGGATCCTCGAGTACCACTCGATCGCACGGATGCGGCGCGGTCCGGGCGGTGGTCTGGTCGTGGCCGAGCCGGAACCGGACGCCAGCATCGACGCCATGGCGCTGTACCTCGACTACCGCGGCGTCGGCTCGGACGACCTCCTCGAGGTGCGGCACGCGATCGAGCTCGGGGCGCTCGGTGAGGTCATGGCCCGGCACGCCGATCCCGAGGTGGCGGCGGTCCTCCGGAACGCGATCGAGCGCAGCGCCGAGCCATCGGCCCCCGAACGCCCCACCGGCGCCGACCTCTTCCACTCCGAGCTGGTGCAGCTGGCGGGCAACCCCGTGTTGACGCTGTTCCTCCGGGTCCTCACCGAGCTCTGGACCCGACACGCCCCGAACACCCCTGGCCCGCAACCGGGGCCGGAGGCCGTGGCGACCGTGGAGAAGGTGCACGGCCGGATCCTCGACGCGGTGCTCGAGGGCGACACCGACCTCGCGCGCCACCGCATGCGGCGACACCTCGACGCGCTCAAGGCCTGGTATCACTGAGGGCCGAGTACAGTGTCCTCATTAGCGTCGACCTCTATAGTGTGGGCGTACGGGCGCGGAGTGATCCGCGTCGACCATCCCTCGACACGGAGGACGCCGCGATGAAGCCGCGCGTGGGAACGACGCTCGCCAGCACGACCGACGGGACGACCGTGATCGTGGTGCGGTGGGGGGACTCGGATCTGGACGTCACCTGCGGGGGCGCGCCGATGGTGGACGCCCGCGGCCCGGAGGCGGGCACCACGAACGAGCCGGACCCCGCTCAGCAGGAGGGCACCCGGATGGGCAAGCGCTACGCGGACGACGCGCTGGGCGTCGAGCTGCTCTGCACCAAGGCGGGCACCGGCACCCTCGCCGTCGGGGGCGTGCCACTGCCGCTCAAGGACGCCAAGCCGCTGCCGGCCTCCGACTGAACGCGACCCCGATCCCCACGAGGAAGGCCCCGAGGCGCCCGTGAACGTGACGATGCTGTTGGACATGGCCGCCGACGGGTTCGGCGAGCGGGTCGTGGTCGGCACCCGGGAGGAGGGGTTCACGGCCGCGCGGCTGCGCGAGCTCGCCGCGGCGGCCGGGGCCCTGGTCACCGACTCCGGTGCGGACTCCCTGCTCTACCTCGCCGTCAACGGGCCCGCCTTCCCGGTGGCCCTGTTCGGCGCCGCGCGGGCCGGGGTGCCGCTCGTCCCGGTGAACTACCGGCTCGGGGCCGAGCAGCTGGACCACCTGGTCGGCAACCACCCGGACGCGCTGGTGATCGCGGACGAGGGGCAGACCGCCGCGATCGAGCGTGCGGGTCTGACGGCCCGCACGCCCGAGAAGTTCCTCGCGGAGCTGGCGGAGACCCCGCCTCCCGCGGACGAGCCCGTGTTCGTCGACCCGGACTCGCCCGCCGTGATCATCTACACCTCGGGAACCACGTCGGCGCCCAAGGGTGTCGTCCTGCGGCACGCGAACCTGGTCTCGTACGTGCTCGGGACCGTCGAGTTCGCCTCGGCGGACGAGGGCGACGCGGCACTGATGAGTGTCCCGCCGTACCACATCGCGGCGGTGTCGAACGCGCTGACGAACCTGTACGCGGGCCGTCGGGTGATCGTCCTGGAGGCGTTCGACCCCCGGAACTGGGTGGAGACCGTCCGCGGCCAGCAGGTCACCAACGCGATGGTGGTGCCGACGATGCTGGCGCGGATCATCGACGAGCCCGATCTGGACCGCGCGGTCCCGTCGTTGCGGTCGTTGGCCTACGGCGGGGCCGCGATGCCGAGGCGGATCATCGAGCAGGCGCTGCGCGAGTGGCCGCACGTGGACTTCGTCAACGCCTACGGGCTGACCGAGACCAGCTCCACGATCACCGTACTGGGGCCTGCGGAGCACCGCGCGGCCCTGGAGTCCGCGGACCCGGCCGTGCAGGCGCGGCTGTCCTCGGCGGGACGGGCGGTGCCCGGGATCGAGATCGAGGTCCGCGACGACGACGGCGCCCCCGTGCCGTCGGGGACCTCCGGGCACATCTGGGTGCGCGGCGAGCAGGTGTCCACCGAGTACGCGGGGAAGGGCTCGTCGGTGGATGCCGAGGGCTGGTTCTACACCCGTGACCACGGCCGGACGGACGCCGACGGCTACCTGTTCATCGAGGGCCGGGTGGACGACACGATCATCCGGGGAGCGGAGAACATCGCGCCTGCCGAGATCGAGGACGTGCTGTTGCGCCACCCGGACGTGGCCGACGCGGTGGTCGTCGGCGTGCCCGACGACGAGTGGGGCCAGCGCATCGAGGCCGTCGTCGTGGCTCGGCAGGGCGCGGATCTCGACGAGGCCGCCCTCGAGGCGCTGCGCGCCGAGGTCCGGGGATCGCTGCGCGGGTCGAAGACCCCGGAGCGGATCGTGTGCTGGCCGGAGCTCCCGCGCACGCCCACCGGCAAGCTCGTCCGCCGGGACGTCGTCTCGCGGCTGGACCCGGTCCGGGACTGAGCCGGCTCCCTCGACTCGCACCGCGGGGTCGTCTCGGGTGGGCGTCGGGCGAAGAGGTATCCGGGTCAGCAGAACGCTGTTCTGCTGACCCGGGTTACGCTCCCGGCCATGCCCTCCGACACGCGACCGGACGCGCCCCCGGACGACGACTCGCTCGTGGCGCGCGCCGTCCGGCGCCGCGCCGGGGACCGGTACGCGGTGGCCGAGAAGGAGGTGCGGCGCATCCTCGACGTCGGCCTCGAGCTGATGCGCGAGAACCCCGACGGGGACGTCCGGATCGCCGACATCACCCGGCGCGCGGAGGTCTCGAACGACGCGTTCTACCGCGCCTTCCGCAGCAAGTCCGACCTGATGGCGGCCATCGCGGACGAGGGCAGCAGGCGGCTGGCCGGCTACGTGCGCCACGCCATGGGCAAGCAGGCCGACCCCGCCGAACGGGTCCGGGCGGGCGCCCTGGCGGTGCTCGCGCAGGCGGTCGACCAGGAGGTCGCGGCGACCACCCGTGCGGTGCTCCGCCACGTGTCGCGGACCCAGGCGCGCGGCTTCCTCGGTGTGGAGCGGGAGCTCGCGGACCTGCTGGTCGACCCGCTCACCGAGCTGGGCAGCCCCGATCCCCAGGCGGACGCGCTGGTGACCGCCTGCAGCCTGTTCGGCTGCATGGAGCACTTCCTGTGGTCGGCCGCGCAGCCGACGGACGACCAGGTGGAGTCGGTCGTCTCCTGGGTGCTGCGGGCGGCGGGTGGCCCGCGGTGAGGGCGGCGCGCTGCCTGCGGCCGGGTCCGCCCTCGGGGATCACCGTCGAGGAGATCGCCGAGCCCGAACCGGGCCCGGGTGAGGTGCGGGTCCGGGTCCACTACGCCGCCGTCAACTTCCCGGACGTGCTCATGGTGGCGGGGAGCTACCAGGTCACCGTCCCCACGCCGTTCACGCCGGGCAGCGAGTTCGCCGGGGTCGTGGACGCCCTCGGCGCGGGCGTGACCACCCCCGCCGTGGGCGACCCGGTCCTCGGCGGGGTGCTGACGGGCGCGTTCGCCCAGTCGCTCGTGGTCCCGGCGGACCGGGTGTCCCCGGTGCCCGCGGGGCTGCGCGGTGACCTGGCCGCCGCCGCGGCCTTCCGGGTCACCTACGCCACGGCCTACCACGCACTCGTCACCTTCGGGGCCGGCCGGGTCGGGGAGCCGGTCGTCGTCCTGGGCGCGGCGGGCGGGGTGGGGACGGCGTGCGTCGATCTCGGGACCCGTCTCGGCTTCCCGATCGTGGCCGCCGCCTCGTCGCCCGCCCGGGTGCGCGCCGCCCTGGACCTGGGTTCGGTGGCGGGGGTGGACTACGCCGCCGAGGACTTGAAGACCCGGCTCAAGGAGCTGACCGGCGGCGGTGCCGACCTGGTGGTCGATCCGGTCGGGGGACCGTACTCCGAGGCCGCGCTGCGGGCCGTGCGCTGGGGCGGCCGGTTCGTGGTGGTCGGCTTCGCGGCGGGGGAGATTGCGCGGATCCCGCTGAACCTGCTGCTGCTCAAGGGGGTGACCGCCCGGGGTTTCGAGCTGCGGACGCTGCCCGAGCACGACCCGGCGGCGGTTGCGGAGTGCGACGCCGTGCTGGACCGGTTGGCGGGGGAGGGCATGCGGCCCGCGGTGTCGGCGGTCCGCCCGCTGGCCGACGTCGCATCCGTGCTGACCGACGTCGCCGAACGCCGGGTCGTCGGGAAGGTCGTCCTCGACTGCGGCTGACCAGACCCACGATCGGCTTGGCCAGAATGCCGTTCTTGTGAAACGGCCACTCTTCAGGGAGGCTTCGGGAGGGCGGGAGGCCGCCGCGATCGAAGGAGCAACGATGCTGGACTTCTCCGTCGACCCCGAGTTCGCCGCGAAGCTGGAGTGGATGGACCACTTCGTGCGCACCGAGGTCGAGCCGCTGGATCTGCTCTTCCCCCACGGCGGGGCTCCGTACGACACCGCGAACCAGAAGTCGCGAGCCGTCCTGCGCCCCCTGCAGGAGGCGGTGCGCAAGCAGGAGCTGTGGGCCTGCCACCTCGGACCGGAGCTGGGCGGCCCCGGCTACGGCCAGGTCAAGCTCGCGTACATGAACGAGATCCTGGGGCGGTCGACCTGGGCGCCGACCGTGTTCGGCACCGCCGCGCCGGACACCGGCAACGCCGAGATCCTGGCCATGTTCGGCACCGACGAGCAGAAGGCGCGCTACCTGCAGCCGCTGCTCGACGGGGAGATCGTCTCGGCCTTCTCGATGACCGAGCCGCAGGCGGGCGCGGACCCGAAGGAGTTCACCTGCAGGGCTTGGCGGGACGGGGACGAGTGGGTGATCGACGGCGAGAAGTGGTTCACGTCGAATGCCCGCTACGCCTCGTTCCTCATCGTCCTGGCGGTCACGAACCCCGACGCCCGCCCGCACGAGCGGATGTCGATGCTGATCGTCCCGGCCGAGACCCCGGGCGTCGAGATCCTCCGCAGCGTGCCGACCATGGCGGAGCGCTCGGACCCCCAGCACGACGAGGGCACCCACGGCTACATCCGCTACGACACCGTGCGCGTCCCGTTGGACGCGATGCTCGGCGGGCCCGGCGAGGGCTTCAAAGTCGCCCAGGCCCGGCTGGGCGGCGGGCGGGTGCACCACGCCATGCGGGTGGTCGGCAAGTGCCGGCGCGCGCTGGACATGATGGGGGAGCGGGCGCTCTCCCGGCGCACCCAGGGCACGGTGCTCGCGGAGAAGCAGGCCGTCCAGGAGTCCATCGCCGACTCCTGGATCGAGCTGCAGCAGTACCGCCTGCTGGTGCTGCACACCGCCTGGGTGATCGACACCCAGCCGCACGGCGCCGCGCGGACGCTGATCGCGGCGTGCAAGGTCGCGATGGCGAGGATCTACCGCGAGATCGTGCAGCGGGCCCTGCACCTGCACGGATCGCTCGGGACCACGCCGGAGCTGCCGCTGGCGGACTGGTGGATGGGCGTGCCCACGCTCGCCCTGGTCGACGGCCCCACGGAGGTGCACCGCACCACCGTCGCCAAGCAGGTGCTCAAGGGCTACCGGCCCGCGGAGGGACTGTTCCCCTCCGAACACATCCCGCCGAAGCTGGCCGCGGCGCGCGAGCGCTACGCGGACGTCATCGCCGACGACTCGCTGAAGGGTGCGGTGAACGCGTGAGCATCGCGGACAGGTTCTCCCTCGAGGGCAAGGTCGCCCTGGTCACCGGCGGCAGCCGCGGACTGGGCAGGCAGATGGTGCTGGCCTTCGCCGAGGCGGGCGCCGACGTGGTGATCACCAGCCGCAAGATCGAGTCGTGCGAGGCCGTGGCGAAGGAGGTGCGCGACCTCGGGCGCCGGGCCCTGCCGGTGGCGTGCCACGTGGGCAGGTGGCCGGAGATCGAGCAGCTGATCGACACCGCCTACGCCGAGTTCGGCAAGGTCGACGTGCTGGTGAACAACGCGGGCATGTCGCCGCTGGCCCCCTCCTCGGCCGAGACGTCGGAGGAGCTCTTCGACAAGGTCGTCGGGGTCAACTTCAAGGGCCCCTTCCGGCTGTGCGCCGAGGTCGGCAGGCGGATGGCCGCCGGGGACGGCGGTTCGATCATCAACGTCTCGTCGTCGGGCGCGCTGTTCCCCCAGCCCCGGTTCGGTCCGTACGCGGGTGCCAAGGCGGCGCTGAACGCCATCACCACGGTCTTCGCCCTGGAGTACGGCCCGACGGTCCGGGTGAACACCCTCTCCGCTGGCCCGTTCCTCACCGACATCGCGGACTCCTGGCCGGAGGAGCGCCGGCAGAGCGCCCAGAGCGCGATCGGCCGTCCCGGAGAGCCCGAGGAGGTCGTGACGACCGCGCTCTACCTGGCCAGCCCGGCGTCGAGCTACACCACGGGGGCCTTGGTGCGCGTCGACGGCGGGCTGTACTGATGCCCGAGCTCGCGCGCGTCGTGGTCACCGGCGGGGCCAGCGGGATGGGGGCGGCGATCGTCGCCGCCTTCGCCGCCGAGGGACGGTCCGTGGTCTCGATGGACGTCGCGGACGACGCCGGTCGCGAGATCGCCGAGAAGGCGACGGCGACCGGGCCCGGCCGCGCCACCTACCTGCACTGCGACGTCGCGGACCGGAGTGAGGTCGAGCAGGCGTTCGGCCGCGCCGCCGAGCTCTGCGGCGGCCTCGACGTCCTGGTCCACGCCGCGGGGATCGCCCCGGGCTCGCCCGCCGAGGCGATCGACGTCGCGGAGTGGGACCGGGTCCTGGAGGTCAACACCCGGGGCACCTTCCTCACCAACGTCGCCGCCCACGCGCTGCTCGCCGAGGCGGGCGGCCGGATCCTCAACTTCGCCTCCGCCGCCGGCGCGCAGGGCTACCCGGGGAAGGCGCACTACGCCGCGAGCAAGGGCGCCGTCCTCGCCTGGACCCGCAGCGTGGCGCAGGAGTGGGGGCACCTCGGGATCACGGTGAACGCGCTGGCTCCCGGAATCTCCACCCCGATGTACGCCCGGACCCGGGCCGCGATGTCCCCCGAGCAGCTCGCTGCCCACGATCTCGACCTGAGCAGGCGGATACCGCTCGACGGCCGCCTCGGTGACGTCGACCGCGATCTCGTCCCCGTCGTGAGCTTCCTGGCCGGACCGGGTGCCCGGTTCATCACCGGCCAGACGATCGCCGTCGACGGCGGCATGCTCATGGTCCGCTGACAGGAGCACGGATGACCGACCTGCTCGAAGACCTGCGCCGCCGGACCACGGCGGCCGTGGCGCGCTGGGCGCCCGGCGCCGAGGTGTCCGCCGTCGAGCTGCTCACCGGTGGCTCGTCCAGCCTGACGTACGTGGCCACGCTGCGCGGCGCCCCGGAGCAGCGGGTGGTGCTGAAGGTGGCCCCGCCCGGGCTGCCGCCGCTGCGCAACCGGGACGTGCTGCGCCAGGGCCGGCTGATGGCCGCCCTGGCCGACGTGCCCGGGGTGCGGGTGCCGCGGGCGCTGTTCGAGGTGCCGGCGGAGTCCCTCGACGTGCCGCCGTTCCTCGCGATGAACCTGGTGCCCGGCGAGTGTCTCGAACCGGTGCTGAGCCCCCGCGGCGCGCTGCCTGCGGAGACGGTCCGGGCCCGGATGCTCGACGCCGTCCGCATGCTCGCGGACCTGCACCGGGTCGATCCGTCGGCGACCGCGCTCGCCGATGAGCCGGTGGTGACCATCGCCGACGAGATCGACCGGTGGACCCGCGCCTTCACCACCGTGCCGGAGGACCTGCGGGAGGGCTACGAGAAGGTGGCCGAGCTCCTGCACGCGACCGTCCCACCCGCGCTGCCGCCCGCCGTCCTGCACGGGGACTACCGGCTGGGCAACACGCTGTGCGTCGACGACCGGGTCGCGGCGATCATCGACTGGGAGATCTGGGCGGTGGGCGACCCGCGGATCGACGTGACGTGGCTGCAGTACTTCACCGACGAGGCCACGCACCCGGGCTCGCCGTCGGCCGAGCCGACCGGCACGCCGACCAAGGCCGAGGTCCTCGCCGCCTACGAGGAGGCACGGGGAGCCCCCCTCCCCGACCTGGACTGGTTCGAGGCGTTGACCAAGTACAAGGAGACGGCGGCGACCGCGCTGCTGATCAAACGTGAGCGGAAGGCGGGGACGCCGGGGGACCTGACCCGGCGGATGCAGCCGGCGCTGCCGGTGATGCTGCGCGAGGCCACCGAGCTCGTCGAGGCGCGATGAACGCCCGGTTCGCGGACGCCGTGGCCGTGGTCACCGGCGCGGCCCGGGGGTTCGGCGCGGCGTTCGCCCAGGCGTTCGCGGCCGAGGGCGCCGCGGTGGCCCTGCTCGACCTCGATCTCGCGGCGGCGGAGGAGCAGGCGGCCGCGCTGCGGGCGAAGGGGGCGCAGGCGCTCGCGCTCGCCTGCGACGTGTCCGACGCCGAGGCCGTGGACGCCGCCGTCGCGCGGACCGTCGCGGAGCTGGGCGAGATCGGGATCCTCGTCAACAACGCGGGCCTGCACCTGACCCACTACAACAAGCCGTTCGCCGAGCTGAGCCGAGCGGAGATCGAGGCCCTGTTCGCGGTCAACGTGCTCGGGGTGGTGCACTGCACGCTGGCCTGCGCGGAGTCGATGGGCAGGCGTGG
>Ga0068863_100001266_pt1 | contig 25188 bp, 24 predicted proteins | sample KBSSwiS62_FD_66596 | JGI IMG/M metagenome (GOLD analysis project Ga0068863, IMG submission 66596) | Switchgrass rhizosphere microbial communities from Kellogg Biological Station, Michigan, USA - KBS Switchgrass S6-2 | ecosystem: Host-associated > Plants > Roots > Rhizosphere > Soil ... | reverse complement strand
ATCACGAGAATCTCGGCCGGAGTGAGAGTTTGCGTGAGAAGACTCTCTACGCAACCGGGTAGAAATCGAGCAACATTGAATGCGGGTATGTACGCGGTAACTTTACTTCTGGACATGAATAGATGGCTTCAGCATTCAATATGCTGCGAGATTTCTCCGTGATGATTAGGAGATCGCCCCTATCACAGAGCCGATGATACAACGCTTAACGCTAGTAGGTAGAACCGTTTATCGCACATTAGAAAACCGCCGGAAGTGACGTAATAGGGCAGGTTTGCTCTAACCTATCCCCTGTGCCCTTTGAACCACCGACTGCCACAGTACTTCTAACGTTACTTCGCAGGAACAAACAGGAGAACGATTCAAATGTCCGTCGCAACCATTAAAGGCGTTCCGCAGAATACTGCGCCACAAATTACCTTGTTAATCATCTTCCTTCTGGGCGTTAGCGGCGTCCTGTCCGCTGAGACACAGCATGACGCCCAGACAAATGGCCAGACAAACGCTGTACACGAACAGCCCGGTTCCGACAAAGCCGCAATGTGCGGCGACGTTTGGTCATCGTTGCGGGCCTCTGCTTTGATCTAAGTTTTGCGCCAGATAGCTACGCCAAGAAAAAAGCGAGGAGACCGGAACGATCTCCTCGCCCTTGTATTTTTTCCTCGTTTACCAGGTCAGCCGTAAGCCAAGCTGCATCGTTCTGCTGCCGCCGTTGAACTGATGATTGTTGAGGAACAGATTTCCAGAAGTTACGAAGATATAGCCAGCACTCAGTGGATTTGCGTTGGTTGTCTGGTCGATGGTGCCATTATTCGTTGGCAGTCCAATGCTGAAGTTCCGATGGTTAAAAGTGTTATACGTCTCCGCGCGGAACTGCAGTGAGAAGCGTTCGGTAATCCGGGTATTCTTGATCAACGACATATTCCAGATGTTCAAGCCCGGCGTGGAAACCGTATTACGGCCCGCATTTGCGAAAGCGCCGACGCCCGCCTGCACGAAGCGGGCGTTGGTGTTGATCGGGCCCGAGTCGTCTCCGATAGAAGCGGGCGCAACCACGTAGCCTACGATATTGGCGTCATCCTCAGCACCGCACTGCCACGCTCCAGTCGCGGCGTCTATCCCAACGATAGATGTCGCTCCGCCTGGACCCGCATTGCAGACTGCGTTGACGCTGGTCCCGACGCTCTTAAGTCCCGCCGCGTTGATAATCGTACGATCGCCGGCGGAGTCTCCGTTCGCGTTAGAGTCAACTCCGGATAGTGGAGTAACTGGCTGGCCTGACTCCGCGAGATACGTTCCGCCCCATTCCCAACCATGCGCCAAAGTACGGACAAATCCGTGCTCCGTGTGCACGTTGGGAATCTCATAGAGGAACGACAACGCGAACTTGTGCCGGATGTCCAAGGCCGAAAGTCCACGCTCGTTTGCGAAATCAAATCCGTCCTGCGCGCGCCGGGGATTCACACGACTGGTGAACAACTCGTTTGTCGAGTTGTCGATGTTCTTGGCGTACGTGTAGTTTGCTCGCAGGTATATTCCGCGCGCGAAACGGTGCATGAAATCCACCGAAGCCGCGTGGTAAGTCCCGGAGCCGATCGGGGGAAATGTTGTCATGCTTCCGAAGAATCCGTCGGCGGACAGCGGAAGCGGGTTGTAATTGTCAAAGCTCTGCAACGTGCTGCCCGGGGCGACCACCGCCGCGGGCACGTCGCCTGCGCTCAAATAGGTCGGAAGAGGTGCAATTCCACCACCCGGGAAATTGGGATCGAACGCGGACGACGAATTTAGCCTCTGCTGTACCGGCAACTCGAGGCTGCGTGTACCAACGTAGCGAACTTCCACACTGGAGTTGCGGAAAAGTTCGTGCTGCACTCCCAGGGTCCAAGTGATGACTTTAGGAGAGATGTGGTCCGGGATGAGCGACTGCGTCGCGGCCCGCGCGTCTGCTTGGGTGATTGGCGGAACATTTTCCTGCAGCAAGCCGCCGAATTGCAGGAAACCCTGGCCCGCAGTCGGGCTCTTCGGATGTGCTGGATCAAATGTGGCGCACCACTGCGGCGCTCCCGCTAACACGCAGGTCAGGCTCGGATTCTGTTCCGATTGCAGCTGTGGCGGGAGGCTGTTGATGGCAAAGTTGTTCGGCACGACGTCGTAGGCTAGGCCCGCGCCGCCGCGAATTGCCCATTTGCCGTTGCCGCGCGGATCCCAGGCAAAGCCTAACCGCGGAGCAAAGTTGTTGACGTCCGGTTTAGGCGCGCGGAATATCAACCCGAGAGCCGGATCGTCCGACACTCCATTGATTGCCTGCAGGTTCTCGTCGCGGGGAACGCCACTATATTCATAGCGCAAACCAACATTCAGAGTCAGTTTGGGTGTAATCTTCCAGTCATCTTGTACGAACCAGTAAAACGCGTTGTAGTTTTCCGCTACGCTGCCGGAACCCGCTCCGCGTAGGGCGCCGTTCGCTCCGGTCGGAACGAAGTCGTTGATAAACTGGTCGAGCGTCCCATAGTCCCACTCTCCGCGTGCACGCGGCAGGTTGTTGGTTGGCGAAATGTATTTGCGAACTTCCGCTCCGACCTTAAAGGTGTGCTTGCCGCGGATGTAGGAAATGTTGTCTATCCACTGGTATACGTTCTGCGCGTATCCTTGCGGTGCCAATCCATTCGGCCCCAGATTGCTTCCCAGTTCATCGATTTCGACGTTCGGGAAATTGGTAAACTCGCCGGGCACGATGAGGTTAGGACCGTTCAGCCGCGAATACGACGCGCGGAAATCGTTAATCACGGTGTTCGATATTGACCAGGCGTCCGTGAAGATGACCTTACGCGCGTCCGAGCTATTGGTTCCAAGAAATTGTGTTTGTGGCTGCGACGGATTGAAGTCCGGCGCGCGGAATCGGTCGTACAGGAACCGCCCCCGCAGCTGATGTTTCCCAAGATTCAAGTCCGTATTCACGTTGAAATCATGCTGATTCGCAAAATTCGGCGCCAGCGACTGAATCGTCCCAACGGGAATGGCTTGTCCGTTGACTGTGACCGTGCACGTGGTTGTCGCCGAGCAGGGGTTCTGTGTTGCCGCTAACGGAAATTGGCTCAATATATCGGTGACGGCGCTGTCGTGTGCCAACGATACCAGCGTTGCCATCCCATCCGCGGTCGGAGAATTGAAGCTCGGGCTCGAACTTGCCAGTCCATTGTTTTGGAACTCGTACGCGCCGTAAACGAACAGCTTGTTATGGATGATCGGCCCGCCTGCGCTCGCTCCGGCTCGGTTGTAGTCAAATCGATCTTTCACTCCGCGATCTTTTTGCAGGTTGTCGAACGCGTCGTAATTGCGATTGCGGTTGTATCCCCAGCCTGCGCCGTGCCAGTTGTTGGTTCCAGACTTGGTCACGATGTTGAATTGTCCGCCAGCGGAATGCCCGTTCTCCGCCGAGAATTGATTCGTCAGCAAGGTGAATTCCGCAACCGACTCTTGTATGACCGGCTGCGTCGGACCGTTCGTGTCAATCTTGTTATCGTCAACGCCGTCGATCGAAAAACCGTTGAACCGTGGCCGCGTTCCTCCGATGGATCCTCCCGAACCCGCCACCCCGCCCTGTTGCGTCGTGGTCCCAGGAACATAAACCGCGAACTCCTTCACGTCTCCGCCCGTCGTGGCGATGGGAACTTCCTGCACCGTACGGCCACTGAACGTCGCTTCCAGCGTCGAAGATTCAGTTTTTATCAGGTCGGCCCCTGCTTCAACCTCTACCACGGCAGATACCGAGCCCACCTCTAGCTCCACTTTCGCTTCCGTTACTTGGTTCGAGCTGACCGCGATCCCTTTCTGCACCGCCTTCTTAAAGCCCTCCTTTTCCACGCTCACTGTGTACGTCCCTACCAGCAAATTCGGAAACACGTACGTTCCCGCGCTGGAGGCCGACGTTGTGGTCGCAACTCCGGTGGCTTCATTTTCTGCCGTTACCTTGCCGTCCTCAATACTTGCCTGGCTGTGATCCGTGACGGTTACGCGTAGCGTGCCGTCCAATCTCTGCGCCCGGGCTGCACTGCTTAGCAATACACACAGCATTGCCGCCAGTGCTATGACTGTCAGTCTGCGCATTTGCTTTCTCTCCTTCAGGATTTCACCCGTGCATGGCGGCTTTGGCTGGCTTATCACCGGATCCCCCGCACTACTCCGCCGCACAGGTTGGGTACCGAAGGAATGGCACCTCTGCGGCCAGCAGAGCCAATTTGTCCCTCAATTTTGTCTCTGGTTCGTCTCAGACCTTAAATGGCTCACCGAGCAGGGGTTTGTGGGGTGGCCAAGACCTAAAAGGAAGGAAATCATCAGGCTAATTACATAGTTTTTAGAATCGCGCAGCTGCCTGCCCCGCCCGTTTCTACGGTTTTTTCAAACTTCATCCCATCTTGCGTAGAATTCCGATCCTTCGCGACTATTATTTGCCTTTGCAGATTAACCGGAAACAATCTTCGTTCCTGTTCCGTATATCAGGTTTAAAACGATTTTGTGTCTTTTACGTCTACCCTTATTAAGGGCGTGTGTATGACTCCGAATCTCATTCCCTCCGTGGACCCTCTCATGGACACTGAGTCGCTACAGGAAATCGCTTCGCTACCGCGCTACGTGCGGTTTGGCCCCTTTCAGATCGATCGTCAACGCCAGCAGGTCTATCGCGGTGGCAGCAAATTGCGCTTGCAGGGCAAGGTCTACCAGGTACTGCTAGTCCTCATCCACAGTCAGGGCGAAGTCGTCAGCCGCGAGCAGCTCAAGCAGGCGCTTTGGCCGGCCGACACTCACGTCAATTACGACGCCAACGTCAACACCACGGTGAACAAGCTCCGCCAGGCGCTCGGCGAATCCACAGAAAAACCGACTTATATCGAGACGATTCCCCGCAGGGGCTACAGCTTTATCGGTACCGCTGAATTTTCTGCTGCACCGTTTCCGCAAACGGCGCCCGATGCCGCCTCGTCGGCGCAAACGGAAAGCGGCGAACACGGCAACGCTGCAAATGCACCTGCCGGCGACGCTTCAAAAAAATGGCTCACGCTGGTCATTATCGGTTTGATCTTGGCCGGCATCCTGCTCGGCGCCGGGGCCGCCACTCTCTGGATTGGGCGTTTCAGTCCCCAGCTGGGCCCTTAGCGCGACTACTCTCTCTGAAACGCGATCCCCTTCGTTCGGCCCGCGTCCAGCCGAAACCCGCTAATGCCATCAGCTCCCCCGCGTTCGAAGGCAAACTGCAACCCTTCGTCATCAACCACAAACATGTCCTGCCCCACCGGGCGCAATTCCATATGTTGCGTCGCATGCAAAAATCCGTCGCCGCTCAGAATGCCTGCCAGCTTCAACTTGCCGTCCTCCACCACCAGTCGATACGTCGCGCGCAACTCTTCGCTGTGAAAACTCCCCGCGTACCCGGCTAATTTTTCGGGCGCCACGGCAACCGTTTCTTTCTTCTCTCGCTTCCCTGCTTCCTTTTCGCGCGCCGCCGGCTCTTTCATTCCTTCGGCTAGATAAATGTCCGCCACGCGCAGCGCCCGCCTTTCCGGCGCGGCGTTCCCCAGGTTGCACAAGCACACCACGGAAAAATGCTGTTCCGGGAATCGCAACAGCTGTGCGCGGTAGCCTCCCCACGAACCGCCATGCTTCACAATCGGCAGCCCGCGATATTTTTCCACCATCAATCCCTTCGCATAGGTCAACGGTTTCCCGCTGTTGAGCTTGCCTGGCTCCTGCAGTTCCCCCAAGAATTCCTTGCCGCCGACCTTGCCGCTGTAAAAGTTCTCGTCCCACTTCAAAAGATCTTCCACCGATGTGTGCACCGCACCGTCGCCCGTCTGTTCGAAGTACGAGACGTTGATCGAATATCCGACTTCTTTCTCTTTCGCATCGTACGCCAACGCTCGATTGGGCACGAGTAGCGTGTGCGAGTCCCGGTAAATCGTATGCTTCATCTCGAGCGGCGCAAAAATGTTCTCCGCCGCAAACTCGGTCAGGGTCTTCCCGCTTACCCGCTTCACAATCACCGACAACAGAAAAAATCCCGAATTGCTGTACAGCCACTCACTGCCCGGTTCGAAATTCAGGGCCTTCTGGTTCGCAATGATCGCCAGCGCATCCTCGTCCGTCGTCACGCTGTCGGTATTGATTCCCGCCAGCTCAAAAAGTGTCAGATAATCGCGCAGCCCGCTGGTGTGGTTCAACAAGTGCAAGATCGTAATCTTGTGCCCGTAGTCGGGAATCTCCGGCAAATACTTCCGGATGTGGTCGTTTAAAGAAAGCTTTCCTTGTTTCTCCAGCAGCAGAACGCTGGCCGCCGTAAATTGTTTCGAAGTCGATCCGATGTCGAACACGCTTTGCGGCGTGATGCTCACGTTCTGTTCGATGTTTGCCAGTCCGTAGCCCTTTTCATAAATGATCTTCCCACCGCGCGCCACTGCCAGCGCGCAACCCGGCGATCCCGGCTTAGCCACATCCGCGAACACTTCATCGACCGCCGCGCTCTTTTTATCTTGCGCAAGCGTAGCCTCGCTCCATCCCGCCGCCGCCATTGCCGCCAGCACAACGAACCACACGTTCCCAACGCGCTTCTCAGTCCACATTTCAAGGCTCCTGTCCTGAAACGCAACGAAGTCTATCCGCACCAATTCCAACGCGCAACCGTGCCCTAGGTTTCGTATCCATACTTCTGATACATTCTCCCGAATGCTTACCGCCATCACGCGCGCCGTCAGTCCGTCGCTTTCTCAATGCGAACTCAGCTTCATCCCGCGCCAACCCATCGATGTGGCCAAGGCACAATCCCAGCACCATGCCTACGAAAAACTTCTCGCCGACCTCGGCGCCCGCGTTATTTCGCTTCGCGCGGAATCTGAGCTGCCGGATTCCATGTTTGTCGAAGATCCCGCTCTCGTGCTCGGCGAACTTGCAGTGATTTTTCCCATGGGCATCGAAAGCCGCCGTCGCGAAGCAGCATCTCTCGCGGCCGCCCTTAAGCCTTTTCGCAAGCTGCAATATGTCCAGCTTCCGGGCATGTTGGAAGGCGGCGACATCCTGCGCCTCGGACGGAAACTGTTCGTCGGACTCACCGCGCGCAGCAACGCGGACGGCATCGCGCAACTCTCCGCCATCGTCGCGCCACGCGGCTACCAGGTCGTGGGCGTTCCGGTCCCCGGCTGCCTGCATCTAAAGTCCGCTGTCACAGCGCTCGACGAACACACCTTGCTCGCCAATCGCGCTTGGTTCGATTCCTCTTTTTTCCCTGGTTACGACTGGCTCGATGTGGATCCCACCGAGCCTCACGCCGGCAACGCACTTACTCTCTCCGGCACCGTTATTTTTCCGGCTTCCTTCCCGCGCACTTGTGCGCTTATCGAGGCTCGCGGCTTCACCGTCGCCAGGCTCGACATTTCCGAATTGCAGAAAGCCGAATCCGGTATTACTTGTTCCAGCCTGCTGTTCGACGCAGCCTGATCGTTTTACGGCGCGCAGCTCTACCGAACCACAAACCGTGCGGCGCTCTTCTTTTACAGGTAACCCGTGACTGAAGCCGAGAACTGACTACCTCTGTTCAGTCCGGCTTCTTGATGATCGGCGTATTCTGCTGGATGCTCCCCACCTGCAGTTCCGTTTTAACTTCCGTCTGCTGATTCGCCAGCAAATCTACCTCGGTGACGAAAGTCCGATATCCCGGCAGCTCCACGCGAATCTTGTGTTTGCCGGGGCTGATTTCCATTGAGCGGAATTTCCCTCCGAACTCGCTCGCATGTCCCACATACTTCTCGTCCAGAAAAACTGCCGCCCGCTTCGGTTTGATATTCAGCTTCAACTTCGCCGTAACCTCGGGCACCGTCGCGTGCGGTGCCAGTTGTAATGCCACAATCACCAACCGCTTCTCTCCCGGCTGCACCACCACCTTCTGCAGGCTATCCAGATAACCCGACTGTCTCACCACTACTTCATGCTGCCCCGGCAGCAGCAGCACTTTCTTTTTTCCTTTCAGCTCTTTCAGATAGCCAACGTAGTTGCCGTCCACCCACACTCCGGCGCCCTGTTCCACTTTCGTCTTGCCCTCAAATTCCAGCTCTCCCATTACTTCGTTCTGCGCGCTCGTCATCTGCGCGCCGCATAACATCGCCGCGATGCAAATCACTGCCGCCACCGCGTTTCGCCAGGGCAAACTTACCCTCACCGGCACAAATTTCATTTCGCCTCCTACATCCAGGTTCTCTAAAATCATTCTGCAAAACAGTTCTTGAGAGACAGTGACCCCAAACGAATCCTACCTGTTACAGGTGCATCCCCATCGCCAAAAGGCTCCTCTGCCTCTTCATTTTAACTCTCTGTCACTTCACCGGCTTACGCTAAATTCACATCTCTCTTGCGGGAAAAACTCAGTGCAATTTTTGCCGGCGCCTGTTCTTACCGCCCTTGCTCAAAGCGCATGCTTCATTCGTAAAATTGTTTTGTCGTAGCAGAATTTTGCATTTGAACTGGCGTCATCGCATGCTAGTCTGGAGGCTGGTTATGTTCTCTCTCGCCATCTCGATGAGCGCCATGTTGATCGCTCCGCAGTCGCCGATGTCGTCTCTTTCCAAGACGACCTCCGCCACTACTATTATTAAGACTACCGGCGCTTCCGGCGAGGGCAGAAACTGACACTAAGCTAGACCAAGTTTCCAACCCACCGCCTGAAGCGAACCGGGCGGTGGGTTTCTTCTTTACCCCCTCCCAGGTTCCAGGGTTTTAAGGGTTTGTTCCATAGACCCTTAAGAAGAGAAGTCGGAGCTGAGAACCCTGATCTCTTAGAGACGCTTCCAGACGGTCGGCCAGGGAACAAAACCCAGGAGCCGTCACCATGATCCCGGAAGCACAGCCGGAAGAATTGCTTGCCGACGCACCATTAGCAGCGGTGTTGGCGTCTGCTTTCCCGGAAGTACGGCGAACCACCGAGAGCGAAGTCCTCGCCTTTAAGTTTGGTGGCAGCTCTCTGTTGGGCGCCGAACGCATGTTCCACGCCGCCAGCCTTGTCCGGGATGCCTCGTCTACAGCAAATGTCGTCGTGGTTGTTTCCGCCATGAAGGGCATCACCGACGGGCTGCTTTCCATCGCCGCTGCTCTCGACGCCGGGCGTGCCGCGGATGCTTCACGGCAAGCCGATCATCTCTTTTACGCCCATTTCGACGTGCTCCGCGAATTGCGCCTCGATCCTTTTCGCGCCGAACAAGTCGCGCGCGACCTTCGCCTCCTCGGCAAGGATCTCTTTCACGACGTTTCTGAGAGCGCTCGTGCAACATTTCTTTCGTGCGAGGCCCTGCATGACCGCTTGGCCTCGTACGGCGAACGTTTGAGCGCGCGCCTCTTCGCCGCCGCGCTCGAAAAATCCGGCGTAGCGTCGGTACCTGTCAGCTCCTCCGAATTCGTCCTGACCTGCAACACCTTCCGCGATGCGCAGCCGCACATCGAGGAAACGCGGCGGCGCGGCCGCAAAATTTTGCTCCCGCTCTTTGCGGATGGCCTCGTGCCGGTCGTCACTGGTTTTATAGGCTCGACCGCCGATGGTCGCGTCACCACGCTCGGCCGCAACAGCTCCGATTTTTCCGGCGCGCTCGTGGCCCACGTAGTCGACGCCGACGAACTCGTCATCTGGACCGATGTGGACGGCGTATACACCGCCAATCCCCGCGAATCGGCCGAAGCCCGCCTGCTCCATGAGCTCTCATACGACCAGGCGCACGCTCTGGCTGCCTCCGGCGCGAAAGTCCTTCACGCCAAGGTTTTGCCGCTGGCCGCTGAAACCGAAATGGTCATCTGGGTCCGCAACACCTTTAACCCGCGCTTCCGCGGCACCCGCATCGGCCCGTCTGCCGCAGCTTCGACGACCGTAGGGGCGCAACATGTTGCTCCCCAACTTGGCACGGCCGTTCGCGATCTGCCCGATTTCAACAATTTTGTTGTCGCCGCCCCGCGCGGTTGCCACAATTCCAATCTCCGAGGTGAAGGATGAGTTCTCAGCCCGTACCGTTCAACAAAAAGTTCCGCGCCGGAGTCCTGGGCGCTACCGGCATCGTCGGCCAGCGTCTCGTCCAGCTCCTCGCCGGCCATCCCTGGTTTGAACTCACTGAAGTCGCCGCCTCCGAGCGTTCCTCTGGAAGGAAATACTCCGAGGCCGTGACGTGGCACCTCAACGAACCGATCCCGGCGGCGGCAGCCAGTCTTCTTGTCAAAGGTCTCGACCCAGCACTCGATTGTGATTTCGTTTTCTCTGCTCTCGATTCTTCCGTAGCTGGTCCCGCCGAAGAAGATTTCGCCCGCGCCGGCTATCCTGTCGTCAGCAATTCCAAGAATCATCGAATGGCACCCGATGTCCCGCTGCTCATTCCGGAAGTGAACGCCGCCCATCTCGACGCCATTCCCTTCCAGCAGAAAAATCGCGGCTACGGTACCGGCTTCATCGTTACCAATCCCAATTGCTCCACCGCCGGGCTCGTCCTCGTTCTCAAACCGCTCGCCGATGCCTTCGGCCTGGAAAAACTTTTTGTCGTCACCATGCAAGCCGCTTCCGGCGCAGGCTACCCCGGCGTTCCGTCGCTCGATATTCTCGGCAACGTCGTTCCCTTCATCAGTGGCGAAGAAGAAAAACTGGAAACCGAGCCGCAAAAGCTTCTCGGCAAATGGGACGGCTCGCGCTTCGTCGAAGCTGGTCTCGGCATCAGCGCGCACTGCAACCGCGTGCCGGTCGAAAACGGCCACCTCGAATCCGTCTCCATGAGCCTCAAAAAAGTCGCCACCCTCGCCGAAGTCCGCGAAGTTCTCCGCGATTTCTCGGTCAGTGAAGAACTCGCCGTCCTTCCCACCGCTGTAAAAAATCCCATCGTGGTGCTCGACGAAGAAAATCGCCCGCAGCCCCGCCGCGACGTTAACGCCGGCAACGGCATGGCCGCCGCTGTTGGCCGAATCCGCGAGTGCCCGCTCCTCGACGTCAAACTCACTTTGCTCTCGCACAACCTGCTGCGCGGTGCCGCCGGCGCCGCCCTGCTCAACGCCGAGCTCCTCGCCGCCCGCGGCTTCTTCACCCGCAACCGCGTCTCCGCCGCCGAAGCCGCGCAACCCCAACCCGTCGCGCCTTAATCCACGCGCCTAGTATTGATGGACGGCCATCCCATTTAGAATGAGCACTTACAAGACAAACTGGGCGCGGCAGCCTCGCTATCTCCGAGCAGTTGACCATCGAGATTGACAGGTCGGACCGAATGCAGGCGCTAGGACGGCAAGTGCGGTCCGCGAATTCCTTCGCCCAGAAATCGGAACTATAATTCCGTTTCCACTGTTCAACTTTTTCACTGTTCATTTGTTCGGTCTGGCTGGCGCGCGTAGGATTAGCTCTGCACGCATGATTCGATCGCTTTGCCCGCTGCATGTGCCGTGAGCAACTCGCCCAGGCGCTGGTTCCACTGTTCTAGTCCGTTGGGTCCGCCGAAAGAAACGATGAGGGCCAGCACGCGCTTGGTATTTTCCGTCACCATGGTTCGCTCGGAATCGCTTGTCGCGCTGCCGTGCGGGCCTTTCGCGTCGGCAAACAGCGGCAAACCTTCCAGATTCAAATCGTACTTTCCGATTCCTTTGTAGGTTTCGCCCGCGCGTCCCGCACGAAATTCAATCGCGCCTTCGACATGCGCCAGATCGTAAAGTCCGATCGGCAGCCGGCTCTCCACTGAAATCAGATTGATCACATCCACCACGCAATTGATGCGCGGCATGCCTTTGCCGGCGATCAAGCGGCGCAGCAGCGCTTCCGCCGAGCCGCGATACCGCGCCGGATCTTTACCCAGCGCTTTATAGCCCGCGCGCGTTGCGAGAATTGCTGGTGCCTCCAGAATGGCGCGCGGGTCGGCCAGCTTGGCGATTCGTTCTTCGCAGCCGCGCAGCAGTTCATCCAGCGCCGCTGGCGTTGCGCCGGTTTCCACTTGAGCTTCAATGCAGCCCAACGCCGCCTTCGTGCACTTTGCTTTCAGTTGTTCTGAAATCCGGACGTCAATCATGCGCGCGGCGTCCCGGTTTTCCCGAACACTCTCGCTGCTTTCACTACTTCAGGCTCCGGATATACGCCACCAGTCCTTGAATTTCGTCGGGCTTCAGAGTTTTTCCATAAGCCGGCATTTTATTCTTGCCCTTCTCGATCGCGTCCTTCAGTTCGGCGTCGCTCTTGGCCGCAATCTTGGGATCGGAAAAGCTCACCACCCCCATACTCTTTCCCGCCGGCGAGTCGCCTTTCCCCGCAGCGCCGTGGCACACCGCGCATTTCGCCTTATACAACGCGGCGCTCTTATCGTCGCCTTTCGCTACACTCATCAGAAAAATACAAGCCAAACCGGCTATAGCTTTTAGTCCCCAGCTTCTAGATTGCGTGGATGCCATTTTCGCGCGACCTCCGTCTCGCGCCATCATAATACGGCTGCCGACCACGGCGTGGCCTGTGTAATTCGATTGTAAGGTACCAGAAAGTATTAGAAACACTTCCCGCGTGGTGCTTCATGGCTCGTACTAACATCAACATTAATGAAACACTGATTCGCAAAGCGCAAAAACTCACGCGCCTGAAAACAAAGCGCGAAATCGTTGATAGAGCTTTGCAGTTGCTCGTCCGTTCGGAGAATCGCAAGAGTATTCTCCATTACCATGGCAGTGGTATCTGGAAGGAGAACTACAAGTTGTCTCGGAGAAATCGGGTTTGATTCTGGTCGATACTTCTGTTGGGGTCGACTTCTTCAGCCCCTCGCCGAGTCGCGCTGGAACTGAGCTGGCCGGATGATAGCCGAGGCAGAACCCTTTGCCCTTTCAGGCGTGATCGTTTCCGAAACCTTGCAAGGCCTGAGACGCGATGTCGACCAATCGAGCGTCATCTTTCGCAGTGGGACATGCTCGAGCCTCTCGGCTTGTCCACGTACGGCGAAGCGGCTGCTATTTTCCGCATCGGTCGCGCGAAAGGATTCTCTTTGACCACCATCGACGCGCTTATTGCCGCCATTGCCCTTGATCATCGGGCCGTTGTTTTCACGGTCGATCAGGATTTCTCACGCATTGCTCGTATCACTCGCCTACAGCTCCATTCGCGTTACTAACCCAGGACTCGGTTCTATCGGCGGTAGGCTCTAGCGACCGGCATTGTTAGAGATGCACACATTTGACAAGCAGTGAAGAGATCCGTGGGTTGTTTCTGAAGGACTACCTCGCGGGCGGTGAACCCGCACGTCTGCCATCGCGAATAATCCTCGAAGCGTCGCAATCACTAATGTTGTGCAAAGATGGGGGGCGGACAGCGGCCGCTGTTTGCGAGGCCTCGACATTCACCCCCGGCTGTTCAAAACGGAGTTTTGCGATGACCCCAGTCAATGCGCTTTCTACCAGACGCGAATTCCTACAAGCTTCCGCCGTGGCCACAATTTCGGCGGCTGTCCCTGCCTCCGACGTCCTGACTCAGCTTGCTCCGCAGCGACCTAGCGATGACGCATTTCTGGTCCGGCAAAGGCAACGCCGAAAAGAGTTATGGGGACTGCTAGGGGATTTGCCGTGGAAGCATAAGCCGGGGCCAGCGAAGCTCGTAGGCAATGAAGAACACGAAGACTATGTGCTTGAGCGGCTGGTGCTCGATTTGAACGGTGTAGAACCGGTGCCGGCCTTGCTGTTGATTCCGCGTAAAAGGCAAGCGCGCGCGCCGGGACTGCTGTACATACACTGGCATGGCGGGATGTACGACCTGGGCAAGGAAATGTTGCTCGAGGGGGTGGAAGCCGCGCCGGCGTATGCTGCCGTGTGCGCGCAGAAGGGGATAGTGACGCTGGCGATCGATAGCTGGTGCTTTGGCGAGCGCAAGCACGAGAAGAACGGTCGCCAAGGCGAGGAAAATGCCTTCAAGCTGATGCTGTGGAAGGGGCAAGTGCTGTACGGGATGATGATGTTCGACGAATTTCGCGCGATGGACTATCTGGCGAGCCGCCCGGAGGTGGACAACCAGCGGCTGGGCGCACTGGGCATGTCTATGGGCTCGACGAAAGCGTGGTGGCTGGCGGCACTCGACCCGCGCGTAAAGCTCTGCATGGACGTGTGCTGCTTGACGGATTACGAAGAGCTGATCAAAGCGCATGGCTTGCAGGGGCACGGGATCTACTACTACGTGCCGTCGCTGATAAAACACTTTCAGACCTCGGCGATCAATGAGCTGATTGTCCCGCGTGCGCATCTCAGCGTGAACGGGAAACGCGATGAACTAACGCCGCCAGCAGGTGTGGACAAGGTGCGTGATTATTTGTTGCCGCTATATCAGAAGTACGGGAAGGAAGCTGAGCTCCGCGTAGAGTTGTTTGATTGCGCCCACGTGGAGCTACCGGAGATGCGCAAGCTCATTCTAGAGTGGATAGATCGGTATTTGGTCGCGACCCCGCGAAGCTGATCCCTGACGAATACTTAGTTTCTGCAATGAGCAACTCCTTCCATGAAAAGGCCGGTTGACATAGGCCTAGTGCCAGAACCCAACCTGGAAGAAGTAGGGGTTCAGTCCGACAAGGCGCTTAGGGCGGCGCCATTCCTCTACACGGCCCAGTCGCAGTTGCCGTCTCCAAACTTCACAAGGACGTTTGACTTCGCCTCGTGGGCACTCGAACCCCAGACCTCCACCGTGCGAAAGTAAGCTGGGCCCTCTCGATCAATTCCGGTTCGTATTGACTTATAATCACGACCGCCCGCATCGCGGAGTCAAAACCGCACTCCACACGAGGCATTCTTGGCTTTTGCAGTTCTAACTAAAAATGAGGCTTTGACTGTCTAAATTAGCAGGGTGCCCTACACCCGCCACGAAATCCGCTACATGCTTGAAAATTCGGGGAAGTCCTCGTGTGGAAAAAAGCCGCAAACCTAGGTAGAACAATTACTGCACCCTGTGAAAGAATCCGACAGGCGTGACTTGACTTTTCTCGAGGCATCGTCGAGGAATAGAGCGTCATTGAGTCGGTGCCCGACGGGACGGCTGTCCGGTGCGGGAGCCAAGGAGGGGCCAAAATCACGAAGCAATTGTCACGTCGCGGATTTCTCGGCGCTGCGAGCGGGGCGACCGTTGCGTCGAGCCTGGGGAGCTTGGCGGAGCTGTCTGCGTTCGGAGAGCTCTCTCCTCGTGTGACTGCCGCAGACAAGCCAGCCGGCCGCATTATCGATATGCATGTGCACTTCGATGAAAAGAAGCCGGGATTTCTCGACGATCTGTTGAAGCTGGCCGACCGGATGAACCTGACGGCATGTCTTCTGACTCCTTTTGTCCACCGTCACGTTGTTGCAGATGCGGCCAAGCAGCATCCCCAGCTAATCGTTCCCTTCGGGTTCGTCGATTTGGACGCTCCGGATGTGGTACGACAGGTGGAAGAGCTGCACTCGCTCGGCTTCCGGGGCCTTGGTGAACTGGAATTCGTAAAAAAACCGTACAACGACCCGTCCTACTTTCCGGTGTACGAGCTGGCGAACCGGTATGGCTGGCTTGTCCTCTTTCACACCGGAATCGTGCTGCGAAAGAACTTCGACGAGCCCGAGGATGTCGCGTCGGGTCGGATGCGCCCGATCCACCTGGAGGAGGTTGCGAGGCGCTTCCCGAAAATCACCGTGGTTGGCGCGCATTGCGGCAATCCCGAGTACGAATGGGCGGCCGAAATCGCGCGCTGGAATCCGAACGTCTTTTTCGACCTTAGCGGCTCGACTTTGACGAAAATGCACGGCCGACTGGCGGAGTTCCAGCGGATTTTCTGGTGGTCGGCACTCGACTGGAGCGTAAAGACGCCAGACAACGATCCCAGCGCATTTGTAAAGCTCGTTTTCGGCTCAGATTCGGACCTATCCGGAGTCGAGTCCGTGGCCAATCAATACCGGGCACTTTTTGATGCGTGCGATGTTCCCCAGCGTACGCGGAAGATGATCATGGGCGGAACGCTGGCCAAGCTGCTCGGACTGCCCGAGTAGAGGGGCGGCACCATCGCTAGGAGCTGCACGGCCCTCGGGCATTTTACGGAACTGTGTCGTGAAGGAGCGCCCTCGTCGGCCACTTGCCTTCCCCCCGTGCGGCTGAGGCAAGGCCGAGAAAGGAGTAATGTCGTGTGGCAGCCGCTTACTCGACGTGAACTCTTGCGGGGTCTGGGCGCGATGGGCATCGCAGGCCGGGCTGGAAGCACGCGGGCTGCCGATCTTTTCCCACCGTTGCAAACCGGATCTGCAGCCGATGACGCCAAGCGCTGGAAGGGATCGGCGCTCGGCAACCTCTATCCCTTTATCAAACGCCAACAGGAAAAGACCCGCCAAGGCCTTGCTTTCCTGCATCGCCGTTCCAAGGATCTGGAAGCCTGGAAGGCCGAAGGGCGCGCCAAGATCTTCGAATTGATGTCCTACCGGCCGGAAGCCGTAAACCCGAAGCCCCGGGTCCTCGACCGCATCGACCGAGGCGATTACATCCGGGAACAGCTGACCTTCTGGACGACGCCCGATGTCGAAGTGCCTGCTTACTTCTTCATTCCGAAGCGCGCTAAATTCCCGGTTCCGGCCGTCGTCGCACTGCACGACCACGGAGGGTTCTACTACTGGGGCAAGGAGAAGCTGGTTGAGACTGACGGGGAACACCCGATGCTTGCCGCCTATCGCAAGGAGTATTACGACGGCGCGAGCTTCCCCGCGATGCTCGCACAGCGCGGTTATGCGGTGATCGTGATCGATATGTTCTACCACGGCGAGCGCCGGCTGATTCTTGATGAGGACCTCGAGAACCACACGAACGACCGATCCAAGGTCGAGCCGGAAGAAATCATTCGAAAGATCAATCAGCGCGCCGGAAGCTCGGAAGCAGTTGTCCTTCGGAATATTCTCTACTCGGGGTTCACCTGGGGCGGAGTACAGGCATGGGATGACATTCGCACCGTGGATTACCTGCAGACCCGCCCGGAAGTCGACTCCAATCGCATCGCCTGTGCTGGCCTCTCTCTTGGGGGCTGGAGGACGGTATTCCTCGCTGGACTCGATCCAAGGATTAAGTCGGCGTGCGTGGTGGGATGGATGACCTCCTTCCTCTACCTGATCCCTCACCATGAGATCTACACGGTTCCGTCAGCAATGATTCCCGGGCTGCTTGAGTATCTGGACTATCCGGACATCGCCACGCTGGCCATGCCCTGTCCGCTTCTGGTGGTCCACGGGCAACAGGACACCTTGTTTCCCCCCGAAGGAGCCAAGGCGGCCATGGATACGTTGCGCCAGTCATATCAGGCCATCGGCCAGCCGCAGCGGTTCAACGCGTTGATTTTCGAGGGCCCCCACAAGTTTCCGCTCGCGGCGCAGCAGAAAATGATGGATTGGTTCGATCGGTGGGTTTAGCGAAGGGCGGGTGAGCTTTAAAGGCGCCCCGAACTATAACTGAATCAAAATGGACCTATTTTCTTGCCCGCTACAAAATCCACTACACCGAAGGAAAACTCGGTTGAGATCGGGGATACGAAAAAGACCGCAAGCCTAAGCAGGTGAATAGTGAAAGAATGCTAGGCCGTGACATCGTAGACTATGATGTTTATCGACCTCTTGTGCATCTAGCTGACCGGCCTGGGATTGCAGAAAATTCGTAAATCGCGATCAATGTGGAGAAAAACCTCGCGCTTGCTACACTTTTCGCTCCACCATCCTTTGGACCAAGATCGGATTGGACTGATGCACCTTACCGGCATTCGCCTAAGTCAAGACTTTGGAAGTGTAGGATGGCCCTTTATCGGTCGATACGTTAAACAAGACTTGTACGAACTTCACACCGAGGGACGAATAGCCTATTCTCCGGTAATGGAGTAGCTGTCCGATGGGGAATCGTTTCCTGTTTCTTGCTGCGTTGCTTGCGACCGCCTGGGTCGTCTCGAGTTGTCGAGAACCAAAGACATCACGGAGTGCAGAAACGAATCAGCCGATTCGTCGGAACGTTTTGGGATTCCCGGTGTTGCCTGACTCCGGGCCGCCGCAAAAGGGGACACTTGCTTTGCCGCTCACCTTCGGGCGGTATACGGGCGACCTAGATGTCATGTCGAAGAGGCGGAACATTCGGGCTTTAGTAGTGTACAGCCGCTCTGGGTTCTTCTATGACAAAGGGCACCCCAAAGGCATCTCCTATGAGGCCGTCGAAGAGTTTGGGCGATTTCTGAATAAGAAATTGAAAACTGGAAAACTGAGAATAAATCTCACTTTCATTCCCGTAAGGCCGGAACAACTGGAAGCAGCGCTTACCCAAGGTTGGGGGGACTTCATAGCCGCAGGAGTCGTGGTAACCCCGGAACGCCAGCAGGAAGTCGGCTTCACAGTTCCAATTGCGACTGACGCCAAGCAGATCGTCGTGACAGGTCCCACCAACGCGGAATTCGACAAAATCGAGGATCTTAGCGGCAAGGAAATCTACGTGAATCCTATTACGAACTACTACGAGAATCTTCAGAACCTCAATGCTTCTTTCCGGAAAGCAGGGAAGCCACCGGTCCTAGTTAAAGAGGTCGACAAAAATTTGACAGATGAAGACCTGCTCGAAATGGTGAACGCCAGATTGATCCCAGCCACCGTCACATTCACGCAAAGAGCGGATTTCTGGTCCAAAGTGCTTCCGCACCTAGTCGTACATACGGATATGGCGTTGGCGAGCGAAGTACAGCTTGCGTGGGTCACTCGTAAGGACAGCCCCAAGCTGAAACAGTTGCTCGACGAGTTCATCGAGGGCCACCGGCTAGGAACATCTTTCGGTAATACTTTGTTCCGGCGGTATCTTCAGAACACAAAGTGGGTAAGAAATTCGACCTCCGATGCGGAGATGAAGAAGTTTCAGACTTATGTGACCCTATTCAGCAAATATGCAGCGCAATATGATTTTGACTATTTGATGCTGGCGGCTCAGGGCTACCAGGAATCGATGCTCGACCAGAATCGCCGAAGTCCGCGAGGCGCCGTGGGTATCATGCAGGTGATTCCAAAATACGCGGCGGCACCGCCCATTGGCATCGGCAACGTTAATAATGCGGACGGCAACATTCACGCCGGCGCGAAAATTCTGCATGCCATCCAAAAACAGTATTTCGACGATCCCGGAATTGATATGACCAACAAAACTCTGATGACTTTTGCTGCATATAATGCTGGCCCGACTCGGATCAGCAACCTGCGGAAACGAGCGAAAACTGAGGGCTTAGATCCAAACCAGTGGTTTGGCAATGTCGAATTGGTGGTGGCCAAGGACGTTGGCCAGGAGACAGTACGATACGTCAGTAATATTTATAAGTATTATGTGGCCTACAGACTCACCTTAGAGCGGTTCGGGTCTGCAGGCAGTACTGCCCAAGTGCACTGAACTTTAAGGAACGGTATGACCGGACTCTGTGCCACGCGGGGGAAGCTAATTGCCGCCAGCTGAAGCAGAAAGCACCGATTCGATGGTTTCAACCGCCTCTCGGTCGTCGTTTCCGATATGCCCGTAGTGTCCCAGGGTTGTGGAAGCGTCAGACCAACTTACCCGAGGGCTTTTCCAAGGAGTCGAAATGGCTTGGAGTGTGTCGACTGAGGAAATGGTTCACTCCGAACAGAATGTCTATACCGAGTACGCCCATTCCCGACGCACCGAGTGGATTACGAAGATTCAGCCAGCGCTGAAGAACACAAAGCTAAATACGTTAGTGAAGGCTTGCGAAAAGAACTATCACGAATCGGAATCATCGAATTGAGGGCTGGGCGCAGTAGACCGCAGCGGAAGACCCAGGAATTGCAAGTGGCCATACTCAAATCACTTGGAAAATACTGAGGCCGAGAAATCTCACAGCCAGTTGAACCTAAAGGTCGGTCGGATTTGCAACGTTAAAGAAGCGCTTTTGGTTTTACGAGATGGTTGCTGTTAACTACTAACGGTGTTATACACCCGTGTGCTATGGGTGAGGCACGACCGGCAATGCGGCCCAACACTCAGCTTTACAGTGATGTTTTCAATGCAAGTCCCATCGGGATTGTGGTGGAGAACTTTGATGGGCAGCCCCTTTTCGTAAATCCCGCCTTTTGCTCGATGCTAGGTTTCAGCGAAGACGAATTGCGTAGCAAACATTGTGTAGATTTTTCTCCTCCCGAAGATGCACAAAAGGACTGGGCTCTTTTTCAACAATTGCGCGCAGGCTCGATAGAGCAATACCAGATAGAAAAGCGCTATTTCCGGCGGGACGGCTCTTTGGTTTGGGGACATTTGAGCGTCTCTCTATTGAAAAACAATCCATCTCCGTTGGTGATCGCAATGGTGGAGGACATCACGGAGAAAAAGACGGCAGAGGAGGCTCGGTTCAGGCACGCCGCCATCGTCGAATCATCACAGGATGCGATCATTTCCAACAATCTGGACGCGGTTATCGTGAGCTGGAATGCAGTTGCGGAGCGTATGTTTGGGTACACGGAGGCGGAAGCAGTCGGACAGCCGATTACCATTCTCATTCCGCCTGAACTACGAGATGAAGAAAACACCATTCTGGAAAGGCTAAGGGCGGGAGGACGCATCGAGCACTACGAAACGATGCGTGTCACGAAAACGGGGAAGTACGTAGACGTCTCTCTGACTATTTCCCCGATTAAGGATTTAAGCGGCAAGCTTGTAGGTTTCTCTAAAATTGCCCACGACATCACCGAGCGCAAGCGGGCAAAAGAAGCACTCAGGCAAAGCGAAATGCGGTATCGCAAGATAGTTGAGACCACAAACGAAGGAGTCTGGCTCCTCGATTCGACACTTCACAATTCGTATGTGAATCGACAGATGGCGGAGATGCTGGGCTACGAACCCAGAGAAATGCTTGGACGGAGTGTATTCGATTTTTATTTTCCCGAAGATGTTGAGCGTAAAAAGCAAGTCTTAATGCGCCGACGGCAAGGACTGCGTGAGCAGATTGAGGAACGGCTCCGGCGAAGGGACGGTTCGGAGTTGTGGGTACGATTGGCAGCAACTCCGGTGTTCAACGATAACGGAGAGTTCGATGGAGCGCTGGCCATGGTAAGCGATATCACCGAACGGAAACGGGCAGAAGAAGCCATCAAGGAAAGCGAACAACGTTTCGGGTTGGTTGCCGACACTGCGCCAGTGCTGATCTGGATGTCGGGCACGGACAAGCTCTGCACCTACGTCAATACGGCATGGCTGAACCTTACTGGACGGCCAATGCATTCGCAGCTCGGAAATGGTTGGGCAGAGGGAGTACATAGCGAGGATTTGCAGCGTTGCATGAATACCTATACCCATTTCTTTGATCGTCGCGAACAGTTTCAAATGGAGTATCGAGTGAGGCGGCATGATGGAGAGTATCGCTGGATTCTCGACACCGGGGTGCCGCGGTTCAATCAAGATCGCTCGTTTGCAGGTTATGTCGGGATTGCGGTAGATGTGACCGACCGGAAGACAGCAGAAGCGGCCCTGCTTCAGTTGAATTGCACGCTGGAAGGGCAGACCGCGCTCCTGCAAACGCGAGAGGAACTACTGAGAATATTCGTAAAACATGTGCCAGTGGCGGTTGCTATGCTCGACCGTGATATGCGTTATCTCCAAGTGAGCGAACGTTGGTGCGGGGATTTCGGGCTCAGCAGTACGGAGTTTCTGGGACGCTCGCATTACGAAATCTTCCCCGACCTTCCCGACCGCTGGAAACAACTCCACCGCCGCGCTCTTGAGGGAGAAACGCTGCGAGCCGAGGAAGACCGCTGGGATCGTCAAGGAGGCACTATTTGGCTCCGTTGGGAGATTCGTCCTTGGCAGAGCCTCGATGGGCTGCCCGGAGGTATTCTCATTTTTTCTGAGGATATCACGCGCCGCAAGCAGATCGACGAGGCGCTCGCGGAATTTCCCCGCAAGTTGATTGAGGCACAAGAGCAGGAACGTATCCGGATCGGCAGAGAGCTGCACGACGACATCTGTCAACGTCTCGCAATGTTGGCCATCGAGCTACAACAAGTTCACGAAAACTCTCTTATTTTGCCCGAGGTCCGCAGTCGTATAGGCGACCTCCAGCAGCAAACTTCGGAGATAGCCGACGACATTCAGTCGTTGTCGCATGAGTTGCATTCGGCGAAACTGCAATATTTGGGTATCGCGGCGGCCATGCGGGGATTCTGCCGAAAGTTCGGCGAGCAGCAGAAAGTGGAGATTGATTTTCAGACGCATGATATGCCCAGCCCTTTGTCGGCGGACACTTCTCTCTGCTTCTTTCGAGTGCTGCAAGAATCCCTCCACAATGCGTCTAAACATAGTGGGGTACAGCACTTCGAAGTGCGATTGTGGGGAACGTCGGATGAGATTCATCTCACGGTTAAGGATTCCGGCGTAGGGTTTGACCAGGAAGCGGCAAGGACGAGCCCGGGGCTTGGCCTCATCAGCATGGACGAGCGAGTGAAAATGGTGAACGGGACGCTTACAATCGAATCACATTCCAAAGGTGGCACCACGATCCACGCTCGAGTGCCTCTAGGTTCGGGCAGCAATTCCATGCGTGCCGCTGGTTAATGAAGTCTCGAAAGGGAAATTAGTCGCCTGCCTCTGGTAGATGGAGGCGCGTGCGAGCTGGCTTTAGCGGCAAGCTCAGGGGAAACGTGACCCGCCAACTTGCACTAGTCCCCGATTAACGCTTACCGGAATTCCAAAGGGCAGTTTTACTCTCCTATCCCCTATCTCCCCAAGTTGTTGACGGGCGAAGCAAGGTGGCCATGCTGCGATCCCATCGCTACGAATTGGGCTTTGACTGCTGGCTGCGCAGGCCCCGGACATTTCGCTAAGTCTGTGTAGGTCAATATTCGTACCCGCTACAAAATCCGCTACATGTCGGAAATTATCGCTGCAATATATTTTGTAGAAAAACCGCAAACCTAAGCAGATGAACAGGAAGGAATGGTAGGCTCGTGGGGACTCGAACCCCAGACGCCGCTCGGTTGATCGCTCTGATACAAACGCCCAATCGCTTCCGCACCAAGCGGCAGCTGTGGGGCTTACTGTGGATTGGCGCTTTCAAGAGAAGTTGGACCGGTTCGGAATGGGAACTCGCCTGGCTATGACGCAATATCACTGACAGTGTTACAGGAATCTGCCGCAGTAATCTCATGGCCGGATGTGACTGAGTCGGCATATCCGGCAGAGACCAATCAGTGCGTTTGGACTAGCGCTGGACCTGTCATCGCTCTGTCAGTGGAGAAATGTGATGCGCAAGCCGGATGTGAAGACCAACTCGTTCTGTTTCTTGCCGGAAGGAGGGTTCGTAACGTAGGTGTCAGTAAAGTTATTTTGCCATCCCAGCCATTTGACGATCTTGGTTATGACGCCGAAATTGAAATTGACTCGATAGTCGCCCGCGCTGGATGTCAGATCTGGAAAGAAGGCTACGTTCTGCATCATAGATGTGTTGCGGCTCAACTGTAATTTGAACTCTTCGCCCACCTGGCCAGCGCCGAGGTTGCGTTGAATCTCCACGTAATCCTCATGGGTAAAATTCATCCCGCCCAGCAGATCGAGGGTGGTTCTCTTCCGCCGAATGACGTGGTAGCCGAGTCCCCCTCCCAGCACGAAACGCAGGTTCAAGTCTTGGAGAGCGTCGCTCATGAAATCGGTGTTGGAAAATAAGAACAGCCGCTCGGTCAAGTCATGCCCAAAGCGCACGCCTCCGTTGTTTTCATTCACGGTGATGTGTGGCTGCGCGCCCGGTAGTTCATCGACCGAATAGATCGATTGGGCGTAAACAGTCAATTGATCGCGATAGGTTTTGCGCAAAGCACGAAAAGCAAGTCGGAAGTTTCGAATCTCACTGTTGCCGCTGGTCAAGTCAAAACCGGCATCCACACTGCCATCCCACCCATAGAAAAGAATCTTGCCCTGAGACCTCTCGTAGGCTGACTGCTCCACATCATTACGCAGAGTCGCGACGCGGGCCTTAGGAGCTTCGACTGCCCCGGCGTCCGTGGCGACTTCGAGCCTCCCTTCGTGAATGGTTACCTTCCCCACCACGGCCTTTCCATCCGAAAGCCCTACAGCATGACACGGATATTTCGCCGGCAACCACTGTCCTGATCACCAAAGTCGCAGCGTCGGACTTCACAATGGAACCGGTCAACCGGTCTCCGTTCCTGAATGTGACTTGGTCGGCAAACAGCGATGAGCTGCTAAGTGCCAAAAACAAAGGAAGCACGACTCCATGGCTCCGCAAGGGCCCTCCTGGATTCCGTAGCCGTCGCACACGGAATGGCCTCGGCACGCTCCCGTGGCCAGGAGTGCACAATCGTGCATGGAAGTCAGCGCCAATCGGCATTTAAGCAAAACGAGAAAAATATCTCTAGTCTGAATAATTCGCGTTCTTGAAACGTGAAAAGCCTCTGCTTCGTTTTTCATGGCTCTGCCTCCTGCTTGCAATGATTCGGCGAATGGTTGGAGCCGGCACAGCGAATCGCGGGCTGAGTCCGGTCACACCAATTCCCTGGGTCCGTGAACCAGCGACGGCACCGCATACCACCCCACATTTGCGCTCGCAGACTGCTAGCCTTGCGCTTAACGTTCCGTTTTATTCGTATCCAGAATCGCTGTCGCTATGATGGAGTCTCCAAAGATCGAACCCCAGTCCCCATAGCTCTTGTTCGAAGTCAGAATGATGCTGCCTCGTTCGTACCGCGCGCTGACCAACTGAAAGAAGATCGTGGTTCCGCACTCCAGCACGCATCCGTTCTTCCAGATACCGCTTGTACGGATCGAGCTAGCTGGCTTGTTCTCGCCGCGGCCCGTGGGCGAGGAGGTTATGGCACAAAGTACGTCACAATTTCCGGCCACCATCGTCGGTAGCCGATCCTTCACCACAACATAATGGGAATTTTATACCGGTGTAACGTAAGAAGCCGACCTTGGGTGCGTCCCGAAAGCAGAGAGCGGAGGACGCCGATGCGCGTAGTCAGATTAATTTTCTCGAATCTCGTACAGTTCGCCCGCGGAATGAATTCTAATTCCCCGACCGTCTTAACCGTCCTTTTTCTGGCGTCCATGCTCGCGCATAACGCGCAGGCTGTTCCGACGCCGCCGAACAACTCCTGTCAGCTCAAGTCTCCCAAGGGCGGAATTCAACACGTGATCTACATCCAGTTTGACAACAC
>Ga0068863_100001265_pt1 | contig 25202 bp, 21 predicted proteins | sample KBSSwiS62_FD_66596 | JGI IMG/M metagenome (GOLD analysis project Ga0068863, IMG submission 66596) | Switchgrass rhizosphere microbial communities from Kellogg Biological Station, Michigan, USA - KBS Switchgrass S6-2 | ecosystem: Host-associated > Plants > Roots > Rhizosphere > Soil ... | reverse complement strand
ACCCCACCCCACTACCGCACGACAAGCCGACGGCCGTGACACCGCAGGTGCGCCTCCGCACCGCGACCCAGGCCGACACCCGCGCACCCGAGGCAGCCACGAGCGCCGCCACTTCGGTCGACCCGGTCTGTGGAATGACCGTCGCCCCGGACACCGCAACGGCCAGCCGCGACATCGAGGGCACCAGCTACTACTTCTGCTCGACGCACTGCGCGGCCAGCTTCGATGCCGATCCACACCGCTACACCGCGGCAGCGACACCGAAGTAGCCCACCACCGAGCACCGGTCCTGCCGCAAGGCTCGGAAGGCGACGCGCGTGAGGAACGATCCCATCTGATCGAGGAGATCGGCGAGGTGCCGCGGCCAGACCGCCACGACGCAGCCCGCGCGAGTGAAGAGGCCGAGCACCGACAGTGACCGCCGGAGCCGCCTCGCCCGGAAGCCCCGGCATTGCGCGAACCGGCCCTCCGTGCTTGCTGACCTGCACCAACGGACTACCCTCGATCGGGCCAGCCAATAAGCTCAACCTATTTGCCCAGTCAGAGGCAAAGCCACGTACCGTAGTGGACCTAACGCACCAGAATAAAAATCGTTTGATCTTGGTGCGCCCCGCGGCCGGCTGGGCACGGGGCCCGGCCGACGCGCCTGTCGACAATCTCTGACACCGCGATGAGGCTGCGTCCACCGGATTCGACAGCTGCGTTCGCGGCCTGCGCGAGCCGCGCGGAAATCATGAGGACCCCGCCGTGTTCGTGCTGTGCTGTGCCGTGCCATGCCTCACGTGGAGCGGCGGTCGTCCGGAATCTGGGCCAGCCGCGTCGCGCGCCCTACGGGACGAGGGCGGCCCTGAACCCGTCGTTCCGGCGACGGGGGAGCGTCGTGACCGGAGGGTGCCGGGAGGTGTGCAGGCAGTGTGGTGATGGTCGGTCGTCATTTCGCGCTGGGCTGGTTGAGGCCGTTCTCGTAGGCGAAGATCACGGCCTGGATGCGGTCGCGGAGGCCGAGCTTGGCCAGGACCCGTTTGGCGTGGGTGCGGACGGTGGACTCCTCGACAACCAGGTGTCGCGCGATCTCGCGGTTGGACAGCCCTTGCGCCATCAGTTCGAGGACCTCGCGCTCGCGGGGGGTGAGGTCGGCCAGTGCCGGTGTGCCTCCTGGGTCGGGCATGGGCTGGCGGTTGAGGCGGTCGATGACCCGGCGGGTCACGGATGGGGACAGCAGGGCGTCGCCGGCGGCGACGGTGTGCACGGCGGCGATGAGGTCCTCGGGGCGGGTCCGTTTCAGCAGGAAGCCCGAGGCGCCGGCCCGCAGGGCGCTGAACACGTAGTCATCCTGCTCGAAGGTGGTGAGGATCAGGACCCGGGTCTCGGGCACCCGGCTGGCCAGCTCGCGGGTGGCGGCGATGCCGTCGAGGTCGGGCATCCGGACGTCCATGAGCACGACGTCCGGCCGTAGCCGCCGGGTCAGCGCCACGGCCGCGCGGCCGGTCGCTGCCTCGCCGACGACCTCGATGGACGGGTCGACGGTGACCAGTTCGACGAGCCCGGCGCGCATGAGGTGGTCGTCGTCCGCGATGACGATCCTGGTCATGGCGCTGGCCTGGAGTGGGGCAGCCGCAACCTGATCTGGAACTCGTCGCCGCTGCGGCCGGCGGTCAGCGTGCCGCCGAGCAGGTGGGCGCGCTCGCGCATACCGGCGATGCCGTGTCCGCCAGGGGCGACGCCCTGGGGGTCGCCGGCCGGGTTGGTCACGGTCAGCGCGCAGCCCTCGCCGTCGGTGCGGATCGTGATCGACGCGGAGCCGGTGCCGTGCCGGGCGGCGTTGGTCAGCGCCTCCTGCAGGATGCGGTACGCCGCCTGGTCGACCGCTTTGCCGAGGGAAGCCGGGTCGCCCTGGCGGGAGATGGTCACCCGCAGGCCGGCCGCCTGGTGTTGCGCGACGAGAGTGTCGGCGGAGGCCAGGCCGATCGGCGAGTCGTCGTCGCTGGCGGGCCGCGTCTCGCTCGCCCGCAGGGAGCCGATGATCTGGTCGATGTCAGCGACCGTGTCGCGGGCGACGGTCTCGATGTCGGTCAGCGCGGTCAGCGCGCGGCCCGGGTCGCCGCGCAGCCGTGCCGCCCCGGCACGGACCGCGATGACGTTCAGCGCGTGTCCCGCCGAGTCGTGCAGGTCGCGGGCGATCCGGGCGCGTTCCTCGGCGACGGCGAGGCGCATTTGTGCCGCCGCCGCCTCGGTGGCGCGGTGCGCCCGGTCGTGCAGGTCAGCGATCTGCTGGCGGCGCAGCCGGCTGCGCTCGCCGGCGAACCACGCCGCCGTGCAGCCGAGCACCAGATGAGCCAGGTCGCTCGCCACCCAGCCGACGGCGGCGACCAGGAGCGTGAGGTAGCCGACGAGAAGGCCCATCACGGTGGCCGCGCTGCGCCGCGACCACGACGTGGCGGTGTCCCTGCTTGCTGTCAGGAGATAGAGCGCCACGGCGGACCCGAGTGGCGGCCACAGCACCTGGCCGCGCACGGCGAGTCCCAGCGCGGCGATCGTGCTGGCCGTGAACGCGCTGGCTGGCGAGATCCGCCACCCGGCCAGTGGAAGGGTCGACGCCGCCAGCAGGACCAGATCCGTCGTCTCGAAACGATCACCGTGGGACAGCAGGACGAACCAGCCGGCGAACGTCGCGGCGGCGATCAGGATGTCCGCGGCGCGTGGGCGACGCCGCTGGGCCACGGCGTCCGGGCAGGTGAAGAAGTGCCACACGTCGGCCTCGGTCGCCACCTGGCGAGCGTAGTTCGCCTCGTCGGTCCCCGAATCCCCCTGTGGGGGGATGTGCGTGGACGCCGTGGGGACGTCCGGGATCAGCCGTCGGGGCGTTTTCGGTCGCTGCCCGCGTGCCTAGCGTTCGCGGGGTGATGACTTCGGCTTCGACGGCCTCCGCGACCGCCTCCGGGTTCGCGGACCACCCCGTCATGCACATCGCGATCATCGGCGTTGTCGTCGTGGTCGCGCTCGTCGTAGTTCTCGTGGTGCGGCGGCGTCCATGAGCCGCCCGACACCGGTCGTCGCCGTCAAGGGGCTCACCAAGCGGTATGGCGGCCGGCCCGTCGTCGACGACCTGACGTTCGCCCTCGACCGCGGCGAGATCGCCGGGTTCCTCGGGCCCAACGGCGCCGGCAAATCGACCACTCTGCGCCTGCTCCTCGGACTCGCCGCCCCCTCCAGCGGCACCGCCCACGTCCTGGGTCGGCCCTTCGCCGAGCTCACCGACCCCGCGAGCACCGTCGGCGCCGTTCTCGAATCCGCTGACTTCCACCCGGCCCGCAACGGCCGCGACCACCTGCGCGTGCTCGCCCTCGCCGCCGGCATCGACCGCGCCCGGGTCGAGAAGGCGCTGCAGACCGTGGAACTGACCGACGCGGCTGGCCGACCGGTGCGGACCTATTCGCTCGGGATGCGCCAGCGGCTCGGGCTCGCCGCCGCCCTGCTCGGTGACCCGGCGCTTCTCGTCCTCGACGAACCCATCAACGGGCTGGACCCAGCCGGCGTGCACTGGCTGCGTGCCCTGCTGCGCACCTTCGCCGACCAGGGAGGGACCGTGCTCGTCTCCAGCCACGTCCTGGCCGAGGTCACCCAGACCGTCGACCGTGTCCTCATCATCAACCGCGGCAGGCTCGTCGCGGACCAGCCGATCGCCGCGTTCACCCAGGACGGCTCCTTGGAACACGCCTACCTCACGCTCACCACGGCGGCGACGGCATGAGACGACAGCTGCGTTCCGAACTCGCCAAGCTCACCACGACGCCGACGACGGTGGCCATCCTCGCCACCCTCGTCGGGCTCGCCGCGCTCGCCGTGGGTCTGCACGCCTACGGTCTGTCGACCAACCAGCTCGCCACCGGATCCGACCAACGCAAGATCTTCATCGACGTCGCCGTCAACCTCGGTGCGCTGTTCGCCGCCCTGCTCGGCGCATTGTCGATCACGGCCGAGATCCGCGCGGGAACCATCCGCCCGACCTTCCTCGCGACTCCGCATCGCGCGACGGTGATCGGGGCGAAGGCGGTGTCGGTGTTCGCCGCCGGGCTGCTCGTTGGGCTGGTCGCGACCGGCACCGTCGCGGGCGTCGGCGCGGTGGCCCTGGACCTGCGCGGTCTGAGCGTCCGGCTGACCGCTGGGGACTACGTGCAGTTCCTCGGCGGTGGCGCGCTCGGCGGTGGGCTGCTCGCCGTCGTGGGACTGGCCGTAGGCGCGGTCATCCGCGCGCAGGTACCGTCCCTCGTCGCGCTGTTCGCCTGGTTGCTGTTCGTGGAGAACCTGCTGACCGACCTGGCAGCGGTGCACCGGTTCGTTCCCGGCGCACTCGCCCAGGCCCTCGCCGGGCAGGACCGCGCGGGCGCGCTGCGCACCCCCGGCACGGCTGGCGCACTCCTGGTCGCATACACGGCCGCGGCGCTTGTCGCCGCCACGCTGGCGACCTCCCGACGCGATGTCGCCTGATCTGCCCAGCGCCGAGGGGCGCGTCGCCACGGACCGTGCGGACCGATATCTCACGCAGTTGTGCGGCCACCTGGACGCGGTCCAACACCGCCACCAGGAAGCAGGTCACCGCGGCGCTGGTCTGCCGCGGATCCGGACCGTGACCCGGAGCGGAAACGCCGCCCTGATCGAGTTCGACCGCGGGACCTGTCGGCTCGAAGCCAACGACGACGCGCTCATCCTCTCGGCCGCCGCCGTCGACGCCGACAGCCTGCAACAGATCAAGACGGCGCTCACCCACCGGCTGGAGACGATCGGTGCCCGAGAAGGACTGAGGCTCACCTGGTAGGCAAACGCGGCCAGCACCGGGCCGGTACGTCGGCGCCTACCGCCCAGTCCCGTCTCCCTGACCGGCATCGGGATCGTCGGCACTGCTCTCGTGCGCCGCCGGGCCGGCCTGGTGGCCACCGTGAGAATGGCCCTCGTGCTGGGCGTTGTGATCGTGGCTGGCAAGTCGTTGGGCCCGCCGCCCATCATCGCGAGCATGGCTCTCCCGCCGGCGACCTGCCCCTCGATCCGCTTCAGGCGCGCCAGCAGCCCGTCCTTCGTTGCGCTGGAGCCCCGCGGCGGGGTGTCGGCCGGGGCGGTCTCGCTGGTCGACATGGAAAGCGCGCCTCATCGCCGCGGGGTCCTACTGACCGTCGAAGACGTCAGCCAACCTCGCCGCGCAGCGGCGCAGACCCTGCCCTGGGCGGGCTCAGTACGCCATGCGGACGCGGAATCCGCAGAACGCCACATCATCCCGACGGCTAGGAGCGACCGTGGTGCGCGAGCACCCTGTGCGCGGAATCGGTGTCGACCGCGGTGAGGTAGTCGGTGTGCACGGTCGCGCCGGTGAGCCGAGGCACGGCATGGACAAGGGCGTGCTCGGCTTCGACAGCGATGCCGTGTGCGTCGATGACGGTGAGGTCGGGGGCGACGACGATGTCGGCTTCGGCGTGGAGGTGGTGGCCGATCCAGCGCAGCCGTACCCGGTTCGCGGCCAGGACACCGGGAGTCGCGGCCAGGGCGGCTTCGGCGGCGTCGACGAGCGTGGGGTCGACGGCGTCCATGAGGCGCCGGTAGATCTCGGCGGTGGCGCCGCGCAGCACGGCGAGGATCGCGGCGGCGATAACCAGCCCGACGACCGGATCGGCGGCGTCCCAGCCCGCGGCGACCCCGATCGCGCCGGCCACGACGGCGAGCGAGGTGAACCCGTCGGTCCGGGCGTGCAGCCCGTCGGCGACCAGGGCCGCCGAGCCGATCCCGCGGCCGGTGCGGATGCGATAACGGGCGACCAATTCGTTGCCGACAAACCCCACCAGCCCCGCCGCGACCAATGCGGGCAGGTGGGTGACCGGGCGGGGATGTGCGAGACGGTTGATCGCCTCGTAGGCGGCGAACACCGCCGATCCGGTGATGACCAGGAGGACGGCGATGCCGGCGAGGTCTTCGGCCCGGCCGAAGCCGTAGGTGTAGCGGCGGGTCGCCCCGCGGCGGCCCAACACGAACGCGACCCCGATCGGCAGCGCGGTCAGGGCGTCGGCGAAGTTGTGCACAGTGTCGCCCAGCAGGGCCACCGACCCCGACAGCACCACCACCACGACCTGCACGACGGTCGTGACGGCAAGCACCCCGAACGAGATCCACAAAGTCCGGATTCCGTCCGCGGACGCCTCCAACGCGCTATCCACCCGATCCGCCACGTCATGGGAATGCGGCCGGGCCACATGGCTCAGCACATGCCACCACCGCCCCGACCGCCCACCGTGATCGTGGCTACCCGCCGGATACGGATGACCGTGACCGTCGCCGTGATCACGAATAGCCCGGTGATCGCTTCCCGAGTCGTGCCGATGCGCGGCGCTCTGGTCATCACCATCATGGCCGCGGCCATGGTCATCGTGGTCATCGTGGCCGCGATCGGGACATGCGGCGGATCCGTCCGAGGTCCGCGCGGCCGGAAGATCACCGTGGGAATGGAGGGCGTCGGTGTGCCAGTGGCTCGTAGCGGGTTCGGGGTCGTCTGCGCCGCACATATCCCGACTGTGCCACCTGCGGATCATTGCGGCGACGGCGCAGACACCCAGAAAGCGCATCTGCGAATACTTCGCGGAAACAGCGCGCGGCGCATCAGCCCGAAAACCACCGGCAATCGCGTCCGACGTATTTCCTCGACGCAAGGATACGGTGACGAAGCACACGAAGAGATCCGCAGCCATCGCGTTAGCCGCCTTCACCTCCGTCTACACGAAGGTGGCTGTCCGTGAGTGAGCCCAGCGACGCAGTCCGCCACCCGACAGCGGACGCCAGCGCCGACGCGACGCCGGTCGACACCGCGCACGCCCGGGGATGGCCACCACCCAGGAACTGGCGACCCTCGCGGCCAGCACCGGCCGTGACCGCGACATCCTGTTCCTCACCCTCATGATCCGCCACCACCGCGGCAGCCTGGCGATGGCCCGTACGCTCGCCAACACGCCACCCGCCCCGAGGTCCGCGCCCTGGCCGCCGCGATCATCGTCGCCCAATCGGCTGACATCACCGCCCTCCAAGCAGACCTACGCCGCCTCGGCGCCCCAGCCGCCTGATCCAAGCCAGCCCGCTGCTACCCGCGACCCGCCGCCCGGGGCACGCGCCACCGTGCGCAACGGCCATCGACCGTGTCCACATGTCGGCACCACCCAAGGACAAAGACGAGACGGCTTCCTGATGCGGCGATCCGTCGGAAGGCGCCCTGCGGTCCGAGCGCGACGCGGTGATCACGAACCGGAGGCTGCTTGCCTTGCGCTGTTCGCCCCGCCTGAGCACCGACGGTTACCGCTGGAGCTGGCCCGATCAGAGGCCCTGGCATTGCGCGAACCGCGCATCCGCACCTGCTGACCTGTGTCTACGGAACTCCGACGATCATGCTGATTGATAGGTAAAACCTATCTACCCAGGTCAGACGCTAGCTACGGAGCATGGTGGACCGTGTGTACCAGCATCCGAACCGTTTGATCTTGGTTGCTGGCCCTGAAATCATTGTTCGTCCGGTCGCGACGCGGACCCTGACCAGGCGTGATGCGCTGTGACCGCGCTGCACGGAACATCGTCTGGCGGGTCGAACGAATGTTCCGCAGACCTGGCGGTTTTGGGCACCTCAACCCGAGTCGCTCTTCGGGGGCCAGCGACGACGGCGAGTTAGAGCTGGTTTCACAACGATCGGTTGGCTGCGGCGTGTCAGGTTGGATCGTCCTGGGTGGTCCGGTAGGTCTCTGGTGCCATGCGCGATGAGGTGGTGACGGAGGAGCTGTGGGAGCGGCTGGCGCCGCTGCTGCCGGTGCGTCAGCGGCGGTTTCGCTATCCGGGTCGGCTGCCGGTGGATGATCGTTCGGCGTTGGAAGGCATCCTGTGGGTGCTGCGCAACGACGTGCCGTGGCGGCGGCTGCCGACGACGCTGTTCGGGGTGTCCGGGGTGACGTGCTGGCGGCGGCTGCGCGACTGGCACAAGGCCGGTGTCTGGCAGGCGCTGCATGAGCAGCTGTTGGCCGAGTGCAACGCGGCCGGCCGGTTGGATCTGCACCGGGCGCTGGTCGACTCCTCGCACCTTCACGCGTTAAAAGGGGGGCCCAGACGGGTCCGAGCCCGGTCAACCGGGCGCACCCCGGCAGCAAACACCATGTGATCAGCGACGCCACAGGTGTCCCGCTCGCGGCCCTCGTGACCGGCGGCAACCGCCACGACGTCACCCAGCTCCTGCCGCTCGTCGAGGCGATCCCGCTGATCCGCGGCCGCCGAGGTCGGCCACGACGGCGCCCCCATTATTTGCTCGCGGACCGGGCCTACGACCACGACGCCTACCGCCGCAGGCTCACCGCCCGCCAGATCACCCCGATCATCGCGCCGCGGCCACCCCCACGGCTCCGGTCTGGGCCGCCAGCGCTGGCCCATCGAGCGCACGATCGGCTGGCTGCACCAGTTCCACCGGCTGCGCACCCGCTGGGAACGCCGAGAAGACATCCACCAGGCCTTCCTGACTCTCGCCTGCTCGATCATCTGCCTACGAAAACTCAAAGGATCATTCTGAAACCAGCTCTTAGAGTGCTACCCCGCCGGCATGTCGCTACAGAGCAGACGTTGCCGTCTGACCGAGTGCGACGTGAAGGCGTTCGCCGAATGCTGGGGCGCCGTGGGCATGCAGGTAGGTAGCGATGTCGTGGGCGGTCAGGGTGGGGCCGGATCTGCCGGTTCTGGCGGCGATGGCGCGAACGGCCTTGACGACGAGGTCTGGGTGCAGATCGAGTTCGTCGAGGAGGAAGTCGTCGAGGGACTGGCGGGTCAGGGGCGCGGGCAGCGCGGTGGGTGGGAAGTCTGCGAGGTTGTCGGTGACGATCACGTCGGCTCGGCCCGCCATCGCGGCGGCGACCACGTGCCGGTCGTCGGGGTCGGGGAGTTCGATGGTTGGCACGAGTTGTTCCCAGCCGGTCACGGGTGCGTCCGGGAAGGCGGTCTTCATCTGCCGGGCGAGGCGGGTCAGGTAGGCGTCGGCTTCTTCTGGTGAGGTTCCGCGTTTGCCGAGCAGTGCGCGCAGGGTCCGTTCGAGTTCGTCCAGGATTTCGCTCGACCAGAGCGGCCGGTAGGCGCCGGTGCTGGCGATCTCCAGCAGCACGTCGCGGGCCCGGCTGGGCACGAGGACGCAGGTGTCGAGTAGCGCGGAGAACATCGTCAGCCTTCGGTCTTCTTGCGGGCGGCTTTCAGCGCCGCCCGGGTCTCGTCGGGGCTGACGTCGTAGAGGCCGAGACGTTCGGTGTCGGCGACCATGTCGGCGAAGGCGAGGTCGGCTGCGTGGCGTTGGCGTCGGCGGTACTCAAGGAGGTCGTCAAGGCGGACCTTGCGGTGGCGGCTGGGCTTCTCGAACGGGATGGCGCCGCTCTCCAGCAGCCGGACCAAGGTGGTGCGGGAGATACGGAGCAGGTCCGCGGCTTCCTGGGTGGACATCGTCAGATGGTGCGGAGCGACCGTGACGGCTAGGCCGGCTTTCATTGCCGCGGCGACCTGTAGAAGGACGTTGAACATCGGCTCGGGGAGCTCGACGCTGTGCCCGTCCGGGCCGGTGAGCCGGGGCCGCGGGTCGGCGGTCCGGCGACCGCGGTCGCGTAGCGCGGCCAGGAAGTCGATGATCTCGCCGGTGTCCTCGTCTGGCAGGTAGGTCTCGTCGTGGAGTGGTTCGGGTCGGGCGGGCGAGGTCATGACGGCCTCCAGACGATCGAAGCGATCGGTGTGCTCGTTTCGCTCGATTATATGTCCCCCGCTCGCCGATGGCTATCCGCCGACCGAGGCCACGCCACGCCCCAGCTCGAACAAGGCACCTGACGTCCGCGCACCGTCGGATCAGTGCCGGGGCGCTCAGGCCCGGAGCCCAAGCGCTGGTGCATAGTCGCGGCGGCGGCTTGGTTGGGTGAGGATCTCGACGCTGTCGGTGGCCTGGTCGATCGTGCCGGGGAGATCGCCGAGCGGTCCGTCGGGTCGGTGTCCGAGCCGGGCGAGGAGGGCCCGCACCTGCGGATCGCTGATCGCGTCGGTCAGTGCGCGGGTGAGGCGTTCGGCGTCGAGTACGTGGATGTCTCGGGTATGAAAGCGGCGCGGCGCGGGGTCGACGGGCTCAGCCAGACCAAGCCGGTTCGTGGCGGCGGCGAGGTGGCTGGCCGCGGCGCACAACGCTGCTTCGCGGTCCCGCCACTGTGTCGCGGCGAGCGCGTGACGTAGGTGGCGACCGACCTGGTCCGCGAGGGTCAACTGCGCGAACGCGGCAGTCAGCCATTTGCCGTACGGGGCCCAGCGGCGTTCGAGGAGAAAACCGATCCTGACGAGATCACGGGCCACGCGGGCGGCGAGCAGGCGTGAGCCGAGGTCGTCGCCCCGGCCGCCGGTGCGGCCGATGAACGCTTCCTCCTGGCTGACCCGCAGCCAGCCGGCCGCCAGGACATAGCGCCAGACGTCGTCGGGGTACCAGGCCAGCGTCCGACGCCGCGCGGTGAGCAGATCGAGCGGATCGTGCAGGACCACGCCGGCTGTGAGGCTGGCCAGGATCTGCGTCGGGGCCAGCAGCCAGTCCGCCAGTTTCATCCCGTCGACCGGGTCGACGCCGATCCGGTCGACGAAGAACGCCCGCGCTCCGGTGACCTCCACTTGGTGGTGGGGCCGGCCGTCGTGGCGGTCGCGGTCGGGATAAACCACTGGGAAACCGTCGAACCGAGCCGGCAGCTTCTGCAGGGCGACGTCGATCGGCGTGGTGTCGAATCCTGGCGGGACGAACAGTTGCACGCGGGAGCCGAAGTCGTGGTCGGTGGAGACCTCGTCGTCGAAGCCGAGGACCTCGGAACCGTCGCCGAGCAACCCAGCAGCGTGGGGAATGCCCGGGATCAGCGGCCGGACCGCCTGCTCGTAGAATCGTCGAGAAAGATCAAGACCGGACACGGCTCGGAGATACTCCTCAAGACTTCCCGGTGGACGAACTGCCCAGGGCCCGACCAGCCGTGGCCCTCATTCGGCGGTGGTCTCCGCATGCCGCGGCACGAACAGGCCGCCGATCCCCAGTACCTCGTCGAGCAGTCGCCGTACACGCTCTATCTCCCCGACGGTGCAGTCGATCAGCATCTTGACCTCCACGTCGCGCTTGCCTCGATCCGCTGTGACGAAGAATCCCACCACGCCAGCGCCGGCAGCACTGCCGCGAAAGACGTCCACCCCGCCGCCGTCCGCGGCCACGGTGCCCTCCAGGTAGCCGTAATCGACGGGATACACGGCCTGCGGCACCCGCGGGTGCGTGCTGCCAGCCGGCCGGTCCACCACCAGCCGCGAGGTAGCCGCCAGCCCGTCGAGATTGCCGAACAGCCGTACGCGGGAGGTGTCAGACATGATCTCTACCGAATCGAAGGACGTCCATGAGAGGCCACGGACACGAAGCGGCCAGGGCCAATCGCATTGTCCAGCCGTGAACGGCGGGGCCCGGCCGGGGCCACGACGATGGCGGACGGCATCCGGACGCGACCGTCCCCTGCATCCTTGTCCAGGCCATCAGCGAACAAGTCACCCCGCACGTTCTTGGTGCTGACCCAGCGGCTGCCGGAGGCGATCGCGGGTGTCCTCCAAAGCCGCCACTCAGTACAACCGGCGCGGCGGAAGCGGTTCGCATGGCCGCGACGTGGTCGTCCAGGCGGGCCTCGAACCAGCTATCGAGGTCCTGACCAGCACCGATCCCAGCATAGTCCGGCATCTGCGTCCCCGTGTCGCCATAACAGGTCCGTGCACCTGAGCACCAGGGCTGAGCGCCACGTCAACGGGCCACTGCCCGATCAGCCTTCCTGTCATTCCCCAGACGCGGGTGCTGGCGCGAACAGCAGCGTGACGCGGTCTTCAACGGGTTCGAAACCGAGCCGTTGATACACGCCGTTGCTGGTCGGATTAGCCAGATCGGTGAACAGCAAAACCTCGTGCGCTCCCGCGTCCACCGCAGCCTGGCTCACCGCTGCCGTCACGGCCCCGGCATAGCCCATTCGCCGGAGCGCTGGAGGAGTGTAAACGGGGGCGATACGGACCATCCCGCCAGCCGGGCGGGTAATCCCTGCCATCGAGACCGACGCCCCGTCCACCTCCCACAGGGTGAAGCCGCCGTAGCTGAGTCGATCGTCGACCCGTTCCGCAGCGTTGCCGACGACCTCGCTGGTCTCTTCCTGGAACGCGGTGACCCAGGCCACCAACAGGTCTCTGTCGGTCAACGCCGCGACGCGAGGACGACCCGGAGGCCCGGCGCGGGGCAGAACGAGACTCCCAAGCCGATACAAGCGCCCCCGATGATGAAGATGCGGCGTGGCAACGGTCCGTCGTTGCCAGGCGGAGGCGAATGCGCTGGCGACTTCCTCGCCCGCATCCACCCCGGACAGCGGCCTTCCGCGCGGCCAACACTCGACCAGCGGCTCCACGGCCTGCCGCAGAGCCCTGGTCAGAAGAACCGGACTCGGCGGAGTATGTATGAACGCGCTCTCAACGGCGCCGTCAGCCGACAGCCACCAACCGAACAGCGGAGCGTCCTCCCCGAATGCCGACATACCACGCACACGCAGCGTCTCGGCGACGGTCACCAAAACAGTGTTCTCCACCAGCCGGGACATCAGAAACTCGCCCGCCGCCGCGAGATACTCCTCAACGCTCTCCGTCGTGAACCAGGCCACACCCCATGATCCCGGCTGAAGCCACCTCTGCGCACCTCCTTTTCCCACCGGCCGGGCCGTCCAACCGGCGGCCTCACGCTCCCCGAAGCCAGCCGTCATCGGCCCACCCCGCCTAAGTGTGACTTGGACACATGTGAGACCTCGGCCTGCACGTGATCAGCCGAGCCGTGGGCGCTGCCTACCTCGCCGTCGCTGACGCCGCCCGACAACAGCACAGGCGTACGCCGAGCGGCCCCACCTGCTCGGTGTCATATTCACCGCCCGGGAGATGAAGATCCTGTCCGCCGTCGCCGACGAGCGGGCAAGACGGCTTCCCCATGCGGCGATGCGGCGGAACTTGTCCGATGGCCTCGTGCGCGACCCGGTGATCGTGCACCGCGGGCTACGGTCCCCGCGTAGTTCGGCCTCGCCGTGCGCCTGTGCGCCGAGGAACTGACATGGCTCCACGGGCGCTACGCCAGCTCGGTGTCTTGGGCGACCCCGTCAGATTCCTCGTTCCAGGACGATCTGACACGCGGTCACTGGGCCCGCCCAGGCGCCGGCCGCACCAAGGCCGCGACGATGGCTCTCGCAAGCCCATCCGACAGCTGGCCGAGACCTCTGAACCGCGCGCGCCCGGACAGCCACCCGCGGACCGGACTCTCGCACGACCGAAGGCGTCAAGCACAGAAAGTCACCGTCAGAGTCGTTCCACCCAAAGGCCCCGGCATTGTACGAACCGGGCCTCCGCGCCCGCTGACCTGGGTCTACGCGATACCGGCAAGCGTGCCGATTGGCAGGTAGAACCTATTCGCCCAGGTCAGACGCTAGACACGGAGCGTGGTGGACCATGTACACCAGCATCCGAACCGTTTGATCTTGGTTGCTGGCCCTGAAATCCTCGTCCGGCCGGTCGCTACCCGGGCTCTGGCCTGGGACGATGCCCAGTGACCGCGCCGACCTCTACATCATCTACCAAATCGAACAGGCGTTCCGCAGACCTGGTAGGTCCGGACACGTCGGCCCGCCTCGTGACCGTGATCGTCGGCGTGGTAGTTGCGCTAACGTTCCTCTTCGGCTTCGGGAACGTCGTGCGACACGATGCCGCACAGAGTGAGTGGACTCACCGGGTGAGGGATCGGAGGTGTCCGGTGGTGTAGTCCCGGGCCGGTGTCCATTGGTCCGTCCCCGCTTCGAAGCAGTCGAGCGAAGCTGGGCGCAGCTTGATCCGGGAGACGCCGGGGAGGGCGGGAGCAGCGCCGACAAAGCCGGGACGGTCTGGAACTGTCAGACGGGTCGGGTCCGGCGAGCGTGACCGGACGGTGTACGAGAGGAACCAGTGATTGAAACCCCGTAAGCGTTCCACCGGGTCAAACCTGGCAGATATGGCCCGGGGTTGCAGCGCGTGGCCGGTCCGACAGGAGCCGGTCAACTCCGTAGCCGGTTGGTTTTGCCGGGGAGGAGGCCACGTTGAAGGACTGCGGCGTAGGCGTGGCGATGCCGCCGGGGTAGAGCTGGGCACCAAGCCGGTCGATTGGTTCATGGTGAACGTGGGAACCGTCGGGCATCGCTCCACGGGCCGGTATTCCGTGCCGGTGCCGGGGATAGGCGCGTCGTCAGCCGAAGGTGTCGGGCGGGGCGGAGCCGTCGTAGTAGTCCGAGCGCGGGAAAGCCGCGTACACGGCCAAGGACGGCAGCAGGCTATGGCAGATCGGAGAATGGTAATGCCAGGAGCTCGCTGCTGAAGAACCTGATGGCCCGCACCGGCCTGACCGACGTCACCGGCGCACCGCTGCGCTACACCGCGCACGACTTCCGGCGGATCTTCGTCACCGAGGCCGTCGCCGCCGGCCTACCCGTCCACATCGCCGCCCGCGTTCTCGGCCACCACCACCTGACCACCACCCAGGCATATCTCGCCGTCTTCCAGGACGACCTCATCCGCGCCTACCAGGCCTTCCTGACCCGGCGCCGAGCCGTCCGCCCCGCCGAGGAATACCGCGAACCCACCGACACCGAATGGGACGAGTTCCAACAGCACTTCGAACTCCGCAAAGTCGAACTCGGCACCTGCGCCCGCCCCTACAGAACAGGCTGCAAACACGAACACGCCTGCATCCGCTGCCCCATGCTCCGCGTCGACCCCGCCCAGCGCCGCCGCCTCGAACAGATAACCATCAACCTCACCGCCCGCATCGACGAAGCCCGAACCAACGCCTGGCTCGGCGAAGTCGAAGGACTCCAACACAGCCTCGAAGCAGCCAAGACCAAACTCGCCCGCCTCGACCGAACCATCCGCACCACACAAGCGACCACAACCAACCTCGGCATGCCGACAACCGCCACACACCATAGGAAGTGAGACCGCCCGAAATCCAGACACCGACGAACGCGAACCGGACGGAACATCCCAAACTTTAGTCCAGATAAGCCTGCTGCTCGGCAGACGGCAACTCGCTGTGAATGCTGGCCTTGAATATTGCGGACCCCTGATCGTCTACCGGTACGGCAAAGCAGCGTTCGACGCCGCCGGACCGCCGCTCCTCATCGGATGGGCCGAGGTCGCCCCTGGACTCCTGTACGCCATGCGAGCCACCGCAGCCGACCGCGATCTGGCCGAAACGCCGGCTGCCGACGGCCCGCCCCCGACGGGGGTCAAGCGTCGTCAGCGGCCGCCCGCGTCCACAGTCGAGCCTATACGCGAAGGGCGGCAGCCCCACCAGCCAACCCAGCCAGTTGGACTGAACCGTTTCGCACTGGTGCACACCATGATCGCCGCCACGAGATGTAGCCGATCTTCTTGGCTTCGAGAAGGTGCTCACGCTCGTGCAGCCGCTGAACAGCCGGCAGCGAAGGCTCGGCCAGATCCGGAAAGGATGACGGCCGTCGTCGACGATACGACCGGCTGGGATGCCAGCCGGTCGGGAACGTGCGCCAGATCAAGCGGAGGTACGGACGGAAGACTCGTCGATTAACCAGCCACACCTACACTACTTTAAGTAGCCATGCCGCTACTATGAGATATCTAGCGGTCGAGTCGTTCGACCACGCATTGACTTCGAGGGAATCTCATGATCGCGACTAGCCTTCCAACTGGCTCCATCGACAGAAGCCGGGCCAAATCCCAGCTGATCCGGGCGTTCTCCGTTGTCGGTACGACCACCGTCCTGATCGGGGCGATCGGGCTGGTCGGAGCCTCGGCCGCCAGCGCGGCAACCCCGACCGTCTCACTCGGCGCCGCCGCGAGCTACGCGGTTCTCGCCGGATCGACAATCACCAACACCGGAACCACCAAGGTGGATGGCGATCTCGGACTGAGCCCAGGCACCGCTGTCACCGGGTTTCCGCCCGGGCAGGTGACCGGGGCAACCCACAAAGCCGACAGCGCCGCGCTGCAGGCCAAAAACGACCTCGGCACCGCCTTCGACGCCGCCGCCACGATCCCGACCACCGCCACCATCCCGGTGGAACTTGGCGGAACCACCGAAACTTCCGGTGTGTACGACTCCCCTGCGGGCACATTCGGGATCACCGGAACGCTGACCCTTGACGCTCAGGGCGACCCGAACGCCGTCTTCATCTTCAAGGCGGCCTCCACCCTCATCACAGCGTCCGCAAGCAACGTGAAGCTGGTCAACGGCGCCCAGGCATCCAACGTCTTCTGGATCGTCGGTAGCTCCGCTACCCTCGGCACCTACTCCATTCTCAGCGGCAACGTCCTCGCCCTGACCTCCATCACCGTCACCACCGGCGTCGCGGTTGACGGCAGGATCCTGGCCCGCAACGGTGCCGTCACCCTGGACACCGACACGATCACCCGCCCGATCGGCGTCCAGGGACCCGTCAGCACCACCACCAACCTGACATCCTCGCTGAACCCCGCGCCGACGGGGCACTCCGTCACCTTCACCGCCGTCGTGTCAGCGGGCACCGGCACGACCGTCCCCGCCGGCCTGGTCGCATTCACTGACGGGCACGCGCTCATCGACGTCGTTGCCCTCGACAACAAGGGCCAGGCGGAGTTCGCCACCTCCGCCCTGACCGCTGGCCTCCACCAGATCAAGGCGATCTACATCGGCACCACCGGATTCACCGGAAGCGTCTCACCCCTCATCTACGAACTCGTGGGCTACTAAACCCGGCGCCGTCCGCGCCGACGAATACCGGCGCGGGCGGCGACATCCGTTTCAGGAGTCACCGGAAGGGGCGGCCCATGGCGCCTGGTATCGACCGTTGAACGCCTGGCCACCGAGCGGCACGCGGGGATACCGGCCGCGCCACCGCCACAGCAGCGGCGGCGGCGGCCTCCCCACGGGTCCCTGATGTCGTTGGCGCGGCCCTGAGACCCCATCGTCGTGCGGTCAGGCGAGTAGAGCAAAGACCCGGTCCGACAGAGCCGCCACGGACAGAGGGCCTGCGTACTGGTCCTCGCTGGACTCGCGACCGGTGGGTCGCGCCGTTGACCGTGGTGGCGTTCCCGTCCGCGCGGTTACGCCAGTCGTCGGACGGCCTGGCTGCGCCGATCGTGGAATCGCGCGGGGCTGAGGCCCACCGGACAGTTGGGGGCAATACACGACCGCGCGGTGACCGTCTACCTATGGAGCAGACCCAATCCCTGGTCGCCCAGCGGGATCTTGCTGTGGTGAGACTTGGAATCAGCGGCCTGGCTTCAGGGGCGGGCGGCGTTGTGCGGCGCGGGCGGGTGAGGCAGCGCTGCTGGAGCGCCAGGATCCGCACCTTCGGGACTGAGCGGCCGACACCGCCGAGGACGGCCGGCTCAGGCGCGGTCGCCGCGACAGCAAAGACGCTGGTCAGCAACTCGGCGATGTAAGGGCACGGTTAGCAAGATCGGCGAGTTGGGACGTCACAACCGTGAAAAGCCCAGGTCCGACGGCATGTGACACCTACCCAAGGCTCGGTCGGTGGGGTGAGTGGGGCTCGAACCCACGCCTGGAAGATCACGAGTTCGCTGGTCCGACCTCTGCGGACGAGAGCGCGCGCATGCGAAAATCGGCCTTCCTTCGCGTGCTCGTCCTGGCCGCCCGCGTAACGGCGCGGGACGGTTCGGTGGTGGGCACCCGGCTGGGAGAGGTGGTGTCGCCGTGGCGTCGCGGCCCAGGAGCGCGGGCCTGCTGCTCTTCCGGGAGGCCGGCGGCGGGATAGAGGTGCTGATCGCCCATATGGGCGGGCCGTTCTGGAGGCGCCGGGATGACGGTGCCTGGTCGATTCCCAAGGGCGAGTACGAACCCGGGGAGGACACCCGAGCCGTCGCGGCGAGGGAGTTCGCCGAGGAACTCGGGTCGCCGCCGCCGGCGGGCGAATGGCTGGAGCTCGGCGACGCCCGCCAGTCGACCGGCAAGATCGTGACGGCGTACGCGCTGCGGGGCGAGTTCGACGCGGCAACGGCCGTCAGCAACACCTTCGAGATGGAGTGGCCGCGCGGCTCGGGCCGCGTCCAGTCGTTCCCGGAGATCGACCGCGCGGCCTGGTTCGACCTGGAGACGGCCCGCGCCAAGCTCGTCCCCGGCCAGGTCCCGTTCCTCGACCGCCTGCGGGACCGACTGGCTGCTGTGACTGGCCGTCCATCATCACCTTGATGGCCCACGCCGCAAGACCCTTCACAACACGTCGTGCCAGGTCTGGTCGGCCCCTAGTTGGACGATCATCAGGGTTACGTCGCCGACTTTGATCGCGCCGCTCGACCGCGGATCGGTGATGAGGTCGACGAAGATTTCTGGGCCGTAGAAGCCGATCCAGCTCCACAGCCGAGGATCGGCGTCGGCCGCGGCAAGCATGGATTCGCTCATCGCGTCGCTGGCCAGGAGGAACGCGTCGCCTGATCGGGCGAAGCCAACCGAGCAGGAGCAGCATCGCTTCCCATGACCCGATAAAGGGGTGACCTGGACGCTGGTCTTCTCGAAGGACCAGGGCCGCCGTGGCCTCGGTCCGAGGCAGGCCCGGCACGACCTATCCTGCGCCTGTGGCCGAAATTCGGGTGGTTGAGGTCCTGGCGGCGCTGGCGCTGACCACGGACCTGGCCTCGGGGGTGGCGTTCGAGAAGGGGCTGCGGACCTGCGCGGTCGCCACGGCCTTCACCGGTGCGCTGGGGCTGGCAGGCGAGGAACGACGGGCAGTGTTCGAGGCAGCCCTGCTGCGAGCGATCGGCTGCACCGCCCACGCGCCCGAGAACGGGGCGATGTTCGGCGACGACGTCGCTTTCCAGGCGTCGTTGAAGGAGTTGGACCCAGGAGATCCCGCCGTCTTCGCCCGTCAGCTGCAGGAGTTCGGCTCCTGGGCGGGCGCTGATGCGCCGAAGCTGGCCCGGGTGTTCCAGCGGGAGGCGGCCACTACCGGCCCGCGCGCCGCGCGGGCCGGTTGCGACGTCAGCCGCGCGCTTGGCCGGCGGCTCGGCCTGACCGGCGCGGCGATCGATGCCCTGGACGAGGTCTACGAACGCTGGGACGGGCTGGGAATCCCGGACGGCGTGGCCGGGGACGCTCTGACGTACACCGCCCGTATCGTCCACGTCGCCGAACAGGCCGTCCTGTCGCATGAGACCGGCGGCCGGGCGGCCGCGCTCGCCGAGATCCGGCGACGGGCTGGCGGGCATCTCGACCCCGACCTGGTGGCCGCGTTCACCGCCGCGGCGGAGTCCACCCTGGCTCCCCTCGCCGAGCCGGACATCCTGGCCGCGGTACTGGCGGCCGAGCCCGGGCCCGTGGCGTTCGTGCCGTTCGGTGACGTCGGGCGCCTGTGCTCGGCGCTCGCTGTCGTGGGCGATCTCAAGGGCCTGTACCTGCTCGGGCACTCCGCCCACGTGGCGGAGGTGGTGACCGCCTCCGGTCGGCTGGCGGGTCTCGAGCCGAGCGAGCTGGCCGACCTGCGGGCCGCGGCGCTGGTGCACGACCTCGGCCGCGTGACGGTGCCCAGCTCCGTCTGGGACTCACCGAAGCCGTTGGGCATCGCCGATCTCGAGCGGGTCCGGCTGCACAGCTACTGGACGGGCCGAGTGCTGGAGCGGGTGCCGGCCCTCCGGCCGCTGGCGCTGGTTGCCTCGGCCCACCACGAACGAACGGACAGCACGGGCTATCACCGCGGCGTGCCGGCGGCCGATCTGCCCTTCGCGGCCCGGCTGCTGGCCGCCGCCGACGTCTTCGCCGCGTTGACCGAGCCGCGTCCGCACCGGCCCGCGATGTCCGTGACCGCGGCCGTCGCCGAGCTCGTCGACGCGGCGTCGGCCGGCCAGCTTGACCCGAGCGCCTGCGCGGCCATGGTCGAGGCCGCGGGGCTGCCTCGACCACGGCTGCCGCTCCCGGCGAACCTCAGCGAGCGGGAGGCAGAGGTGCTGCGGCTCGCGGCCCGGGGTCTGAGCAATCGGACGATCGGGACGCGTCTGGGCATCTCGGATCGCACCGTCGGCCATCACCTCGCGCACATCTACGACAAGACGGAAGTCCGCACCCGGGCCGGCATCGCGGTTTTCGCCATGGAACACGGGCTCCTGCGCGACGAGCAGGCCGGCGTGGGATAGGTCGAACAACCGATGTGGGGGCCGCCAGAGAACCGGAGTATCAGGCCTGCGCGTCCGCGCGACCTGCTGTTCCGTCTCCGGAGGACATCCATGACGACCATCTCCGCCACGACCACCGATGCCCCCGCGGCCACCGACGCTCGGCCGGCCCTCGCCGACATCAGCCTGATAGCGGCGATCTACGAGGCGTTCGGCCGGGGCGACGTCGAAGCCATCCTCGCCCGGCTGCGGCCCGACGTGAGCTGGGACGCCGACTGGCAGGACAACTTCGTGCAGCACGAGCCGATCGCCTACCTCCTGCCGCGGCGCGGGCCGGCGGAGGTGGCCGAGTTCTTCGCCGCCGTAGGCGCGGCCACCGTGCACGAGTTCGCCGTCCTGGACCTCATGGCCAGCGAACGACAGGTCGTCGCCCAGGTACGCATCGACCTCGAGCTGCCGAACGGCGGCCGGCTGCGCGACGAGGAGCTCCACCTGTGGACGATCGCCCCCGACGGCCGGGTCAGCGCTCTGCGGCACTACATCGACACCGCCAAGCACCTCGCCGCGGCCCGCGGCGAGGACACCACCCGCCCGGCCGCCGCCACCGTGACCAACGGCTGACGGGACTCCGCTTCAGCCCGACCAGGCAGGTTCCTGTGGTCCGGGTGTGAGCGTGGGCTCCAGCCGGATCCGGGACGGCGACGAGCCAAGTGGCTAGCTGGCCGTCGTCACCTTGATGCCGCAGGGGGGCTCGGCGAGGTAGACGTCGGCCGGCGCGCCCGGGTCGAGCGTGACCGGGCCGTCGCCCTTGTGGGCGGTGACGAAGTCGAGCGTTCTGCCGTCGACGGCCCGCAGGGTGAGCTCGCAGTCCTCGGCGTCGCCGAAGTCGACGGGGTCGACCTGGATCGGCCCCTGCGCCTGGAAGGCGGAGGTGTCGCCCGAGTACGCCTCCTGCGCGAAGGGCAGCGCGACGTCGCCGGAGCCCTGCTCGCCGGTCACGACGCACTGGTCGTTGTTGACCGTCCAGTGCAGGTCGCCGGTCAGCGAGATCTGATAGGTCTTGCGGCCGTAGATGCCGTCGAGGTGCCCGCGCTGGACCCCACCCGAGTCCAGGATCAACACAGTGCAGCCATCCGCGTCGTTGCCGGTGATCTGGTCGTCGACTGTGAGGCGCCACGGCGCGCTCGCCATGATCGCGTCCGAGGTCGCCGTGTTGTCCGCCGCTCCGCCGCTGGCGCCACCGTCGTCCCGCGTCAGCAGGAGGGCGACGATCGTGCCCGCAAGGGCGAGCACGACGACGCCGCCGGCGGCGAGCGTCGCGATCAGCCGGCGCGACCGGCGCCGCCGGGGGTCTGCCTGCGCGGCCGGGCTCGACGTCACCGTCGCCGACCACGGCGGCGTGGGTGAGACGACCGGGGTGGACGGAGGCGTGTCACCCGGGGTGTTCCCGAGGATCCGGGTGACGGGGAGGTTGACGTCGCTGGGCACCGGACCGACCAGGGCGGTGTAGAGCTGTGCGGCGGTCGGTCGGGCGGCGGGGTCCCGGGACATCGCGGCAGCGACCAGGTCACGCAGCGCCGGCGCGATCAGCTCCCGGTCCACGCTCGGTTCCGCCGCGGCGACCCGGTGCAGCACGATCTCGGGGGTGCCGGTGCCGAACGGCGCCTTCCCGGTCGCGGCGTAGCACAGCAGGGCGCCCCAGGCGAAGATGTCCGCGGCGCCGGTGACCTCCTGGCCGGACACCTGCTCCGGCGAGTGCCAGCCAGGCGTGCCGACGAAATGCCCGGTCGACGTCAGGCCCGCGGCGTCGGCGGCGGCGGCGATGCCGAAGTCGATGACCTTCGGCCCGCCGGGTGTCCACAGCACGTTGGACGGCTTGAGGTCGCGGTGGATGAGGCCCGTGGCGTGAATGGACAGCAGCGCCTCGGCGAGCCCGGTCGCGAGGAGAACCTGCTCCTCGGCGCCCAGCGGGCCGTGCTCGCGTACCCGGTCGGCCAGGTTGGGGGCGTCGAAGAACTCCGTCGCGAGCCACGGCCGGGCCGCCGCCAGCTCGAAGTCGACGAGCCGAGCGGTGCGCGCGCCGCCCACCCGGAAGCAGGCCTGCACCTCCCGCTGGAAACGGCGGCGGAAGTCCGGGTCGTCGGCCAGGTCCTCCCGGACCAGCTTGACCGCCACTCGCCCGAAAGGACCATCGGCGAGATAGACGACGCCCATTCCGCCGGCGCCGAGCCGGCCCAGCACGCGGTGCCGGCCCAGCACCTCCGGATCGCCCGCGCGCGGCTCCTGCAGGGGAACGCCGGTCTCGGTCATCGTCGGTGTCCCCCAGAGCCGTCCGGACTCACCAGGTCTCGCTTACCAGGTCACGCCGCGCATAGGCCGCGCAGGGCTGAATATGCCACGTGCGCGACGCCGCCGGACAGCGGGCCGACCGGCCAGTGATTGTCGTCCACGGGATTGCGCGTCGGGCGGCCCGGACACCGAGTCGACTCTGCCCCGACCTACCGCGGTTGGTTCCCGCCTGCGCGCCGGCGGGGCGTCCGCCGACGGGCCTCTAGACATCCCACGGTTCCAATCGTCAAGCGGCCATGGCATCGACCCGTGGGCCGAGCGACCCCGGCCTACTTCGCCCAGCCCCGGATCACGTTGGCGAGGGCGCTCAGCGCCCGAGCCGGCGGAGCCGGGGTTCCTGCCGGATCGGCGACAGGGTCCCTGCCGGGTCGGCGGAGCCGATCTGGGAGGTCGGCGATCTGGGAGGTCTGCGCAGGGCTGGGCGCCCAGTTCCGGCCGGCCGCCTTATCCGCGGCTCGCGTCGAAGAACAGTGCGACGGTGAGGGCTCCGGGGTCGAGGACGCCGCGCGCGACGTCGCCGACGTAGGAGGCGCGGCCACGGCGGGCGCGCAGCGCCTCCGTCGCCAGGGCGCCGGCGCGGGCCGCCTCGGCGGCGCGCGCGGCACCGGACCAGACGTCGAGGCCGTCGGCGACGGCGGACGCCAACGCTTCGGCCGCCGGCACCATGGCATCGACCATGGTCTTGTCCCCGGGCTTGGCCCCCCCGAGGCGCTGCACGGTGGCGGTGCCGGACTGGACGCCCGCGGCAAGGTCCGCGAGCGACAGGACCGGGGCGTCGCTCGCCCGGCCGAGGCTGCGGAACCACAGGCCGAACAGCGGCCCGGAGGTCCCGCCAGTGTTCAGGAAGCCGTGCGAGACACCCAGGTAGAGCTCGCCGGGCGTCGTCGGCGGCGCCTCGTCGAGCCGGCGGCGGACGCGGCGCAGCGCGGCAAGGATGTTGGTGCCGAAGTCGCCGTCGCCGGCCTGCCGGTCCAGTTCGCCGAGCTCGGCCGCCTCTTCCTCAAACCGTGCCTGGAACGACTCGAACCAGACCGCGGCCCCGGCGAGGTCGAGGCCACCCGGCATTGCCGGCTCCGCCTCGCCGAAACCGCCGTCCGTTCCCAGCACCGTGTCGACCATGGTGACCGCCTACCAGCTCAGCGAGATCGTGCGGACCGGCGCGTCCCAGAGGGTGAGCAGCTCGTCGTCGGCCCGCGTGAGCGTGACCGAGCAGCCCGCCATGTCCAGGGAGGTGACGAACGGGCCGACGAGCGCCCGTTCGATGGTGACCCCGGCGGCCGCGAGGATCCGGCCGACTCGCCGGTGGATGACGGCGAGCTCCAGGTTGGTCGTGGCGCCGAGGCCGTTGGTGATCGCGATGACGCGGTCGCCACGCCCGATCGCGAGATCCGCGAGCAACGGGCGGACCAGCTGGTCGGCCAGCTCGTCCGCCGACGCGAACGGCCGCCGACCAACCCCCCGCTCACCGTGGATCCCGACGCCGAACTCGACCTCGTCGCGCGGCAGGTCGAACGACGGCCGCGGGTCGCCCGGGTGCGCGCCGGCCGCGAGCGCGACGGCCATCGAACGGGACGTCGCGGCGACGCGCTGGCCGAGCGCGCTGACCCGCTCGAGGTCCGAGCCCGCGGCCGCGGCGGCGCCGACGATCTTCTCGACGACGACGGTGGCGGCCGTGCCGCGCCGGCCTGGCCCGTCGCCGGTCGTCGACGCCGTCGCCAGGTCGTCGTCGACGAGCACCTGCCGGACCTCGATCCCGTCGTCGGACGCGACCTCGGCGGCGATGGCGAAGTTCAGCACGTCGCCGGTGTAGTTCTTCACGACGTGCACCACTCCGGCCCCGGCGGACACCGCCTGGGTCGCGGCGAGGATCTGGCCGGCGGTCGGGCTCGCGAAGACGGCGCCCGGGACGGCCGCGTCGAGCATCCCCGCGCCAACCATGCCGACGTGCAGCGGCTCGTGCCCGGAGCCGCCACCCGACAGGACGGCCACCCGCCCGGGCGGCGGCGGCTCGGCCCGGGCGACGAAACTGGGCTCCCGGTTCCACCGGATCAGCCGCGGATAGGCGGATTCAAGCCCCTCCAACGCCTCCTCGACGACGTCGTCAGGATGGTTGACGAACTGCCGTCGCGACGCCCCCACGCTCAGCTGCGCGGGAATCGAGTCCTGCGCGGTCATCGTGGGCCACGCTTCGCGGCTTCCAAGGACACCGCTCTGGGGGACTCCGCGGCTCCCAAAGGCCTGGGCGCTCTCATAGTCCCGGGTCTACACCCCGGTCGCCCACGGGATCAAGAACCGAGGCCCCCCGCCGGGCGGCGCGCCCATCCGGCCGGGGGCACGGTGGTGCGAGACGCGCCGGAGCGGGCACGGCCTGTGGCGAGCAAGACGGCGGCCACGTGTTGGAGCGGCTCGCCGGTGGTGGTAGTTCCTAGGCGACAGGTCCCTGGGCGACATGCCGCGATCGGGGCCGCGCGCGACGAGCGGAGAGAGACGGACATGCAGCTGGGGATGATCGGTCTGGGCCGGATGGGCGCCAATCTGGTGCGCCGGCTGCAGCGGACCGAGCACGAGTGCGTCGTCTACGACGTCAACTCCGACGCCGTCGCCGCGCTCGCCGCCGAGGGCGCGACCGGCACGACCACGCTCGA
>Ga0068863_100001259_pt1 | contig 25248 bp, 23 predicted proteins | sample KBSSwiS62_FD_66596 | JGI IMG/M metagenome (GOLD analysis project Ga0068863, IMG submission 66596) | Switchgrass rhizosphere microbial communities from Kellogg Biological Station, Michigan, USA - KBS Switchgrass S6-2 | ecosystem: Host-associated > Plants > Roots > Rhizosphere > Soil ... | reverse complement strand
GCCATCACCAACTCTTCATCGGATTTGGCGTTGCCGTGCAGGACGAGCCTGGCCGGATCGGCCCCCGCCTTGAGCGCGGTCAGGATCTCGCCGCCGCCCGCGACATCGAGATGTAATCCCTCTTCCACCATTACTCGCTGAACGGCGGTGCAGGGGAACGACTTTGACGCGAACGCCACGTCACAGCGCGGCCACCGGTCACGGAAAGCGGCGAGGTAGTCGCGCGCCCGCCGATGCAGCGCGTCTTCGGAGACCACGATGGCCGGCGTGCCGAACTGTTCGGCAACCTCGTCGAGGCGACATCCCCCGACTGTCAGCGTGCCGTCGCTGTCGAGGGCGCTGCCCGGCGGGAACAGACCGAGCAGTTCGTCGGTGGTCACGTCGCTGTAGACGGTCGGCTTTAGAGACACAACTCAGCGTGCCATCGCTTCGTCGAGCGCGCACTGGCTTCACGCGCCGCAGCCTGCTACTGTCTGTCTGTAATGATCCCTACAGATGCGAGGCCGACGAAGAAGCAGCAGCAGGGCGAGCAGTCCCGCGAGCTGATCCTTGATGCCACTGAACGGTTGATGGCCACCCGCGGATACGCCGCCACGTCCATCAACGACATCCGTAAGGCATGTGGCCTGCCGCCCAGCTCGATCTACTGGCATTTCGGCTCGAAGGAGGGCGTGCTCGCGGCGGTGATGGAGCGTGGCGCCAAACGGTATTTCGCCGCGATCCCCACCGAGGCCGACTTCGAACGACAGCTGGCTGCGGTGATTGAGCTGCAGGAGCAGCATCCTGAGTTCCTGCGCCTGTTCCTTCTGTTATCACTCGAGCGCAGCCACGACCCGGCGGTCACCGAGGTTCTGCGACGCGTCCGCGATCAGGCGATCACCCGGTTCCGCGACGCCGTTTCACAGCTGCTGCCCGACGACGCGCCGCCCGCGAAGACCCGGCGCGTGGCCACAGAAGTGGCCGCGATCGCCACCGCCCTCTCCGACGGCATCTTCCTGGCCGAGCATCTCGAACCCGATGCGACTGACGTCGGCCGCATGTACCTGCGCCTGCACCAAACGGTGACGGCCTTGATTCCGATTCTGTTGGAGGAGAAATGAATACCAGAACGGCCGTCATCACCGGTGCCAGCGCCGGCTTGGGCCTCGAGTGTGCCCGCGCTCTGCTCGCCGCCGACCCGACGTGGCACGTCGTGCTGGCCGTGCGTGACGTGAGGCGGGGGTCCGACGCCGTGGCACAGCTCGGCCGGCCGGATCGCTGCACCGTGTTGGAGGTCGATCTGGCCTCCTTGAGCTCAGTGCGCTCTTTCGTCGACGCAGTGCGTGCCGCCCCGCTACCACCGCTGCACGCCATCGTCTGCAACGCCGGTGTGCAAGTCGTTTCAGGCACCGAGAAGACAGCCGAGGGCGTGGAGATGACATTCGGGGTGAATCACCTCGGCCACTTCGCTCTGGTGCAGGGACTTCTCGACGGCCTGGCCCGGCCTGCTCGCGTCGTGGTCGTCAGCAGCGGCACACACGACCCGGCGAAGTTCACCGGTATGCCCTCGCCCAACTACACCACCGCCAAAGATCTCGCGGATCCGGCGGACATCACCGATGCAGCCGAGGGTCGCCGCCGCTACACCACCTCCAAGCTGTGCAACCTGCTGTTCACCTACGAACTGGACCGCAGACTCGGCCACGGCGCCCAGGGCGTCATCGTCACCGCGTTCGACCCCGGCTTGATGCCCGGCTCGGGCCTGGCCCGCGACTACTCCACTGCAGGCCGCTGGGCATGGCGCTACCTGTTTCCGGCACTGCGAGTTCTTCCCGGCGTCAACAGCACACGGACGTCTGGCCGCCACTTGGCCGCGCTTGTGCACGATGAGCGATTCGACGCCGTCACGGGCGCCTACTTCGCAGGCGGCAGGCAGATTCCATCGTCGAAGGATTCCCACGACCGCGCAAAGGCGCTCGACCTCTGGGAGACCAGCGAACGGCTGCTGACACTCGCGACGAAGTAGCAGAACGCATTTCGGTAATGTCGGCTCAGTGACGCAGGAGCGGCGGGCGCGGGTCGCGGTCGCTGCACTGTTCCTGACCAACGGGGCGCTGTTCGCCAACCTGCTGCCGCGCTATCCCGAGATCAAGACCGACCTGCACCTCTCCAATGCGGTTTACGGGGCGGCGATCGCGGCATTCTCGGGTGGCGCGTTGGTCGCAGGCCTGGCCGCCGCGACGCTGATCCGCCGGTTCTACTCGTCGCGGGTCGCGGTGGTCGGCACCATCGGCATCGCAACGTTCGTCGTCGTCGCCGGGCTGGCCACCTCGCCGCTCGTACTCGCTGCAGCGTTGTTCGTCGCGGGCGCCTCGGACGCGATCACCGACGTCGCCCAGAACGCGCACGGCCTTCGCGTGCAACGCAACTACGGCCGTTCGATCATCAACTCGTTTCACGCGGTGTGGGCGGTCGGCGCGATCCTCGGCGGTCTGATGGGAGCAGGCGCGATCGCGATCCACCTGCCGAGGACCACGCATCTGCTGATCGCCGGTGTCGTGTTCAGCGCGGTGGTAGTGATCGCGTACCCGTATCTACTCCGCGGCGCCGATCACGACGACCATCCCACTGCGCACACGTCAGGCGGGGATCGGGCAGGCCTCGCGGTGTATGCGACTCTTGTCGCCCTCGTAGTGATCGCGATCGCAGGAGCCACCGTCGAGGATGCCGGAAGCTCTTGGGCAACACTGTATTTGCGCGACAATTTGGGCGCGCCGGGAGCGATTGCGGTGTTCGGCTACATCGCGTTGGTCGGGTTCATGTTCATCGGAAGGACGATCGGCGACCGACTGGTGGACCGATTCGGTGAGCGCGCGGTGGTGCGGGCAGGCGGCTTCGTGTCGGCCGCGGGAATGGGTGCCGCACTGGCGTTTCCGAGCGTGCCCGGCACGATTGCGGGCTTCGCGGCCGCAGGGCTTGGTGTCGCCACGCTGATACCGGCCGCCATGCACGGCGCGGATCAGTTGCCCGGCATGCGCCCCGGCACGGGGTTGACGGTGGTGACGTGGCTGATGCGGGTCGGCTTCTTCGGGGCGCCGTTGCTTGTCGGTGTCGTCGCCGACGCGACAAGCCTGCGCGTCGGTCTGCTCAGCGTTCCGATCGCCGGCGTCACGGTGATGGCGCTGGCCGGTGCCCTCAGTGGACGGCGCCTGCCGTCTCGATCGTGAGGACGCCGGCGATGATGAACCCGATGCCGAGCAGCATCATCGGAGTCAAAGGTTCCTGGAACAGATAGCGGGCGATGACGGCGACCAGCGCGACGCCACATGCGGTCCACACGCCGTAGGCGATGCCGACCGGCATGCCCAGCGAGAGCGAAAGCCACAGTAGATAGAAGCAGGCGAGGTAACCCGCGATGACGGGCGCCATCCACGCCTTCTTGCGGAAGCCGTCGGAGGCGCGCAGCGACAGCGTCGCGAAGACCTCGACGATGATCGCGGCGGCCAGCGCCAGCCACATCACGACTTGCTCGCGGCGGCTCGCTGCGACCCGAGCTCGACGAGCAGCACGCCTGCGATGATCAGCCCGATGCCAAGCACGACAGGCCAGGTGAACGGGTCTCCGTAGATCGCGGCGGCCAGCACCGCCGTCGCCGCAGTGCCGCAGGCCCCCCAGATCCCGTAGGCCACCCCGACTGGCATGCCGATCCGTAGCACCATCGTCAGCAAGATGAACGAACCGACGTAGCCGACGGCCACGACGAGGAGCCACGCGGAATGATCTTGTGACGCTCGCAAGGACAGCGTTGCTGCCACCTCGACCGCGATCGCCGCGATGAGCAGCGTCCATTTCCGCACGCAACGAACCTAGCCGAGGCCGGTGACCCCGCGACACGTGACGCGAATCTCCCGGTTAGCCGCACTACCCCTGGGTAGCCTCGACATATGAGCACTGTTGTCAACACCGCGCACGGCCCGGTCCGTGGCGTCGACGACGGTGCCGTGACGTCATGGAAAGGGGTTCGCTATGCCGCCCCGCCGGCGCGCGAACTCCGGTGGCGGGCACCGCAGCCACCCGAACCGTGGACCGACGTTGCCGACGGCAGCGCCCTGGGGCCGGTGTGCCCGCAGCCTGTCGATCCGCGGATTCCGATCGACCTGGGCGCTCCGCAGGGCGATGACTGCCTGACACTGAACATCTGGGCGTCGTCCGATGTCACCGACGGCGCCCGCAGGCCGGTGCTGGTGTGGATTCACGGCGGTGCCTATGTACTCGGGTCGGCCAACCAGCCGCTGTACGACGGTCGAGTGCTCGCCGAGAACGGTGACGTGATCGTCGTCACCGTGAACTACCGTCTCGGCGCGTTCGGTTTCCTGGATCTGTCGTCGTTCAGCACGCCACGACGCCGCTTCGACAGCAATCTGGGGCTGCGCGACGTGCTGCACGCCCTGCACTGGGTCCGCGACAACATCGCCGCCTTCGGTGGCGATCCGGACCGTGTCACCCTGTTCGGCGAGTCTGCGGGGGCGGGCATCATCACCACTCTGCTGACGAGCCCGGCCGCAGAGGGGTTGTTCGCGGGCGCGATCGCGCAGAGCTCGCCAGCCACCTCGCTGTACGACGTGAGCCGCGGTCGCCGGGTTGCCAAGCAGTTCCTCGCCGCACTTGGCTTGGGGGACAACGACTTCGACCGCTTGACGGATCTGCCCGACGAAGCGCTCATCGAGGCGTCACGGGCGGTGTTCAACGAAGTGCCTCTGCAATCTCCCGGCACACTGGCCTTCGCCCCGATCATCGACGGCGACCTGGTGCCCGATCATCCGGTGAAACTGGCGCGCGAGGGGCGCTCGCACCCCGTCCCGCTGATCATCGGCACGAACAAGCATGAGGCGGCGCTGTTCCGCTGGATGAAGTCGCCGCTGATGCCGATCACTCCCGAGGCGATCAATGCGATGTTCAGCCAGATCGCCGCCGAGCAACCGCACCTGAGGTTGCCGACCGACGATCAGATCAACACCGCGTATCCGGGGCTGAAAGGTAAGGCCCGCGGGATGGGCGTGGCCCGCGACGTCGGATTCCGGATGCCGACGGTATGGCTGGCCGAGGGGCATAGCGCCGTCGCGCCCGTGTATCTGTACCGGTTCGACTGGGCCACACCGATGTTGCGGCTGTTGCGGCTTCACGGAGCGCACGCCACCGAACTTCCCTTCGTATGGGGCAACCTGGTCGCCGGTCCCAAGGACCCCACGTTCCGGCTCGGCGGCATGAAGACCGGCAAGGTGGTTTCCGCGCGGATCCAGGAGCGCTGGCGCAACTTCGCGACGCACGGCAAGCCCCTCGGCCGCGACGGTGAGCCCGAATGGCTGCCGTACCAGGAAGCCGATCGGGCCTGCCTGGTGATCGACCGCGAAGATTCGCTCGTCAACGACGTCGACCTGCACATCCGGTCGACCTGGGGCAGTGAGGTGCTCAGCTTCCGGTAGCGATGGGTTGGCTAGACTCATCGCGGAGGTGTCGTCGTGGACCTGGCAAAGGCATTTTCGGATGTGCTGCCGCCACTCATGCATGACCCCGTCATGTATGCGGTCCCGTTCTTCATCCTGTTTCTGATCATCGAGTGGACCGCGGCGCGCAAGCTTGCACACATCGAGGCCGAGCGGCCGCCGGCGGGCGCGTACCAGCGCGCCGACGCCTGGGCCAGCATCTTGATGGGGCTGGTGTCGGTCGGGACCAGCGGGGTGCTGAACTTCGTCGCGCTACTCGGGTATGCGGCGCTCTATGCGTATGTCGCGCCGTGGCATCTGCCGGCGAACCAGTGGTACACGTGGGTGATCGCGATCGTCGGCGTCGACTTCCTCTACTACTGGTATCACCGGATGGCCCATCGGGTGCGCATCTTCTGGGCCACCCATCAGGCACACCACTCGAGCCAATACTTCAACTTCGCCACCGCATTGCGGCAGAAATGGAACATCAGCGGCGACGTGTTTCTGCGGGCGCTGTTGCCGCTCTTCGGCGTTCCCCCGTGGCTGGTGTTCCTGTCCTTCTCGATCAACCTGGTCTACCAGTTCTGGATTCACACCGAGCGCATCGACAAGCTCTGGCGGCCAATCGAATTCGTCTTCAACACGCCGTCACACCACCGCGTCCATCACGGCATGGATCCGCAGTACCTGGACCGCAACTACGGCGGGATCTTCATTCTGTTCGACCGGGCATTCGGCTCGTTTCAGGCCGAGACCACGCGGCCGCACTACGGCCTCACCAAACAGGTGAACACGTTCAACATCTGGAAGCTCGAGACCTTCGAATACGTGGCGATCGCCCGCGACGTGCGCCACGCGACGCGGTGGCGCGACCGGATGGGCTACATCTTCGGTCCGCCGGGCTGGGAGCCGGCCGCGCGCAGGGATGCGACCGCATCGGCGGGGGTTCGCACCTAGCGTAGTGTCGCCGATGTGCAGACGGTGTTTGATGCCCACGTCGACCCCGCGCTGATTGAACGTGCCCTTGCGGCAAGCACCTTCGGCTCGATGTGGCTCGACATCCCGCGCCCCGAGTACCCGACGGCCAGCGGTTCGGTCATCTGCGATCTGCTGGTGGTCGGCGGCGGCTATACCGGCCTCTGGACCGCGTTGCATGCCGCCCAGCGAAATCCGGACCGCCGCATCGTCCTGATCGAGGCCAACCGGATCGGCTGGGCCGCATCGGGTCGCAACGGCGGATTCGTCGACGCCAGCCTGACGCACGGTTTCGAGAACGGAAAGACGCGCTGGCCCAACGACATTGACACTCTCGAGGCGATGGGGAAAGAAAACCTCGACGGCATGCAGGCCGATATCGAATCGCTGGGACTTGATGCCGAATGGCAGCGCACGGGCATGCTGTCGGTGGCGACCGAACCGCATCAAGTCGATTGGCTGGCCGAGTCCGCAGCCGCGGGGGAGGGGCAGTTGCTCGGGCTGCGTGACGTCCGCGACGAGGTGCATTCGCCGACCTACCTCGCGGGCCTCTACAACCCCGACACCTGCGCGATCGTGCATCCGGCCAAGCTCGCGTTCGAGCTCGCACGTGCGTGCCAGGAGGCCGGTGTGCAGATCTACGAGCACACCAATGCGCAGCACCTCGACTCCGCGGGCGTCGCGCTGCACGTCCGGGCCGGCGATGCCACCATCACCTCCCGCAACGCCGTACTCGCGACGAACGTGTTCCCCAGCCTGCTGCGTCGCAACCGGCTGTACACCGTCCCGGTGTATGACTACGTGCTGGCCACTGAACCGCTCAGCGATGCGCAGCTCGACCGGATCGGCTGGCGGCGCAGACAGGGAATCGGGGACTGCGCCAACCAATTTCACTATTACCGGCTGACCATGGACACCCGGATTGTGTGGGGCGGCTACGACGCGGTCTACCACTTCGGCCGCAAGGTAGACGATCGCTACGAAGACCGGGCCGCCACCTATCAGCGGCTGGCAGCACACTTCTTTCTCACTTTCCCTGCGCTCGACGATGTCCGGTTCACCCACCGGTGGGCCGGTGCGATCGACACCAACACCAGGTTCTGCGCGCACTGGGGACTGGCCCGCGACGACAGGGTGGCGTACGTCAACGGGTTCACCGGCCTCGGCGTGGCGGCAACGCGGTTCGCCGCCGATGTCTGCCTCGATCTGCTGGACGGCAAGCCAACGGCGCGCACCGAATTGGAGATGGTGCGCAAGCGGCCCCTGCCGTTCCCACCGGAGCCGCTGGCCAGCATGGGTATCCAAGCGACGCGGTGGTCGCTGGACCGGGCCGACCACGCAGCGGGGCAGCGCAACGTCCTGCTCCGCACACTTGATGCGCTCGGCCTCGGCTTCGATTCTTGAGTCGTATTGCCCACGGGGACAGCCAAGATCACAGATCTCGGTTGTGTAACGTCGCGGCGTCGAAGTGCGATGACCAATTGCGTGTGCCGTTATCGCAGCTCAGCGGTACGCTTGACAGCCTTGGCACTTCAAGATCGGAGACGACAGTGCGCCGACCACGCTTGCGAAAGCTCGCAGCGCTGGCCCCGATCTTCGCTCTCACGTTGGCTATCGCACCGGCACAGGCAACGCCAGGCGTGCTCGTCTTCCCCGGAATGGAAATTCGCCAAGGCACGAACGTCTGCACGCTGGGATACGTCGACCCGCAGATGCGGATCGCATTCACCGCAGGCCACTGCCGGGGCAGCGGGCAAGTGACGGACAGAGACGGAAACGTGCTTGGCAGTCTCTCGTTGTTCCGCGACAACACGCCCAACGGCGCCACGGTGGACACCAACCATCAGATCGCCGACTGGGAGGCGATCAGCCTCGCGCCCGACGTCGCAGTCAACAACATCCTGCCGGGCGGACGCGCGCTGGTCGCCGATCCCGGCATTGCGCCCGTCGCAGGCCTGCCCGTGTGCCACTTCGGCGTCGTCACGGGGGAGAGCTGCGGAACCGTCCAAGCCGTGAACAACGGCTGGTTCACCATGGCCAACGGCGTCGTGAGCCAGAAGGGCGACTCCGGCGGGCCGGTGTACAACCTCACCGCCGACGGCAGGGCCGCGATCGTCGGAATGTTCAACAGCACCTGGGGCCAGTACCCCGCGGCGGTGTCCTGGCAGGTCGCCAGCCAACAGGCCCGCGAAGACGTGATCTCCGCCGCCGCGGGTAGCGTCGACGCCCCGCCGCCTACTCCCTAGCGGAGCAGCTCGAACACCGGGATAGCCGGTGCAGCGGCACGCATTTCGTCGACCGTCGACTCCGGGGTCAACCCGCCCACGTGACCCTTGACCTCCCAGTACCACCGATCGAGATAGCGCTTCAACAGCCGGGGCTTGTCGTCGTCGCCCACCTCGGTGATGCGCACGTCCCGGCTTCGCCAGCGCGGCCCCATCTCGACGATGCCCGCTGCGCGGGCATTACGCGCCCACTGCGTATTGCCTCGCGGCGACACGACATAGTCACACCCATCGACGGTGAGCACGTTGATCACCACCCCGCGGCGCTTGCCCGTCTTGCGGCCGCGCACCCGCAGCGCACGTGTTCCGGCGATGCTGAGGCCCGCCTCTGCCAGCCATCGGATCAGCTCGTTGCCTGCGCGGGCGGCGAGGTTGGGTTCGTCATAGCGGACGGTCATCACGATTCCTTTCAACAGTTCGAGAGCGGTGCTCTCTAATCAGGTTGGCACGCCTGCGCCAGGAAATCAAGAGCACTGATCTCGCTTTGTGTCACACTGGCCGCATGGGTAAGCGCCAGGAGTCGCGCGAGAAGATCGAGGCACAGATCATCGAGCTCGGGCGGCGACATCTGGTGACCGAGGGGGCGACGGGACTGTCGCTACGTGCGATCGCGCGCGATCTCGGCATGGTGTCATCCGCGGTCTACCGGTATGTGGCCAGTCGTGACGACCTGCTCACCTTGCTGTTGGTCGACGCGTACTCGGAACTGGCCGACGCGGTCGATGACGCCGCGGCGGCGATCGACGGGACGTGGCGCGATCGACTACTGGCGATGACGCACGCCGCCCGGGCATGGGCGGTCGATCAGCCCGCCCGCTGGGCGCTGTTGTACGGCAGCCCGGTGCCCGGTTACCACGCGCCGAGCGAACGCACGGTCGGCCCTGGCACTCGCGTGGTCGGTGCACTGTTCGACGCGGTAGCGGAAGGCATCGCGGCGGGTGAAATTTCACCATCGAATGTTGCTGTGGCTCAACCGTTGTCGTCGGACTTCGACCGGATTCGGGAGGAGTTCGAGTTTGCCGGCGACGATTCCGCCGTCGCGAAGTGCTTTCTGCTGTGGGCCGCCCTGGTCGGCGCGATCAGCCTTGAGGTGTTCGGCCTGTACGGCGCCGACACGCTGACCGCACCCGGCGCAGTGTTCGACACCCAGGCCCGGCTACTGATCGAGGCGCTGACTATCCTGGACTGACGAGGCCAGGAGATGAACCGCGAAGAGCTCTTCGCTTCGATCGTGGCTGCACGCCCCGATCGTGGGGACACTGTGTACCTGGAGCGCCGGGGCGATTCGTATACCTGGCGCGTGCTTCCGCTTGACACCGCCGTGACCGAGGCGCCATCGGACAACCCGGACGTCTGGATGTGCTTCTCTGCGCACTGGCCCGACGATCCGACGCGGACGCGACCGTTCTTCGATGACCTGTTGACCGAACTCGAGTCGATGGCCGATCGCACCGACCGGTGTCGATGGCCGCTCGACGATCCCTGGCCGCATTCACACTGAGAGCAGCCGTGGCTATCCGCATCGATCCGGAGCAGCGTGCAACCTTCAAACGCTGCCGCAGGCAATGGGATTTCGCATCGCGCCGCGGGCTCGAACCACTCGACGGCGCGAAACCCGTATTGGCCGCCGCACTCAAGGACGCCCTTGCCGTCTATTACTACCCGGGCACCTGGGACTGGCAGCACGACCTGAAGCAGTCGCTGGTCCACAAGGCCGTCGAGCGGTCACTGACCGAGGCGGCGGCGGACGAGCTCACCGCGTCTGCGGTGGCGGTGCTGGACTGCTACGACGCGTGGGCGCGCACCATAGATGACTTCGCCCCGGTCAAGATCGATCATGACGTCACCGGCATGATTGCCGATCCGGCAGAGCCCGAGCGAGGGTTGTTGGCGCCCAACGGATCCGGCGTGGTCTACACCTGCAGGGTTGACCTGCTCGCGGTGAACCAAGCAGACGAGTACTGGGTGGTGCGACACCAGATCGTCGACGACTGGCAGGACCGGGACGCGCTGAAACGCGACGAGGAGGCGCTCGCGGCGTGCTGGGCGTGGGAGCAGGACTACGTCGGGATGGAGATCGCAGGCACCATCCACAACGAGGTGCGCATCGGCGATCCGCTCAAGTTTCCGGTGCCGGCAGCCGCCCGCCGCGAGCCCGTCGCACAGCACGAGGGCAGCGGAGGCGGCCGGTCGATCCCGCAGCACCAGCGTGAGTCGACGCGGCCATCCCGGGACCAGTTCACGACCCGATTCCAACAACAGGCGGCCGGGCCGGTGCGCCGCACCCTGATCCGCCGCAGCCACGAGGAGATCGCCTCGGTCGGTATGCAACTCGCCGCTGAGGCGCTGGACATGCTCCGCGATCCCGCCGTTTATCCGAGCCCCGGAACACATTGTGCCGTATGCGATTTCGCGGCCCCATGCGTTGCGATGTTCGAAGGTGCCGACCCGGAACCAGTCTTGACCGCGGGGTTTCGCAGACGGTCGGCCGTCGAGCCCAGGCCGCGGCTGGGCCAAGCCACGTGGGGCTTCGGCCGCGGCGCAGCGCCGCCGGGGTGGGACAAGAAAAAATAGGCTTGACTTATATAAGTGCATGCTTCTATTTTTGACACGTGCACGCGTTCGACGTCCTTGGTGACCCGGTGCGCCGTCGCATCCTCGAACTTCTTGCCGACGGCGAGATGTCGGCGGGAGCAATCGGAGCGACTGTTCAGGGCGAGTTCGCGATCACTCAACCCGCGGTATCTCAGCATCTGAAGGTGCTGCGCGACAACGGCTTCGCCTCGGTGCGGCCGGACGGCCAGCGACGCCTGTACGCAGTGGACGGCACGGCACTGCGCGACGTGGACGAGTGGCTCGACGGGTTCCGCCGGTTCTGGCGCCCGCATCTTGACGCATTGGCCACCGAGATCGCCAGGGGCAAACGGCAACGACGAAGGAAGGCAACATGACCGAGATCGACGTCGAGCATCAGATCAACACGGTTGCGCGCAACCTCGGCACCCGCACGATCGACATCGGGGACGCGCACGTCGTCACCGTCAGTCAGGCCTACGACACCGACCCGGCCGACCTCTGGGATGCGGTCACCAACATCGAGCGGATTCCGCGGTGGTTCCTGCCGATCTCCGGTGAGCTGCGACTCGGCGGTTCCTATCAGCTGGAAGGCCAAGCGGGCGGGACCATCCTGACGTGCGATCCGCCCAAGAACTTCACCGCGACGTGGGAGTTCGGTGGCAACGTCAGCTGGATCGACGTGAGTATCGAGGGCGACGGTCCCGACTGTGCGCGACTGGTGCTTCAGCACATCATGCCCGTGGCGGACGACGAGATCTGGCGGCAATTCGGCCCGGGCGCCGTGGGGATGGGCTGGGATTCCATGCTGCTGGGGCTGGCTCTGCATCTGTCGACCGGCGAGGCCATCGACCCTTCGTTTGGGCAGCAGTGGGTGGGGACCGCGGACGGTCGCCGCTTCATGACGCTCTCGGGCGAGGCGTGGCATGCGGTGAACGTCGCCTTCGGAACGGATCCCGCGGCCGCGCGGGCGATGACGGATCGCTGCGTGGCGGCCTACCTCGGCGAAGAACAAAACTAGAACACGTTCTAGCCACGGTCGCGACTCGGGGATATTCTCAAGGCGATGCCTGACCAGACACCTGTCCAGATTGCCTGGGTCACCCGTGACCTCGGTGCCACCGAGAAGGCGCTGACCACGCTGTTGGGCGCCAAGAAGTGGATCCGCATGCCCGGTGTTCACTTCGGCCCCGACGCGTGCACCTACCGCGGCGGCCCCGCGGACTTCTTCGCCGACATCTCGCTGTCCTATGCCGGCGACACCCAACTCGAGGTGATCGCGCCGGTGTCCGGCGAGAGCATCTACACCGAGTTTCTGGACAGCGCGGGGCCGGGACTGCATCACGTCTGCATCGAGGCCGACGACGTCGAGCGCGCGGTGGCCGAGCGTGGCGCCGAGGTGGTGCAGCGCGGGGTGATGCCAGGCGGCATGGAGTTCGCATATGTCACGGCCCAGGAAGCCGGCGTGCCCTACATCGAGATTGCGTACATCCCGTCCGAGATCCGGGCGTTCTTCGACTACATCAAGCAGGAGCAGCAGAAGTGAGCACCCAAATCCCGGAGACCGTCAACGCCGCCGACGTGTCCGAGTGGTCCGACGAGGTCGACGTGGTGGTGGTCGGCTTCGGCATCGCGGGCGGTTGCGCAGCGGTCAGCGCTGCGGCAGCGGGCGCGCGAGTGCTCGTGTTGGAACGCGCCGCAGCCGCCGGCGGTACGACGTCGATGGCCGGCGGCCATTTCTATCTCGGCGGTGGCACCGCCGTTCAGCAAGCCACCGGCCACGCCGACAGCGCCGACGAGATGTACAAGTACCTCGTCGCGGTGTCGCGCGAACCCGAACACGACAAGATCCGGGCCTACTGCGACGGCAGCGTCGAGCACTTCAACTGGTTGGAGGACTTGGGCTTTCAGTTCGAGCGCAGCTATTTTCCCGGCAAGGCCGTCATCCAGCCAAACACCGAGGGGCTGATGTTCACCGGCAACGAGAAGGTCTGGCCGTTCAAGGATCAGGCGGTGCCGGCGCCGCGCGGGCACAAGGTGCCGGTGCCCGGCGATACCGGCGGGGCCAGCATGGTGATCGACCTGCTGCTGAAGCGGGCAGAGCAACTCGGTGTGCAGATACGTTATGAAACAGGGGCGACGGCGCTCGTCCAAGATGACGGTGCGGTCATCGGCGTCACCTGGAAGCATTTCAACGACGGCGGCGCGATCCACGCGAAGGCGGTGGTGATCGCAGCAGGCGGATTCGTGATGAATCCGGAGATGGTTGCCGAGTACACCCCGAAGCTGGCCGAAAAGCCGTTCGTGTTGGGCAACACCTACGACGACGGCCTTGGCATCCGGCTGGGTGAATCAGCAGGCGGCGCAACCAAACACATGGATCAGGCTTTCATCACCGCGCCTGCATACCCACCGTCGATTCTGCTGACCGGAATCATCGTCAACAAGGACGGCCAGCGCTTCGTCGCCGAGGATTCCTACCACTCGCGCACATCGGGATTCGTGATGGATCAGCCCGGCAGCGCGGCATTCCTGATCGTCGACGAGGAGCACCTGGAACGACCCGAGGTGCCGTTGGTGCCGCTGATCGACGGCTGGGAAACCGTCGAGGAAATGGAAGCCGCCCTTGGCATTCCGAAGGGAAACCTGGTCGCCACGCTCAACCGCTACAACGAGCATGCCGCCCGCGGCGAGGACCCCGATTTTCACAAGCAGCCGGAATTCCTTGCACCACAAGACAAAGGGCCCTGGGGCGCATTCGACCTCTCCCTTGGCAAGGCGATGTACGCGGGCTTCACGGTCGGCGGGCTCGCGACGTCCGTCGACGGTCAGGTGTTGCGGGAGGACGGCAGCGTGATCCCCGGCCTCTATGCCGCGGGCGCGTGTGCGTCGAACATCGCCCAGGACGGCAAGGGCTATGCCAGCGGCACCCAGTTGGGCGAGGGGTCGTTCTTCGGCCGCCGCGCCGGAGCGCACGCCGCCGCGAGCTAGACCGGCGCAAGACGCCACTGCCCGCCGCCAAGCAGTTCCAGCCGCCGGTCGTGATGCTGTTCGACAGTGCTGCGGTGGCTGACGCTGACCACGATGCAGTCCGGCAAGGCCGCGCGCAACGACCGGTACAGCGCGAATTCCTGACCCTCGTCCAGCGCGGAGGTCGACTCGTCGAGGAAGACCACTTTGGGTTTTGCGAGCAGCACCCGCGCGAACGCGATGCGTTGCTGTTCACCCGGTGACAGCACCTTGGCCCAGTCGGCTGTCTCGTCGAGGCGGCCGGCGAGATGACCGAGCGCCACCGTCTCGAGCGCGGATTGGATTGCCGCGTCGTCAAATTCGCCTGCGACGGCGGGATACGAAATCGTGCTGCGGAGGTCCCCGAGCGGCATGTACGGCAGCTGCGACAGGAACATGGTGCCCTCGGCGGGACACCGCACCGTGCCCGAGGTGAACGGCCAAAGCTGTGCGAGGCTGCGCAGAAGCGTCGTCTTACCCGTTCCCGAGCCTCCGGTGATCACCAACGACTCGCCCGAGTCGAGCCGGACGTCGAGGGGATCGAGAAGGCGTACGCCTTGCGGGGTGCGGACTTCCACGTCGTCGAGTTCCAGCGAGCCGTCAGCGCTGGGCACCGTCGTCAAAACCGGGAGTTCCCTTGCCTGTTCGTTGGCGGTTACCAGGCCGTCGAGCCGGATGATCACAGCGCGGTAGTTGGCGAACGAGTCGTAGACCGCACGGAAGAACGCCAGCGAGTCGTGTACCGAGATGAAGGCGCTCGACGACTGTGTGACGTCGCCTAGCTGGATCTCGCCTGCGAACAACCGCGGGGCCTGCACCACTGTCGGCAGCGGGCTGACGATCTGGTTCATCGACCGGTTCCAACCCAGGAACACCAGAGTACGGCGGACGAAGGCCCGGTAGTTCGCGATGACGGCGACGAATCTCGTTGTCAGCTGGCCGCGTTCGGCGCCCTCGCCGCGATACAAGCCGATGGCCTCTGCGGCGTCACGCAGTCGCACCAGCGCATAGCGGAACGCGGCGTTGGTGAGCTCGTTGCGGAAGGACAGCCTGATCAGCGGCCTGCCGATCCAGAATGCGACGACCGTCGTGAGGAACACGTACACCAGCGCCATCCAGAACAGCGCCTTCGGCACCGTGACACCGAGGATCGTCAGCGGTCCGGCCAGGCCCCACAGGATCGGCGTGAACGAGACGACGTTGACGATGGCGAAGACCGTGCCGAACACCAGGGTTTGGGACGTGCCAACCGTGGGCGTGTTGGTTCCCTCGCCAGTGCCGGTGGTGAACGCGTCGATATCCTGCTGGATTCGCTGATCGGGGTTGTCGATCGGCTGCTCGACGAACCGCCCCCGGTAGTACGCGTCGCCGTCGAGCCAGTCGCGGGTGAGCCGATGTGTCAGCCACACGCGCCACCGGATGATGAACCGCTGCATCAGGTACACGTCGAGCAGGTTGCGGACGATATCGGAAACGGCTAGCCCGACGTAGAGCAGCATCGCAGCCCAAAAGCCCTCGATCGCAATGCCTTTCGCGCTGCCTTGGTCGCCGAAAGCGGCCTGCAGCGCCGAGAACTGGTCGTTGGACTGATAACTGAACAGCACCCCGAGGCGCACGTCGATCATCACCGAGGCCAGCAGCACGCCGAGCAACGACCACACCGGAATGCTCTGGCGGCCCTTGAAATAATCGCCGGTGATCCGCCAGAACTGCCTGCCCCACGTGGTGAACCGCGCCAGCAGCGCCAGCACCACCAGGGTGCACACCGCCGCGATCACCCAAGCCCGCGCCACCCACAACAGAGACGTGATCAGCTCGTCGCCCCAATTCAGGGACGGCGTGAACGTTTCCATGCCGGGAAGCTACCCGGCGCAGCGTTAAACCGGGACCGGCTCTTCGCCTTGCACCCGGCCGAGTCGCCATTCGCCGTCACCGAGCAGTTCGAGCTCGTGCGTGTGATGCTGCTCGACAGTGCTGCGGTGGCTGACGCTGACCAGAATCGTCTCCGGCAGCTCGGTGCGCACCAGGTTGTAGCAGACGAACTCAAGCCCTTCGTCCAGCGCAGAGCTCGCCTCGTCGAGGAAGACGGCCTTCGGCTTGGTCAGCAGGACGCGGGCGAAAGCGATGCGCTGCTGCTCACCGGGTGAGAGCACCTTGGCCCAGTCCAGCACTTCGTCGAGGCGGTCGACGAGGTGAGGAAGCGCCACTTTCTGCAGTGTCTGTTTGAGCGTGGCGTCGTCGATCGAGCCTTCCTCAGCCGGGTAGCTGACCACAGCGCGCAGGTTGCCCAGCGGTACATACGGCATTTGCGAAAGGAACATCGTCTCGTTGGGCCCGCATGGCCGGGTCAATGTGCCCGAGCAGAACGGCCACAGCTCGGCCAGGCTACGCAGCAGCGTGGTCTTTCCGCTGCCGGACGGGCCCGTGACCACCAGCGTGTCACCGATTTCCAGGCGCATGTCGAGCGGTTTGATGAGCTGCTTGCCATCGGGGGTGCGTACCTCGACGTCATCGAGGACGACTGAGCCGTCCCGGCACGGAGTGGTCGTGACTTCCGGCAGCGCCCTGCCTTCTTCGTTGGCGATGACGAGGCCGTGCAGACGGATGATCGCGGCGCGGTATCCGGCGAATGAGTCGTACGCATTACGGAAGAACGACAGCCCGTCCTGAATGCTGCCGAACGCCGACGCGGACTGCGACATGGCGCCGAGCTTGATCTCGCCGGAGAGGAATCGCGGGAACTGCAGGATGTACGGCACGACCACGATGATCTGGCTCATCGACAGGTTCCAGCCGTAGAAGCCGATCATCCGGTTGACGTATCGCTTGTAGTTGGAGACGACCGGCGCGAACAGCCGCCGCAGACCGGTGCGCTCGGCGATTTCGCCGCGGTAGAAGGCCACCGCCTCCGAGGCGTCACGCAGGCGCACCAGCGCGTAGCGGAACGCCGCGTTGAACTTCTCGTTGTTGAACGCCAGCCAGATGATCGGCTTGCCGATCCAGAAGGCAATGACCGTGGCAAAGATGACGTAGGTGATGAGTATCAAGAACATCGCCTTGGGCACGTGCCACCCGATGAGGGGCAGTGTGAGCGTGCCGGACAGGTTCAACAGGATCAACGTGAAAGCAGACATCGACGTGACCGAGGAGACGGCGCCGAAGAGCAGCGTGGCCGCGGACGTGTTGTTGGGTGTGTTTGGCAGCGGTCCGACTCCGGCGGTGAAGATGTCGATGTCGGTCTGAATGCGCTGATCGGGGTTGTCGATGGTGTCGTCGATGAAGCGTGCCCGGTAGTAGGCCTTTCCGTCGAGCCAGTCGCCGGTGAGCCGGTCGGTCAGCCAGGCGCGCCACCGCAGCATGAACCGTTGCATCAGGAACAGGTCCAACATCACGCGTGCGACGTGGATGGTGGCCAGGATGCTGAACACCAGAATGGAGAACCAGAAGCCGTCCTTGCCCGAATTCTTCACCGCCTCGTCGCCGGTGCTGAGACCCGCCGCGACCGCCTGGAAGCTCGACATCATGTCGTTGCCTTGGTAGGACAGCAGGACATCGATGCGGACGCCGGCAATCACCGATAACAGCAGTCCCGCCAGCCATATCCAGATGATGGCGCTGTCGCGCCCCTTGAAGTAGTCGCCTGTGATCCGCCAATACTGCTTGCCCCACTTGGTGAACTGGACGATCAGGATCAGGATGAGCATCGTGATGAGCGCGGCGATGGCCCACGCCTTGCCGATCCACGCCACCGTCTTCCATAGCTCGTTGTCCCAGTCGAGCGTTGGGACGAACATGTCCGGGTTCATTCCGGCAAGGTACCTCCACAAGCTGCCGCGAGCGTTTTGGAGGGTCTAACTCCTGGTCGGAAGCGCGTCGAGGCGCCATTCGCCGTCGCCGACCAACTCCAGGTGGCGGCCGTGGAACTGCTCAACGGTGCCGCGATGGCTCACGCTGACCAAAACCGCATCGGGAAGCTCGGTTCGGAGCAGCTCATAGAGCATCAGCTCCAGGCCTTCGTCCATCGCCGACGTCGACTCATCGAGGAAGATGGCGCTCGGCCTGGCGAGCAGAATGCGGGCGAATGCGATGCGCTGCTGCTCGCCGACCGAGAGCACCCTGGCCCAGTCCCGGGCTTCGTTGAGCCGAATGACCAGATGCGACAGGGCGACCTGGGCCATGGCCTGCTGGATCTGCCGGTCGCTGACCTCACCGTCGCGGTGCGGATACGACGCCACCGCACGCAGGTCCCCGAGCGGGATGTAGGGCAGTTGGGGAACGAACATCGCTTCGTCGCGGCTCGACGGTAGGCGGATACGGCCGGATGCGAACGGCCACAGCCCGGCGAGGCTCTGCAAAAGCACCGTCTTGCCGATGCCCGACGCACCGCTGATCAGCAGCGTCTCACCACGGCCAACGGTGAAGTCGAGTCCGCGCACCAGCGGTTCGCCTTCGGGGGTGCGGACTTCGACGGCGTCGACCTCGAGGGCTCCTTCGTCGGAGACGGCCGTCGTGATGCTGGCGAACGCCCGCGCCCGCGAGTTCTCGTCCACCAGCCCGTCGAGGCGGATGATCGCCGCACGATAGCTGGCGAACTGGTCATAGGCGTTGCGGAAGAACGACAACGAATCGTGGATCGCGCCGAACGCCGTCGAGGACTGCCAGACGCCGCCGAACGAAATTTGGTTGGCGAAAAGCCGTTGCGCCTGGACCAGCCACGGCAGGGGATTGATTGCCTGACCCACCGACAGGTTCCAGCCGGTGAACAACACGACGCGGTTCAGCCAGTGCCGGTAGTTGTCCATCACCGACAGCAGACGTCCGGTGAGGACGCTTCGTTCGACGTTCTCACCGCGATAAAGACCGATCGCTGCGCCGGCATCCCTGACCCGAACGAGCGCATACCGGAAGCTGGCATTGCGAAGTTCGTTGACGAAGCTCAGTCGGATCAGCGGCCTGCCGATCACGAACGCGATGATGGTCACCACGAACACGTAAGCGATGACTATCCAGAACAGCGCCTTGGGAATCGTGATGCCCGCCAACGTCAACGGGCCGGAGAGCCGCCACAGAATCACACCGAACGAAAACACCGACAGCACAGACTCAATCGCACCGAACAGCAACGTATTACCCGAATGGTTCGCGGGATTGTTCGGCTGACCGCCCACACCTGCGGTGAAGATATCGATGTCCTGTTGAATGCGTTGGTCGGGATTGTCGATGGGTTGACGGGAAAACTGACTGCGAAAATAGGTGCAGTCACCGAGCCAGTCACCGATGAAGCGGCGGCTCAACCAGATTCGCCACCGCATCAGGAACCGCTGTGTCACGTACAGGTCGGCGAGCAGTCGCACCACATAGCAGGTGGCGAGGATCGCGAACACACCCATGGTCGACCAAAACCCTTGTATACCAGTAGTTCTGGACGCATCGCCTTGGAAAGCGACCTGAAGCGCGGTGAACAGGTCGTTGACCTGATAGCTGAGCAGCACGCTGATCCGAACAGAAAGGATCGCCGACACCAGCAGTACTGCCAGCAGCGCCCACACCGGAAGACTCTGCCTACCCTTGAAGTAGTCGCCGCTGACCCGCCAGAACTGACGTCCCCATTCGGTGAACCGCCCGACGAGGATCAACACCACGAGCACACCTACGGTGCTGAGGACGAACATCTCCACCACCCACACGGCGGTGTGGAAGGCCTCGTCGCTCCAATCGATCGACGGCCTGAACGTGGTCATGGCCGCGATTATGCTGCGGCCATGAGCATCGACGCTCCCGTTACGGTCAATGCCGGACATCTGATCGCGCGACGGCTGCGCGCGAGCGGCATCGACACGATCTTCACGCTGTCCGGCGGACATCTGTTCTCGATTTACGACGGCTGCCGCGCTGAGAACATCCGGCTGATCGACACCCGGCACGAGCAGACCGCTGCGTTTGCCGCAGAGGGCTGGTCGAAAGTGACCAGGGTGCCCGGCGTCGCCGCCCTGACGGCGGGTCCTGGGGTGACCAATGGGATGAGCGCGATGGCGGCCGCACAGCAGAACCAGTCGCCGCTGGTGGTGCTGGGTGGGCGGGCGCCCGCGTTGCGGTGGGGGCAAGGGTCGCTGCAGGAGATCGACCATGTGCCGTTCGTAGCGCCGCTGACGCGGTTCGCCGCCACCGCGCAGTCGGCCGGCGCGGTGAGCGCGTTGATCGACGACGCGCTGCGCGCCGCGGTTGGCGCGCCGTCTGGCGTTTCGTTCATCGATTTCCCGATGGACCACGTTTTCAGCGAGGCGCAGGACGCAGGAGGTCCCGGTGCGCTGACGACCCTTCCGGTTGCGGCCGACGCGGACGGCAATGCGGTGGACGCGGCCGTGCGACTGTTGGCCCAGTCGCAGCGGCCGGTGATCATGGCGGGCACAAACGTGTGGTGGGGGCATGCAGAGCAGGCGCTTCTCGAGTTGGCCGAGGCGCTGAGGATCCCGGTACTGATGAACGGGATGGCGCGCGGCACGGTGCCGGCGGACCACGAGTTGGCGTTTTCGCGGGCACGGTCAAAAGCGTTGGGGGAGGCCGATGTTGCCCTTGTCGTCGGAGTGCCGATGGACTTCCGGCTCGGCTTCGGCGGGGTGTTCGGCGCGCAGACCAAACTGATCGTCGCCGATCGCGTCGAACCCGACCGCGCACATCCGCGCGAGGTCGCCGCCGAGCTCTACGGCGATTTGAGCGGCGCGTTGAAGGCGCTGTCTGCTGCGAGGACGGCCGAGCACGAGGGCTGGATCGGCGAACTGCGTGCCATCGAGGACGCCGCGCGGGCCGCCGAGCAGACCGAGCTGGACGACGACCGCACACCGCTACACCCGATGCGGCTGTACGCCGAACTGAAGCCGCTGCTGGACCGCGACGCGATCGTCGTCATCGACGCGGGCGATTTCGGTTCGTATGCAGGGCGGGTCATCGACAGCTACGTGCCGGGCGCGTGGTTGGACAGCGGACCGTTCGGCTGCCTGGGGTCTGGACCTGGCTATGCGCTTGCCGCCAGGCTGGCCCGGCCGGATCGGCAAGTGGTGCTGTTGCAGGGCGACGGCGCGTTCGGCTTCTCGGGCATGGAGTGGGATACGTTGGTGCGCCACGGTGTTCACGTCGTCTCGGTGATCGGCAACAACGGCATCTGGGCGCTGGAGAAGCATCCGATGGAGATGTTGTACGGCTACTCGGTGGTCGCCGAATTGCGGCCGGGCACCCGCTATGACGAAGTGGTGACGGCACTGGGCGGGCATGGCGAATTGGTTTCGACGCCCGCAGAGATCCGGCCCGCGCTGGAACGGGCGTTTTCTGCGGGACTGCCTGCCGTGGTGAATGCGCTCACCGATCCCGCCGTCGCATACCCCCGCCGGTCAAACCTGGCCTGAGCGCTAGTTTCCCTCTACCGCGAGGGTGCGTGTTTGCACACGACACGCCGCGAAATTTCGTACAACCGTGCACGCTCGCGCGTCGTAAATCGGTGGACGCCTTGGGCATTGGCGGCCATCCTGGAGTCGTGGAGGTCAGGCTTCATCATTCGGTGGACGAGTTCCGCGACATCGCGGAACCGTTGTACTGCCGCGACCCCATCATGCACACCATCGAGCTGACCTTGCTGCAGGCGGGAGCGTTTCCCGACGGCGCGCTTCTGCTCACCGTCTGGGACGACGGTACAGCCGTGGGCGCAGCGCTGCAGACGCCACCATATCCGTTGGCGTGCAGCGGAATTCCTGCCGATACTGCGCCAGCGGTCGCATCGGCACTTGCGCGGTTGCAGCCGTCGCTCAGTGGGGTCAGAGGGGTCGAAACCACAGCGGTCGCGTTCGCCGACGCGTGGCGCGACATCACCGGACATTGCGGCACGGTGACATCTGGCGACAAGCTGTATCGGTTGGGTGCCTTGCTCGTTCCACAAGGGGTTACAGGTTCGCCGCGGCTCGCGACCGACAGCGATCGCGCCCTGCTTGTGGACTGGGTGGAGCGCTTTTTCGCGGACGCCTTCGAGGATCCGCGCGATGACGACGCCGGTGAACGGTTCGTCGACAACGCTTGCCGGGTTGATGATCGCTTCGTGTTGTGGGACGTCGACGGCTCGCCCCGCAGCATGGCGATGCTGCGGGCTCCCGCCGCGGACGTGTCGCGGATAGGGCCGGTGTTCACACCGCGTGACGAGCGCAGCCACGGCTACGGCTCGGCCGTCACCGCCGCGGCCGTACAACTCGCGCACCGCAGCGGCACGGCCGACGTCGTGCTGTTCGCCGATCTGGCCAACCCCACGTCGAATGCCATCTACCGACGGATTGGCTTCGAGCCGGTCAACGACTGGGTGCGGATCAGCTTCGTCGCGCACGACTGAACCCGACCGTGCGCAGACTGTACGCATATCGCGGCGTGTCGATGTGCAGACGCGCACGCTCGCGGTGGTGGAAGGCGCAGGTACGGTAAACGTGTGGCGAAGACGAAAAACCGCACCTCAGGTCGTGTCAGCAACAGGTTCTGGAAGCTGCTCGGCGCCAGCACCGACCGCGACGAGGTGAAGTCGATGTCACTCGTCGACAAGTCCTCGGAATTCGGCGAGAAGGCGGCCGACCTCGACGACGAGCAGCTGCGCAAGGCCGCCCAGCTGCTGAATCTCGACGACCTCGCCGAGTCATCGGATATTCCGCAGTTCCTGGCGATCGCCCGCGAGGCGTCCAAGCGGGCCACCAACTTGGAGCCGTTCGACGTCCAGCTGCAGGGCGCGCTGCGGATGTTGGCCGGCGACGTCGTCGAGATGGCCACCGGTGAAGGCAAGACGCTGTCAGGCGCGATCGCGGCCGCCGGCTACGCGCTCGGCGGACGCCACGTCCACGTCATCACCATCAACGACTACCTGGCCCGCCGCGACGCTGAATGGATGGGACCGCTGATCGAGGCGCTCGGGTTGACGGTCGGCTGGATCACCGCCGACTCCACCCCCGAGCAGCGCCGCGAGGCCTACAAGTGCAACATCACCTACGCGTCGGTCAACGAGGTCGGCTTCGATGTGCTGCGCGATCAGCTGGTCACCGACGTCGAAGACCTGGTGTCGCCGAACCCCGATGTGGCGCTGATCGACGAGGCCGACTCGGTCCTTGTCGACGAGGCGTTGGTGCCGCTGGTCCTCGCGGGCACTACCCACCGCGAAACCCCGAAGGTGGAGATCATCCGGCTCGTCGGCGAATTGATCGCAGGCAAGGACTACGACACCGACGCCGACAACCGCAACGTCCACCTCACCGAGTCCGGCGCGCAGAAACTGGAAGCCAAGCTCGGCGGCATCGACCTGTATTCCGAGGAACACGTCGGCACCACCTTGACCGAGGTCAACGTCGCACTGCACGCGCACGTGCTGCTGCAGCGCGACGTGCACTACATCGTCCGCGACGACGCCGTGCACCTGATCAACGCCTCCCGCGGGCGCATCGCGCAGCTGCAGCGCTGGCCCGACGGGCTGCAGGCCGCCGTCGAGGCGAAGGAGGGCATCGACACCACCGAGACCGGTGAGGTGCTCGACACCATCACCGTCCAGGCGTTGATCAACCGATACCCGCGGGTGTGCGGTATGACGGGCACCGCGCTTGCGGCCGGCGAGCAGCTGCGCCAGTTCTACAAGCTCGGTGTCTCGCCAATTGCGCCGAATACTCCCAACATTCGCGAGGACGAGACCGACCGCGTATACATCACCGCGGCCGCCAAGATCGATGCGATCGTCGACCACATCAAGGAAGTGCACGAAACCCAGCAGCCCGTGTTGGTCGGTACCCACGACGTCGCCGAGTCCGAGGAGCTGCACGAGCGCCTGGTCAAGGCAGGCGTGCCGGCGGTCGTGCTGAACGCCAAGAACGACGAGGAAGAAGCCCGCGTCATCGCCGAGGCGGGCACGCTCGGCAGTGTCACCGTCTCGACGCAGATGGCGGGCCGCGGCACCGACATCCGGCTCGGCGGCTCTGACGAAGCCACCCATGACGAGGTCGCCGAACTCGGCGGGCTGCACGTCATCGGCACCGGCCGCCACCACACCGAACGGCTGGACAACCAGCTGCGCGGCCGCGCGGGCCGCCAGGGTGATCCCGGTTCATCGGTGTTCTTCGCCAGCTGGGAAGACGACGTCGTCGTCGCGCACCTCGAGCCCAACAAGCTGCCCATGGAGACCGACCCGGAAAAGGGCGACGGCCGCATCGTCAGCAACAAGGCCGCGACGCTGCTCGACCACGCGCAGCGCGTCGCCGAAGGCCGGATGCTCGACATCCACGCCAACAACTGGCGCTACAACCAGCTGATCGCCCAGCAGCGCGCGATCATCGTCGAACGCCGAGACACGTTGCTGCGCACCGCAACTGCCCGCGAGGAACTCGCCGAGCGCGCGCCCAAACGGTACGAGGACATCGTCGAGACGCTCGGCGAGGACAAGCTGGAGAAGATCTGCCGGCTGATCATGCTGTATCACCTGGACCGCGGCTGGGCCGACCATCTGGCCTACCTGGCCGACATCCGCGAGAGCATCCATCTGCGCGCACTGGGCAACCAGACCCCGATCGACGAGTTCCACCGGATGGCCGTCGACGCGTTCGCCTCGCTGGCCGCCGACGCGATCGAGGCGGCGCAGCAGACGTTCGAGACCGCGCAGTCCATCGAGGACGAGCCGGGCATCGACCTGTCAAAACTCGCGCGCCCGACGTCGACGTGGACGTACATGGTGCACGACAATCCGCTGGCAGACGAGACCATGTCGGCGCTGAGCCTGCCAGGGGTCTTCCGATAGGTTTAGCCCATGGCGGGCCCTGCTGGCGACGTGCGCAACCGGGTGCTGACGGTGCCCAATGCGCTGTCGGCGCTTCGCCTGGTACTGGTGCCGGTGTTCCTGTACCTGCTCCTGGTGGCTCACGCCACCGGATGGGCCACCGGGT
>Ga0068863_100001255_pt1 | contig 25283 bp, 27 predicted proteins | sample KBSSwiS62_FD_66596 | JGI IMG/M metagenome (GOLD analysis project Ga0068863, IMG submission 66596) | Switchgrass rhizosphere microbial communities from Kellogg Biological Station, Michigan, USA - KBS Switchgrass S6-2 | ecosystem: Host-associated > Plants > Roots > Rhizosphere > Soil ... | reverse complement strand
CGGACGCGCGGATCGACTTCAGATCGGCGCCGCGGTAGCTGCCCTCGGCCTCGAGGCGCCAGTTCGGCGTGAACTGGTAGCCGACGCGCCCGAACAGAGCCCAGCTGCTGTCCGACTTGATCCGCGCCGAGGTGCTCGGGGCCAGCACGGCGCCCTTCACCTTGACGCTTTCAGGCCAATGCCAGCCGAGATCACCGGCGACGTACCAGCCTTCGGCGAACGCAGGCGCGGCGGCGAAAACGGCGCACGCCGCTACGCCCGCCAGCAATGAACGTCTCATCTTGTGCCACTCCTCAGTACAAATCGTTGGCGACGAAGCTGCGCCAATCTGCCGCATACCAAGCTTGAGTGGAGAGCCTTGCCAAGTCGCCGCAGTCGAAAAACCCGCTTTCCGCGAACCACAGCCCAAGGTTGTTGCGCTCGCGACACAGGTTGCGGCGGTCCAGGACAATGGAGCGTCGGGAAGTCGACATCCGGCGCCGGGGCCTTCCCGCCCTTTGCGGCTTTGAACTCCGGGATAATCGACGCCACGACGACCAGAGCGGCCCGGACTGTCCGGGCGTTCCGCGATCCTAAGGCATGTTGTCGAGGGCGACCGCTCGGCTTTGGAACAGCCACTTCCCGTCCAGCCTGCGGTACTGGTCGAGATAGAAGCCCACCCCCTTCAGCTCGCTGACACGGTCGTGCGTGACGTAGTATTGAAAATAGCAGCCGCCCTCCCCACGGTCCCCGTCCAGGTCGAACCGGATGTTGGTGAAGACGTGTCGCGTCTGAGAGCCTTTCAGGGAAGCCGTGTTGGCGTCCGCCATCTTGATCAGCGCCTCACGCCCTGTGATCTTGGCCATCCCTGGCGCCACAAAGCTGCCGTCTGGCGTGAAGCAGGCGGCCCAGGTCAGGTTGTCGCCTTTGTCGGTGGCCCAGGCATAGCGCGAATAGAGCCGCCGGATCTCCTCGGCATCCTCAAGACTCGCGCCGCCTTGTTTCCGTTTGACCGACCCTTCGGCGAACGCAGGCGCGGCGGCGAAACCGGCGCAGGCCGCCAAGCCCGCCAGCAATGAACGTCTCATCATGTGCGATTCCTCCCTACGATCGTCGGCGACGAAGCGGCGCCAATCTGTCGTATACGCGTTCCGCCGGGCCTAAGCGGCCTGCGGCTTCAAAGCTCGCATCAGCTTGTCCTGATCGGTGGTGAAGACGTACTCACGCGTCTGCGAGATTTTCCCGTCCCGGAAGGTGAGAACGAAGACGTACCGCATCGCGGCGGTCTCGCCGGTCACGCGAATCCTGCGCGAGCCCTTGGCCTCTACGACGACGGTCTGGCGCTCAGTGTCGATCGTGAACTGGTTGAGCGTGTATTGGGTGCCGACGAACGCACCCTGCGTGCCCGCGAGGAAGGTCCGAAGGGCCTGGGTTCCGCTCAGCGAGATGGGATTGGGCGCAAACGGCATCTCGTAGGCCACATCCGGCGCGAACAGCGAGATGATGGCGTCGAGGTCCCGGACGCCCTGGTCGTCGACGGCCGCGTACGCGTCGAACATCTTGCGGGCGGCTTGTTCAAGCTCGCTGCGGCTCAGGCTCATAATGCGGTCTCCGACCTGGCTTGGGTTAGGATTGCCTTGGCGCGCGTGCGACGGGAAGCCCAGTTCGGACGCGAGCTCCCCTCCGACATGCCCGGCCCTAGGCCGCTGCGTGCACGGAGAGGCGCCGTAAGGGAAGCGATTTCAGCGATCTCAGCTGGGTGTGAGCGCGCTCGAGGTCCGTCGTGACAAGCTCGAGATCGCCAAGCCGCTGCACCGCGCGTTCGAGAGCGACGTTCGTCTCGAGCCGGGCGAGCCAGTTCCCCAGGCAGAGGTGGGCGCCGATCCCGAACCCCAGGTGGCGGTTGTTCTCACGCTGGATCAGGAACCGATCCGGGTCCTCGAAGCGCTCGGGATCGCGGTTGGCGGCGCGGAGCACGATCGCCACCTGCTCGCCGGCGCGGATCGTCTTGCCCTCGATCTCGACGTCTTCCGTCGCCACGCGGGGCTGACCGGAGGAGGCGGGATCGTAGCGGAGGGTTTCCTCCGTCACCTTGGCCGTCAGGTTGGGGTCGGCTCGCAGCAGCGCCAGTTGATCGGGGTTGCTCAGCAGGGCGAGCATCGCGTTTGAAATGAGATGGGCGGTGGTGTGATAGCCCGCGCCGGTCAGCTGCATCAGCATCGCGACGAGTTCGTCCTCGCTCAGGCGGTCGCCCGCCCGTTCCGCTTGGATCAGGCTGTCCATAAGGCGGTCCTGGGGCTTGGCCCTACGCTCTCGGATCAGCGCGCGGAAATAGTCGGCTTGTTCGGTGAACCCCTGCTGCGCTTTGCGGCGCGTTTCCTCGGGATTTTCGCCGGTGATGGTGTTGAACAGCGCCGACTGGTCGATCCAGGTGATGATCCGGCGCATGTCCTCCTGCGGAACCCCTAGGATTCCGCAGATCATCTGCTCGGGCAGCGGGTAGGCGAACTCGTGCAGGAAATCGAAGCTGTCGCGCGATTTCAGGCCGTCGACGATCCCGTCCACGATCTCTTCGACCATGCCGCGGAGCTTGGCGATCTCCGGAGCCGAGAAGGTCGGGGCGACCAGGTTGCGCAACCGCGCGTGCTGCGGATCGTCGGTGTGGAGCAGCCACAGCAGCTGCATCTCGGCGGCCTTCACCGCCTCCGGCGGGTCCCGGCCAGGCACCCCCAGCTCGGAGAACATCTGCTTCGCCGACACCGCACGGCTGAGGCCCGGATGGCGATAGGCGGCCTCCGCGGCTTTGAAGCCGGTGATGTACCACATGCCGTCCGGCCCCTGATGGACCGGGTCGATCTCACGGAGCCGTCGGAAGAGATCCGGCGGATCGGCGAACGTCCAGGGACGGGAAAGGTAATTGCCGAACTCCCGGCCGAGGGCTTCAAGGTCGTTGTCGCTCACGGCGTTCACGGGCTGTGTGTTTCCTCTTAGGCGCAATCTATTGTCGCGATCCCCGGCTGTCACGGATCCGGAGGAAAATTCGGATTTTCAACGCCCCCGTGTTCCAAAGGCCCGTGTTCCAAAGGCCGGCGCCCTGCGGTCCGTTCGCCAGCGGCAAGAGCGGGCCGACGCTCGCCGGCTCGCTCGATGGGCTTGGCGGCTTTGGGGCGAGCCTCAGGGTCGTCTAGGGCATGCTGTCCAGGGTCAGGGCCCGGTTTTGGAACAGCCACTTCCCGTCCAGCCGGCGAAACTGGTCGCGATAGACGCCCACCCCCTGCAGGGCGGAGACCCGGTCGCGCGTGATGTAGTACTGAAAATAACAGCCGCCCTCTCCGTGGTCCCCGTCCAGGTCGAACTGGATGTTGGTGAAGACGTGCCGCTGCTGGGCGCCGCCGAGGGAGGCTTTGTTGGCGTTCGCCACCTTGATCAGCGCCTCCCGCCCTACGGTCTTGGCCATTCCCGGAGCCTCAAAGCCGCCGTCCGGCGTGAAGCAGGCGGCCCAGGCCTCCGCCTCGGCGGTGTCGGTGGTCCAGGCATAGCGCGCATAGAGCCGCCGGATCTCCTCGCAGTCCTCAGGACGCACGACGCCCTCCCGTTTCCGTTCCCGTTTCATCGATGCTTGCAAAATGCGGCGCCCCCCGCAAGGCGCGTCGGCCCAGCCAGCCTTCGCTTGGAATGGTCAACCGCCGTCAATTGGGGCAACATCCCTCCCCTGCCGACAGGCTGCGCCGTGCTGGCTGTGGGTTTGGAGGCGCACTCGGAACGTGCGCCGTGGGTTCGCCAGATCGGCGAGGGTCTCAGCAAGCTTCTTATTTAGGCCGAGAAATATGCAATTACCAAAGATCGAGTATTTTGAAGATGTCACCCTAGATCCATTCAAGATGGATAGCTTTCTCTTCGGTGATGTCGAAGATATTTTTTCTATCTTTGAGAGGGAGCGCGCTGAAGGGGGCGGTGTTCATGCGCGCAGCATGCTGGAGATCCTCGGCGGCCCCATGCACAATGTTGTGCCTGGAATGCCGCAGTATTCAGCGATCAGCTTCAGCTCCGTTGAAACTATTCTAAGAAATCCAAGAATTTTCTCGAATAGGATAAGCAAAATTTTCTTGGGGGAGACTTGCGGCGACATCATCTCGGTGATGGATCCGCCAGAGCACACCTATCTGCGAAAGCAGATCGAACCCCTGTTCATGCCTAGCCAGATTCGGCAATGGGCCACCGACATCGTCGATCCTGCGATCAGCGATCTTATCGGCAAGTTTATCGACAAGGGCGAAGCCGAACTGATCGAACAGTTCGCCCTGCCTTATCCGTTTGAGATCATCTACCGGCAGCTGGAGATGCCTCCGGAAGACGCCCGTCTCTTCCATCGTCTCGCGGTGACGCTGACCTGGACCGGCGATGGCCATAAGTATGGCGTCGAGGCCGGGCAAAAGCTCGACAAATATTTCAAAGCGCTGCTCGCGCTGCGGCACGAACAGCCTGGCCAAGACCTCATCTCCTTATTGGACGGCCGCTCCGGCCGAGACCCCGAGATCCTGACGGACAAGTGCATCATCGATTTCTTGAAACTGCTGATCAATGCGGCGGGCGATACGACCTATCGCACCACCGGCTCGATGCTGATCGGTCTGCTCACAAATCCGGACCAACTCGAAGCCGTGCGCCAGGATCGCAGCTTGGCGCCGCGCGTGCTGGAGGAGGCGCTCCGCTGGAACGGTCCGTTCATCTCCTCCATTCGGGAGACGACCGAGGACACGGAGCTCGAGGGGGTCAAGATTCCCAAGGGGGCGTTTGTCCACGTCGGCTTGGCGGCCGCGAACAACGATCCGGCGCGTTTCGAGAATCCGCGGCAGTTCAACCTTTTCCGCGGCACGAAAAACCATATGGGTTTCGGAATGGGCCCGCATATGTGCGTCGGCCAGCATCTGGCCAGGCTGGAGATGACGCGGGCGCTGAACGCCATCCTCGACCGGCTTCCGAATCTGCGGCTGGACCCAAGCAAGCCGCCGCCAAAGGTCCGCGGAGCGACGATGCGGACCCCCAGCGGGCTCCATGTTCTGTTTGGATGACAGCTGTCCGCGCCTGTTTGCTCGGTGAGAAAACATGCAAATACCCAAAATAGAATATTTCGAGGATGTCACCTTAGATCCGTTCAAGATGGACAGCGTTCTCTTTGGTGACGTCGAGGATATTTTTCCGATCTTTCAGCGGGCGCAGGTCGAAGGCGGTGGCGTTCATGCGCGCAGCATGCTGGAAATCCTTGGCGGCCCGATGCACAACGTTGTCTCTGAAATGCCGCAGTATTCAGTGATTAGCTTTGGCGCCGTTGAAACTGTTCTGAGAAATCCAAAAATTTTCTCGAATAGGATAAACAAAGATTTTTTAGGAGCGACTTGCGGCGACATCACTCCGACGATGGATCCGCCAGCCCACACCTATCTGAGGAAGCAGATCGAGCCCCTGTTCATGCCCAGCCAAATTCGGCAGTGGGCCACCGACATCGTCGATCCTGTGATCAGCGATCTGATCGGCAAGTTTATCGACAAGGGCGAAGCCGAACTGATCGCGGAGTTCGCCCTGCCTTATCCGTTCGAGATCATCTACCGGCAGCTGGAGATGCCTCCGGAAGACGCCCGCCTCTTCCATCGGCTAGCGGTGACGCTGACCTGGACCGGCGATGGCTTGAAGTACGGCGTCGAGGCCGGGCGAAAGCTGGACAAATATTTCAAAGCGCTGCTCGCCTTGCGGCGCGAACAGCCTGGCGGAGATCTCGTCTCCCTATTGTCCGGCCGCCCCGGCCGAGACCCTGAGCTCCTACCGGACAAGAGCATCATCGATTTCTTGAAATTGCTCATCAATGCGGCGGGCGATACGACCTATCGCACCACCGGCTCGGTGCTGATCGGCCTGCTCACCAATCCGGACCAGCTCGAAGCCGTGCGCCAGGATCGCAGCTTGGTGCCGCGAGTGCTCGAAGAGGGGCTCCGCTGGAATGGTCCGTTCATCTCATCCTTTCGGGAGACCACCGAGGACACGGAGCTCGAAGGGGTCAAGATTCCCAAGGGGGCGTTTGTCTACGTCGGCTTGGTGGCCGCCAACAACGACCCGGCGCGTTTCGAGAATCCGCGGCAGTTCAACATCTTCCGCGGCACGAAAAACCATGTGGGCTTCGGAATGGGCCCGCACATGTGCCTTGGCCAGCATCTGGCCAGGCTTGAGATGACGCGGGCGCTGAACGCCATCCTCGACCGACTGCCGAATCTGCGGCTGGACCCAAGCAAGCCGCCGCCCAAGATCAGCGGAGCGACGATGCGGACCCCCAGCGGGCTCCATGTTCTGTTTGGGTGAGAGTCCCCAGGCCTTTTTGCGTCCCTCGCCCGAAGGGGGGAAAAAAGCCCGTGTTTTCAGGTGGGGGAATGGTGGACGCGGCTGGGATTGAACCAGCGACCCCTACGATGTCAACGTAGTGCTCTCCCGCTGAGCTACGCGTCCGAACCTGTCGTTCCGGGCCCAGGAGGGTCGGGAGCGGGGAGGGGCCGGATATACCGAGCGGACTTGCCGGGCGCAAGCTGGCTGGCGCATCGATTTCCCGGAGCGCGTAGGACATAGTCCCAGCGGCGCGAGGAAGGAGCCAGCCGATGTCGACGCCGGAATCCTGTGGCGGGTCCGCCGAGGATGCCGAGGGCTCGCCGCTGTGCCTCGCCTGCGGTCTCTGCTGCAACGGCGAGCTGTTCGAGAATACAGTGATCCTGCCGCACGAGTGCGCGGCCTTGGGCCTCGCCCCGACCCCGGCCTCGGATGTCGCGGAGCTTCCCCAGCCCTGTCGCTTCCACGCCGCAGGCGCGTGCGCCATCTACGCCCAGCGTCCGGACGCCTGCGATCGCTTCCGCTGCCGTCTGCTGAGCGCCGTCGTGGCGGGCCAGGAGACTCTCAGCCGGGCGCTTCGACTGGTGGCCGAATTCAAGGTCATCGTCGCGGAGCTGGGCGAACTCACGCCGCCTGGCCAGGACACAAGGTCCCGTCGCATGGAGTTGGAGACCGATTGGCGGGCCGCGACGCGGGGGCGGGACGCCACGGATGTCCAGCGCGCGATCGCCTTCCGGCTCGCGGACGCGCGCCGCAGCCTCATGGTCGAGACTTACTTCTCCGAAGCCAAAGACTGATCCGGCCGCCTCAGGCGGCGATCATCCTGTCCACCTCGTGGACGATCTCGCGCAGGTGGATCGGCTTGGAGAGCACCTTGGCGCCGGCCGGCGCGCTGTCGCCGGCGGCGAGCGCCACGGCGGCGAAGCCGGTGATGAACATGATCCGCAGGCCCGGATGGCGGGCCGCCGCCTGGCGCGCGACCTCGATCCCGTCCAGGCCCGGCATGACGATGTCGGTCAGCAGCAGATCCCAATCCTGGTCGAGGACCGCGGCGGCGGCGTCGCCGTCGGCGCAGGCGGTCACCTCATAGCCCGCCCGTTCCAACGCCCGCACGAGGAAGCCTCGCAGGGAGTCGTCGTCTTCGGCGAGCAGGATTCGGGGCATGGTGGGGAGATGGGGCCGGTGCGATGAGCGGAACGGCAAGCCTAACAGTTTAAGCGTAAAGGCGCGATGAACCCTTTGACCGCTTCGGACGCTGGGGTTCTATGGAGGCGATGAACGCCTGGGAGCCCTTCCCCGCCGATCCCGCGGCGTCGGCCGCAGCGGAGCGCGAGCTTGCGTTCGAGCTGCGCCGGGCCGCCCCCGAAGGCGCTCCGCCGCCGACGGCCCTGGTTTTCGCTTCCCCGCATTCGGGCCGTTTCTATCCGGAAGACATGATGTCGGCCGCGGCGCTCGACGCGCTTGCCATCCGCCGCTCGGAAGACGCGCTGGTCGACGACCTGATCGCCCAGGCGCCGGCGCTCGGGGCGGCGGTGATCGCGGCGCGCTACGCCCGCGCCTACATCGACGTCAACCGCGAGCCGTTCGAACTGGACCCGGCGATGTTCGCCGACGAGCTCCCGGACTTCGCTCGCGCGCGCACCGCCCGCGTGGCGGCCGGATTGGGCGCCATCGCCCGGGTGGTCTCCGAGGGGCAGGAGATCTATGCGCGCAAGCTCACCTTCGCCGAAGCGCGCGCGCGGATCGAGCGGGCCCACCGGCCCTACCACGCCGCCCTGGAGCGGCTGATCGGCGAAGCCCATGCGGCCCACGGCTACGCCATCCTGATCGACTGGCATTCGATGCCGTCGGCGGCGGCCCGGGCGGGCCGCGACCGGGCTTGCGACATCGTGCTGGGCGATCGCTTCGGGGCCGCGTGCGCGGGCGTGCTGACGAAGACGGTGGAGCGGGAGCTGGAGGCGCTGGGCTACCGGGTGGCCCGCAACTCGCCCTACGCCGGCGGCTACACCACCGAGCATTACGGCCGACCCGCGCGACGCGTTCATGCGCTGCAGATCGAGATCAACCGGGCGATCTATATGAATGAGGCGACGCTGGAGCCGACGCCCGGCGTCGAGGGGCTGAAGCGAGACCTGGAAGCGTTGACCTGCGCCTTGACGGGGGCCGACTGGAGCGTGCTCCAGACCAATTGAGCCCGCCCTTCGGGAAACTCCGCAGGCGCTATGCGCAAAAAAAAGCCGCGCCGTAAGGCGCGGCAGTTCGTTAGGGAGGAAACGCCCAGGAAGGGCAGAGACGTCAAGGACGCCTCACATCCCCTTTATAGGGTGCACCGCACAATTTCGCAAGCGAGAACGGAAAAAATTCCGACACCCCAGAGGCGGTGAAAACAAAATATCAATTAAATGAATGGTTTGGTTGGCGACGCTTTACTGTCGTCACGTTGCAGCGCACAATATGCGAGGTTCCGCGTGGCGATCGCTCGCCGTCGCCCTGCGCTGAAGTCGCCCCTGGCGGGGCGGCCCGGCCTCCCTTACAAGCCCCGTTCCTTTCGGCCGAGACCTTTTTTTCCATGTCGCTCCGCAACATCGCCATCATCGCCCACGTCGACCATGGCAAGACCACGCTGGTGGACCAGCTCCTCGCCCAGTCGGGCGTGTTCCGCGCCAACGAGGCGACGGTCGAGCGCGCCATGGACTCCAACGACCAGGAGCGCGAGCGGGGGATCACCATCCTGGCCAAGTGCACCTCGGTGCTGTGGAAGGGCGAGGCGGGCGAAACCCGGATCAACATCATCGACACCCCAGGCCACGCCGACTTCGGCGGCGAAGTCGAGCGGATCCTCGGCATGGTCGACGGCTGCCTGCTGTTGGTGGACGCCGAGGAAGGCGTCATGCCGCAGACCAAGTTCGTGCTCGGCAAGGCGCTGAAGCTGGGCCTGCGGCCGATCGTGGTGCTGAACAAGGCCGACCGCCCGCACGCCGAGCCGGATCGCGTGCTGAACGACGCCTTCGACCTGTTCGCCGCCATCGGCGCCACCGACGACCAGCTCGACTTCCCCCACCTCTACGCCTCGGGCAAGCAGGGCTGGGCGGTGGTCGACCTGGCCAAGGACGAGAAGAAGGACTTGGCGCCGCTCTTCGACATGATCGTCCGCCACGTGCCCCCGCCCGCCGCCGAGGCGCGCGCGGAAGCGCCCTTCCAGCTTCTGTCCGTGCTGATCGAGAGCGACCCGTTCCTGGGCCGGCTGCTCACCGGCCGCGTCGAAGCTGGCCGCATCGCGCCCGGCCAGCCGATCAAGGCCTTGGGCCGTGACGGCAAGGAGGTCGAACGCGGCCGGGTGACCAAGGTGCTGGCCTTCCGCGGCCTCAAGCGCCAGCCCATCGAGGCGGCCGAGGCCGGCGACATCGTCGCCATCGCGGGCCTGTCGAAGGCGACCGTCGCCGACACCCTCGCCGCTCTGGAGGTCGAGACCGCGCTTCCCGCCCAGCCGATCGACCCGCCGACCATCGCCGTCACCGTGTCGGTCAACGACAGCCCGTTGGCCGGCCGCGAGGGCGACAAGGTGCAGAGCCGCGTGATCCGCGACCGACTGCTGCGCGAGGCCGAATCCAACGTCGCCATCCGCGTCACCGAGACCAGCGAGAAGGACGCCTACGAGGTCGCCGGCCGCGGCGAACTGCAGCTGGGCGTGCTGATCGAAGGCATGCGGCGCGAAGGTTTCGAGGTCTCCATCAGCCGCCCGCGCGTGGTCTTCCAGACCGACGAGGAGACCGGCCAGCGGCTGGAGCCCATCGAAGAAGTGGTGATCGACGTCGACGACGACTTCACCGGCGTGGTCATCGAGAAGCTTTCGGCGCGCAAGGCCGAGTTGAAGGACATGGGGCCGTCCGGCGCCGGCAAGACCCGCATCACCCTGGAAGCCCCTTCGCGCGCGCTGATCGGCTACCAGGGCGAGTTCCTGACTGACACCCGCGGCTCAGGCGTGCTGAACCGGGTGTTCTCGCGCTACGAACCCTACAAGGGAGCGATCGAAGGCCGCCGCAACGGGGTGCTGGTCTCCAATTCCGACGGTGAGACGGCGGCCTATGCGCTGTGGAACCTGGAGGAACGGGGCGTGATGTTCGTCGGCTCCGGTGAAAAAACCTACCAGGGGATGATCATCGGCGAGAACAGCCGTTCGGACGACCTCGACGTCAATCCCATGAAGGCCAAGCAGCTGACCAACGTCCGGGCCTCGGGCAAGGACGAGGCGATCCGGCTGACGCCGCCCCGGCGGCTGACCCTCGAGCAGGCGATCGCCTACATCGAGGATGACGAGCTGGTTGAGGTCACGCCCAAGGCGATCCGCCTGCGCAAGCAGGTTCTCAATCCCTCCTTCCGCAAGAAGCGGGTGAAGGAAGACGCCTGATCGGCGTCGTCTCCCCCCGGACCGGGCGTCCGGATCAGGCTCGACGGGCGGTCAGGATCGGCACGGGCTTGGCCAGCATCTCGCCCTTCATGGCGCCTTCGCCCTTCCTCGGGTCGACGGGCATGACGAGGACCTGCTTCAGGATCTCCATGCCCTCGGTCACGCGGCCAAAGGCGGCGAAGCCGGGGGTCTTGGGGTCCTTCGGGTCGGCGTCGAGATAGGTCTGTTCGCCCAGACAGATGAACCAGTCCGCCTGGGCGGAGCCCGGCGCATGCCGACCCATGGAGATGGTCCCGTCCACGTGGCTGAGGCCGGTCTTCAGCGTGCTTTCATGGGCGATGGGCGGCAGCACCTTCTTGGGGTCGTTCTGCAGTCCGCCCTGCACCAAGCCGAAATCGTCGGCGGCGGAGCCCGGCGGCCGCGAGGCGCGATAGAAGCTCGCGCCGTCGTAGAGCCTGCGGTCGACATACTTCAGGAAGTTGGCGGCGGTGATCGGAGCCCGCTTGGCCTCCAGGCCGACGACGATGCGGCCGAGCGGCGTGGCGAGCGCGACCGGCGTGACGTCCGGTTCGGCGGCCGCCGCCGGTTTGGCGACCGCGAGCGCGGCGGCGAAGGCGAGGAGTTCCCGGCGGTTCATTCCGCCAGCCTACCGTCGTCAGCGCCAGAAATGGAAGGCGCGCCAGCCGGCGGCGATCGCCTCCGGGTCCAGGCCGAACGCCATCCCGACCTGCGCGGCGGAACGGAACAGCAGCGCGCCGAAGCCGGGGACGAAGAACAGCGCTAGGAACAGCAGGCCGAACGCCACCCCTTCGGCCTTGCGCAGGTGAGGGGCCAGGTGCGGCGGGAGCCAAGGGCGGAGCGCGTTGTAGCCGTCCAGTCCTGGGACCGGCAGCAGGTTGAGGATCAGCGCCATGGCCTGCAGGAAGGCCAGCACAGTGAGCGCCGGAAACAGGGCGCCCTCCGCCCCCAGGCCGCCCCAGATGCGCAGGCCGCTGGCCAGCAGGATCAGCAGGGTCAGGGTCGCGGCGGGGCCTGCGAGCGAAGCGGCCGTTCGCCAGGCGCGGCTGCGCATCAGGTCGTCGCGCAGATAGACCGCGCCGCCGGGAAAGCCGACGCCGCCCAGGGCCAGCGCCAGCAACGGCAGCACCAGGCTCACGCCCACGTCGCCGTACCGGCGCGGGTCGAACGCCAGGTAGCCCTTGCGCAGAACCGTGGTGTCGCCGCCCAGATAGGCGATGGCGGCGTGGGCGAATTCGTGGGCCATGACGCTCAGCACCCAGCCCAGCATGACGAAGGCGAAGGTGAGCGGCCCGGCCGCGTCGGGCGCGCGTTGCAGCGCTGCGCCCAGGATCAGCCAGCCGGCCAACAAGGCCGCCCCGAGGGCGTTGACCGGGCGGGGGGGATCGGCGGCCGGCGGCGTCTGTATCGTATCGGTCACGGCTGGAGGGTGGTCGCCGCCGTCGTTGCGGTCAATCGCTCGCCACAGAACCGGCCCACTCGGGCGCGAGAAGCAGGATGTTCGACGATCCGCTGATTCCGCGGAATCTTCCGATGGCCTAGGATGCGTCGCTGTCGAGCGCTTCACGCCTGTCGTCTCGCGGAGGGGGGCGAACCATGACCGAGAACGACAATCCCTACCGCCGCCCGACCGCCTATACGACGGCGACGCAGCGGTCCGAGCCAACTGGCTCAACCCCACCGCCGGAGCCGGCCGCACCGGCCACGCCCAAACCCGCGCCGAGGATGGCGCACTATGGCCCGATGGCCGCCGCGCTCGGCGCCCGCCGCACGCCAGAACCCGCGCCGCAAGCGCCGCCAGAGCCCGAGCCCAGGGTCGCGCAGCCGCCCGCCGCCGAGCCGGTGTTCGAGGTGTCCGAGGTGGAGGTGGTGGCGCGACGCCCCGAACCCCCGCCTGTGGACCCATCGCGTCCCTGGATACTCCCGACCCCCGCGGCCAGGACCCGTACAAGGTCGCGCGAAGGCCTGGTCCCCCTCATCGCCACGGTGGCGGTCTTGGCCCTGGGAGTCGCGGCTCTGGCCTGGCTGCTGCTCTCCCGTCCTGAGCCCGCGCCGGCCGCGCCCGCGACTCCAGTGGCGCCGGCGCCAGTGGCTGCGGCTCCGGAGACGTCGCCGACCGCGCCACCTCCGCCGCTTGCGGCCGAGCTTCGGCCTTCGCTGCCGTCCACGCCGGCGAAGCTCGCGCCGCGCACGCCTGCGCGGCCTCCACTGTCGGCGACGCCGGCGCCCGCCCCGCCGCAACTGCCGGCGATCCCGCCGGCCTCGGTTGCGCCCCCGCCGGCCGCGCCGCCCCCTGGCGACCCGTCGGCGCCGATCTCCACCCGCCGCTATTGACGAGGCCCAAGCGGGGCCTCGCGCATTAGACAGGAAGGATCGCGCGAGGCGGAGACGGGCATGCTGCTGAAGGACAAGGTCGCCATCGTCACCGGGGCGGCCAGCGGCATCGGCCTGGCGGTGGCCCAGCGGCTCGCGGCCGAAGGCGCCCGGGTGGTTCTGGCCGACCTCGACGCAGCCAAGGCCGCGACGGCGGCGCAGGGTTTGGCTTCGGCCGCCGCCGTCGGCTGCGACGTGTCTCGGCCGGACGCGGTGGAGGCCGCCTGCGCCTTCGCCGAGCGCACCTTCGGCGCCTTCGACGTGGTGGTGAACAACGCAGGCCTGATGACCTTCGCCCCGCTCGTCGATCTTGACGAGGCCGCGTGGGTCAAGGTGCTGGGCGTGGACCTGTTGGGCGCCTTCTACTTCACCAAGGCCCTGCTTCGGAGGGGAAGCGGCGGGGCGGTGGTCAACATCGCCAGCGTGCACGCCGTCGAGACCACGGCCAATGTCGCGCCCTATGCGGCGGCCAAGGCGGCGCTGCTGTCGCTGACGCGGTCCACCGCCATCGAAGGCAAGTCCGCCGGCGTGCGCGCCAATGCGATCCTGCCGGGCGCGATCGACACGCCGATGCTCTGGAGCAACCCCAACCTCAAATCGGGCGCGGAGGTTCTGGACCCCGCCGACGTCGGCAAGCCCGCCGACATCGCCGCCGCCGCCGCCTTCCTGGCCTCCGACGACGCGGCCTTCATCACCGGCGCCGCCCTCAATGTCGACGGGGGCCGCCTGGCCAAGCTTTGAGGCAGGGGGCGGCGTCGGCCTCCCGCCGGAGCGGCGGCTCATTTCATCGTGATGCCAGAATTCGCAGGGCCAGGCTTGATCGCATGGGCCTAGCCTTTAGGGTCGCGCCGACCGGGGCGAGGAAGCTTTGCCGACCGACGAACTCGTAGCCTTCGTGCGGGAGCACGTCCGTTCGGTATGGGCCGTCGAACTGCTGCTGCTGTTGCGCAGGGACCCGGCGCGGTGCTGGTCGCCGCCCGAGCTGGTGAGCGAACTGCGCGCCAGCACCAGCCTGGTGGCGGACAACCTGCGGCGCTTCGAGGCCAGCGGCCTGGTCGTCCCGGAGGAGGGGTGCTTCCGCTTCGCCCCGGCCAGCCCAGTCCTGGACGCGCTCTGCGCGGAGCTCGAAATGGCCTATCGCGAACGACCTGTGGCTGTGATCAACATGATCGCCCGGCCCGATCCGCTGCAGTCGTTGGCGGACGCGTTCCGGTTCAAGGGGAACGGCGCGTGACGCTGATCGCACCGACCGCGGTCTATCTGCTGTGCCTGGCGACCAGTTTCGTCTGCGCGCTGCTGCTGCTGCGCGCCTATCTGCGCTCGCGCGCACGGCTGCTGCTCTGGACGGCGCTCGGCTTTGTCTGCCTGGCGCTGAACAACCTGTTCCTGGTCGCCGACATGGTGATCTTCCCCGACGTCGACCTCTGGCTGCCGCGACCGCTGGCTGCGCTCGCGGCGATCGGCGTGTTGCTCTACGGCTTCGTCTGGGAGGCGGAGCGATGATCCCCCGCGACACGCTGGTCATCTTCGTGAGCGGGGCGGTGAGCGCTGGCTACATCGTAGCCGCCCTGTTTTTCCTGAAGTTCTGGCGCCGCACGCGGGATGGGCTGTTCGCCGCCTTCGCCGCCGCCTTCGTCCTGCTCGCCGCCAACCAGGCCGCCCCGGTGCTGTTCGGTATTCCCGACGAAGCGCTGGGCGGGGTCTATCTGCTTCGCCTCGCTGGCTTCCTGCTGATCATCCTGGCCGTGCTGCGCAAGAATTTCACTGGCCGCAGAGGGGATTAGAGCTTCACGAGGATGCTGGCGCGCACGCCGCGCCAGGCCGGGTCGTACTCGATCTTCGAGCGCAGGCTCTGGCCCATGGCGCGGATCAGCCGACCGCCAAGCCCCGTCCCCTCCGGCCCGGCGCCGTCGGCCAGGCCGCGGCCGTCGTCCTCGACCGTGAGGCGGAAGGCGCGCTCGCCCTCACGAGCCAGGCGCACGCGGATCTCGCCAGGATCGCCCGGCGCATAGGCGTATTTGTAGGCGTTGGTGATGAGCTCATTGACGATCACGCCAAGCGACACGGCCCGGTCGGTGTCGAGCCGGACCGGCTCGGCCTCCAGCAACAGGCGTCGCGCGCTCCCGGCGTTGTCCCAGCTTCCCTGCAGTTCCTTCAGCAGACCGTGCAGGTAGGCCTGCATCTCGACCGACTCGACGTCGTCGGAGGTGTAGAGCCGCCGGTGGACCTGGCCGATGGCGGCGATGCGTCGCTGAGTGTCCTCCAGGGCGGCGCGGGCCGCTTCGTCCTTCAGGGCGCCGGCCTGCAGATGCACGAAGGCCGAGACAAGCTGCAGGCTGTTGGCCACCCGGTGGTTCACCTCGCGCAGCAGCGCTTGCAGCCGCTGGTTCGAGGCCCGGGTCGCCTCCTCGGCCTCCGCCGCCAGCCGGCGTAGCCGCACCCTCGTCAACGCGCTCGAGAAGGCGCGCTCCAGAAGATCGAAGAACGCCTCGCCGGGCGTCTTGACGACATAGTCCGAGGCGCCGGCCTTCAGGGCCGCGACCGCCACCTTGGTCTCCTCCGAGCCGGTGACGTAGACGATGGGCGGAGGGTCCGCGCGGGCCAGCAGGGAGGTCAGGGTCTCGAACCCGCCCAGGCCCGGCATGTAGTGGTCCAGCGCGATGATGTCGAAGGCCTGGGCGGCCGACAGCGACAACCCCTCTTCTCCGCTGGCGGCGCAGACCACGTCATAGCCGCGCCGGCTCAACGCGCGCGAGACAAGCCGCCGCAGGCCCTCGTCGTCGTCGACGTAGAGCACTCGCCGGTTCGCTTCCTTCAAGGCGGATCGGCCCTAGGCACCTGGATCACTGAAAGGAACAGGCCCAGCTGCCGGATGGCGTCGGCGAAGCTGTCGTAGTTGACCGGCTTGGTGATGTAGACGTTGGCCCCCAGGTCGTAGCAGCGCTGGATCTCCGACCTGTCGTCCGTGGTCGTCAGCACCACGACGGGCGTGCGCCGCAGCGTTTCGCTGGACTTGATCTCGGCCAGGATATCGACGCCGTTCATGTCCGGCAGGTTGAGGTCCAGCAGCACCAGAGCGGGGCCCTCCTGGACCAGCCCGTCGCCGTGCAGATAGGCGAGCGCGGTCCCGCCGTCGGAGAAATGGCGGATGTCGTTCATGATGCCGGCGCGGCGGATGTTCCGCTCGATCAGGCGCGCGTGGCCCTCGTCGTCCTCGATCATGACGATCGTCACATGGCGAGAGTCGTTCAAGCGGCCTCTCCCTCTAAACTCAGGACACGCGGCAGTGAAACTCGGAAAGTCGCACCCCGGTCAAGGGCGGACTCGACACTCACAACTCCGCCCAGCCGGTAGCCCAGGGCCCGCACATGGGCCAGCCCGATGCCTTCGCCGGGCTGGTCCTGGACGCCGGCGCGGCGGAACAGGTCGAAGATCCGCTCATGATCCTTGCGGTCGATCCCGCGGCCGTTGTCGGCGACCTCGATAATCACCCGGTCGCCGCGCTGCGCGGCGCTGATCCGGATATGGCCGGCGCGGCCAGGGGCGAGGTACTTGAGCGCATTTTCCAGCAGGTTGGAGAGGATCTGCTCCAGCGCCAGACGGTCGCTCACCAAGGCGGGACCGTGCGAAGCCGCCTCAAGCGTCACGCCCAGCTCGTCGGCGCGATGCTTCAGCCCGCCTGTCAGCGCCGCGAACAGGGCGCCCAGGTCGATCGGCTCGGGCGTCAGGACGCGGCGGCCCTCGCGGGAAAGCCGCAGGATCGCATTGATCAACCGGTCCATCTTCTCGGTGGAGCTGCGGATGAAACGGATGGATTCCGGCAGGTCCGAGGTCACCGCCAGGCGCGCCTCGACGGACACCGCCCCCGGCGCGGCGGCCTCGGCCTGCTCCAGCAAGTCGCCGAGCGGTTTGGCCGCCGCCTCCAACTCGCTGGTGAAACCCATGATGTTGACCAGCGGCGAGCGCAGGTCGTGGGACACGATGTAGGCGAACCGCTGGATCTCCTCGTTGGCCCGGCGAAGCTCCGCGGTCTGCGTCTTCACCTCCTCCTCCAGGCCTTCGTTGAGGGCCTCCACGCGCGCTCGTGAGGCGGTCAGGTCGCGGAAGCTGCGGAAGATGACCCAAAGCGAGCCGACGCCGATCGCGACGGTCAGGGCGCCGGCGCAGACGATCAGCGCGACCAACTTCTCCACCGCGCCCAGGCGGGCCGCATCGCGCAGGACCAGCTTGCGCTGCTCCTCCTTGGTCATTTGCAAGGCGACGGTCCGCAGCTCGCGGGTGGCGAGCACCGCCGGGTCGGTGTCGAACGCGGCCGCGGCGGCGATCCGGTCGCGCACCGAGGCTTCCGCGGCGGCGACCTGCCGGGCCATGATCGCGCGGGCGGTTCGCAGCCGCTGCTGTTGCACGGTATTGTCGCGCGTCAGCTTTTCGATCCGGTCCATCACCGGCGGCAACGCCGCTCGGGTCTGTTCATACACCTCCAGGTAGCGCTTGTCGGGCGACAGCAGGTAGCCGCGCCGCGCGGTCTCCATCCGCTCGTTGAGGATGCGGAACTCGCTGATGGCGTCCTGCACCTGATAGGTGTGCGAGACCAGGGCGGTGAATTCGAGGTTCCGGCGCAGCAGGTTGACGCCAATCAGCCCGATCAACATCAGCGACAGGAAGCCGGCGATCACCGCGCCGATGATCAGGCGGTTGGCGAGCCTCTGGGTCATCCACATCACGACGTCCTCAGAGCAGCGCCGGCAGCAGCCACATCGCCGCCAGCGCCAAGATCACCAGCAGCAGGATCAGGCCGGCTCGGGGGCGTCCGCCCAGCAGGCGTTCCGAACGCGGTCGCGGGGGCGGGCGGCGACGCTGCAATTCGCGCGCCTTGCGGTAGCGGCGAAGGTCGGCGACACGCGGGTCTTCGGGGCGGCGGGGCATGCCGGCTCTCGCTCCCTCCGTCGAAGGTCAGGAAGCCAGCTTCTCCAGCTCGGCCTCGGCGATGTCCTCGTTGGAATAGACGTTCTGCACGTCGTCGTCGTCCTCGAGCGCCTCGATGAGCTTGAAGAGCGTCGCGACCGCGTCGCCCGAGAGTGGCGTCAGCGACTTGGGGCGCCAGACGACGCCGGTGGACTTCGGCTCCCCAAGAGCCGCCTCCAGCGCCTGGGCCACCTCCGAGAGCTGCTCGAAGGCGGTGTAGATGAGGTGGCCCTCGGCGTCGGAGGCGACGTCCTCCGCTCCCGCCTCGATGGCCGCGTCCATCACCTTGTCCTCCGATCCGGCTGTGGCCGGATAAGCGATCTCGCCGACGCGGTCGAACATGAAGGACACCGAGCCGGTTTCGCCCAGGTTGCCGCCGTTCTTCCCGAAGATGGAGCGCACGTTGGAGGCCGCGCGGTTGCGGTTGTCGGTGAGCACCTCGACGATCACCCCGACGCCGCCGGGGCCGAACCCCTCGTAGCGGATCTCCTCATAGGTCTCTGCGTCGCCGCCCAGCGCCTTCTTGATCGCCCGGTCGATCACGTCCTTGGACATGGACTCGGCCTTGGCGTTGGCGACCGCCAGGCGCAGGCGCGGGTTCATCGCCGGGTCGGGCATGCCGGTCTTGGCCGCCACCGTGATCTCGCGCGAGAGTTTGGAAAACAGCTTGGAGCGCGCCGCATCTTGGCGCCCCTTGCGGTGCATGATGTTCTTGAACTTGGAATGTCCGGCCATGTGTCCCGGCGGTGCGGTGAATGGATGCGACCCTGCTTCTACCCTTGCGGGGGGCTGTGCGGAACCCCCGCGCCGGGAGCGGGTTAGCGGCCATAGGCGAGGCGCGGTGAAGGTTAGGTCATGAACGAGCGAGTGCACGAGAATTTCGACGAGCTTCTCGCGGCCGAGCCGCGGGGCGAGCTGGTGCATTGGATGGAGGCCCGGCCGCTGAGCGTCGGCGCGGGCGGCCTGTCCTTGGCCGTGGCCGGGGCGTTCGCCGCCGGCCTGACGGTCGGCCTGCTCTTACTGGGCCTTTCGCAAGCCATCCGGCGGGAGCGGCGGATGAGCGTGCCCCTGGAACGCAAGCTGCGACGGTTGAGCTAGAGCTGTCTTTCGCTCTACGCCGCGCGGCCTTTCCAGGATCGGGCGAGGGTGCCGATGGCGAGGGGTATCCCGACCAGGCCCAGGAAGATCACCGGCAGCAGGTAGCGCATCTGGTCCGCGATGCTGACGACGGCGAAGGCGGCCAGGTAGACCAGTCCCGATGCGCCCACCGCCAGGGTCAGAAGCGCGGTCGGATCGCGGCCCTCGCGGCGCAGCGTCAGCGCGCCGGTCAGCGCCTCCAGCGACAGCAACCCAAGCCACAGCAAACCTGATCCCAGCGGTCCGGACCACAGCCACGCCGCCAGGGTCCCCAGGATGCGCGCCGACCCTGTGAGGCGCATCTGCGGCTCGTCCCACGGCCGCGGCAACCAGCCGGCGCTCAAGACCTGGTGAACCCGCGCGCAGCCGAGCCCCAGATGGCAGCCGAAATGGCGGGCGCGATGCGTGAGGTAGGCGACCGGATGACGCGCCGCGCCCGCCGCCCAGGCCTTCGCCAGCGCACTCCGTCCCTCCGCCGAGGTCATAAGCTGTTGGGCGGCCAGGCCGGTCGACTGGCAAGCGCCGCCTTGGAAGCCGTCCCACTCGTGGATCGAATAGCAGCGGCGCGCCTGGTCGACGAAGGCGGGAAACAGGCCGCGCGAGGCGTCCTCGCCGGCCCGCACCGTGATCCCCGCCAGGTCGTAGACCATCAGCGAATAGGCGAAATGCGCCTGGTCGGCCTTGAGCGGGCCATGATTCACCCGGTTCAGCACCGTCCGCCCCGCCAGGACGACGGCGGAGGCGATGACGAGGGTCGTCAGCAGCGGCCGCAGCCGCAAGCTGGCGGGGGGCCAGAAAAGCAGGGCCAGCGGCATGAGCGCGAACAAGGCGTTGTGGCGCGAGTCGAGGGCGAAAAGGAACGCCAGCGCCAGTCCCGCTCCGCTCAGGAGCGTCGTCCGAGCGCCCAGCAGGATACGCCGCGCGCCGGCGGCGGCCAGCAGGGCCAGCAGCGCCGTCAACCAGGCGTCCTTCTGGACATCGAAGAAGCCGAAGGTGAGGAGCGGCGCGGCGCAGAGCACCGAGATCGCTTGGCCGGCCGCCGTGCGGCCCGAAAGGATCAACGCGTCGCTCAGGCCCCACACGCCGACCATCCACACCAGCAGTTGGACCAGGAACATCGGGCCGGGGCCCGGCGCGACGTCGGCCAGCATGCCGAGCAGCGCCGATGTCCAGACGGAAGTGGCGTCGGTGAAATGGGTGTTCAGGCCCTGGCGGTATTGGCTGATCTCGTCGCCGGAGAAGCGCCCTGGGAACATGGCGAAGGCCAGGAATCCCAGCGCCAACGCCAGGAAGACGGCGTTCTGCGTCCGTATGCGGGAAACCGGGGACATGCGGCGGGACGTCCCTTTGCTCGCCAAGCGTGGCTTTTGGAACCATAGGGCCGGCGCCCGCGCAAGACGAGGGGGCAAGCCGCTGAATAAAACTACTATTGATTGAATATTGTAGCTTCACGACCCATGGGTGATTCAGGTGGACAGCCTGTGGCCTGCGGCCGATGTTGCGCCGAAGGGGACGATAAATGACGACGCGTGCGCTGGTGTTGGGCGGCGGCGGACCGGTCGGCCTGGCCTGGCAGGCCGGGCTCCTGGCCGGATTTGCGCGCGCCGGCCTCGATCTCAACCAGGCCGAAGAGGTTCTGGGCACCTCCGCCGGCGCCTTGGCGGGCGCCCGTCTGCGGCTGGCGCCGGACCCCGCTCGCCTGGCGGATCTGGAGCTTGCGACTCAGCCCGGAGCGGGCGAGGGCCTGCCCAAGGCCGGTCCGGATTTCAGGCGCGTCCGCGAGCTCATGACCGAGGCTCAGGGCGGCTCCCGCAACCCGGCCGAAGTGCGCCGTGAACTGGGAGCCTTGGCGCTCGCCCATCGCGGATGGCCGCCCGAGGCGTTCCTGGCCCTGGTGGCCCAGTCGCTGGGCGCGCCGTCCCCCGCCTGGCCGGCGCGAGCCTTCGCCTGCGCGGCGATCGACGTCGAGGACGGCGGCTTCCAACTCTGGGGCGGGGACGCCGGTCAGCCTTTGCTGCCCGCGGTGGCGGCGAGCTGTGCCCTGCCGGCGGTGTTCCCGCCGGTGGAGATCGGAGGGCGCCGCTACATGGATGGCGGCTTGCGGTCGATGACCAACGCCGATCTGGCGGGCGGCCACGAAGTGGTGGTGGTGGTGGCGGTGCAGGTCCCCGGCGCGTTGGAATATGCCCCGGGCCAGCTCGCCGACGAGGTGGAGGGCCTGAAGGCCGGTGGCTCCACCGTGGTGGTCATAACCCCGGACGAAGACGCCTGCGCGGCGATGGGGGACGATCTGCTCGATTTCGGCCGCAGCGCCGCTGTGGCTCAAGCTGGCCTCGCCCAGGCCGCCGCCCAGGCGGAGGTCCTGGGCCAGGTCTGGGGTTAGGCGGGACGGAGATGCTCGGAGATGCGGCGGCGCAGGAAATGCTGCCCCCGACGCGCCGCCCAATAAGGACCGCGGCCCAGGGTGACGGCGCGCCGCGCCCTCGAAAGCTTGAGCGCCCGCTGGTCTGAATTCTGCTTGACCGGGTCGGCGTAGTAGCCGGCGATCTTGTCCGCGCCCATGCCGCGCGATCCCAGCCATTGCGGCGCATGGACGGCGCAGAGCCGCTCGATGTCGCCCAGCAGCCGCCACACCCCGATCCCAGCCGCGGGACACGAGGTGCGGAACGCGTCGCCGACCACGACAACGCCGGGGCGGTCGTGGTGCTCGATCTCGGTCAGGCTTTGGACCCATCGGCTCGCCGGGCCCGAGATGTCGAAGTCGCCCAGCCAGTCGGCGAGGTCGGGCATGTCGCGCAGGAGGGCCGCCTTCGGGTCCGACCGGAACTCGCGGAAACGCCGGTCGGTCTCGTCCAGGAAGGTGAACAGGTTGGCCCGCAGCACCTCGCCGATGGGGAACAAGGTCAGGTAGTCCACCCGGTCGACGGGTCCACGGCCGTAGTAGGTCAGCGCTTCGCGCCGGAACCGCCCTCCGCCCGCCGGCGTCAGGTCGAAACCGTAGGTGACCGAATGCTTCGCCGAGGTGGTGCGGCGGCTGATCCCCGCCTTCTGGGCGATGGAATCCGCCAACCCTGTGGCGACGACGACGAGGCGGGCCGTGAGTTCCGGACCTTCGGCCAGCTTCACGCCCTGCAGCTCCGGTCCGGTCCGCAGGTCGACCACCGTGTCCGCGATGAAGCGCACGCTCTCCGGAAGCTGATCGCGGACCGCGCGCACGAGCGTGTCGTACCGCAGGCCATAATATTCCGAATGGGTGTGGTCGACGACCTTGCCGCCGCGGACGTTGACGACCGTATCGAACGCCGTGGCCTGCGCGGCGATCGCCGGAAACAGCTTCAGCCTGCGGAACGCGTCAGCCTGCTCGCCGCCGAACTTCTCCACCCGGAACTGTTGGGGGCACACCTCGTGGGGATCCACCAGCGCGACGTCGTAGCCTGCTCGCCCGAGCACGACCGCGGCGGCCGATCCGGCGAGGCCGCCCCCCACCACGACGACGTCGAACAGGCCCGCCGCCTGCGACAGGACACCGTCCACCGCCGACCGCAGCCTCGGCTCGTCGGCGTCGGCGGCGAGCAGGTCGCCCACGGCCTGGTCGTCGGGCGGGGACAGGCTATTCACCTCGGCCTCGGCCGTTCTCGATGTAGTAGCCGCCGTAGGTGCTGAAGTAATAGGCCAAGTCGCCGTATCCGTTCCGCATCTGCTCCTGCAGGTCGACCTGATTGAGCACCATGCCGCCCAGCGCGACATCGCTTCCCGATAAAAGCTGCAGCGCGGCCTGGATCGCCTGGTAGGGCGTGCTCCGCCACCGGGCGACCACGGCCGTGAAGTCGGCCTTCTGCGCCAGAACGCGAGAGTCGGCCACCGGCGCCAGCGGCGGGGTGTCGAGCACCACCAGGTCGTAGCGGCTGCGCAAGACGCCGAGCAGCCGGTCCATGGCGGGGGAGCCGAACACATCGGCCAGCGTCGGCGGCGCGTCGCCGAGCGGCAGGATGTCGGCGGAGGTCAGGCTATCGGGCACGATCGCCTGGCTGAGCAGGTTCGGGTTCTCCAGGAGTTCGAGAAGCCCAAGCTCGGGCGTGTGCGGCAGCAGGCGGGTCAGCGTCCGCCGGCGCAGGTCGCAATCCACCACGACCACGCGATGGCCCTGGAGGGCGGCGGCGCGCGCCAGGCAGACGGAGGTGGTCGTCTTGCCTTCGCCTGGCAAGGCGGAGGTCACCGCCACCACCTTCACGGCGGAGTCGCCGCCGTGCAGGATCGACGCCACCACGCTGCGGTAGGCCTCGGAGAATCCCGACAACGGGTGCTCGACGATATAGTCCGTGGGCGAGAGGCCGCGGCGCTTGGCGACCGAGTGCAACGAGGGGATAGCGCCTAGGTACCTGAGGCCGAAGCGCTTCTCGACGTCGGCCGCAGTGCCGACGCCCGACTCCGCCATCTGCGCCACGCCGACGGCGGCCAGCCCCGCCGCGGTCGCGAGCGCGAGCCCGAGCGACAGGTTCAGCGGCAGGTTCGGCGAGCTGGGCTTCAGCGGCGTCAGCGCGGCGGACACCAGCCGCGCGTCCGCCTCGGCCAGGCCCACCTGGGAGCTGGTTTCCTTGTAGCGCGCGAGATAACTCTCGTAGACCGCGCGCGAGGCCTGGGCGTTGCGCTCCAGTTCGCCGAGCTGCACCGAGGCGCGGTTGTTCGAGGCGAGTTGGCCCTTGGCGCCGCCGACCGTCGCCGCCACCGCCGCCGCGCGCTGTCGCGACACCTGAGCCTTGGCGTCCAGGTTCGAGATGATCCGGCCGATCTCCGCCTGGATCTGGCTGTCGTAATCCGCCAGCTCGTTCCGGGCCTTCTTCAGTTCCGGGTACTCTTCCTGGAAGTTCGTGCGCAGGGCCGCGACGCGACGGCTGACCTCGGCGCGTTGTTCGCGAAGCTTCTGGATGGTCGGCGAGTTGAGCGACTCGCCAACGTCGTCGCCGGTCGATCCGTGCGCGAGCTGGCGGCGCGCCGTATCCAGGCGGGCGGCGTCTTCCGCCACCGAGGTCTTCGCTTGGGCGAGCGACTGGTTGTAGCTGGAGAGCTCCTGCTCGGTGAGGGTCGTCCCCTCTGAACTCATGAGGTTGTTGGCGATCTTGAACTGCTGGACCGCGCTTTCGTCGGCGGTCACTTGGCGCCGCATGAGGTTGAGCTGGCCGCTGAGCCAGTCCGCCGCGTTCTGGGTGATCTTGACCTTATCGTCCACCTGCTGAGCCAGGTAGAGGCGGGCGAAGGTGTTGGCGATGGCGGCGGCCTTGGCCGGCTCGCGCGAGGTGAAGTTCACGTCCATCACATAGGTCAGCCCCGACCGACTGACGGTCAGGTGGTTGCGCACCCTCTCGACGGCGGCGTCGATCGCCTTGGCGTCGGTCTCCGGCCGCTTCCGCGGCTGGAACTCCGGATCATTCTGCAGGCGAAGCGCGCGCACCACGCTCTTGGCGAGCTGCGGTGACTTGAGGATCTCGACCTCCGTGTCGACGGCGCTGGAATCCGCCGGAAGGGCGGAGACCACATTGTCCGTCGTCGTGACCTTGGCGTTGCGCCGGCTGAGCATGACCTCGGCGGTGGCCTCGTATTGCGGCGGCGTCAGCAGGGTGAAGGCCGTCACGCACGCCATCACCGCGAGCGCGACCGCTACGAACAACTTCAGGCGCCGTCGGATGATGCTCAGTACGCTTCGGAGATCGGGGGCAATGACTTCCCCGGCCCGGAAGGGCTGTATTTCAATGGATACCGGCTCAGCTTTTGCAACTGAGACGCCTCGTCTACTGTTGTCAGTTCTGATTAATTTAGTTGTAGACACGGTATATATCCATTGTTAGTGTTCATCGCCATGACGAATACTGAGCAGCATATTTCTCGATCGCCGGACGAAGGGGGTTGGCGGCCGCCTGGCCCAGGGCCTCGCGTCTCGGAGGCCTTCCTCGGCGAAGGCGTCCCGCATCGACCCATCCCTGCCGGTCGCAGCGGCGCCGCGGCTCTGGGTTTCCTGGTGCTGGTCGATGTCGTGCTG
>Ga0068863_100001250_pt1 | contig 25328 bp, 22 predicted proteins | sample KBSSwiS62_FD_66596 | JGI IMG/M metagenome (GOLD analysis project Ga0068863, IMG submission 66596) | Switchgrass rhizosphere microbial communities from Kellogg Biological Station, Michigan, USA - KBS Switchgrass S6-2 | ecosystem: Host-associated > Plants > Roots > Rhizosphere > Soil ... | reverse complement strand
GCCGCGCCTGCAGCGCGGCGACCACGGTGTTGCGGTCGCGGTAGGCGCCGAGGGCGCGAAAGGCGTCGATCAGCGGCGTCTCCCAGGCCGGTCCGGCCGCAGGGCAGAGCGGCGCGAGCTCGCGCCAGGCAGTGCGGGCGCGGCGGATTCCCACCCGCAACTGGTGGATCGATTCGGCGGTCCGGTGGCCCTCGCCGATCTCGGTCGCGTTCGCCTGGACCTGGTCGAGGCAGGCCTTGAGCACGGCGCGAAAGATCGCGGCGCCGCTCATGCCGCGATCCAGCACCGGCGGCTTGGCCTTGACCGGCGGCCCCGCGGTTTCGCCGCGCGCCAGCCGGTCGCCGCGGGCCGCTTTCGAGAGCGTGCTCAGCCACAGCCCGTGCTCGCGAACGCCGTCCTTGCCGAAGGCGACGAGCGCTCCCGCCTCGCCGCCCTTGAGCTCGTATTCGACCTCGCACACCGGCGCCAGTCCGGTGCCGGCGTGGATCTCGCCGCGATCGAAGGCGACCTCGACCCGACCGCCGTGGGCGTCGATCTCGATCGTGCGGCGAGCGACGGTGCAGACGTGCACCGGCTCGAGCGTGGCCGACGCCGTGCCGCCTTCTGCCATGACCTCGCGCAGCCGCTTGCCCGCCGTCGTGCCGTCGTGCAGCGTCAGGTCGACGGGCGGCCCGCCGGGGCCCCAGCGGCCCGGCCGGAGGACGGTCTCCTCGAGGCGTTCGCCCAGGCCCTCGGCGGGCGCCTTGAGCGTCTGCTCCCAGAGCCCGGCACTGCGCCTGAGGCGCAGCGACAGACCGGCCTGGGCGAGGCGGTGGTCGGGGGTGTCGAAGTAGCGCGACTCGATCGTCTGGCGGCGCGCCTCTGCCCGGCGCAAGGCCGTGTCGATCGCGCCGGCGCGCGCCGGCGGGACGCCGAACTTGAGCTCGATTTCACTCATCGGGGCGAGCGGGACGCGCGGCGCGGCAGGCGGCCGCGCAACGCCGATCAGGCGAGTTGTGCGATCGCAGGATAGCCGGCATCCGCCTTCCAGCGATAGATCGGCGCCAGGAAGAAGAGTCGGCGTCCGCTGTAAGCTGCGACGACCTCGTTGCGAGCTATGGGAGCGGCGCCGGACTGCGGTAGAACTGCAGCCGGGGCTTTCACCACCCAACCGTCCGGAGTCTCCTCGATGAACGTTCGCTCGCTCGCCCTCGCCGCCGCCGCCCTGGCGGCCCTTTCCGGTCCCTCCCTCGCCGCCAACGACAAGATGGCGGACGACAAGATCGCCACCGATACCGAGAAGTGCTACGGCGTCGCCCTCGCCGGCAAGAACGACTGCGCCGCGGGCGCCGGCACCACCTGCGCCGGCACGTCGAAGGTCGACTACCAGGGCAATTCGTGGAAGGCCGTTCCCAAGGGCACCTGCACGACCATGAAGACGCCCAAGGGCAACGGCTCGCTCACGCCCAAGGCCTGAGCGGCCGTTCTCCGTCGAGCGCCGCGTGCACGCCCTGACGGCCGGGCTCGGCCTCAAGGCCGAGCACTTCCAGGAGGCGCTCTCCTGCCGCGCTCCCGGCCTGTGGTTCGAGGTTCATGCCGAGAATTATCGGGTCGCCGGCGGGCCGCGGCTGGCCTGGCTGGAGGCGGTCCGCGCCGCCCATCCGCTGTCGCTGCACGGCGTCTCGCTGTCGCTCGCCGGCGCCGAACCGCCGGATGCGGCGACGCTGGCCGGCCTCGCCGCGCTGGTGCGGCGGGTCGAGCCGACGCTGGTCTCCGAGCATCTCGCCTGGTCGCGGCGCGGCCCGCATTACCTGCCCGACCTGCTGCCCTTTCCGCGCAGCGACGAAGCGCTGGTCACGATCTGCGCCCACGTCGCCCAGGTGCAGGACGCGCTCGGCCGGCCGATCGCCCTGGAGAACCCGTCGCACTACCTGACGATCGAGGGCCACGCGTGGGGAGAGATCGACTTCCTCGCCGAGATCGCCCGCCGCACCGGCTGCAGCCTGCTGCTCGACATCAACAACGTTTACGTCAGCGCCCGCAACACCGGCCTGTCGGCCGAGGGCTACGTCGATGCTTTTCCCGCTGATCCAGTGGTCGAGATCCACCTCGCCGGCCATCGCGCCGACCCGCTGCTCGGCGAGCGTCTCCTGATCGATTCGCACGACGCGCCGGTCGCCCCGTCGGTCTGGGCGCTGTTCGAGCGCTTCGTCGCGCGCGCCGGGGCGCGGCCGACCCTGATCGAGCGCGATGCGGAGCTGCCGCAGTTCGCCGAGCTGCTCGCCGAGCGCGACCGGGCGCACGAGCGCCTCGCCGCGGTCGTCGCCGCCTCCTGAAGCGCGCCCGCATGCCGCCCGCTCCCACCCTCGACGAATTCCAGCGCGAGTTCGCCGCGGCCCTGTTCGGCGAAGCGACCTCGGCCGGCGCGCAGGCGCTCGCGGCGCAGCCGGGCTTCGCGGTCTATCGCAACACCGTGCTGCGCGGCTGCATCGACGCCCTGACCGACAACCATCCGACCGTCGCGACGCTGGTCGGCCGCGAGTGGTTCGACGCCGCGGCCGACCGGTTCGTCCGCACCCACCTGCCGCGCGACGGCCGCCTCGTCGCCTACGGGGAGGGCTTCGCCGAGTTCCTCGACGCCCTCGCGCCGGAAACCGAACTGGCCTACCTGGGCGGTGTCGCCCGGCTCGATCGGGCCTGGACCGAAGCCCATCTCGCGGCCGATGCGCCGGTGCTGGCGGCGGCGTCGCTCGCCGCCTTGTCGCCGAGGGAGCTGCTCGACACCGTGCTCGTGCCGCATCCGGCCGCGCGCTGGGTGACTTCCCCCGACCTGCCGATCTTCACCATCTGGCGCCGTCATCGCGAGCAGGCGGCGCTCGATGCCGAGCTCGACTGGCACGGCGAGGGCGGTCTCCTCACGCGTCCCGGGGCGGCCGTCGCCTGGCAGGCGCTGGAGAGCGGCGCGGCGACGTTTCTCGACGAGTGCGCGCAGGGCCGGCCGTTCGGCGTCGCCGCCGAGCGCGCGTTCCCGGCCGGATCCGCCGTCGGCATCGATGTCTGTCTGCCGGCGCTGGTCGCCGCCGGCGCCTTCACCCGACTGGAACTCCCACCGCCATGAGCACGAATCCGATCCGCCGCGGCTGGAACGCGGCGGCCGCGGGGCTGGAGCGCTGGATCGGGCTCGACCTCGTGCTGCTCGTCAGCCGGATCGGCATCGCCGCAGTCTTCTTCCAGTCGGGCCGGACCAAGGTCGAGGGCTGGCTGACGGTGACCGGCAATGCCGTCGGCCTGTTCCGCGACGAATACCGCCTGCCGCTCATCGACCCGAGGCTCGCGGCGCATGCGGCCGCCTACGCCGAGCATCTCTTTCCCCTGCTGCTGGCGCTCGGCCTTTGCACCCGCTTCGCCGCCCTGGCGCTGCTCGGCATGACGGCGGTGATCGAGATCTTCGTCTATCCCGATGCCTGGCCGACGCATCTCTCCTGGGCCGCGCCGCTGCTGCTCCTGGCCGCCCGGGGCGGCGGGCGCTTCTCCGTCGATCGTGCCCTGACCCTGCCCTGAGGTACAGGCGCGGGGACGCGCCGGTATCGGCACACTAGGGGTTCGACTCGAACGGGCTCCCTTTCATGACCTCTGCTCTTTCCCCCGCCACGCTCGGCCTGCATTCGGGCAGCGACGAACGCGAAACCGGCGCCCCCTTTGTCGCCGGCCCGGTGTTCGCCAGCGCCTTCCACCTGCCGGGCGACCAGGCCGGCGTGAAGTACCAGTACGGCCGCTTCGACAACCCCACCTGGGCGGCGCTCGAGGAAGCGATCGCCCGCCTCGAAGGCGGCCCGGCGCTGACCTTCGCCTCCGGCGTTGCCGCGACCGCCGCGGTGCTGACGCCTTTCGTCAAGCCCGGCGACACCATCGCCCTGCCGGACGACGGCTATTTCGCCACCCGCTCCTACGCCCAGACCTATCTCGCGCGCTGGGGCGTCACGGTCCGGTTGCTGCCGACGCCGCAGATGGAAAGCGCCGACCTTCGCGGCGTCAGGCTGGTGTTCATCGAGACGCCGAGCAACCCGAGCCTCGACGTCGTCGACATCGAGGCCCTGGCGGCGCGGGCGCATGCGGCCGGCGCCCTGCTCGCGGTCGACAACACCACCGCGACGGTGCTGAGCCAGACGCCCTTGACGCTCGGCGCCGATTTCTCGATGGCCTCCGACACCAAGGCGTTCAACGGCCACAGCGACGTCGTCTTCGGCCATGTCGCGGTGCGCGACCCGGAGCTGCTCGCGGGGGTGCGGCAATGGCGGACGCTGGTCGGCGCGATCCCCGGGCCGATGGAAGCCTGGCTGGTGCACCGCGGCCTGGCGACGCTCGACCTGCGGCTGGCGCGGCAATCGGCGAGCGCCCTCGCGGTCGCCGAGCTGCTGGCGCGGCACCGGGCGGTGTCGCTGGTCCGCTATCCCGGCCTGACGGACGATCCGTCGCACCCGGTGGCGCGGCGGCAGATGCGCTACTTCGGCGCGGTGGTCGGCTTCGAGCTCGCCGATGCCGAGGCGGCGCAACGCTTCCTCGGCTCCTGCCGGCTGCTGTTCGAGGCCACCAGCTTCGGCGGCGTGCACAGCTCGGCCGAGCGCCGGGTGCGCTGGGGCACCGACAAGGTCGGCGAAGGCTTCATCCGCCTGAGCGTCGGCGTCGAGGCGACCGTCGACATCGTCGAGGCCATCGGCAACGCGCTCGACCGGCTCTGACGAGGCCAGCATGGGCCGCTTCTTCACCCGTCGCCGGCTGCTTCGCATCGGCATCGCCATCGTCGTCCTGGCGGCGCTGTGGAGCTCGCTCGCGCTGATCGTGCCGGCTACCGTCAAGAGCCGGGTCGAGCGGATCTCGCTCGAGTCGCTGGGTCGGCGCATCACGGTCGGCGATGTCGCGTTCAACCCCTGGACGCTTGCGCTCCGGATCGACGACATGGCCATGGCGGGCGCGAGCGAGGGCGCTCCTCCCCAGGTGCAGATCCGGCAGCTGCGCAGCGCGGTCTCGGTGGCTTGGGTGTTCCGCCGCGCGCCCGTGCTCGACCGGCTCGAACTCGATGCGCCGGTGGTGCGCCTGACACGCCTGGCCGAGGGCAGCTACGACATCGATGACGTGCTGCGGCATATCGGGTCTTCGCCTGCGAAGGAAGGCGACGAACCGACGAAGTTCGCGCTGCACAACATCGTCGTTCACGATGGCAGCGCCGACTTCATCGACGTGCCGACCGGCGTGACGCACAAGGTGCGCGCGTTCGAGCTCGGCATCCCCTTCATCAGCTCGCTGCCTCCGGAGCGCGAGATCAATGTCGAGCCGCGGCTGGCCTTTACCCTCGACGGCAGCCGCTTCGATTCCGCTGCCGTGGCCACGCCATTCGGCGAACGCGGCGCCGGCACCGTGAAGATCAAGCTCGACCGCTTCGACGTCGGGCCGTGGCTCGGCTACGTGCCGAAGGGCTTGCCGGCGCGGCTGCAGTCCGGACTCGTGAGCGCCGACCTGGCGCTGGCGTTCGAGCAGCGGCCGAAGCTGTCGCTGCGCCTCACGGGCGACGTCGGCGTGGCCGACCTCAAGGTCGCCGATGCCGATGCGCGCGACCTGCTTCAGGTGGGCAGTGTGAAGGTGCGGATCGACGACCTGCGGCCGCTCGAGCGCACCGTCCGGCTGGGGCGGATCGAGGTCGACGCGCCGCATCTGCTCGGCGTGCGCAGCGCCGCGGGCAAGGTGAACCTGCTGCTCGCCGCCGAGACGCCGTCGGGCCGAGCCGTGCCCGTGGCGCGGGTGCCGCTGCCGACCACCGCGGCGAGTGCCGCAAGCGTGGCTCGGGCCTCGAGCGGCGCGGCGGCGTCGGCCGCGAGCGTCACCGCCGCAGCCGCGACGACCGCACCGGGCTGGAAGGCGAGCGTCGCCGCGCTGTCGATCCGTGCCGGGCAGCTCGACTGGCGCGACGCCACCACCTCGCCCGCCGCCGCGCTCGCCGTCCAGGACTTCCGCTTCGACGCCCAGGCGATCGCCTGGCCGCTCGACGCGCCGGTGGTCTTCAAGGGCGAGGGCGTCGTCGGCGCGGCCAAGGACCAGGGCAAGCTCGTGTTCTCCGGCCAGGGCAACGCCGCCGGCGCCAGCGTGAAGGTCGGGCTCGACGACCTGCCGCTGGCAGTGGCGCGGCCTTACGTGCAGGGCGTGCTCCGGCCGCCGCTCGCCGGCAGCCTGAGCACCGACTTCACGCTCGACTGGAAGCCCGGCGAGGGCGCGCCCCAGCTGCGCATCGATGCGCGGCGGATCGCGGTTGCCCGGCTGCTGCTCGGCGACGCCAAGACGCCCGAGTTCGCTGCGGAGCAGATCGAGCTGCTCGATGCGCGCGTCGACACTGCCGCGCGGAGCGCGGCGATCGGCAAGCTGGCGCTGCAGGCGCCGCGGCTGCGGCTCGACCGTGATACCGCGGGCCGCTGGAACGCCGCGGCCTGGCACGGCGGCGTCGCGCCGCCCTCGACCGCAGGCTCCGCGGCTGCGCCGCCGGTGATCAGGGTCGCTGCGCCCGCGCGAGCGTCGGCGCCCGCCGCCTCCGCGCCCGAAGCGTCCGCGTCCTGGCGCCTGACGCTCGGCACCCTGGCGATCGACAAGGCCCGAGCCAGCTTCACCGACCGCAGCCTCGCGGTGCCGGTCGCGCTCGACCTCCTCGAGCTTTCGCTGCAGGCGCAGAACTGGGCTCTCGACGGCGCCGAGGCGATGCCGTTCCAGATGCGAGCCCGTGTGGCGGTGCCGGCCGGGGCGAGCGGCCGGGCGGTGGGCGCCGGCGTCGTCGGCAGCGTCGATGCGCGGGGCGAGCTGAAGGGCAGCATCGCCGGCGTGCCGCAGAGCGCGAAGGCGACGCTGCTGCTCAAGGACCTGCCGCTGCACCTGCTCGATCCCTATCTCGACGCGCTGGTGCAGCTCGACGTGCAGAAGGCGCAGACCAGCTTCAAGGGCACGGCCGCATGGGAACGCACGCACGCTGGCGACCGCGTGGCGCTGCGCGGCGACGCCACCATCGACGACTTCCGCGCCGCCAGCCCGGTGGCAGCGGGAACCGTATCGCGCCGCGGCCTGGCCATGGTGCGGGAGGCCGGCAGCGGGCCGCCGCTCCTCAACTGGAAGTCGCTGTCGCTGCGCGGCATCGACCTCGCCCTCGCGCCCGGCGCGCGGCCACGGGTGACGATCGCCGAGACCGCGCTCAGCGATTTCTTCGCCCGCATCGTCCTCGACGAGCAAGGCCGGCTCAACCTGCAGGAAGTCGCGCGGCCCGGCGATGCCGCGTCCGCGCCGGGCGGGGCGAGCGCTGCCTCCGCTCCGGCCGCCGCGCCGGCGGCATCGAGTGCCGCCGTCGTCGTCGCGGCGGGCCCGGCGGCGTCCGCGCCGTTGCCGCTGGTCAACATGGGGCCGATCGCGGTCGTCAACGGCCGGGTCGCGTTCAACGACAACTTCGTCAAGCCGAACTACAGCGCCAACCTGAGCGAGCTGACCGGCCGCCTCGGGGCGTTCTCGTCCGATGCCCCGGCGTCCGGGCCGCCGCAGCTCGCCGACCTCGACCTGCGTGGCCGGGTCGAGGGCACGGCTTCCCTCGAGATCACGGGCAAGGTCAATCCGCTGGCCAAGCCGGTCGCGCTCGACGTCAAGGCCAAGGTGCGCGAGCTCGAGCTGCCGCCGCTTTCGCCTTACGCGATCAAGTACGCCGGCTACGGCATCGAGCGCGGCAAGCTGAGCGTCGATCTCGCATACCTCGTGCAGCCGGACGGCCAGCTGACCGCGAGCAACCGGATCGTCCTCAACCAGCTCGCCTTCGGCGACAAGGTCGAGGGCTCGACCGCCAGCCTGCCCGTCAAGCTCGCCGTGGCGCTGCTTGCCGACCGGAACGGCGTGATCGACGTCGACCTGCCGGTGAGCGGCTCGATCAACGATCCGCAGTTCTCGCTCTTCGGCGTGATCATGAAAGCGATCGGCAACCTCATCGTCAAGGTGGTGACCGCGCCGTTCGCGCTGCTCGCCTCGGCAGGCGGCGGCAGCAGCGAGAACTCGACGATCGGGTTCGCGCCCGGCACGGCGACGCTCACCCCCGAGGCACGGCAAAGCCTCGACAAGATCGCCCAGGCGCTGATCGACCGGCCGACGCTCACCCTCACGATCAGCGGCGAGAGCCGGCTGGAGAGCGAGCGCGAAGCCTGGAAGCGGGAGCGCCTGCAGCAGGCGGTCCGCTCGGAGAAGCGTCGCCGGGCGATTGCCGGCGGCGCCAACCCCAGCGCCGAGATCACGGTCGAGGCGGCGGAGTATCCGGCGCTGCTGAAGGAGGTCTACAAGCGCGCCGACATCGTCAAGCCGAAGAACGCGATCGGCCTGGCGCAGGACCTGCCGCCGGCCGAGATGGAGGCGCTGCTGCTCGCCAGCATCGTCGTCGCCGACGATGCGATGCAGCAGCTGGCGGTGCGCCGCGCCGTGGTCGTGCGCGACTACCTCGCGACCCGGGAGCTGGCGAGCAGCCGCCTCTTCCTCGGCGCGCCCAAGGTCACGCCGGGCAGCGACGATGCCGGCTGGACGCCGCGTGTCGACCTGAAGCTGACCGTCGCCTAGGTTGGCGGCTCATACTTCCATCTTCCCTTGCAGGAGGCGGCATGGCCATCGAACTCACTCCGGACGAGCTGATATGGCTGCGCGCGAGCCTGCGCGGAAAGACGCCCATGATCACCAAGGTCGTCGCCGGTTCCCTGGTGGCGAAGGGTCTCATGACCTCCGCAGTCGGCGGCCCGGTGCTCAATGACGCCGGCAAGGAATGGCTGATGGACAACGGCTACGTGTGGGTCCCACGAACCTGACGCGATTCAGCCCTGGGCCGGCACCAGCCGGCCGCGCACCGCGGCGCTGAGCGAATCGACGGCGAAGACCAGGACGAACATGGCGATCAGCAGGGTCGCCGCCTGTGCCTGCTGGAAGATCGAGAGATGGAAGTACAGCATCTGGCCCAGCCCGCCGGCGCCGACGAAGCCGAGCACGGCCGCCATGCGGATGTTCATCTCGAGCCGATAGAGGGCGTAGGCGACGCCCTGCGCCGTGACCAGCGGCAGCGCCGCATAGGCGAAGGCCGAGACCGCGCCGCTGCCGGCCTCGCGCAGCGATCGTTCGGGGGCGGCCGGCAGGTTCTCAAGGCTTTCGGCATAGAGCCGGCCGAGCACGCCGGTGGTGTGCAGCGCCAGCGCCAGCGTGCCGGCAAAGGGGCCGAGGCCGGCCGCGAGCACCATCAGCGCCGCCCACACCAGCTCCGGGACGCTGCGCAGCATGTTGAGTGCGAGCCGTGCCGCGAGCCGCGGTGCAAGGCCGAAGCGGCCGGCCGCGGGCAGGGCCAGGATGCTCGCCGCGCCGACCGCGAGCAGGGTGCCGACGGCGGCGACGGCGAAGGTCTGCAGCGCGCCCCAGGCGGCCTTGGCGACGAAGGCGGGCGAGAGGTCGGGCGGAAAGAACTCGGCCACGAACCGGGCCATCAGCCGCATCGATTCGCCGCTGAAGAGCTGCCGCCAGTCGACCGCCAAGTAGGCGAAGCTGGCGACGACGGCCGAAACAAGCGCGATGGCCAGCGCGACGCAAGCCCAGCACGGGCCGTAGGCACGGGTCGCTCCAGGCGAGGTTGTTGTCGCGCTCATGCCAATACCCTGCGGATCACCGCGCTCGCCGCGTCGGCGAGGACGACGAGCAGCAAGAAGGTGAGCAGGATCGTGCTCGCCTCGCCGCCGTTGAGCATCTTCATCGACTGGTCCATCAGCTGGCCGAGGCCGCCGGCGCCGACGAAGCCCATCACCACCGAGGCGCGCACCGCGCATTCCCAGCGATAGACGGTGTACGAGGCGAGCTCCTGCGCGGTGCTCGGCACGAGCGCGTAGAACAGGGCGCCGAGGCGGCCGCTGCCGGCTTCGAGCAGGGCCCGGGCCGAGCGGGTGTCGCCCGATTCGAGGATCTCGGTGTAGACCTTGCCGAGCATGCCGCCGTAGGTGACGGCGAGCGCGAGCACGCCGGCGCCGGGGCCGAGGCCGAGGGCGCGGACGAAGATCAGCGCCCACACCACCTCGGGGATCGCGCGCAGCCCGGTCAGCAGCGCGCGCGTGCCGGCGCGCAGGGCGGCGCTGCGGCGCCGGCCCGGCCCCGGGCCGATGCGCGAGACCGCCAGGGCGCGGCAGGCCAGCACCGCCAGCGGCGCCGCGACCAGGAAGGCGAGGGCGATGCCGGCAGTGGCGATCGCCAGGGTCTCGAGCGTCGCCTTGGCGAGCAGGGGGAGGAAGTCGGGTGCCGTCGAAGGCGGCAGGAAGCCGCGCAGGAAGTCGGCCATCACCTGCAGGTGGCCGGTTTCGAAGAGGGCCGCCGGCCGGAACTCGGCGAGCACGAGCAGCGGCCAGAGGACGACGATGGCGGCGACGAGCGCCCCGAGCCGGCCGCGCGCCGCCGGGTCGCGCAGCGGCGCCGCGAGCGGCGCGGTCGAGCCGAGCGACGCGCTCACGCCGCCCCGCTCACTGGCAGCCGGGGCGACGCAGCACCAGCACGTTCGGGCCGCGCTCGGACGCCTGCGCCTCCACGCCCTGGACCGGCAGGGTCCGGCCTTCGGTGGCGTAGAGCTCGTGCAGCATCGCCGTGGTGACCGCGGCGGTCGGGCGATCGAACACGACCTCGCCGCCCTTCATGCCGATCAGGCGCGGAAACCATTTCAGCGCCAGGTCGACGGCGTGCAGCGAAGCGATCAGGGTCGCGCCGTTCGCCTCGCTCGCCGCCACGAGGGCGCCCACGGCCTCGTCGGCGAGGGTCGGGTCGAGCGCCGAGACCGGCTCGTCGGCGAGGATCAGGTCGGGCCGCTGGTACAGCACCCGGGCGATGCCGACGCGCTGCAGCTGGCCGCCCGAGAGGCGATCGCAGCGGTCGAAGACGCGGTCGCCGAGGTCGAGGCGGGCCAGGGCCTCGCGGGCGCCGGCCGCGTCGCCCGGCAGCAGCAGCGAGGCGAGCGCCTTCCAGGTCGGCCAGGTGCCGAGCCGGCCGGCGAGCACGGCGGTGACGACGCGCAGTCGCGGCGGAATCGGCGGGTTCTGATGCACCACGCCGATCCGGGCGCGCAAGGCGCGCAGCGCGCCCGTGCCCACCTGCCAGGGGTCGACGCCGAGCACGTCGACCCGGCCGCCGGTCGGGCGGAGCGCCGTGCCGAGGACGCGGATCAGCGTCGTCTTGCCCGCCCCCGACGGGCCGACCACGGCCGCGCGCGCGCCCGAGGCGAGCGAGAGCGAGACGTGGTGCAGGGCACGATGGCCGTTCGGATGAACGAGGCCGGCGCCGTCGAGCGAAAGGCTCATGGCCGGGTCGGCTCGGCTACTTGAGCAGGCCCGCCGATTTCGCGGCCGCCTCGATGCCGTCGTAGTTCGAGCTCTGCGTCGGGATGAACTTCGAGGCCCGCTGCAGGTCCATGATCTCCTTCATCTCCGGCCGGGCGGGATCGAGCTGGAGGAAGGCCTCGGTGATCTTCTTCGTCAGCGCAGGATCGAGCCCGGGGCGCACCGTCCAGTTGTAGTCGAAGTAGGGCGGCGTCACCGCCAGCACGCGCACCTTGGCGGCGTTCGCGTTGTTGCTTTCAATCAGCTTGTCGAGCACGGAGGCGTTGAGCACGCCGGCCTCGGCCCGGCCGGCGGCGACGAAGGCGACGGTCGCGTCGTGCGCGCCGGAGAACGCCACCGACTTGAAGTCGCGCTCGGGGTCGATGCCCGCCTGCTGCAGGAAGTAGCGCGGCATCAGGCTGCCCGAGGTCGACGACGGCGCGCCGAAGGCGAAGGTCTTGCCCTTGAGATCGGCGAGCGTCTGCGCCGTGCTCGCGATCGGGACGATGAAGCGGCTGGTGAACTTCGCGTCCTCGGCGCGCTGCACGATCGGCACCGCGCCGCCGCCGGTACGCACCTTGGCCTGCACGTAGGTGAAGCCGCCGAGCCAGGCGAGGTCGAGCTTGTTGGTGGCCAGGCCTTCGACCACGGCCGCGTAGTCGGTCACCGGAATGAACAACACTTCCTGTCCGGTCTCCTTCTTCAGGTACTCGCCGAGCGGCCGGAACTTGCGCTGCAGCTCGGTCGGCGATTCGTCGGGGATCGCGGAGACGCGCAGCACGCCGGGCACCTGGGCCCCGGCGGAGGGCAGGAAGGCGAACTGCACGAAGAGCGCGGCGGCGGCGAGGAAGGGGCGAAGGATCGGCATGGCGTGGTTCCGGTCTCAGGTTGGAAGGGCGGCGGTGCGGAATCCCGCGAACACATCGCTGCGCTCCGGCGTGAAGAAATTTCGGTAGGCCGGATGATGCAGCCGCGGCTGCGTGGCGAACGAGCCGCCGCGCAACTCGCGATGATCGCCGAACCACGGCCGCGAGTAGTCGGTGTAAGGCCCCGCGGCAAACCCGGGGTAGGCGAGGAACGGGTCGGCGGTCCATTCCCAGACGCTGCCGCCCCAGTGCAGGCGCGGGTCGCGGGCGGCGCACTCCCATTCGGCGGCGCCCGGCAGGCGGCGCTTCGCCCAGCGGCAGTACGCCTCGGCCTCCCAGGCGTTGACATGGACCACCGGCGCGTCGAGCGCGAGCGGCTGCCAGCGATCGAACCAGCGCGCCTGCCAGCCGCCCTCGCCGGCGCGGCGCCAGCGCTGCGGATGCGCGATGTCCTGCTGCTGCCGCCAGGAGCCGGCCGGACCGGGCCAGAACGCGGCGTTCGCGTAGCCCTCGTCCTCGACGAAGCGCAGGAACGCGCCGTTCGTCACCGGCGCGGCGTCGATCTCGAAGGCCGCCAGCCGCACCCGGCAGCCGGGCAGCTCGTTGTCGAACGAGAAGCCGGGCGTCGTCGGCGCGCGGCCGACGACGAGCGCGCCGCCGGCGATCTGGAGCGGCGGACCGCCGGGCAGGACCGGCATCGCTTCGAGGCCGGCGGGGGCGGGCCGGGCCAACGTCGCTCGCGACCAGGCGAACGCCTCGCCGTGCATGTCCTCGTGAAACAGCGCAAGCCGGTGGAAGTAGTGCGCGGCGTCGTCTTCGGGGTCGCCCGGCAGCACCGCGAGACAGGCAGCGAGCTGCGCCGCCAGGGTCGAAGCCAGCTCCGCGCGGCCGGGCAAGGGCGCGGTCCAGCGGTCGGCATGGGCCAGGCGGGCCGAATCGAAGATCGCATCCGGGCCGGCGATCCGGGCCGGCCGGCCGGCGTCGACGAAGCCGGCGGGGCCGAGCCTGTGCGGCCCGCGCAGGATCCAGAACTCGGCGAACCAGGCGAGATGGCCCAGTTCCCAGGCGATCGGATTCAACCCGGTGCGCTGCGGCACCGACCAATCGTCGCTGTCGAAGGCGAAGCGCAGCGTCGTCACCCGGCTGTCGCGCAGGGCCGCGGCGAGGCCCTCGCCGGCCAGGCGGCGGGCGTCAGCCGCCACGATCGCCTCCGCCGCATGCCATCATGTTCCGATGGCTGCACCGAACGTGCCCGAGCCGCGGGTCTGCATCGTCTCGCCGGCCGCGGCCGGGGCCAACAACGGCAACTGGCACACGGCGGCGCGCTGGCAGCGCTTCCTGGCGCCGGTCGCGACCGTGCGCATCCAGGGCCCGGCCGACGACCCGGACGAGGTCGACCTGCTGATCGCCCTGCATGCGCGCCGCTCGGCCGATGTCGTCAGCCATTGGCGCGAAGCGCGCCCGGCCGCGCCGCTGGCCCTGGTGCTGACCGGCACCGACCTCTATCGCGATCTCGACCATGACCCGCGCGCCCGGCATTCGCTGGAGTGTGCCAGCCGGGTGGTGGTGCTGCAGGAGCAGGGACTCGCCCGGCTCGATGCGGCGACCCGCGCCAAGGCGGTGGTGATCGTGCAGTCGGCGAGCGCGGTCAGGGCGGCGCGCTCGGCTGGCGATCCCGAGTTCGTCGCCGTCGGCCACCTGCGCGCGGAGAAGGACCCCGAGACGCTGATGCGCGCCGCCCGACTGCTGGCGGCGGAGGGAAATGCGCCGACTCTCGCCCACATCGGCGCGCCGCTCGACGAGGGGCTCGGCGACGCCGCCCGCGCGACCGCCGCGGCCTGCCCGGCCTATCGCTGGCTCGGCGGGCTTTCCCATGCCGCCGCCCGACGGGCGATCGCGAGGTCTTGCGCGCTCGTCCACCCGAGCGTCATGGAGGGCGGCGCCAACGTCGTGATCGAGGCGGTGCGCTCGGGCGTGCCGGTGCTGGCCAGCCGGATCGACGGCAATGTCGGCCTGCTCGGCGCCGACTACGACGGCTTCTTTCCGGTCGGCGACGCTGCCGCGCTGGCGACGCTGATGCGCCGCTTCATCGCCGACACCGCGTTCGCCGCCGGCCTGAGGGCGCAATGCGCGCGGCGCGAGCCGCTGTTCCGGCCGGCGTGCGAGCGGCGCGCGGTGCGCGACCTGGTCTTCGGCCTGCTGGCAGCGCGGTCGCCGGCGCGCTGAGACAATCGGCCTCCGCTTCCGGACCCATCGCCATGAGCCTCGAACCCTCGACCGAATGCGCCCTCCCGGGCGCCGCGCCGCTGCGCCTCACCAGCTTCTCCCACGGCGGCGGCTGCGGCTGCAAGATCGCCCCGGGCGTGCTCTCCGAGATCCTGCGCTCCAGCGTCGGCGGCATCGTGCCCAAGGAGCTGATGGTCGGCATCGAGACCGCGGACGATGCCGCGGTCTACCGCCTCAACGACGAGCAGGCGCTGATCGCCACCACCGATTTCTTCATGCCGATCGTCGACGACCCGTACGACTTCGGCCGGATCGCCGCCACCAACGCGATCAGCGACGTCTACGCCATGGGCGGCAAGCCGATCATGGCGCTGGCGCTGGTGGCGATGCCGATCGACAAGCTCACGGTCGAGCAGATCGGCGCGGTGATCCGCGGCGGCGAGGCGGTCTGCCGCGAGGCCGGCATCCCGATCGCCGGCGGCCACACCATCGATTCGGTGGAGCCGATCTACGGCCTGGTGGTGATGGGCCTGGTTCACCCCGACAAGGTGCGGCGCAATGCCGACGCGAAGGCGGGCGACGTGCTCGTGCTCGGCAAGCCGATCGGCGTCGGCGTGCTGTCGGCGGCACTGAAGAAGAACGCGCTCGATCCGGCCGGCTACGCCCGCTTGATCGCCACCACCACCCGCCTCAACACCCCCGGCATCGCCCTGGCCGCGATGCCCGGCGTGCATGCGATCACCGACGTCACCGGCTTCGGCCTCGCCGGCCATGCGCTCGAGATGGCGCGAGGCGCGAAGCTCGGCGTGACGATCGACTGGGGCAAGGTGCCGCTGCTCGACGGCGTGGCGCAGATGGCGGGCGACGGCTTCGTCACCGGCGCCTCGGGCCGCAACTGGGCCGGCTACGGCGCCGAGGTCGCGCTCGACCCGGCCTTGCCGGCGGTCGCGCGTGACCTGCTCACCGATCCGCAGACCTCGGGCGGCCTCCTGGTGAGCTGCGATCCGGGCTCGGTGAGCGAGGTGCTGGCCGCGTTCCGTGCCGAGGGGTTCGACGCGGCCGCGGTGGTCGGCGCGGTCGACGCCGGCGGCAGCGGGCTGCGCATCCGGGCCTGATCCGGCCGCGGGTCAACGCCACCCGGACCGGACCCGAGGGCCGCGCTCAGGCCGCGGTTTCTTCGGCGGGCGCGGCGCGGCCGGTGACGGCCGCGGTGGCGAAGAGCATCGGCCGCGGCGGCAAGGGTGCCGTGGCCGCGACCGCCACCTTCTCGTCCAGCAGGCGCCGCAGTGCTGGCGCGGCGACGCCGGTACCGGCCTCGGCGCGGTCGGCGATCTCCGCCGCCAGGATGCGCATCAGCTGCGTGGAATGGCGGATCCGCTCGCGGAAGCCGGAGTCGTCGAGAGGGTCGAGCAGGCTCCTGTTGAGCGTGGCGAACCAGGGCAGCGAGGCCTGGTCGAGCATCGCCGCCGGGTTGGGCACGGCGTCGAGCGGCCGCGCCGCCGACCAGTTGCGCAGCAGCGCCTGCACTTCGCGATTGAGCGCCTGGCAATGCGCCAGCTCGGCCTTCAGGTCCGCAAACGCGGCCAGGTCGGCGAGCCGACGCTGGAAGAAGAACTGCGACAGGATGCCCCAGTAGTAGGTGTAGTCCCAGATCACCTTGACCGGCAGCACCTCGGGGTCGCCGAAGATCGCGTACTGGTCGGTGTAGAGGGCGAGCGTGCTCTCGTAGAACGAGTGGAAGATCTGGTCGTAGATCTGCGCATGCGCATCGAGCGGCCGGCCGGCGCGGTCACGCTCCACCAGCTCGCAGATGTAGGTGTTGGCGATGGCGATGAAGTCGCTGCCAGGCGAATAGAACGGGTCGAGGAACAGGCCCGCCTCGCCGGTGAGGGCCCAGCGCTGGCCGGAGAAGACCTGCTTGCAGCCGTAGGAGAAGTCGCGGAAGAAGGCGAAGTCCATCAGCCGATGGCGCTTGCCGTCGAGGGCGTCGAACACGCTCGGCTGGTATTTCTCGAGCCAGGCCATCGCCTTCTCGAAGCTGTTCATGGTCGAGAGCGGATGCAGCTTCGCGTCGGCGACGATGCCCACCGAATGCGAGCCCGAGGAGAGCGGGATCAGCCAGACCCAGTAGCCGGCGCCGACCATGTGGTTGGTCGAGAGCCAGCGCGCCTGCGGCTCGCAGCGCGCCCGCCAGGCCGCGTCGTCCGGCCAGTCGTCGATCGCGATCCGGTCCTGCATCCGGAACCAGACGGCATTGGCGTCGTGGGCATTCGCCTCGGCGAGGCCGAGCTTTCGCTTCAGCAGCCCGGCGCGGCCGCAGGCGTCGACGACCCAGCGTGCCTGGGTGGTGTGCTGCGCGTCGCCGATGCGCCAGTCGATCCGGTGCAGCCCGCCGCTCTCGTCCAGCGCGATGTCCTGGACCCGGGCTCCGTCGACGAAGGCGATGCCGCGGCGCTGCACTTCCTCGCCGAGGAAATTCTCGAAGATGCCGCGGTCGATCTGGTAGCTCGGCACGGCGAGGTAGCGGCTGGCGCCGATCTCGGTCACCGCCTCGATGTCGCGCCTGCCTTCGGACGAGAAGAAGCGGAAGCCGAACTTCTTGAGCTGGCGCTCTTCGAGGTGCTGCTTCAGGCCGAGCACCTGGCTGAAGTAGTTGGCGCCGATCTCCACCGACGACTCGCCGACCTTGTGCGCCGCCTCGGGCACCGGGTGGCGCTTGCGCTCGAGCACCAGGATGTCGAGGTCGGCGAAGCGCTGCTTCAGCTGCAGCGCCAGGGTCAGGCCGGCGAGGCCGCCGCCGGCGATGACGACGTCGTGCCGCGGCTTCATGCGGTCGCCGCCAGGCGCAGCGCCAGCGTGCGCGACAGCGGCAGGTCGATGGTGCCGTCCGGGGCGAAGGCGAGCGCCTCGAAGAATGGCAGGGCATCGGCCATCGCATTGCCGACCAGAGCTTGCGCCGCCGCGGAGTGCAGGGCCGCCGGCCGGCTCGGACCGGACACGAGCGTGGCCGTGAACGACCGTCCGTTCGCGCCGCCACTCGCGTCCGCCGGGGCGATGACCAAGGCTGTCGCCAGCAGACCCTCGCTGCGGGTCACGCTCGCCAGTGCGCCGACCGCCTGGACGTCGAAGGCGACCAGGAGCACCGGGCGATCGTCGGCCGCGCACTGCGTCGCCGCTTCGAGCAGGCCGGCGGCGAAGCTGACGTCGAACGCGGTCACGGCGCTGCTCGCCGCATGGCAGCCGGTGGCGATGGTCCAGTAGCCGGCGGCCGCGTTGTGCACCGAATTGTGAAAGCGCGTCGGCGAGATCGCCGTCGGCTGGGTCGCGAGGGTCGAGCACATGTAGTCGTTGACCGCGAGGTCGCCGTGCGCCGAGGTGAAGATCGAGGGCAGCGTCGCCGGGTCGCGACCCGAGGCCCGCACCGCGGCGTTCGCCACCTCGAGGGCGAGGGCGACGCTGTCGGGTGCGCGCCGCCGCTCGGCGGGTGCCAGGATCTCGGGCGCCGGGCGCTTGGCCGGCGGCTCGACCGGCACGCCTTCGCCGCGGAACGCCGCGCGGGCGATCGGCCAGCCGGGCAGCGAAGGCGACCAGAAGGCGATGCCCTCGATCCGGAACGACAGCGCGCTCATGCTCGCGCCTCCGCACTGCGGCCGAGCACCAGGACGCAGTTGTTGCCACCGAAGCCGAACGAATTGCTGAGCGCCAGCCGAACCTCGCCGCGGGACGGCTCGATCCGGATCTGCGGCCCGCAGGCGGGATCGAGCGTGCGCGTTCCGGCCATGCCGGGAAGAAAGCCGTGCTCGATCGCCAGCAGGCTGGCCGCGGCCTCGACGATGCCCGCCGCGCCGAGGGTGTGGCCGGTGACGCCCTTGGTCGAGACGGCATGGGTGCGGGTCGGGAAGCGCCGCGCCACCAGGGCCGCCTCGACCTCGTCGTTCTTGTGGCTGGCGGTGCCGTGTAGGTTGATGTGGTCGATCTCGCTCGCGTCGACGCCGGCGCGGGCCAGGGCGTCGTCGAGCGCGCGCTCGGCGCCCAGGCCCTCCGGGTGCGGCGTCGACATGTGGTGCGCGTCGCTGGATTCGCCGTAGCCGAGCAGGGCCAGGCCGTCGCCGGCCCGCGCCGCGGCAGCGCGCTCGAGCAGCGCGAAGCCGGCCGCTTCGCCGATGCTGATGCCGCTGCGGCCGGCATCGAACGGCCGGCACGGATCGGGCGAGACCAGCTGCAAGGCGTTGAAGCCGAACAGGACGCTGCCGCACAGGGTGTCGACGCCGCCGACGATCGCCGCGTCGGCCAGGCCGAGCCGGAGCATCCGCTCGGCGGCGGCGAACACCTTGGCGCTCGAGGAACAGGCGGTCGAGACGGTGACGCTCGGCCCTTCGAGGGCCAGCGCCTCCTGGACGAAGCGGGTCAGCGAATGCGGCGTGTGCACCAGCGGGTTGCGGTTGCCCGGCGGAAACCGGCCTTCGCCGTCGAGCGCACGGTAGGCGTCCTCGGTCGCGCCGATGCTCGAGGTCGACGTGCCGAGCACGAGCGCGACCCGGGCCGCGCCGTAGCGCTCGCGTGCTGCGTGGGCAACGTCGATGAAATCGTCGGCGACGAGTCCGAGCCAGGCGAGCCGGTTGTTGCGGCAGTCCCAGTCGGCCAGCGGCCGGGGCAGGACCAGCGACTCGATACCGGCGACGCGACCGATCCAGGTGGCGAGCGGGCTCGGGCCGAAGTCGTTGGGCCGCAGCGCGGTCTTGCCGGACCGCAGCGTCGACAGCAGCGCCGCCTTGCCGGGGCCGGCCGCGGTGGTCGTCGTGTAGGCGGTGATCCGCAGGGGAGGAAGACGACGCGGCGGCACGGACGGTAGCGGCAAGTGGGAGCCTGAGGGGGAAGGGCGAAGGATTATCGCCAGCCGCCAGGGCCCGGCGCCGCGCCGCCGTGCGCCTCAGCCGGCGACCACCGTTGCGACCCGGGGCCGGTCGATGACGCGCGTGACCACGACCCGGCCGAGGACGACGATCGCCGCCGCGACGCTGACGAGCGCGACCTGCGGCCCGAGCGCATGCAGCAGGCCGCCGAACACCAGCGGCCCCAGGCCCTGGCCGACGAAGAAGCCGCAGGCGAAGAGCGCCACCGCCGAGCCGCGCGCCGAGGGGGCGAGCTCGGTGGCCTCGGTCTGCATCGAGTTGTGCAGCATGTAGAAGGCGGTGCCGGCGCAGAACATCGCCACGGCGTCGAGCCACCAGAGCGGCGCGACGGCGAGGGCGGCGTAGCAGGCGGCGGCCCCGGCCGCGCCGTACAGGCACATGCGCCGCACGCCGAGGCGGCGCAGCAGCATGCGCACGCCGGCGGCGTAGAGCAGGCCGCCGATGCCGAAGGCGCCGAGGACGACGCCGGTCTCGATCGAGATCGCATTGCCGCCGCGCGCCGTGGTCGCGACCAGGAGCTCGCCCATGAACGGGAACAGGCCGTAGAAGAGCGCGCCCTCGAACGTGACCGCGGCAAACAGCCAGGCCGCCTTGGGGTTGGCGAAGACCCGGCCGTAGAGGGCGGTGAACGACGCCGGCGGGCCGCTGTCGCCGCGCCGTGGCGTGGCCGGCATCTGCGTCCAGGCGACGATCGCCGCGACCGCGCCCACGCCGAAGGCGATGAAGAGGGCGCTGCGCCAGCCGAAGGCGACGTTGGCGAAACCCGAGACCACCGAGCCGAGCATCTGCCCGGAGATGATCGCGAACAGCATCCGGCCGAGTGCCACCTGGCGTTCGCTCATCGCGTAGCTGTCGCCCAGGCCGGCGAGCACCAGCGGGATCAGGCCGCCGGCGAAGATGCCGGCGAGCACGCGGGTCGCGAGCAGGAGGGCGAAGCTGTCGGCGAAGGCGCCGGCAGCGAGCGACAGGGCCAGCCCAGCGATGCAGACCTGGACGCAGCGCTGCTTGCCGAAGCGGTCGCCGATCGGCCCGAGGAAGGGCTGGGCCAGCGCGTAGGGCAGGGCGTAGGCGGTGTTGAGCATCGCCGCCGTCGTCGCGCTGACCGCGAAATGACCGGCGACCGGCAGGACGATCGGGTCGACGAGGCGAAGGGCGAAGCCGCTGGCGAATGCGCAGGCGGCGTAGATCAGGAAGACCTGCACCCGCCGACTCTAAGCGGCTGGCGCCCGCCGCGCCGGCCGGGGGCCGATTCAGCCGCGCATCAGCGCTTCGATCTCCGCCGCCGCGACCGGCACGCCGCGGCTGATGACCTCGCAGCCCTGGGCGGTGACGACGACGTCGTCCTCGATCCGGATGCCGAGGTCCCAGAAGCGCTCGGGCACGCCCTCGGCGGCGCGGACGTACAAGCCCGGCTCGATCGTCACCACCATGCCCGGCTCGAGCTTGCGCGAAGGCTTCTTCACCACCTTGCCGCCAAGCCAGTCGGGCTGCTCCACCGGCGCTTCCTCGGCCGAGTGGTAGTCGCCGACGTCGTGGACGTCGCGGCCGAGCCAGTGGCCGGTGCCGTGCATGTAGAACTTGCGATAGGCGGCCGACTCGATCACCGCATCGAGGTCGCCGCTCTTGCCGCGGTCGAGCAGCCCGGTGTCGAGCATGCCCTGCGCCAGCACCCGCACCGCGGCGGCGTGGGCGTCGCGCTGCCGGGCGCCGGGATGGGTGGCGGCGAGCGCCGCGGCCTGCGCCGCCTCGACGATGTCGTAGAGCTCGCGCTGCGCCGGCGTGAACCGACCGTCGGCGGGGAAGGTGCGGGTGACGTCGCTGGCGTAGCCGTCGAGCTCGCAGCCGGCATCGATCAGGCAGAGCTGGCCGGGACGAAGCTCGGTGCGCGCCGGCACGTAGTGGAGCACGCAGGCGTTGCCGCCGGCGGCGACGATCGAGCCGTAGGCCGGGCCGTCGGCGCCGTGGCGGCGGAACTCGTGCAGCAGCTCGGCCTCGATCGCGTATTCGGGAACGCCGGCCTGCGGATCGCGGCGGAAGGCCGCGGCGCAAAAGCGCATCGCCCGGGCATGGGCGCCGGCGCTGATCGCGGCGGCGCGGCGCATCGTCGCCAGCTCGCCGGCGTCCTTGACGATGCGCATCTCGGCCAGCACTGCGGCCAGGTCGCGCTGCACCCGCGGCGCCTCGTCACCCTGGCGCTCGCGTGCCCGGATGCGCGCCAGCCAGCCGTCGAGCTGCGCCTGCAGCCCGGGCATGCCGGAAGGAATCCAGACCGAAGGCTGGTTGGCGATCTTCTCGCCCATGAGGTGGTCGAGCTCGGCCAGTGGCAGCGCCGCATCGACGCCGAGCACCGCCGGCGCGGCATCGGGGCCGAGCCGAAAGCCGTCCCAGATCTCGCGCTCGACATCCTTGGGCCGGCAGACCAGGGTGGTGCGGCCGCCGGCCTCCACCACCAGCCAGGCGCCGGGCTCGGCGAAGCCGGTGAGGTAGTGGAAGTCGCTGCCGTGGCGATACGGATGGTCGTTGTCGCCGTTGCGCTGGCGCTCCGGCGCGGTCGGCACGATCGCCACGCCGCCGCCGTGGCGGCGCAGCACGGCGGCGAGGCGGGCGCGCCGCGCCCGGTACGGTTCGAGGCTGGCATCCCTGTCCATCCCGGCATCGTAGCGGCCACGGCAACGCCGGTCGATATTCGCTACTCTCGGCCCTTTCGTCATCGCAGCCAACGGAACACATCATGGAATATCGGCGTCTGGGCACGAGTGGCCTGCAGCTGAGCGAGCTCTCGCTCGGCTCCTGGGTCACGTATCACAACCAGGTCGGCACCGCGGTGGCGCGGGAGATGCTCGCGGCGGCGATGGATGCGGGCATCAACTTCTTCGACAACGCCGAGGTCTACGCCAAAGGGCAGAGCGAGATCGTGATGGGCGAGGCGTTCAAGGCGCTCGGCTGGCCGCGCCTCAACTACGTCGTCTCGACCAAGTTCTTCTGGGGCCTCGACCGCGACGGCCAGGCCGCGAACCGCAAGGACACCCTCAACCGCAAGTACCTGATGCAGGCGATCGACGGCTCGCTGAAGCGCCTGCAACTCGACTTCGTCGACCTGATCTACTGCCACCGGCCGGACCCGAAGACGCCGGTCGAGGAAACGGTCTGGGCGATGAGCGACATCATCGCCAGCGGCAAGGCGCACTACTGGGGCACGAGCGAGTGGTCGGCGGCGGAGATCAAGGCGGCCTGGGACGTGGCCGAGAAGCATCACCTTCGCAAGCCGGTGATGGAGCAGCCGCAGTACCACCTGTTCCACCGCCAGCGGGTCGAGCAGGAGTACGCGCCACTCTACGACACGATCGGCCTCGGCCTCACCACCTGGAGCCCGCTGGCGAGCGGCCTGCTCACCGGCAAGTACCGCCAGGGCGTGCCGGCGGGCAGCCGCGGCGCGCTCGAGAGCATGAGCTTTCTCGCCTCCGGCCTCACCGATCCGGCGAAGAACGCCGCGGTCGCCCGGCTCGAGCCGATCGCCGCCGAGCTGGGCGCGACCATCGCCCAGTTGGCGATCGCCTGGGTGGCGAAGAACCCGCGCGTCTCGACGGTGATCACCGGCGCGTCGAGCCTGCAGCAGCTGCAGTCGAACCTGGGCGCGGTGGCGTTGCTGCCGAAGCTGACGCCGGAGGTGATGGCGCGCGTCGACGCGGTGACGCGGCCCTTGGCCGACTGACGCCCGCCTTCAACCCGGCCCTCTCCCGCTCGCGGGAGAGGGAGCAGGGGCGTTGAGCGCGGCGAGCTGCTCCGGCGTGCCGACGTTCTCCCATCGGCCGCGATAGATCTCCGCGCCGATCTGCCGCGCCCGCATGCCGGCGTAGAGCAGCGGCGCCAGCGCCGCGCGGGTGCCGGAGGCGATGCCGGCGAACATCCCGGCGCGCAGCAGGGCGATGTTGGCGTAGGTCCAGCGCTGGCCGTCGGGACCTGTGCCCTCGGCCAGGCCGAGGCCGTCGGCGCCGAGGCCGAAGTCGCCGCCCGGGTGGAAGCGCGGATTCGGCACCAGCCAGAGCCGGCCGAGCCGGCCGCTGGCGACGAAGGCAGCGTGCGCCGCGGTGCTGTAGCGGAAGTCGGGTGCGTAGACGTCGGCGGAGACGACCCAGAACGCGTCGCCGAGCAGCGGCAGCGCCTTGGCGATGCCGCCGGCGGTCTCGAGCGCGCCGCCGTGATCGCGGCCTTCCATCGAGTAGGCGATCGAAAGGCCGAAGCGCGAGCCGTCGCCGAGCACGGCGACGAGCTGCTCCTCGAGCCAGGCGGTGTTGATCACGACCTCGCGCACGCCGCCGGCGGCGAGCGCCTCGAGATGCCATTCGATCAGCGGCTTGCCGTGCACCTCGAGCAGCGGCTTGGGCGTGACGTCGGAAAGCGGCCGCATGCGGACGCCGCGGCCGGCGGCGAGAACGATCGCCTTCATCGGCCGCGGCGGTGCGCGTGGCGCTCGATGCGCTCGGGCGCGAACGCCGCCACCAGCGTGTCCATCAGTACCTGCGCGCGGGCCGAGTTGTCGGCGCCCAGGTTGCACACGTAGACGTCGAGCGTCGCCGCCTCGAGCTCCGGCCAGGTGTGCACCGCCAGGTGCGATTCGGCCAGCAGGACGACGCCGGTGATGCCGCACGGCTGAGCGCCGGGCGCCGCCGCGGGCACGAAGCGATGGAACAGCTCGCCGACCGGCGTGAGGCCGGCACGGGCGACGGCGGCCAGGCAGCAGCTGCGCAGGCTGGCCGTCTCGATCATCTCCGGCCGGCCGGCGGCGCAGCCGCGGAGGTCGGCGGTGAGATGAAGGCCCTGCATCGGATGGATTATCCGGTCCGGGGTCGGCCGCGGGCCGGCCCGTAAAATGGCAGGCTCCCCTGCGCACGGAAGTTCTCACAAATGGCCGCGATCGATTCCCCGGACACCACGATCGCGGCGCCGGAGGCACGACCCGTGGCACCCGCGACGCTGATGGCCAACGCTATCCGGGCGCTCGCCATGGACGCGGTGCAGCAGGCCAATTCCGGCCATCCGGGCGCGCCCATGGGCATGGCCGAGATCGCGGTGGCGCTCTGGGCCCGGCACCTGCGCCACAACCCGGCCAATCCGCGCTGGCCCGGCCGCGACCGCTTCGTCCTTTCCAACGGCCACGGCTCGATGCTGCAGTACGCGCTGCTGCACCTCACCGGCTACGACCTGGCGATCGGCGAGCTGCGCAATTTCCGCCAGCTGCACAGCAAGACGCCGGGGCATCCCGAAGTCGACGTCACCCCCGGCGTCGAGACCACCACCGGCCCGCTCGGCCAGGGCCTGACCAACGCGGTCGGCATGGCGCTGGCGGGAAAGCTGCTCGCGGCCGAGTTCAATCGCGACGGACACGCGATCGTCGACCACCACACCTATGTCTTCATCGGCGACGGCTGCCTGATGGAAGGCATCAGCCACGAGGCCTCGGCCCTGGCCGGCGCCTGGAAGCTGAACAAGCTGATCGCCATCTACGACGACAACGGCATCTCGATCGACGGTGCGGTCGCGCCCTGGTTCATCGACGACACGCCGAAACGCTTCGCGGCCTACGGCTGGAACGTGATCGCCGATGTCGACGGCCATGACGTCGACGCCGTCGACGCCGCGATCGCGAAGGCGCGGCAGTCGACCGACCGGCCGACCCTCGTGTGCTGCAAGACCACCATCGGCAAGGGCTCGCCGAACCGCGGCGGCACCGCCAAGGCGCACGGCGAGGCGCTCGGCGCCGACGAGATCCGGCTCACCCGCGCCGCCCTCGGCTGGGTGCACGAGGCCTTCGTCGTGCCCGAAGAGGCGTACGCGCACTGGGATGCGCGCAAGGGCGGCGCGGCCGTCGAGTCGGCCTGGCAGGAGGCCTTCACCGCCTACGCCGCGGCCCACCCGGAGCTGGCCGCGGAATACACCCGCCGCATGGCCGGCGAGCTGCC